>Ga0153954_1000193_pt1 | contig 55787 bp, 43 predicted proteins | sample TSFL038MetaG_FD_102277 | JGI IMG/M metagenome (GOLD analysis project Ga0153954, IMG submission 102277) | Attine ant fungus gardens microbial communities from Florida, USA - TSFL038 MetaG | ecosystem: Host-associated > Fungi > Mycelium > Unclassified | place: USA: Florida, Wekiwa Springs State...
CGAAAAGGTAACCCATAGTCAGTCGGCCGATTAGAAACACAACTTACCTCGATGACCTCCTCTGTGGTCTCACTGTCTTTTCTCGGTGGTGAAAAAGCTAGAACAAGTTATTTTACAATGTTGATGGCGTAAGCAGCTGGGGAGCTACTGACTACCGACTACTGGCTACTTCCTATTGCATTTTTTAACCAATGCATCCCAATTTCGAATCTGACTGCTTTCATAGGTAGCAAGCCGAGTTTAAGTTTCACATTGCTAAGAAAACAATCTGAACAATATATTGCTTAAACTTCGTTATAACATTCCTTAACTTGGAAATTTAAATGATCACTTATTGTAATGCTGATAAGGTCCATCTTCATGAAGATTATTCGCAACTTAATATCGGAAAAATTGCAGAAAGATTTAAAGATAAAACCCACTTGAGAAACCTCACAAAGAATCAGAATGCTGCTTTTATTATCTTTCAAAAGATTCTCCAAGAGAAAGGGTTTATTGAAAAAAACAAAAAACTTGCAGCATCAATTTTTCGAATACAGAATATCGAAAATTTTTCTAAAATTAATTCTGCTCAATTGGAAGAAATTACTGCAGTTATGCGCCAACAAGGTCTATTTGCCGAAGTTGAAAAACAAAACAATCTTGATCCCCAGTCAATCTCTTCTCCTCACACGATTCGCATTTTCAACGAGCAATCGAAAACACCCTTTCAGATCGATCGCAATACTTTTAGGCTGCAGGCCCATTTATTTAATCCTCATCTCAACAAGGCCTGGGGCAAAAACTTTAATAAATCCATCGAGGTTCCTCGTAATTATGGAGATGAAGCCATACAATTTGTTTTAAATTTCATGCGACAATCAAAAAAGGGTGAGCTTGCATTTCTTTGGAAGGAAAATCAACACAATAAAAAAAAATTTCAAAGACTTTTTGAAGAGATTCTTCAGCTTGCTGATTATTGGCAAATCGATGCACTCAAACAAGATATCGAAAAATTTTTAATTTCAACGGAGTTAAATTTTCACAATGCGGATCCTTTTCTTCAATTGGCTAAAACATACAATCTTCCTAACCTTCGCACTGAAGCGAATAACATCTTAACATTAAATTTTCCTTCTTCCCGCAAACTAAAAGAAATTGATACTGAAGCTGATTTTAAGGATGCTTGTGAATATCCCCCCAAGTATTCAACGATACACTTTTTCGATATTCCGATTTCAAATGAAAAGATCAAAAGCTTGTTACAACATTGTTTTACAGTAGAAAGACTATTAATTGGCCATTCGGAAAGACCATTGTCTCAAGTGTCCATGAATTACTTACGACAATTTCCCAAGCTTAAAGACCTTTCTTTCAGCAGACCAAATATTCGAGTCGAAAATTTACTCTATCTTTTTTCAAAGCCATGTCAGTTCGAATCCCTCTTTTTTCATCTCTATGATGAAAAAACAATCAACGCTCTTCCTAAAATTTTAGAGGCGGTTAAAACGGCTTGTCCCTCTTTAAAAAAGATCGGCATTATTCCCACCAATCTTCAATGCTTAAACTTAACGTGGAAGGAACAAATTATAAACGCTCTTTCAAAAATAAAGACCTTGGAATCCATCCAATTGAATGAATCATTTATTCATTTAGATCGTACGACTTTCAATATTCTTCCCCTCTTGACCATGGACAATCTGAAAGAGGTCTCTCTGCCCTTTAGGAAAAAATATTTAACTTCTTTAGAAAGCATAGAGGTCGATAAAGCCGAAAAGAGCGGAGTTAAAATCTCCTTTCACCTCTAAGAGGGTGTTTACAAAGTTCAAGGCGGTCATATTCGAAATTATTTTCTCTCTAGGGGCTCGCAAAAATAAGGGGACAATATTTTCTAATATTGTCCCCTTATTTTCAGAGCCAAGAGTGCGAGCTCATAGAGGAAAAGAATTCGAATCTGACCCGTTGGACTTTATAAACACCCTCTAATGGGTCAATTGTTTTGCGGCATGATCATTGATTGGGGTTTGACTGTATTTTGACGAAGCCAATCCAAGTATTCAGCATTTCCTCCATCGATAGATTGGAATGTGATTTCTGGAACTTGATAAGCGCAATTTTCGAGAATAACTTTCTTTACACTCTCATAGAGTTCTAAGGTTGTTTTCATAATCACTTTACTTTCTTGGCCAGTTTCTAACTGTCCATTCCAAATAAAAATCGATTCGATCCAAGGAATAATCTGCGCACACGCAACATAGTGTTCCTGGATGAGATAGCGAGAAATTTTTCGAGCTTCATCAAGACTGCCACTTGTCCAGTGGATTTCAATAAATTCTGCCATATTTCCTCCTATTTAAATTTCTTTGCTGATGAAAGCGAGCTCAGGAAGGCGCAAATCAATCACTATCGCTTTCATGTAGGGGTTGTTTTCAGTAAAAGCGGAAAGTTGAGCAGTTTCAAGCTTTCTCAGATGATTTCGTAAAACTAAATAATTCGACAATTGCTGATGAAAGTGATGGGGATCCAAGCGAAGAATCCGAGGATAGATGCAGAAAACATGACGACCCTCAATAACTCTTTCAAGCCTATCTTCAAAGACAATGACGATTTGGCGTTGTCCAAAGCTTAAAGAGAATGCCTTTGAAACATCCACAGAGCAAAGGGTTGACAGTTCATCACAACAGCATCCCATAAGAAAATCGAGCAATTCTATCGCTAACACCATCCTCTCTTCTTGGAGAATCTTACCCAATTGCAAGGGCCCTGAATTTTGCATTCCCAAATAAATTTCAGGAAGTTTCTTTGGTGTAAAAATCGGCTTAAAAGGAAAAGGAATCCCTTCATCATCGATGACCGTATTTGTAAAATCGGCCAAAAAAGCGATCGGCTTTCTTAAAGTATAATCCACATGAATTGTGCCAGGATGAATCTTCCTGACAGAGGCCTCTTTAATGGCTGGACAGTTCAGAAGCTTTTTTTGGGCTTCCTTGGAATTAAAACTGTATAAATTTGTTGGATTATCGATTGAAAGCTCTAACAGCTCCGTCAAAAAGACAGTCTTTAGCCCTTCGGGATGAGGACACGTTTGCACGACCGCAACAATTTGATATGTTGAATCTCGGCTCTTTTTTCCTTTTAGATGCTGATAGTATATAAAAGCGAGAAAGCTAGAACCAGAAATAAGCAGCACAGAAAAAAAGATGGCGAGAATAGCTTTTTTCAGTGGAATAATGTTTTGATTTGGAGAGGGATGGTCATGCATTGGGAAAACTCAGCGTCTCATACTTTCGACGGCTTCGAATCAACGCATCGACCCGCAGATGCTCTTCAGGTAAGGTATTTGCATAGTCATTCAAAGGGTTTTCCAAATTATAAATATAAAGGGTTTCGTCGATAAAACGAATGCTGTCACCCGCCATTTCAAGCATAGGATAAAAGGTTGCTTTATCCTTCATGATCCGAAAATATTCGCCGTCGACATCTCTCAAATCTTTATCGTCAATATGCTTCCAGAGAAAATATTTAAAGGTTTCAATATGCCAAAAAACAAAGGGAATATCTCGATAAAGCTTTTGCTGAATAACCATCTCTGGTATAGGCTGAGCATATTTCATCGGCGTTTTTCCACCAGGAAAAACCTCGCATTGACCCCATGTTAAGTTAATGGGCTCCTTAGTATATATTTCTCTCAAACGATGCAGGACATGATCATGGGCAAGCCAATCATCCCCATCGACAACGACAATAACATCATTATCATGGCATTGCATTTGTGGAATGGCATGAACCATGCCATATAATGCTCCATAATTTTTCTCATTAAACAAAAACTGCCAATGATTCCGCTCACAAAAATCTCGAATGATCATACGCTGTTCTTTGATCGTAGAACCATCATCGATGACGCATACATCAAACCCGCTGTCCTTTTGAATCTCTATCGAATGCAAAGTTTTGCCAATGTAATCGACACTATTAAATGAAGGGACAACGACTTTAAAGCGATTCATCATTTGAGATACTCCTATCAAATCAAGAGACAATCTCCAAGCGGCTTAATACTCTTCTTTTCTGCAGTCCTAAAATAATCAGGCGGTCGAGAAGCGCTGAAAGCGACAAACCATTGGCGCTGCAGATTAAAGGATATAGACTATATTTTGTAAAACCAGGAATCGTATTAATCTCATTAAACCAAAATTTTCCATTTCGATCCAAAAATGTATCCACACGAGCCATTCCCTGGCATCCGACTGCTCTGTAGGCTTTTTCCGCGAGTTCCATCCCTTCCTGTATCTTTTCGGAAGGCAAATTAGCTTTGGTGGCAAATTCAGCAGCAGCTTTAGCGGGATTTAGACCATATTTGCTATCATAATCGTGCAATTGCCCGTTGGCATAAACCTCTCCTGGAGGGAATACTGTGATTTCATTGTTTCCTAAAACTGAAAATTCGATCTCTCGAGCCCCTTCTACTCCATTTTCAACAATTAATTGTGTATCGAATCTCAAAGCATATTCGATAGCACTTTGAAGTTGATTTTCCTCTAATATCTTAGTTATACCCACACTAGATCCCAAATGGACAGGCTTCACATAAACGGGATAAACAAGTTCATCATTAATCTTATTTATAATCGCGCTTCTTGAAAATTTCCATTCATGATGATTAAAAGCGACAAAAGACGGAGAATCAATTCCTGATGCAATCGCTAAACGTTTTGTTAAGACCTTACTCATGCAGATAGCCGAAGAACGGTGGTCGCACCCCACATAGGCTTTAGAGATCATTTCAAAAAAACCTTGAAGGGTCCCATCCTCTCCATAAGTTCCATGCAAGACAGGAAAGAGAATATCACAGCTTAAAAGCTCCCCTAAGATCTCTGAATTCATCGTTGGCAAGGCACTCGATTGATCAGAACTGCTTCGCAAGCTATTTTTGGCATCAGAACCATAAATCCAGCGTCCTTGTCGAGTAATTCCAAAATGTTTGATATCATAATATTCCTGATTCAATGCACTCAAAATATTTTCGACTGATATTAATGAAACTTCGTGTTCGGTAGAAACTCCTCCAAAAATGACACCCACTTTAAGTTTCGCAGGATTTTTGGGGAGTTCTCCCAAAACCTCACTAGATAATTTTGTAATATCACCGGCTCCTAATGTCAAGAGAACATCATGAGGACGCAGCAGATGCGATAATGTCGAAGCCATTTTCCGCCTCTCCACATAGCGACAGCGTTCTTTAAGATCACGCTGAATTTCCTCAATAATTTTAGCATGAGTAACACCAGGAATTGGTTCTTCACGCGCTGCATAAATTTCCGTTATCAATAGTTCGTCAGCTTCCTCAAAAACCCCTTTGTATCGTCCCAAGCAAGTTTGTGCACGCGTATAACGATGAGGTTGATAGGCGACAATCATTCGCCTTTCTCCAATTGCTTTCCGAATAGCTTTTAAAGTGGCTTCGATCTCTGTTGGATGATGAGCATAATCGTCTAGAAACAAAATGCCGTGAACCTCAGCTTTTTTCTCACAACGTCGAAGGACCCCCCCAAACGTTTTGAGAGCGGCACGAATAGTCCCTTCTTCGAGCCCAAGTATCAATGCCAAGCCAAAAACACCTGCTGCATTTAATGCATTATGTTTTCCAGTTAATGAGACTTCAATTTTTTTATAAACTTTATCATTAAATTCGACATCAAAGGAGATCGACCATTCGTTTTGTACAAAGTGCTCCAGTCTAAGCTGATTTTTTCGATCAAAGCCATAGCTAATGCCAGGCAAATTCAATTGCTGCAAATGAACATTATCCCCACACCATAAAAGACGTTCTGGAGCGACCTTGGACATAAACCGTCTAAAAGCATCAAAGAGGGAGCTTTCCTGGCGATAATAATCCATATGATCAAAATCAATATTCGTCACGATGGCTGCATAAGGAGAATAATTCAAAAAAGTTCCATCACTTTCACACGCTTCAGCGATAAAATATTTTCCATTGCCTTGACCGGAATTCGCATTGAATTGCGGAAGGATGCCTCCAATAGCATATGAGGGGGCATTTCCACTGCTTTTGAATACCCAAGCCAGTAAAGCTGATGTCGTTGTCTTGCCATGCGTTCCAGCCACTGCCAATGCATAATGATTTTCCATCAATTTTTGTAAAAGTTCCGACCTATGCAACAGTGGGCATTTCATAGCGATGGCAGCACGATATTCAGGGTTATCTTCTTTGATATCCGTGCTGTAAATGACCATCATTTTCTCTTCAATATTCTCAGCAGAATGGCCAAAGTAAATTTTTGCTCCAGCCTTAGCTAGTTCTTCAGTCGTTGTGCTAGCACAAATATCGCTTCCGCTAACTTGGACATCTTTATGAAGCAAAAGTCTTGCTAAGCCGCTCATGCCAATGCCGCCAATGCCAATAAAATGATATTTCCCTTTCATATTCTCCCCTCTAAAAAAAATCTTTTACCAATGAACATAAATCACGTGTTCGAGATTTTTTCTTATAATTTTTCATTGCTTTCTGTGTGGCTGAAATGAATTCCCCATCATTCTTAAGAAATTCCTCTAAACAGGATTTCAACCGGCTTGGGACAAGACCTTTTTCACGGAGTTTTACAGCCCCGCCTACGATGGCAACCATAAAATCCGCATTATTTTCCTGATGATTATCAGCTGCTAAAGGGTATGGGATTAAAATTCCAGGAACCTCAAACTCAAGTTGCTCTGCAATTGTCCCCGCCCCTGAACGGCAGATGACTAAGTCCGCAGCTTGCCAAGCTATTTCCATACGTTCTTCAAAGGCTTTTACAGTACCTTGTATCCCCTTTTTTGCATAAGCGCATTTTAGTTCTTCAGCCATTCCTGGTTCTCCAGCTATATGGAGTACCTGAAAATCGAGAGTTTGCGCCAATTCGAATAGGGCTTCTCGGACCACCTCATTGATCGCTTTCGCACCCTGAGATCCTCCAAAAATAAGGAGTGTTTTACGATTCGGCGACAGATCGAAATGCTTTTTCGCTTGCTCAGATGAAATGCTGTCTCTACGAAAACCATTGCGGAGTGGAAGGCCGACTTCGATAGATTTTCCTTTCAGAAGATGAAGAGTCTCAGGAAAATGCACACCAGTAATGCTGGCCCAACGGGATAACAAGCGATTGGCTTTGCCTGGAATGCTATTAGCTTCATGCAAAACTAAAGGGACTGACATTGACAAGGCTGCAATAAGAGGAGGAAATGCATAATAGCTTCCAAATCCCACTGCCACGTCCGGCTGAAATTCTTTAACAATGCGCCTACTTTGAAATACCCCTTTAACAATGTTGGCTAATGTTTGAAAAATTATTTTGGGAGTCTTTTTGATAAATGTTCCACATGAGATTGATGTATAGGCAAAAGAATTCCGGTCGAAATAACGGTTTTCTTCGAGTCCACCTCCGACAAATAAAATTTCACAGTCAGCAATCTCTTGGCTCAGCTGTTGCGCTAGAGCAATCGCAGGATAAATATGGCCCCCAGTTCCACCTGTTGCGATCAACACTCTTTTAGTCATATTTTCCCCTCTTTTTTATCACTATCCATTGTCACACTCATTAAGACGGATAAGCCAGCGATATTGGCCATCAAAGAACTTCCACCTTGGCTAAAAAGTGGAAGATTAAGTCCCGTGCTCGGCAGTAAACCTGAAACAACACCCAAATTCAGAAAAGCTTGAAGAGAGATTAAAAAGCTGACGCAAGCTGCTAAATAAAATCCTCCGAGCTCTCGGCTGTGATAAGCGATATAGAAGCCTTGGCTAGAAAGAAGAAGATAAAGCGTAATGAGGGCCATAAGCCCTGCAAAACCAAATTCTTCAGCATAAATTGCGGCAATATAATCATTTTGAGCTTCGGGAAGGTAACTGAGTTTTTGCAAGCTATTGCCAGGACCCTTTCCCCAAAAGTTACCCGAACCAGCAGCTATCTTCGCTTGGTATGGCTGATGCCCTTTTCCTTTGAGGTCGAGCTCAGGATCGAGATAGACCTTTAAACGTGCTGTTACATAAGGAAGCTGTGAGGCAAAAGAGCCAACGGCAATGGAAAAAATGAGGAGAGGCCATGCCCAATAGATGAAACGAATTCGGGTAAGCAAAAACAAAGCTAAAAGTGTTGTACCAATGACTGCTGTTGTTCCATTATTGGGTTCGATTAAAATCAACAACATCGGAATCGAAACAACGCCAACGAGCTTAATAAAATCGATAAAGAGAAACTCCTTATCGCTGAACTTCAAAAATTGATGAATAAAATAGGCTGGGATTAAATATTTTACAAATTCAGAAGGTTGAAATGAAAATCCTGCTAAATGGAGCCAGCGCCGTGAGCCGTTAACTTCACGGCCGATACCAGGAATGAGCGCCAGAACCAGAAGCAAAGTAAAAAAAGCTAACAGAGGTGCGCTATAGCGAAGTAAATTTTGATAACCGAGCTTAATGATCAACAAACTCAATCCAATGCCCCCAAAGGCATAATAAATTTGTTTGATCAGCGCTTGGTGTGTATTCCTTCCCAATTCATGGTCCAATATTTCTGCTGAAGTCGTGCTGAAGATCATTACCAAACCCATAGCAAAAATCGACGCAGCTGAAAGCAATATTAACATGCGGGGTAAAGCCATTGCATTTCATCCTATAAACCCAACCTACTACCTGTGAAAGGGTCAAATTCACTAGAAGCTCGCAAAAATAAGGAGGTCATATTAGAAAATAGGGCTCCCTTATTTTCAGAGCAGGAGGTGCAAGCTTCTAGAGAGAAAATAATTTCAAATCTGATTGCCTTCATAGGGAGTAAGCTGGGGTTTTTACCGCACGCGGAGTTTATCGCCGATCTTAAGATTGCGAGCTTTTTCTTCATCGAGATTGTTCATTCTTAAAAGATCTTCGAATTTAACATTGAATTGTTTAGCAATTTTCCAAGGATTGTCCCCAACCTTAACCGTATAATATTGTATATCGAGAATATCTTTGGGCTTCTGCTCTTTAGCTTTGGTATCCATAGGAGATGTGATTGCGATTGTTGCAGCAGCGCTCGGTTTTGTGGAAGAGATGGCTTTAGGCTCTGTTGCCACAGCAGAAGCATTGATTCCCTGATTGACCGTTCTGATGGGGATGCGCAAAACTTGTCCTATGGACAGTTTTGCCGACGAAAGATTATTCACTTTCTTGATCGCCTCAACAGTTGTCCCATTATGACGGGCAATTTTTTCCAAAGCATCCCCTCTTTTTACCACAATTTCAACATAACGGACATTCTCGGAATTTCCGGGTTCTCTCACTGCTGAAGAAGCCAAAGAGCCGGGTTCTTTTTCCAATTCAATAAACCCTTCTTCATCAAGGATCAGGGGCTGTGTGGAATCCTCGGCAGTTAAATTCTTTAAAAAGTTATCCACTTCATCTCCGCTGGGATTATTGTTTGCAATGACCACAGGTTCAGATGAAATTTTCGGCACTTCTTGAAGGTGATGGCTAACAGCCTGATTAATTTCTGGTTGATCTGTGACCTTATCTTCATCCGGATTAATCGCCAACATGAACAGCAGAGCCAAAAGGCAAGCATTAATCAACAAAGCGATAATGATGGTATCTCTTCGGCTCATTCTTAAATTCTCCTTATCCTCTTAAAGTGCATTGACAATGCGCTGAAATTCTTGGCCTCGGTGCACATAATCTTTAAACATATCATAACTTGAACATCCTGGGGACAGCAAGACCGTATCTCCTTCATGGGCTTCTTTTGCGGCTAACTTAACAGCTTCTTCAAGTGTTTGACAGCACCATACTGAAAAGTGAGGCTGCAATTCATCCCTAATTTTGACAGATGATTGTCCAATAGCATAGATCATTTTAACCTTACCTTCAAAAGCATTTATCCATGGCGAGTAAGGAGCCCCCTTGTCTATGCCTCCGGCTATTAATATAATCGGACCTTTAATTGATTCTACAGCGCGGATCACAGCATCGATATTCGTGCCTTTGCTATCGTCGTAAAACGTCACACCTGCTCTTCTGCGAACAAATTCAATGCGGTGGGCGGGCTTTTGAAATGATTGAAAACCCGCTAGAAACTGTTCTACATTAATCCCCATCTCTTTGCAAAGAATAAAAGAAGCCATCATATTTTCCACATCATGGCTTCGTTTATTTTGATATGACAGGGGCAAAGAAAAAATGGGATCTCCTTCCATATAAACAGTGTGCATATCAGTATAGAGAGTGCACTCTTTAGAATATCCATATGAAAAAAACTGTCCTTCCTCAAAAAACGGACGAAAAGCTTGAAGGCATGCGCCCTCAACGATAAGCCTTTTTCCATGCTTCAGTGTATGTTTTAAACCAATCTTGGCCAAGGCATATTTCTCCATGGTCCCATAACGATCGAGATGATCTGGAGTGATATTAAGAATCACGCCAGCATCCATGCAACGGCATTGAAAGGTCTCAAGCTGAAATGAACTCAATTCAATGACATAAATATCAGCATGTTGGCATGTTTCATCATCTAAAGCAGCTGTGAGCGGGTTTCCGATATTACCCAAAGCGAACGCCTTCTTTCCGGCACTATTTAGAATATGCGTTGTTAGAAGCGTTGTTGTCGTCTTTCCATTTGTCCCTGTAATTCCAAGACACGGCTTTGATAAACTTCTGCAAGCCAATTCAACTTCACCAATTACTTCTAGGCCTAATTTTTTAGCTTCGCAATATAACGGATGTGTGGAAGAAATTCCTGGGGAGATAATCATGCATTCAAAAGAATCCATTTCGCGGAATAGACTTTCATGGAAAACCCTCATTCCGTTTTCACTCAACTCTTTAATCCGAGGCTGCTCCAGAACTTCTCGCGACGAATCAATGCCGACAACTTTCGCTCCGCGCTTCAGCAGAAAACGAGCTGCCGACTGCCCACTGATGCCTAAGCCTAAAACAATGACATGGCGCCCTTGCCACAATTGGGATACGTTCATCATGATATTCACTGAAATTTTAGAGAAGCCATTCCAATAATGGCTAACAATAAACCTACAATCCAGAAGCGCACAACGACTTTTGTCTCTGGCCAGCCCTTATATTCAAAATGATGATGTAAGGGGGCACAAAGAAATATGCGCTTTTTATTTCGCAATTTATAGCTAGCTACCTGAAGGATAACGGAAAAGGCTTCGGCTACAAAAATTCCTCCTATCAAGGCTAAAAGGAGTTCTCTTTTCAGGAGGACGGCTGACACCCCAATAACTCCCCCGAGCGCCAAGGATCCGGTATCTCCCATAAAAACCTGGGCGGGATACCCATTATACCAAAGGAATCCTATGCAAGCTCCGATAAATGCACTCAGATAGATGGCGATCTCCCCGCTGCCTTCTATATACAAAATATTTAAATACCCAGCGAGATCCACATTGTTTGAGATGAAGGCAATGCATGCTAAGCAGCTAGCCACAAGAATTAAACAACCGGCTGCCAAGCCATCCAGTCCATCCGTCAAATTCACAGCATTTGAGGAACCAGTGACAACACAAATAATAAATAGGGCTGCAACAATTCCCAGCGCTCCTGAAAAACTAAAAACATGCTCTTTAAAAAAAGGAACATAAATACGGCCGGCATATTCCCTTAAAGTTAATTGTACATGACTACTATTTGGAGCAGTTTGGAGCTTAGTCTCCTGAGCTTCGTTATTTTTTAGAGAAATTTGCTCTTTAACAACGGGAGGCTGGAACCAGGTCCCAATTTGGAGCGAACTTGTAAATGTTGGATATAAAAGATAAAGAGCGACTAAGGCTCCAGTCAGACTCTGCAACAAAAGCTTTTTTCGGGCAGAAATTCCCTTCGTGTTTTTATATTTGAGTTTCAAATAATCATCTCTAGCCCCAAGAAAACCCAATATAAGGGTTGTGACTAAAAGAATTAATGTGAATACATGGCTCAAATCCATCCATAGAAACATGGAAATTAACATTGAAAAAAGGATTAATGCACCTCCCATTGTGGGGGTGTCTTTCTTTTTCTCATGCAACTGCCCCAACAAAGGACAATCAGCTGTTCGAATCGATTGCCCTATTTTTAATTCATAAAGCTTTTTTATAAAGGGAGGTCCTAAAAAAATGCTAAGAGTCAGAGAGGTAATGGCCGCAAGCATCATGCGTGTGGAATAATACTCAAAAGCCAATGGTGCTTTTAAGTGCAATACATTGCGAAAAAATTCAATTAGAAAAAAAATCATGAAAAAATTTGCAATCCTTTAGAGGATATCTTGAAAAATCTGCTCATAGAGAGCATGTTGGTCTTTCAAAAACCCCTTCTTAGAAAACACCACTATAGCTCATCCAGTATTTTCCATACCTCTTTCACACAAGACCCTTTCAATAGAACAACATCACCAGGCTTCAACTGTTCACGCAGTGATTCAACAATACCTTTTCTCTCTTGCGCCCAAACAACAGGCTTGCCAGCCTCTTTCCAACATTCATAAATCGGCACACTCCCCGTTCCAAAACAGAGCATCGAATCGATGCAATCTAAAGCATACAGCCCAACTGCATGATGGCATTGCTCAGAAAATTTGCCAAGCTCAACCATCTCGCCTAAAACGGCTATTCGCTTTGACCAAGGTTGAACTTGTGGAAGTGAATCAAGAGCTGCCTTTACAGATATTTCCGAAGCATTGTAGGCATCATTGATAAATAACGCACCAAATTTCTCAACAAACTGCATTCGTCTCTCGGGAAGTATAAGAAATTGTTGTCTTTGCCTAATCTCTTCCCATTCCATCCCTAAATATCTTGCCACAGAAATAGCTGCTAATAAATTATGCAAATTATGCTTGCCTGGAAGAGATACTGTCGGGAATTCTTGAGCTCCCTCGCCGCGATTATCTTTAATACAGATCTTCTCCTCAACCCTTTTTAGGTAAAAATCTGCCGCAGCATCTCCCATCGAAAAAGATTGCTTAAAACATTCTCCAGTCCTGCTAAGAATTTCGCCAATATCGCTTTCCTTATGATAAATTCCACGCTTGGTTTTAGGATGACAAAATATCTCAGCTTTCGAACTGGCAATCTCATCAATTGTTGCAAAATTACACGCATGGACAAGAGCTATAGCAGTCACCAAAGCCACAGTCGGAGGAGCAATATTAATCAATTTAGAAATATGACCTCGTTCAGTCATTCCCATTTCCACGATTAACACATCCTCATCAAGCGAAAAGCGATTAAGGATTGTCAATGGCAAACCAATTTGTGAGTTGCTATTGCCAGGAGATGCTGAAACTCTATACTTACCATCGAGAAGTGTCGAAATAAAATCCTTTGTTGTCGTTTTACCCACCGACCCCGTCACTGCCACCGTGATCCCTTTAAAATTCTCCAAACAAACTTTCGCAAAGTTTTGAAGGCTTGCTAAAACATCCCCTGATCGCAACATCGGCAATCCATAATTATCTCCCCTGTACTGAGAGTGAACGACCGCTCCGACGGCGCCATTGGAGGCTGCTTGAGCAAGAAATGAATGACCATCGACTTTCGCCCCAGGAAGGGCAAAAAACAAATCTCCAGGTTTCGTCAAACGACTATCCACCGAAACTCCATGAATCAAAACATGATCCTCAATGGATGTTTGAATGATATCGGCGATTTCACATAAGAATTTGGGCTTCATACGAACCAATTAATCGGAATAGAAAATGAACAAAGCAAGATTTAGCTTATGGGCTCCCCCTTTTTTCAACAAGATAAACGTATTGAAAGAAGGGAAATCAAAATTCAGAAGTCAGAATTCAGAATAAAAGGGACATTAGCAACTCTAGGGACTTAAGAGATAAAAAAAACAAAATTTGTCTTCTGTCCCTTAGGCCCCTATTGTCCCTTTTGTTCGATTCACAAAAAAAACTTTAATTTCCTATTTCAGTTCTTGCTTATAAAAGGAAATTGGACTATGATTTATTCTTAAATACCCTTAAAAAACTAAGTCACCATACTTATGCAAAAAAAAGCAAATATCAATTGGGGCCCGGTTATTTTTTTGGTTTCGTACCAAGTTATCCTTCTAGCCCTTCTTCCATTTTATTTTTATTATAGCACGCCTACAACAGCCATTGTAATCACCTCGATTGTTTTGCTTTATCTTACAGGATTAAGCATTACGGGCGGATACCATCGCTATTATGCCCATCGTAGTTATCGCACAAATAGCATTGTTGAGGTGATATTACTATTTTTTGGAGCAATGACAGCCCAAGGGAGCGCTTTGCGCTGGGCATTTGACCATCGAATCCATCACGCCCATGTCGATACTGAAAACGATCCATATTCAATCAAAAAAGGATTTTGGTATGCACATTGCTTATGGATTCTGGAAAAACCCCGCGAAATTGAATCAAAAGTTGTTTCTGATTTGCTGAAGAATAAGCTTGTCATGTTTCAGCATCACTACTACAGAACATTGATGATCGCTACCAATGTCATCGTTGTCATCTTGTTTGGCTGGCTCTTTAGCGATTATGCCGGTGCTTTTTTTCTTGCTTGCTGGCTTCGCATGTTCTTCTTGCACCATTTTACATGGTTTATCAACTCACTTGCCCACACATGGGGCGACAAGCCATTTTCCCAAGAATTATCCGCCGTCGATAATTACTTTTTATCGATGCTCACTTTTGGAGAAGGATATCATAACTACCATCATACTTTTGCAAATGACTATCGCAATGGGATTCGATGGTTCCATTTTGATCCTACCAAATGGATGATTTGGACCTTACACAAGCTTGGACTCGCCCATGGATTAAAACGCATGGATCCCTATACGATTAAGAAACGAATCGTACTCGAAAGCAAAAATGCCCTTCTCGAGCACATGAAACAGCTCTGCAATAACAAGAAAGATGAGCTGGAAAAAATTGTCCAAGAAATGTCAGAAAGCATTCTAGCTAAAATTGCGAAGCTCAATGCGCTTAAAGAAAATTACCTACAGAAAAAAAGCGAACAATCTTGCCGAGATCTCATTAAGGAGCTAAAAAGCGAGTTGAAGCAACTGCAAAAAAGCCTTCGACATGATTTGAGAAAATGGGTTTCCCTTTCCAAAGATATTATGCGTTTAAAAACATTGCCTGCATAAGTCATACAGAAAAAATTGTTTCGTGCCTCTGCCCGTGTGCGTGCCCATGCCCAAAAATTTAACTTTTTCAAGATTCGGGCAAGGGCATAACATCCTATTACCCATAAGTAGCACAATATTACTTACAATCTAACATAAAGGGCTAAACGCAGAAGCGCAAAGAAAAATTCAAAAACAAACCAGTCCTCCTCTGCGTTATAATGTTTATTGGACTTATGAGTAATTAGGATGACAACACGGACAGGGGTAAGGGCTTGGACTTATGGGTAATAGGAAGAAGGCACAGGCATGCACATGGACACGAAAGGAAAAAGTTAATTGGATATGCACCGAAATTCAGAAAATGCTTGACCTCATATTAAACGATAGGATATAAGTCCATTTTTCAATCCAAGGTGGCATGGCCAAGTGGTAAGGCAGAAGCCTGCAAAGCTTCCATCCCCAGTTCGAATCTGGGTGCCACCTTTATCTTTATCTCTATGTTATATGTTGTTGCGACGCCCATAGGAAATCTTGCTGATATTACATATCGTGCAGTCGACATCCTAAAGCAATGCGATTACATCTTATGCGAAGACACCCGGTATAGCCAGCTTTTACTCAAACATTACGACATCCATAAGCCTTTAAAAAGCTTTCATAAATTCAGCGAACGCGCAAAACAAGCTGAAATTCTTGAAGACCTTGCCAAAGGAATATCCATCGCCCTGATATCAGATGCGGGAACTCCCGGTATTTCAGATCCCGGTTCACGCCTAATCCAAGAATGTATAAGCAACAAAATCAAAGTGAAGGCAATCCCTGGTCCTTGCGCTGCCATTGTAGCTTTAAGCTGTTCTGGACTACCCACAGATCGATTTCAATTTGTTGGTTTCCTACCCAAGAAGAAAGGCGAGTTAATTCAAACCCTGCAAGAACTTCTGACATATTCTGGAACGACAATTTGTTATGAATCTCCTCATCGCCTGCTAAAAGTACTTGCGTGCATGTTGGAACTCGACCCTGACAGAATGCTTTGCGTTGCAAGAGAACTCACAAAAAAATTCGAAGAGGTGAGACGTGGTCCAGCACAAGAACTTATCGACAGCTGGGCGGAAACGACCATAAAAGGGGAAATTGTTTTGCTAATTTCCGGACAGCAACAAATACGCCACGAGTGGGATGATTTGACATTAGAGCAGCACATAGAATTTTTGCAAGAATCACAGGATCTTTCCCTTAAAGAAGCCATTCAAGCTGTGGCAAAAGAACGCGGTTTAAGTAAACGGCTTGTTTACAATGCTGTACATCAACAATAACTCCTTTTTTGGCTATCGATGGCATTTTCATATTTACAAAATTTCCTCTCATTGTTTATCACTTGTGGGCAAAAGTAAGAATTTTTGCTTTCTTTTTACAATTCCATATAAACGGCTCTTTTAGACCATTTGTAGGTGAATTGAAATATTTAAAACAAATTTATTAAGGAGTACTTAATAATGAAGTTGCGTCTTTTTAACCTTCTGGCTTGTGTGGGGTCAATGGTAGCCCTATGCTTGCATTCCTCCCCTGTTGAAGCAATTTTCGCCAGCGTGAAATCTACGGGAATGGCTGCAGCTTGCATTTCATATCCTCTTGACTCCCTAGTTGGTGCCTACAATCCAGCTGGAATAGCTGATGTTGGCGACCGATTTGACCTCGAAGGTGCTTGGGTACATGATTGGGGCCATGCCAGGGCACGCGGCAATTTAAGCCCGCTTGTCAATGGCAAATTTGATGGCATGAAAACAAAGGATATTTTTCCCGTTGGTTTTGGGTTAAATAAAACCTGGTGTTTGTGCAATGACTGGGAAATAGCCACAGGCCTCATCCTATATAATAGAAACTTCCAAAAAACGACTTACGGAACATTTCTTCCCCTTTTAGGAACTTCTAAAGCGGGATTGGAGTACCTGAATGAGACAATTTCCCCCATCGTTGCCGTTAAATGGTGTGGGCATATGCTTGGTCTTTCAGTAAACTTCCAAGTCGAACGTCTAAAAGTCAATGGCATCCAAAATTTTGATCATCCTGTCATTCCAGGAATCCCAGGGGGATCTCGTTTTCCAGGACGTGTAACGAATAAAGGATACGACTATTCGACAGGTTGGGGCGTTACCATTGGGTATCTTGGACACTTGACAGATGCTCTTAGCGTCGGCGTTACCTATCAACCAGAAACAACAATGACACGGATGAGTAAATATAAGGGCTTTTTAGCTAATCGCGGAAGACTAAACATTCCACGTAAAATTGGCGCCGGTATTTCTTATAAAATCCTTCCTTGTCTAGTCGTTGCATTTGATGTCGAACACATCCAATGGAGAAAAATCAGAGCACTTCATAACCCTTTGTTGCATGATGGAGCCCTTCTCCCTCTGGGAACACGAAATGGACCAGGCTTTGGTTTCCGCAATCAGTGGTATTATCGCGTTGGATTTGACTGGCAAGTGGATGAATGCTGGTCCCTCCGCGCAGGTTATCGCTTTGCCAACACTCCAATCAGACGTACTCAAACTGCTGTCAACGTCTTAACGCTTGATACAGTGGAAAGCTTCCTCACATTTGGAGCAACTTGGAACCTCAATGCATGCAATGAAATTTCATTTCTTTATGCATATGGATTCCCTCATAAAATCCAAGGGAAACGTTCAATCCCGCTTTTCTTGGGCGGTGGGAACATCAATCTTAAAGAACAAAAATACGCTTTTGGCATCGCCTGGGGCTATAAATTCTAGTTCTTTTCAGATGAAAGCGGGACTGCCGATCACGGTTTCCCGCTTTCGTCCCCTCTCTTTTTCCTTTTCTGTTTAATAAAAAGCCCTTATGCTTACAATTTTAGTTCTGATGGAGCTCTTCATGTCAGCAAAACCACGACACGCTTTAAAGAATATTCTTCATCCCTATATCTTTTTCCTTAAAGAAGGCGGGGAAATTAAAAAGAATTTCTTAGACTACTCTTTAATGATGCTATACGTCCATTCATCCGAAACAATCAAATCGCCAGAAGATGACATCCTATCGCGGTCTCTCGCCGAAATCGAAAAAATCTCACGAAAACATTTCTAACGTGAATTTTAGATAAGCAATGCAATTCATTCGAGAGAGATTTTCTAGAAAAGCAACCCTATTTTCACGGCAAAAATGAACTTAAGGAAGAGACTTAAACAACTAATTGAAAAAGCGCCATTAGAGGAGCAGGAAAAATAAATACAACAAAAATAGCTTTTTCAACATAATTTGAGCACGCTAAAGGTGTACAAATTTGATTAATAAATAATTTAACAAGATAGACAGGATCGGCTTAGCCGGCAGGATAAACGAAAGCACAAACAATTTCTTCATCGTGCCGGCGAAGCCGATCCTGTCTATCTTATTAAATTATTTAGCTGATTAATGAAACTGACAACAAGGAGAACTCATCATGTCTTCAACACCGAAAGAAATTATCTTCGAAGAAGCTGCGCGAGACCTGCTCTTAGCAGGCATCAAAAAACTCGCTGACGTTGTTGCCTTTACATTAGGACCAAAAGGCCGTAACGTAGGATTGGAAAAAAGCTGGGGAGCTCCCACAATCACTAACGATGGCAGCAGCATTGTCAAAGACATCTCTCTTAAAGATCAGTATGAAAATATGGGCGTCGCAATGGCAAAAGAAGTCGTCCAAAAAATCAAAGAAAAATGCGGCGATGGAACCACAACAGGGACTCTTCTTTTAAAAGCATTAGCAGAAAATGGTATCAAACAAATCGCCGCCGGAGCCAGTCCCATTGGCATTAAACGAGGAATGGAAAAGGCTCTCGAAGCCGTCATTCAAGAAATTGAAAAGACAGCTATTCCAATCAAAAGCAACAAAGAAACAAAAAATATTGCCACAGCTTCAGCTTCAGGAAATTCAGAAATCGGCAGCATGATTGCAGAAGCCATGGAGAAGGTTGGTATAAAGGGCGTTATTACGATAGAAGAAGCCAAAGGCACTGAAACTAATATCGAATTAGTTGAAGGAATGCAATTTGATCGAGGCTACATCAGCGCCTATTTTTGTACGAATTTGGAAAAGATGATTGTAGAAATGAGCAATCAACCGCAAATTCTTATTATCGATAAAAAAATTAGCAGCATTCACGAGATATTGCCTATTCTCTCTGCTGTCGCAACATCTGGAAAAGAACTTCTTATCATCTCAGAAGATGTTGAAGGTGATGCCTTGTCAACTCTAGTCGTCAACAAGCTACGTGGCACGCTCAAAGTTGCAGCTGTAAAGGCACCGGGCTTTGGTGATCGTCGAAAGGCTATGCTTCAAGACATTGCCGTTCTCACAGGCGCTAATGTTGTATCTGAAGAGACAGGGATGTCTTTAAAAGAAATCCCTACAGATGTCCTTGGCTCAGCTGAAAAAATTACAATTACCAAAGAGAATACGATCATTGTCAACGGCAAGGGCAATTCAAAAGACATTGAAGCCCGCATCAAACAAATCGACGCAGAAATTGAAGCAACAAAGAGCTCGTACGACAAGGAAAAGCTCGAAGAACGCAAGGCAAAGCTCAGCGGTGGCGTTGCTGTGATTCGTGTTGGAGCGGCGACTGAACCCGAGCTCAAGCAAAAAAAGCAGATGTTTGAAGATAGCCTAAACTCCACAAAAGCTGCCATCGAAGAAGGAATCGTAGCCGGAGGCGGAGTTGCCCTTCTGCGGGCTGGCAAAGCGGCTGAAAAGCTTAAATTTGAGGGTGATGAAGCTTTGGGAGCTAAAATTTTAATCTCAGCTTGCGAAGCCCCTTTGAAACAAATCGTTTCGAATGCCGGAAGAGACGGCTCTGTGATCCTCTCAGAAGTTTTGCAAGCCAAACCGAATTTCGGCTACAATGCGATCTCAGACAAGATCGAAGATTTAATGATTGCAGGCGTTGTAGATCCCGCTAAAGTTATTAAAAACAGCTTGATGCATGCTGTATCGGCCGCAGGCATTGTCATTATATCGGAAGCATTAATTGCCGACGTACCCGAAGAAGAGACCGAAGAATAATTAGTTTCTGATCCAGCACAGAGAGGCTGTGAAAAAATTAGAATTCCTGCGATTTTGATGAGTTTTTTCGCAGATTTCAAAAAACACCTCCGACTGAAACGTTTGGGAAGTGGTGATTTTTGAAAGATGCAAAAAAGATCTTAAAAGCGCCGCGAATCTTTATTTTTTCACAGCCTCAGAGATGTGTCGGACAACTCTTGACCCATTAATCCATAAACTTTTGTAGTTTTTTCCTTTCTTATGAAAAAACTGTCAGTGCTCAATATCTATATCAGTGTCACCATATTTGTCGTAGGGTGGTGGTTTTTTGCCTTTAAACCAGCCCCTGCACAGCCCATGATTGAAAAATTTTCTAATGCATCTTTAAATTCATCCCAAGAATTAATGGATTTAGCATTTCTGCATATTGATCGCAATCAACTGCAAGATGCCCTTGCAGGGAATTGCTCATTAATGGCTCGCCTCATTGTTGAATGGGATATTGACGCACAAATTTTGCAAAGTTCGGGGTTGGAAAATATCAATCGAATCTCTGAATCGGATTTGATGCGTAGCCAATATTTGGATCGGCAATTGAAACATGCGCCTCTTGAAAAATTAAAAATCGCTCAGGAACAATCAAGAGGTCCTTTTATCATAGATGATGTGGGACGTTGCATTTCTCTGGATAGAACTTTTCACTCATTTCTACCTCAAACATATGCTTCCGCAAGTTTTTTATTGGCACTCTTATCTACCGATGAAATCGCCGCTTTGCCTCGCAGCATGCGCGATCAGGCACAGCTTTACCCAAAAAAACTCACAGATCAGGTTCCTCTCGACATTGATCGTCAAAATGCTGAAAAATTATTCCAAAAAAAACCTGGAATTGCTTTTGTCGCTCATTATTCACACCCTGCCACGATTCAAGCCCTTATTAACCAGGGAATTTTGATCTATACGATGAAAAATCTTATGTCTTTCTCAGACATTACAAATGAACTCATGCAAATTGGACGCATCGTCAATCGACCTTTTCAAGCTGAACTCCTTAAAATATTTATGGAAGCCTCCCTGCTCGCCATCGACAATAGAAGGTATGCTTTAACAAAGGAAAACGTTTCTCCCCAGATAAGCAAGCAAACACTCCTTTTTCTTAACCATTGTCAAAATTTTGACATGCCGACCTCAAAAACTCTCACTGGACAATTACTGCAAAGAATGCAGGTTGTTGATCTCTCTTCGACATGCCTTCAAGAGCATGAAAAAAAGCATGAATGGACAGTCCCTATAGATAAGGAACGCATTCTCAACCTCAATCCCGATACGCTGATCATTGCTTCTCAAAACCGCAAAGCCTTAGAAAAAGAAGTCTTCAACGATCCCGCCTTTCAACAACTTTCCGCTGTCCACAACAAGCGTATTTATTTTGTGGATGAAGCGACTCAACATTCGCCAACGCAATATATCGTTTTGGCTTATTACGATCTGGCAGAGGCTATAGTGCATACCCCATGATATCTATTCAAAATTCTCAAAAAAATCGTTCTTTTATTCGTCTGAATTTTATTCTCATCACGGCGCTTCTGCTTTGCTCCGTATTGACTTTAGTCATCGGCGATACCCCTTGGCATTTAATCTGGGAAGATATCGTGAACCGTTTACATGGTTCAGGGGCCCCTTGGAATCCCCTTTTAAATGAACGCCTTCCTCGTCTTATCGTAATTATTTGCACTGGAGCCTCGCTAGCTGTGGCTGGCGCCGTTATGCAAGCCCTTTTTCAAAATCCCCTTGCCTCGCCAAATGTATTGGGGATTTCTTGTGGAGGGGGCCTTCTCGTTGTTCTCGTCTTTGTTTTAGAATGGCATCTCACTTATCCCTTCGCAATACCTATTGCGGCCTTTGCAGGCTGCCTGCTGACATTGCTTGGGGTTTACTCTCTATCCCGCTCCAAAGAAGGAGTTCAACTTCACACACTTATCTTGACAGGTGTTGCCGTATCCTCCCTCCTTTTTGCCATACAAGCAGCCATTATGTTCGCTTTGAGAGACCGTTGGATGCTGATTCAAACGCTTACAGAATGGGAAGCCGGCTCTACAATAGATCGTGATTGGAAACACGTCCACATGCAGCTACCACTAGCCCTAGTGGGCTTATATGGCTGTTGGTTTTATCATAGTGAAATCGATATCCTCGCATTGGGAGAAGAAGAAGCAAAAAATCTTGGTGTTGAAGTGGAAAAGGTCCGTTGGAGGCTTTTTTTATGCGTTGCCTTACTGACAGGAGGAGCAATTGCTTCGATAGGAATGATCGCCTTTTTTAGTCTTGTCTTGCCTCATCTTATCCGATATGTCCAAGGACCTTCAAACCATCATTTGATTCCCTTATGCATTATTGTAGGAAGCACATCTTTGACGGCACTAGATCTGCTCTTGCGTTTTCTTGAAATTCATGCCTTATCAATTGGAAACATTTCAGCAATTCTTGGAGGCCTTTTTTTCTTAATTTTGATGCGAAATTCTCATATTTTACATGGCGGTAGTGCGAGATGGATCAAAAATTAGTCGCCACCTCACTATCCTATTCTCGAAATGGCAAGCGTCTTATTGAAGATATCTCCTTAGAATTCCGTGCTGGCGTTCTTCATGGGATTTTGGGACCAAATGGTTCTGGGAAGTCAACTCTTCTAAAAACGATGTCCGGCATTTGGACGCCAACGTTAGGAAAAGTTTTTTGGAATGGAGATCCCCTTCTTTCACAACCGAGACAAAGGATTAGCCGGACTATCTCATTAGTTCCTCAATGCCCTTCCCCTTCCTTCAACTTTCTCGTCGAAGAAATTGTCGCTATGGGCAGATATTCTCATGACAATCGTTATTGGAATGCAGTAAAAGAACATCTTGTTTATCAAGCTCTTAGTTCTGTAGACGCCTGGCATCTTCGTGGACGTTATGTGAATCAACTATCGCAAGGAGAATTACAGCGTGTATATATTGCCCGGGCTCTGATCACAGAATCGCCCATCCTTCTTTTGGATGAGCCCACAGCAAGCCTAGATATTCAGCATCAGCTTGAAATTTGGCAGCTTCTTCAAAAATTTGTTAAAAATGGAAAAATCGTCATTGTCACTACCCATGATTTAGCTATTGCAGAACGCTTTTGCGAACGAATAGCAGTATTAAATCATGGAAAATGCATCGGTTCAGGAGATACTTCCACCCTATTGACGACAACTCTTCTCCAGGAAATCTTTGGCGTTGTAGAATCCAGAAATCCTGGATTCAAATCTTATTCTCTCTATCAGTGAATACTTTCTCTGATGAAACTTTTGTGAAGAATATTTTTTTCTCTCTTTTTTCTCGATCTTGCCGGAGTCCCTCCGCTGGGTTGTGTCAAGACCAATCCAATTTCATCATTATTATTTATCAGCTCCGAAGATTCATGTCTTCTGGACGATTGGATGACTTTTTTTTGCAGAAATTTCAAATGATGAATTTTATCTTTCATAAGATTCCTCCGTGAAATATCGAAAAAAATGACAATTTCTAACTCACCAAACTTATTTTACCATATTATCAAGTTATTTTTCGATAGAACAAGTAAGCTCACGGGCGCATGTGATTAAATTTTTCACCAGAGAGAACAGACTTCTCTTTTTTACCACAGAGAAAAGACAGTGAGATCACAGAGAAAAGATGGCCAAAAAGAAATCGTTGTTTAAAGAATTTATCATGCATTCAGAATAAAAGTAGCCAATAGAACACAACCATCACTTATCTCGATGGCCTTCTCTGTGGTCTCATTGTCTTTTCTCTGTGGTAAAAGAGATGAAGTGGTGAAAGAGATGAGCCTTTTCTCTATGGTAAAATAAAAGAAGAAAGAGAGTAAAACGCGTGGTCATAGCTCTCGAGCATTCTTCTCCTTTCACAATATTTGCAAAAGTTTATAATCATCAGTAAAAGGATATCGTATGAAAAACCATGTTTATTTTTTGATTTTTAACGGCTTTGCAGACTGGGAAGCAGCATTAGCTCTCTGTGCAATCCGAGAGCAGCCTTCCTTCAAGATCATGACGGTTGGTTTTTCAAAAGATCCGATCACTTCAATGGGCGGATTAAAGGTCATTCCGGATATTACTTTGAATGAATTAAATATCGAGGATGCTCTTATTTTTATTCTTCCTGGAGGCCAGCTCTGGGAAAAATTCTCTGACTCGCAATTCACAACCTTATTGCATAAGCTTGATTCTGCAGGTGTTATCATTGCAGCCATTTGTGCAGCCACCCTTCCCTTAGCCCAAGCGGGTCTTTTGCAGGATAGACTTCACACAAGCAACAGCAAAGAATTTTTGAAAGAATTCGTACCTGACTATGCTGGAGAAACCTTTTACCAAGACAAGTTGGCAATCACTGGAAGCAACCTCATTACAGCCAGTGGAATTGGCAGCGTTGATTTTGCTTACGAAATCATGACAGCGCTTTCCATCTATGATGAATCAACTACGCTTGCTTGGTTGGAACTCTTTAAACATGGTCTTAAGCCTAAGACAGTGTCTTCCTGATCATACTTTCAGGAGACTCTCTAAGTAGTCTTCTTGATCATTAACATATAGGCTCGTTCTTTGGCTTTCTTTAATTTCTTCCCTGAGACTAGAAAAATCCTTGTATCATCGCAAAGATACCATTGATTTCCCTTTTTGACATAGGATACATAATGACCGGAACTATCGCCCCATGTAGAAGCAGAAAAAGGCTCGAAAACCACAAAACCTGTCAATTCATATTTAATTGATCCTTTTTCTTGGCCATAGGCTTTTGAAAGATCTAAAATATCACCTTCAGGCAGCTTATGAGGCTTTAAACTATATTTTATTGAACCCTGCCCATCAAAAATACGCCGTTTGACTTGTAAAATCGCAAATTCTGGCGGTTTGCCTGCTAATTGTTCTTTCAGTTGGTATTCTTTGAAGCTATCCTGAGCCCCTTCAGGCTTCCAATTATCATTCACTGTATGTTCTGTATAATTATCATCGATGAGTCCCTCTAATTCCCCATTGTTTTTTGGAATATCCATTGGAATCTGTATCAAGGAATAGGGTTCAACTGTTGTGCCCTCAAAGCATTTTCCATCAATTGAGGTGACAGTGCGTTTTTGTTGGACTGGCATTTTGATATCTAGAATATCAAAGATCACTTCTAAGTAAAAAGCGGCATCCTGTTGCTTGTAGCGTGTTCTTTCATTAAGATCCGACATTAATCTAGAATTTATCATTGCTGTCACAATCGGAGTATCGTCTTTTGCATTTAAATGCTTTTCTTGAGCCTCAGCATAAATGGTAATTCTTTCTTTAAAAGCAATGAAGACGGCTAACTGCCTCTTGAAATTCTCTATGTTAAATTCCTTTTTTTCTTGACCTCCATCGCGAAGAAAATTCTTTTGTTCACAGAAAGTTCTCTTGATCTTCGATTCAATCAGAGGGGCACAAGCATAAAGCATCTGATTTGAAGAATTTCGATAGCACCCGTTAGAATTGTTAGGTATGCCAACAGGCGGCATTTCTTGATCTGGAAAACGATAGGTTTGGAATAAATCTTTGTAGAGAAAGAGAAATAACTGTTTGTCCTCAGTCTGCAAAATTTTTCGACAGACTTCTTCGCTAAATAATTTCCTATCCTTAAGCTTTTCCTTAACTTGCCCTAACTGTTCTTCTGAAAGCTCTTCAATTTTCGGGATGTCAAAGGTGGAGTCAATCACTGTTGAAATTTTTTGTTGTAGTATTGACCTGGGCTCTTCTTGATTTTTTAGATTTTTAACTTTATTTGATAAATCAGCTTTTCCCACAACTGAAGCTTCTAAAGGAAAAGTTGGCGTTTTATTGATTGATTTTTCTGTTTTTACATTCTCATCAAAAATACGAATAATAAGTTCTGGAAGAGTTATAATTTCATTTTCATAAATAACAACTCCAAATCGCTTACCAATGTTCTTAAGTAATTGAACATCTTCTTCTGTTTCTAATAAGTCGGAATTTTCCATCAAAAGTTTTATTGTTTTTTCTTTTAAAAGGATATCATTTTTTTTGCTCTGAGAAACAAAAGATTTTTTTATCTTTTCTAATAGGATCCTAAAGCCATTTAATTTTTTAATTTCGGAAGTCTTTTTACTAACGTAGGCAAAGGGACTTTCTGAAATGATATTTAGCTGATTCCGAATAGGATTTTGAGGGGCATTCAAAGGCATAAAAAATCCTTATATATTATAAGAACATTATATCAAAAAAGATATAAAACAGCTCATTTTATTTTTAATGTATATTTAAAAATTCAATTAAATCACAAAAAGAAATCAAAAAAGCAAAAAAAATATTGACTAAATTCAATCTTTATTTAATATTCTATCTTTTATGATGGAGGTTTTTTATGCATGTCGCTAAGTTCAATCGAATCTTAACACAGATCGAAACAGGATTTAACGTTTTGGACAGCTTGCCGGTGGTTTCTGTTGCAAGTAGCTTAATCCGCGCTACAGCAGGAAAAGTTCAAATGTTAGTAGGAGCTTTTCTAGCATTAACAGGAACATTAGGGCAATTGATCAATAGCAGCGATCAAAAGAAATGGGAAAAATTGACCAAGATTGGTTTAGAGCATATGACCCATGGAGGATTAAACCTTCTGAGAGGTGCAGGTGAATTCCTTTTAGGCGTCTATACCTACGGCATTGGAAATCTAGTCTTGTTCGGTATCCAATTTGCTTCAGAAAATGGTTTCGAACCCCATGTGAAATATGGAATCTTTTCCGAAAAAAGAGTTTATCTCTTAGTTTAGGCACAATTTAGAAGGATGCCTTGAAGTCCGATCGGACTTCAAGGCATCTTCTTAGAAACACTTCTGCAGTAAATTTTCCGAGAATTTCTGAACACAAAACGCATACAAAGCCAACGATGGCTCAATTACCTGGACTAATGTGTTTGGGTACTAAGGTCTTGGTACCCTAGCAAGCCAATGCGAAGAGCAAAGCTTCCTGCTAGCAATAGAAATGGAATAGAAGCAGGTGCCGAAGCAAGGAATAGGATGAGAGCAATCAATCCGATCAAATTCGCAAGGATGTTACCAGCATCAATAACCATTTTTTTCTTTAGAAGAGTGCAAATCCTCATTAATTTCTTTGCAATCTCCTCAACTTGAGGAGGTTCGGAATGATTTTTCTTAAGAATTAAAAGCAAATTTTCCAACTCATTAACAGCTTCCTCAGGTGCAGCTCTCATCAGCGCTAACTTCTTCTTTTCAATTTGCTTATTGATTTCTGCTATCGATAAATCCTTACCATCATTATTTTTTAATTCTAGCTCATTGCTAGATCCTAATTTTTCTGTGAGATAATTTCTTAATTGCTCGATCTCTGAAGATGCATTTTTTGGATTTCGAACAAAATTTTGATTGGTGATCTCTCTAAAAAGACGGCTAGTTTTACTCAACTGAGCCATACGTGATATTGAACCCAATCCTAATAGGCCAAAACCAGCTGGGGTTCCTATTGAAGATAACAAAACATTTGGCGTGTTATAAAGAGTCACTAAAAGCGCATTTGTGAATGTCACTAAGCTATCGACTAGATCCGTTACAAGAAGTGTCATTGACAGAGTGGCTAAAGCGACTCCCTCGCTATCTTTTAATCTGGCATTCTTCAATATTTTTTGAGCTGTTTGAGGAATAGAAGTGATTCCAAGCAAGGCTCCACCGATAGAAAAGAGTTTTAATTTGGTAATGACGGATAAGATTTTTTCTTCACTGCGGCATAAACCTAATGTAATTCGATGGCATGACTTAAGGGATGCATTCAAAATATTTCGGGTTAATGCATTTGAGCGACTAATATAACTCCAAGCATGTTCGACTTTTTTAAAAATCGACTTTAATTTCTCCTTCGATACCGATTTACTTAAATTTTGATAGTAATAATTTGCTCTATCACACGATAAAATATGAATTGAATTAACCATCAACATTTCACCATTAATTAATAATGTTTATTAAAAGTTGAAATAATAACAAAATTAATCTATAAAGTAAATAAAAAAAACAAATTACAAGAATAACCAAAAAGAAAACATAGATAGAAAATAAACAAGATAGGTAGGCATACGCATCAAGGTAACTTAGAAATCAAGATAACAACGAATTAAATTTTAAGATATTACGGAAAGAAAGGCCTTTGTATTTTCGAACAAGATTGTTACTATGCTGAAGTGAATTAACCCGGTGCATATGAGCGATGTCATTAACTTAAGTATGTTTCGAACCGCTTTGCGGTTCGAAATAACAGCCTATTTGTAAATTGTCTTCCTGGAGAAATTTGAAGTTAGCCTGATAGGCAGGATCGCTAATTTTCGTACCCGCATGCGTACCCACTACCCATAAGTCCAATAAACAGTACAACGCAGAGTCCCTGAGACACGAAGGAGGATTGGTTTGTTTTTGAATTTTTCTCTGTGTCTCTACGTCTTTTGCACCTCAGCGTTGAACCCCTTATGTCATATTGTGCCCGAAAGTTAACTTTCGGGCATGGGCACGCACACTGGCAGGGACACGAAATGTTTAATTCGGTGTGGGCACAGATTTTTTCCTTCTTCGGAACAACGAACGCCCTTTGGTCATCCAGCGACCAATTTTTTCGACCAAATCATCTGTAATCGAATAGGCCACAGGCACAACGATCAAGGTTAATAGCATCGAAGTGATCAAGCCGCCAATGATAGCTGCTGCCATAGGTGCTCTGGATTCGGCTCCAGCACCTGTATCAAGTGCGATTGGCAGCATCCCGAATATCATGGCAAAGGTTGTCATCAAAATCGGATGCAATCTCGTAGGACCGGCTTTAAGGATCGCCTCTTCTTTAGCAAGGCCATCTCGGCTTCTCAGCGTATTTGTATAATCAATTAGCAAAATGGCGTTCTTCGTAACAAGTCCCATGAGCATGATGATGCCGATGATCGTAAATATGCTTAAAGTCATTTGAGTAAGAATGAGAATCCCAAGCGCTCCAACCAAAGAAAAAGGGAGAGCTAGCATAATAATCAGCGGTTGAGAAAAACTTTCAAATTGCGAGGCCAACACCATATAGACAACAAGTACGGCCAAGAGAAGGGCAAAAACCAAATTTTGAAAAGATTCTTTCATGGCCTCAGCATTGCCAGAAAATTTGATGCTGTAGCCTGAAGGAAGCTGCAAACTATTCATAAAAGCCGTCGCTTCGCCAATTGCTTCTCCAAGAACCTTCTTCCCTTCTTGGAAGTTAGCAAAAACGCTGATGATTCGAAAACGGTTATCCCTATCTATTTGCACAGGCCCTTGGTGTTCATGAATATCGATTAAATTATTCAGAGAGACTAATTGACCTTTATTATTTCTCACTGAGAGATTTTGAAAATCATGTACCTTATTGCGGAAATGATCATCTAATCGTACACTGATGTTATAACGATGTCCATCAGCGCGAAATTTATTAATATCAGCACCGCCAATCAATGGTCTAATTGCCTGCGCAACAGCCGAAGGTGTGACATCTAAGGCAGCAGCGCGATCACGTTTGATGTGGATATCAACTTCAGGTTTGCCATTTTCATAAGACATGTCGAGATCGACATACCCCCCCTTATGTTCGAGATGCTGGATAAGATTTTGGCTAATTTTCTCTATCTCCGGCAACTCAGATCCTTTGACATCGAGTTGCAAAGCGGCAAATCTCTTGCCTCCTCCTGAAATTCGAGGGACAGGTTCAATACTAATTTTGGCCTGAGGAATAGATGCAAGCAGTCCTCTGACGTATTTCATCGCTTCATTCTGAGAAATTTCCCTTAACTCTTTTCCTGCCATTTTGACATAAAGGACTCCCTCATTGACTTTTCCAAGACTATCGCTTCCAATTGTCGCAAACGTATAGAGTATCCAATTCAAGCCATCAAGTTTGGAACGAACTTCGGAAAGAACCGTATCAGTTGTCGCTAATGAGGATCCTAAGGGGGTCTTAACTTTCACGAAAAATTCGCTTTGATCTTCCATCGTCATAAATTCAGCCTTGATCAAGCGGCTGAAAAAAAGCGTTGTCATCAGAAGAAGGACAGCAACAGCCACTGTAGTTTTGCGATAACGCAATGCTAGCGAGAGAATGCGTTTATAACCATTATCCAGAGCCTTAAAAGCACGATCAATCCATGAATTTTTATGCTCCATGGGCTTTAAAAATTTTGAAGAGAGCATTGGCGTCAAAGTAAAAGCGACAAAAAGGCTGACTAAAACAGAGACTGTCACCGTCATACCAAATTGATAAAAGAAACGTCCAACAATTCCCTTCATGAAGGCCACAGGAACAAAAACCGCAACGATCGACATGGTGATCCCAAACGCTGCTAAGCCAATTTCTGCCGTTCCGAAGCGCGCCGCCTCTTCAGCTGATTTTCCATGTTTAAAATGCCTGTAAATATTTTCCACCACAACAATCGCATCGTCAATGAGAATACCAATGGAAAGAGAAAGAGCCAGCATGCTCATGTTGTTCATTGTAAAGCCCATCATGCGCATAAAAATGAAGGTGGCGATAACGCTGATAGGGATGGCAAGGGCACTAATCAATGTAATTCTGAAATTTCTTAAAAAAAGGAAGACGATGAAAACTGCCAAAAGGCCTCCGAAAGCCAGGTGAAATTGAATTTCATCGATCGAATGTTCAATGTAGACGGAAAGGTCTTGAGCAATTTCAATCACAACACCTTCTGAGGCTAGTTCGCTTTGAATTTTATCAAGTTCGGCATGCACGGCATGAGCCACTGTCACGGTATTCGTGCCTGATTGACGGCGCACGAGCAAAGCAACAGCTTCCTGGTCATTTAGTCTGGTAAGGGAACGCTTCTCTTCGACACCATCAACGATGCGGCCGACATCCCCAATCGTTACAGGATAGCCATTGCGATAGGAGACGACAATATTGGCTAGATCGCTGCTCTCATTAAATTCAGCTTTGGTTTTTACCGCAAACTCACGGTCTCCAGTTTCAATGCGACCGCCTGGAAAATCAAGATGCTGAGCTTTAAGGGCATTAATCACATCCTGAACTGTGGCATTGACCCCCTCCAGCTTGTAGGGATCGATGTAAACCCAAATGTTTCGTTCCTGCTTTCCAATTAATTTGATCTGACCTACACCTGGAAGCTGCTGTAGGCGGTCCTTAATAAATTTATCCGCAATATGAGAAATTTCCCGAAGAGGTTTTGTCCCTGAAACCACGACAGCCATGATGGGAGCCGAATCGATATCGAATTTTTCAACAACCATCTCCTTCAAATCATCTGGAAGCTGCTTGCGAACGGTTCCAAGCTTAGCTTGAACTTCCTGATAGGCAATATCGACATTCTTTTCCAATTCGAACTCGACGACGACTTGAGAAATTCCTTCAGCACTTGTCGATCGTAGGTGTTTAATCGAGCTAATCGAAGAGAGCACTTCTTCGATGGGCTCTGTCACTGTCCGCTCCATGGTTTCTGGATCAGCACCAGGGAGAGAAGATACAATAGCCACGACTGGAAATTCAACCTTCGGAAAAAGGTCAACACCAATTTCTTTAAAAGAAATGATGCCAAAGACGGTCAGCGCCATCATAATCATGGTAATAAAGATAGGACGCTTTATAGAGATTTCTGAAAGTATCATGGTTGATATATTTCCACTTTTGCCAAAGCTCCAGGACGAAGCTCTTTATTGGCATTATCGATAATTGCACGGCATTTCGTCGAACGGGTCGTTTCGTCGACAACAGGATAAATGCGATCAATATGACCTTCATAACGAGCTTTTTTAGCTCCTTCCACTTCAAAAACGATAGGCGTCCCAGGTTTAATGGAGCTTAAAAAAGCCTGTGAGACCGAAAATTCCAAATAGAGAGGATTGATCGATTGAATTTCAATCAAATGGGTAACGGGAATGCTAGTAATGGCCTCACCTGGATCTACATATCTCTTTGTCACAATGCCATCAAAGGATGCCTTAATGAGGGTTTCATTCAAATTAACGATAGCGCGATTCAAATTTTCTTGCGCGAGAATGACTTGTACCTTCCCCTTTTCATAAACCAATTTTGCTTCTTCAAAGCGCTTTTGAGAAATGGAAGGAGTTCCTCCCTCAGGTTTTTCCCACAAGTTTTTCATGCGTAGATAATTTTTCTCCGTATCCGCCAATTCGATTTGCGCAGAATCCAAAACCGCCTGCTTTTGAGCCACGTCGATTTCAAACTGGATCGGATCAAGTTTTGCTAATGGCCGTCCCTTTCTAACGGAATCTCCGACCTCAACATATACCTCATCAACTCTTCCTGAAACTTGACTGCCGAGCTTGCACTGGGCACTAGGATAAATATTTCCAATCGCTGTCAAAAGCGGCTGCTGAGCAACGGCGATTCCTTGCATGGCTAAAACGGCAGCCAAGACCCTTAACATCATTTTTAACATAGCTATTCTCATTATTGAATCATTCCTGCGGCAAAACATAAATCTAATCGAGCTTGATGAAAATCATATAAGGCCTGCCAGTAGTTCGAGCGCGCTTGAGCCAGGCGTTCTTCATCATTTAAAAGATCATAAGTGGTTATAAAACCTTCTCCAAATTGATCTTGAGTTATCTTTAAATTTTCTTCCGAAACCTGAATACCTTTCAAAGCCAGAGGGATTTTGTTGGAAGCAGCAATGGCTTGATAATAGGCCGTCCTAACAGTGAGTTCGAGGTCCTCCTCAACACCCTTATAGCGATACTGAAGCTCTAAGTATTCTTTTTCCCTTCGTCTGATCTTCGCCCAGGTTGTGCCTCCATCGAAGAGATTGATCTCAATGCCAATTCCAGCGTCTAATCCATGCGTATATGGAAAGGTATAATCATTCGTTGTACTATAATCTGTAAACGCATAGATCGAAGGATACAAAGCTCCCTTTTCGGCCTTGTAAGCATAGCATGCAGCCTTAATTTGTATTTGTAGGGAAATCAATTCAGGGTGGCACTCTTTGGCTTCCTTTAAACAAGTCTCGAGATTTGCTTTCCAACTAATTTCGGCCAAAATATCTTCAATTTCGGTCGGAGCATCAATCTGGAATCCCATTAGGCGATTAAGTCGGGCTATGGAGATAGCAACGTTATGCGAAGCTTGGATTAAATCCTGTTCACGTTGGGCGACTTGCACATCAATGAGAAGCAAATCATTTTGATGAATAAGACCCTGCCCATAAAAATCCTGAGAAACTCTGCGCTGCTCCTCCAATGTCGAAAGAGATTGCCGCACAATATTTTCAATCTTCTGGGATTCTAAAACACGAAAGTAGGCTTGCGAAACCTCATAAAGAATCTCTTGCTTCAGACGCTCATTATCATAAAGGGAGGCTTCATAACGCGTTTCTTGTTCGCTGATCTTATTACTTGCACCTCCAAAATTAAATAGAGGCACTATCAGCGACGCCTTTCCGTTGATTGTTTTATGTTTCTTCAAAAAGCGGTGGGCTTCCCCTGCAGCAACATAATCCACATGGGCCGAAAGCTGTGGAAGAGCCATTCCCCTCACTTCAGCAATGCGGTCTTTTTCCATTAATACGCGAAGATCGCCGATGCTGAGCCTCTCACTATTTTCAAAGGCAAAACGCTGACAATCCTGAAGTGAAAGCTTTGCATGCAAAGGGTGCATACATAAGCCTAACAGCACTGTGAACCAAAAAAAGGAAGTATATTTCATGATCAATAATCAATGTGTTGAGACACTGGAACCAAATTTAGTGACTCATTCTACATTTTTCTGATCTTTTTTCTCGATCTTTTTTTGAAACCCTATGAACGGATCCATTCATGAGCAGCAAGTTGAAGCTGAACACACATTCGTTCTGCAGATTTGGGAGTCTTTTGGTGTTTTATTCATATGTCCTTAAAAAATTATAGCGCGATGGTTTGGCGGTCCAAGGATCATGTTAACAAAGGATACCGTCCAAACTATAGCGCTATAACTTTTTAAGAACGTACTTTTTCATCCTTCTGAACATTCATATTCCGGGAAATAGGAAAAAGAGTGAACTGTGTCAAAATAAACAATTCATAAAAACAATGTTATTTTTTGCATAAATTTTCATAAATAAACAACTTATTGATTTTAAATATAAAAAAACCAGATACTTCATTAACTTTTGAATCATATAAAAAGGTTTTTTATGACAATAGTAACCAGCGGCTACAGCTTTCACGAAGATTTTGCATCAACTATACAAAATCACATCGAGAACCTAAATAAAATTGAACAACAAGTCGAACCCCCTCATAAACGACTAAAATCCACTGATACTGCAACACATTCTCAAACTTCCATTATACAGAACATTCAAAGAGATCTTTTCGATAATATTTGTAATATCACAAGTTGCGATGAAAACGCTTTAATGACACTTCACAACAGGGTTGGTCAACCATCCCCAGCACCCGGTTCAGACGAAGAAAAACTTTGCAAACAGATCGCTGATATCCTTGAAAGCATAAACAAACAAATTAATTTAAATAATTTACCTCTTGACATTATAAAAAACATTGCTTTTGAGCTCCCTTATTCAGATCTAAGAAATTTCTCAATTGCATATAAATTCATAAGAAACAAAAACCTTCTTGATATTGAAAAACACACACACTTTTTCCAACGGTATCTTCATTCTTTTGGTCTTTTTCTTAGAAAATATGGTGAAAATGAAATCCAACTTGTTGGAAATGAAGTTAGATTGAAAAATTGTATTAATCTAGTAATTGATATATCTCAAAAAATTAAATCACTAAATGAAATAGATTTGTCTCAATGTACGGCAAGTCTAAAGAATATTTTTGATTTAATGCGCCTCCCTTCTTTAAAAAATTTAACGCTAGCATTAGAATTGGATCATCCGATTTCAGAAGACGATCTCACAGCAGTTGTTGACAAATTACCATCATCTGTTCTCGAAAACTTTAGTTTTTCTATTTACAACGACCCTTATGCTACTATAGAAGGAAAAAAATTGGATAACAATTTTTTAATGGATCATTTCATCAAGCATGTCATCAATTCAAAGAAATTCTCTTCCTTGAAGTCTTTTGGAATTGCAAGCGACATTTTACGTTATAACGGACTAGATTATCTCAAATTAACCGATGAACGAATTCAAGATCTAATAAACTCTCTCGAGTTTGAAACCATTTATTTGAATATTGCAAATTGGGATTCTCTTGTAACATGTCTGGCTGACCACCCAAAGGCTGAAAAGATTCGCAAGCTTATGCTTAACACTGAAGGCCATAGCGCGAGCGAGGCGATGTCCAAATTTGCGCAATCCCAATATTTGACAAACGTAAGGGAATTAATCATGTCTGCATCGTATGATATTCCAGAAGACGTGGATGGTCAGGAATTGGAGTTCGATGAATTTGATGGTGAAGCTATTCAAGAATTGTCGAAAAGCCCTAACCTTAAAAATGTGGAAATCTTAGACATTGGACAACATAGCAGTCTAGAGCACATTGAACCTTGGACAGAGCAACTAAATTCTCTCAATCTTTCTGCTTTGTTAGAAAGCGATCATTGGGAAAACCTTAAACATCTTAGTATTAATATTGAAACCTTCCTTCCGGAAGACTTGCTAAAAGTTTTTAACAGAGAAAAATTTCCTAATCTTGAATCTTTATACATACGCGTATTGAATGAGGATAACAATCCACCCATCGTGGAAAAAATCACGTCCGTCGATGAATTGAAAGAATTCTATAAAAAATGGGAAAAGAATTTAGATCCAGCGCGGAAGAATTTGCTTGGAATTATCAGAGAATTCAATCAATGACGCGACTCCCACTATAAACGTCATGAGGAACATTTTATTTACATGATTTCTTCGTAAAATCGAAATGTCACACTTAATCATTTAGCAGGTAAAAATGAGTATCGACTTCCATACAAGCTTCGAGAATGCTGTTAACGATTATATCCTACAGCTAGAACAAAATCCCACTCAATCCATAGAGGAAAATGCCTCTGATTTTTGGCAAGATTCAAAAGATGTGTGGGTGAACGACTTAGGCAACATCGAGTTTGATGAACCACCCCTAAAAAAATTAAAATCTGCCCAGGGAGCGATTGAAAGCATTCAAGATTATATTAAAGACAATGCCATTAATATCACTTATCGCGACGAAGAATCTTTAAAAACGCTTGCAGATAAAATTTCCCAAGTATCTCCTCATGACAAGAAGGCCGAGAAGCTTTACGAACAGATAAAATCCATTCGTGAAAGTTTAAATAGCGAATTCAATTTAAATTCCCTCCCAAAGGTTTTATTAACGCAATTAGCTTTTTTTCTACTCGATAATGAAGCAAATAATTTCATAAATTCTTACAAATTTCTCAAGCAAGCTGATATTTTTAAAGTATCTCCAAATACTGAAGAGTTGTATTTTAAGTCTTTCGCTCACTATTTCGATTCTTTCAATGAAAACACAAAGATGGCAAAAACAAAATCGTGTTTTGAGCTCTCTCTAGACTTCGAGGGAATTGAAAAATCAGAAGAACTCTTCACTAAAATTCTTAGAGAATATCCATTGAGATTTCTTAAAAAATTCACATTGAAAAATATCAAACTCAGTGAAAAAAAATTAACTGAAATTTTTTTTAGATTAAAAGATATTAAAGATATTTCTTTTCATAATGTTCATTTAGAAAACACCAAAGAAACAATCATTTCTGCCCTTGCTAAACATTCAAAAACCATAGAAAAGTTAGATTTAACAGATTGTACTATAAGGGCTTCAAAAAAGGCTTCAGACATCGCCAAACTCTGCGATTTAGCCAGTCTAAAAGCATTTAAAACTTCAACTAACTTAAGTTCTACTCAAATTAACTTGTTGATCAGAAGAAATCTCGAAAGCATAAGACTTCCAACCTCACAATGGAATGGTCTTATCAAGTCTTTAGCCACAAGTCCATCCGGCAAAACGACTCGGCAATTATTTCTCAATATTCAAGGAAAAAACCGATACAAAGCAATTCAAGTATTTGTTCAATCAGAGTATCTGACAAATGTGCAAAAACTTAAAATATCAGTTCCATCTGATTTTAGTGAGGATGATATTGAATTGAATCCTGAAGCTATTGAGGCGCTAGCTAAAAGCAAAAAACTTGAAAATATAGAAACCTTGGATATCGGATCCTTCCGAACTCTAAACGAAATTGATCCTGAAAGAGACTCTTCATTGGATCCTCATGCACCAAATTTCGTTTCCCTACTTGATAGCCCTTATCTAAAAAAATTAAAATATCTCGTTATTAATCCCGAATCTTTTTTCCCAGAACGTTTATTGAGTGTTTTTGATCCTGAAAAATATCCTGATTTCAAATACATTAAAATAAACATAAAGAATAAACAACTGGATGCGAAAGCTATTATAAGATCTCAAGGTGAATTAAAAGATTTCTATAAATTCTATGAAGACAATTTTTCTCAAAATAAAGTCATCACCACCTTTAATCAAAAGCAACAAATCTGAAGAAGTCAGAATTAGAAAATTAAACGCAAAGACGCAAAAGCACAAAGAATCAGCATAGTTTTTTTGAAGCATCTTAAAAACAAGTCTTCTTTGCACCTTTGCGTTTAATTAGTTTAGAGGTATTTTCCTCAAATCAAATCGTTAGCTCAGTTCCTTTATTGTTGAACTGACTTAAATCTTTCGGAGACGACTTCCCAATTGATATGATTGAAGAAAACATCAATATATTTCGCACGGTCTAATCCATATTGCGTAATATAAGCATGTTCAAAAACATCCATAATTAATATGGGCTTGCCACCCGCCAAATGACCTAAATCATGCTCATTGATCCATTCGTTTATAAGTCGGCCTTGTTTGGGTTCGATATAAGCCACAACCCAGCCAATTCCACGAATTAAGCCTGTTGAAACAAAATCTTCTTTCCATTTATCAAAGCTGCCAAAATCAGTTTGAATCTTAGTCAAGAATGGATCTTGGGAATTTAAAGACTGGTTGGCACCACCTAAGTTTTCAAAATAGAGTTCATGTAGGAGCATGCCATCAAACTCCCATCCAAGAATCCTTTTCAGGCCCGCAAATTCAGGAGTTCGATTTTGTCCTGCTTCATTCATGTCTTTTAACTTTTGCAAAATATCATTGGCATTCTTAACATAGCCTTGATAAAGCTTGAAATGCATTTTCAACAAATCGTCATTAATCCCTGAGACATTTCCCAAAAGATAATCGTAATTCTTAGCTTCATACTTCGAAAGTTTTTCCGGAATGTTTTGTTTTGCCTCCTCTGCCCGGCCCACACAAGGTCCAAAAAATAAAGCAAGTGCTGAAACGCACATAAAAAATCTATTCATAGATCCTCCCATTTGAAATCAATTCAGATTGATAGCTCAGAATGTGTTAAAAAAGCAAAAGAAATTAGAAGAGCTGATTACATGAAAAAGCTTTTAGGTTTAAGCGTGAACTTAAAACCCAACTTGTTACCTATGAAGGCAGTCGGATTCGAAATTATTTTTTCCTAGAAGCTCGCACCCCCGGCTCTGAAAATAAAGGGGCCATATTTTCTAATATGACCCCTTTATTTTTGCGAGCTTCTAGAGGAAAAGAATTCGAATCTGACCCGTTCATAGGTAGCAAGTTGGGTTTAAAAGTAAAGTTAACGATGGAAACGATTGAACGATATAATGATAGAACAAGACAAAAAACTGCCTCAGTTTAAATTGACAGAAAGTATTTTGAACACCCAAAAAAAATCTTATCATTAAATCGTTAAATCGTTTCCATCGTTGATCTTGTTGTAAGGTAAAACTTTGCTTCTATCGTGATTTTGGCAAGCTTTTGAATTTCCTTGTGAATAGTATCTTTGTCAACCTACACTTTCAATTGCATCATTCCCACTATACTTTTTCGAGAATCTCTCGGAATCTCTTTAGCATCCAGACATTTTACTTCTTTTGTTTTTTATTGCTTAAAAGATCTGAAATTCCTAGAGTTTTACTTTTAAACCCAACTGACAGCCTCTCATAGGTAACGAGTTGGGTTTTAATATTCAATCAAGGCTGTATATGACGATGACATCTTATGACTTCCATGAGAGGTTTCCAACTGATGTTCAACAATTCCTAGTTCAACTAAGTCCACCTAAAGATAAGAAAAACGGAGAACCTTCAACAAAAAGATTAAAATTTGATGTAGCGTCTCCAACCATAGAAAGCATTAGACATTATCTCAAAGAAAATGCGATTAATATTACTCCTCATGATGAAACATCCTTAAACAACCTTGCGAATAGAATTTCTGAATTATCTTCTTTCGAAAACGAGGAAATAAAACTTCTAAGTCTACAAATAAATAATCTTTTAAAAAGCTTAAGCAGTAAATTTAAGTTAACACAACTGCCGAAAGAACTTATTCAGAAAATTCTGCTCTGTCTTGAGGATCACAAAAGCGCAGTCAATTTACTAAGTTCTTCTAAATTCTTTTACTCTCTAAAGGATTGCCTTAAAAATACAAGCTTTATCGCTGCCTACCTCAATTCTTTCGATCCACATCTTTCCTTAATGCATGAGCGGCTTAAGGGACCTGAAAATGCGATTAACGGAAAGATACAATGGGATTATCCAGCCGAGCTCACCATTGATTTTAAAGGGTGCACTGATCACGAATATGAACTCAAAAGCCTTCTAAAGGCCTATCCTTTTGAATATGTGGATACACTTAGATTATTAGATATTAAGATCTCGCAAGCAACATTGAAAATGATGTATCCTCGACTAAAATCGATTAAAAGCTTTACCCTAAACAATGTAAGCGTTTATTTTTCTAAAATAGTCGTTAAAGATTTGCCAAAAAGTCTTCAAGAACTACATTTAATTGATTGTGAAATATCTTTTTTAGAACTCTTTGAAATATTGAATGATTTTCCTTTGAAGCGTGTCACTTTTGACGTCAGTGTATCCGGCAAACTGCCGCGGATTTCAGACATCGCAAAACGAGAATTTAATTCTCTTTTTGAAAAATTAAAAAGCCTTGAAATCGAAGATATGTCCTTCTCACTTTGGAAATACAGCACATCATATACGTCTCGGAAAAAAGATAAAAAATTATCTCTCTGGAGTGCTTACTTTATAAAAAAACTATTTGTCAAAGGTAAATTTTCATCATTGAAATCCTTCACAACTGACATTGTTTTAACTGATGCAGGAGTACAGAGGTTGATTGAATCTAAACATGTGCTCGAAAGTATAGAGCTTGATATAGGCAATTGGTCCTTTCTTATAGAATTGCTAGCAAAAAGTCCAAAGGGTGAGAGGATTCAAAAACTATTTCTCAATTCAAGAAGTCATCAAGCAATAGAGAATTTGGCAAAGTCTTCTTATCTGAAAAACATAAAACAGTTAATAGTAAGAGCCGAGAATAATGAGGGCCCTCTTTTATCTCAAGATCTGCACTTGATCAATCAAGCCATTAGTGACCTGGCAAAAAGCTCAAATCTAAATAGCGTTGAAACCCTAGATATAACTAAGGCTAGTATAGAAGATGACAATGAAAATCCTTATTCTTTCGAACCAGATTTTTCTCCATTATTTGATGAAGACGGGATGAAAAATCTTAAGCATCTCATTGTAAGTGAAAACTCCTCTTTGTGGCCAAAAAATTTATCAAACGTCTTTGATAAAGAAAGATTTCCAACGTTTGAAAGCGTCCAAGTACAACGCAGGTTCCTTTCCTCATTCAATATCTCTTCGGCAGAAGAATTGAATCTTTTTATAGCAAATGAAGAGTTTTGATCTATAGGAACATCATCCAAAGCTCGCGCTATTCTACTTTCTGGACTCAAAATCCTTTATTTGTTTTAACGCTTCTTTGTTTTTATTTGCTTTAAAAGAGCTAAAATTCCTAGAGTTTTACTTTTAATATTCAATCAAGGTTGTAAATATGACTATAACACTTCATGACTTCCATGAGAGGTTTCAAACCAATGTGCAAGAATTCATCCATCAGCTCGACCTAGAAAATGAAGCACTTTCCGCCAGCAGATTTCCGGAAGATGAGGAACCTTCTGCCAAAAGATTAAAATCCAATGAAGAGCCTCCTGTAATAGAAAACATTCGAAAATATCTTAACGAGAATGCCAATGAAATTACCTATTACGATGAAAAATGCTTAAAAAATCTGGCGGAAAGAGTTTCTCAATTGACTTTGCAAGGCAATGAGAGTGTGAAGCTTTTAGGGCAGCAAATAAATGCCCTTGTAAGCTTAAAGAGCAAATCTTATTTAAAGGAATTACCGAAGGACATTCTTTTCAAAACTTTACTTTATCTTCAGGACCATAAAAGCGCAGAAAAATTTTTAACTTCCTATAAACGCTTAACCGGTATTGATTTTTTCGCTACATATCCCGATAGCGTCAAAATATATCTGAGCTCTTTTGATCAATATCTATCAACGTTGAATAAAAAATATCTTTACAAAACAGGGATAGAAAGAGACCAATCCAAACTCTCTCTTAATTTTTACAAACTTGACGACAAAAATCTCGCCGAAAATTGTTTTAAAGATCTTCTTAAAGTATTTCCCTTTCCTTATATTGATACATTAGCATTATCAAAAATAAACATTTCATCGGAGATATTGAAAGAACTATACAATCGATTAACTTCTATTAACAATATTACACTAACTAGTGTAGATACTAATCCTTCCAATACATTAATTAAAGATCTCCCCGAAGCTTTCCTTCCAAAAGAACTGCATTTAATTAAATGTGAAGTCGATTTTTCAGATATCCATAAATTATTAAGCACTTCTTCATTGGAGCATTTAACTCTTGTAGCACATCTACCTGATGAATTAACATCTATTGAATCGCATATGTTGGCTTCCGATAATAGAGAAAAACTCGAATCCAATTTTAGAGAAGAACTCGAATCCAATTTTGCGAGATTAAATGATTCTAAAATTGAGAGGATGACTTTCTCCCTTATTCGGAATAATCCGTTGCGAAATTCACCTGATAGATTGAGTTCCTTCTTCATAGAAAAAATATTTACCAGCAATAAATTTCTATCATTAAAATCTTTTGAAACTGAAAACATCCTATCTATTGAACAAGTTCAGCTATTGCTTGGTTCCCAAGATTCTCTCGAGAGCATAGAACTTAGTATGTATAATTGGTTTCAGGTTGTAGACTTATTAGCGCGAGATCCCAAAGGAGAGAGGATTAAAAAATTATTTATCGATTCAAAAGACCCTGAGACAATGAATCAATTTACGAGTTCCATCTTTCTGAAAAACGTAAAACAGTTAATTTTCAAGGCTGACGATATGGATTCCACTCAAGATCTAGAGAGGGATATTAATGAATCCATTGCTCTCTTGGCAAAAAGCACTAATCTCAATAGCGTCGAAATTTTAGATATAGCCAAAGCAAATATTCCAACGACTATGACCGCTAGAGCCTTCGCGCCTGATTTCTCTCCACTATTCGAAGAAGATAATATGAAAAGCCTCAAGTATCTCTTTATTACAGAGGATAGTTTCTCATGGCCAAAAAATTTAGCAGATGTTTTCGATAAACAAAAATTTCCAAATTTCGAAAATATTCAAATACCTTTTGAAGGTGAAAACCCCACAATTTTCTCTTCCCTTGAAGAATTAAATACTTTCATGAGTGAGCTAGAATAGAAGCACCGAAAGAAAGGAAAATATTTACATTGTTTCATTATCCTGTTATTTCAAGGATGAAGGTATGCAAGTTTAACCAAAGGAGATTATATGCCTTTAAAAAAAGGATCTAACAGAAAAACTATTGGTGAAAACATCCGCACTGAAATGCATCATGGCAAATCGCAAAAGCAATCTGTCGCTATTGCCTTAAACGAAGCAAGAAAATCTGGAGCCAAAATCCCTAAAAAAGGGCACTAAGAGTGAGCATGAGGGCAAGCTGAAAGGCTTGCCCATTCTATTTTTTTGGCTCAAAATCCTCTATTTGTTTCAACAGTTTCTTTTGCTTATCCATCATCAAACTAGAATTAGAAGCGCCGATATTGATACGCACAACAGGTTCAGTATTGGAGGCGCGTACATTGAACCACCAGTCAGAATAGTCGACCGAAAGGCCGTCCAAATGAGAAATGATCCCCTCATGATAATTTTTCTCAAGAAATTGAAGAAGAGATTGCGCCTCTTTTACCGGTCGATTGATTTCGCCGCTTGTGGCATAGGTTTGTAAGGGCTTGATGGCTTCTGAAAGAGGGATTTTCAGCTCTGAAACGACATTGCATAGTTCAATTAGCGTGCGAAGCCCATTGTCGGTATAATGCAAATCCGCATAATAATAATGCCCTGAAAGCTCCGCAGCAAATGCCGCCTTGTTTTCACGCATCGTCTTCTTAACAAATGCATGGCCCACACGGCAACGAAGAGGATTGCCTCCAGCTTTTTGAATGGCTTCTGGAAAAGCCCTTGTTGCTCTGAGGTCATAAAGAATCGTGCTTTCTGGATGCGATTTGAGAAAATGGAGGGCAATGATTCCTCCCAAAATATCAGGTGGAATCATTTTCCCCTTTTCATCAACAGCCACAGCACGGTCAGCATCACCATCGAAAGCCAATCCAAAATCACATTGATGTTCAACAACCATTTTGCCTAGGCGATCGAGAGCCCCTGTTTCCAATGGATTAGGCGAACGTTCCGGAAACATTCCGTCGGGATGAAAACTTTGCTTCCATATTTGGATACCATCCACTTGATCAAAAAGCGTTTCCGTATCTAGTCCTCCAACACCATTGCCAGCATCAACAACGACTTTCAAAGGTCTTTTCAAATGGAAAAATGATTTTAGAGAAGCTGCATAATGAGAGATCAGAGAAATACGTTGTATGGATTCTTGTCCAATTAATTTGGAGATACAATTCTTTTCAATCGCCTGAATGATATTAGGTAAGCCATCTTCACCGCTTAAAGGGATTGCATCTTCTTTGCATAATTTAAATCCATTATGCTCTGGAGGCAGGTGACTAGCAGTCACGCAGACAGACCCAGTAAACTGCCCTTCAGCACCACACCAATAAATCATTGGCGTTGTTGCCTGTCCCAAATGAACAACCCTATGTCCGGCTTCTCTTAGACCTATACTGAAGGACTCTGCTAAGGCGGCAGAGCTCAAACGACAGTCATGTCCGATCAAAAATTTTCCTGGATTGTTTGGACTTAGACTATAACCATAAGCATAGGCGATTTTTCTTGCAGCTGAACTGTATAAATTCTTTCCAACGATACCTCGAATATCGTAAGCTCCAAATAAGTCGCCAAGTGCGATTTCCGTCATGGGGTCAACACGATGTTATGTTGTTGTTATGGGAGATATAAATCATTCATTCTTTTAAAAAAAACAATTTATTTTTATGGCTATTCATCAGAAAAAACATGCATTAGAAACTCCCTTAACTCGTTGTCAGTGGGTTTCACCAGGTAATCAGCTTTTAGAAATTTATCATGATCAAGAATGGGGAACTCCTGTTCATGATGACAATAGGCACTTTGAATTTCTTATCTTGGAAGGAGCCCAGGCAGGACTTAGCTGGATAACAATTTTAAAGCGGCGAGAAGGCTATCGCAAGGCTTTTGCAAATTTCAATCCGAATAAGGTAGCCGCCTATGGTCAAAAGGAAATCGTCGCCTTATTGGAAAATGAGAATATCATAAGGAACAAACAAAAGGTGCTCTCTGCTATCAACAATGCAAAGCATTTTCTTGCGATTCAAAAGGAATTCGGCAGTTTTGACAACTATATTTGGCAATTTGTGGACGGAATTCCCTTACAAAATCGACGAAGATCCATAAAGGACATTCCTAGCTCAACAGAGAAATCTAATGAGATAAGCAAGGATTTAGAAAAAAGAGGGTTTACTTTCGTCGGTCCCAAGATCATTTATGCACATATGCAGGCTGTGGGGTTAGTTAACGACCATACGATCGATTGCTTTCGCCATTCACAGCTGGATTAAAGTCAAGATTGGATTATGAATCGAAGCGCGTTTAAAAAACTTAGTCCCGCAAATTTTGCCTTCATTATGTCTACAGGTGTGGTTTCAATCGTGCTACATGCCTCAGGTTGGCCTCTTTTTTCGCGGCTCTTTTTATTCATAGGAGGGATTGGCTATCTTGCCTTAGTGCTTCTCTTTGCCATGAGAATATTTATTTTAAAAGAAGTTATCCTGGATGATTTTAAAGATATTCAAAGAATGTTCAAATATTTGACCTTTTGCGCTGGCTCTAATACCCTTGCCATCGCTTCTATTCTTTTGGAACATGATACTTTAGGTATTATTCTTGGCATAATTGGAACGATTTCAACAATACTTTTTACATACACGTTATTCTGCACGCTGCTATTTCATGTTCAAAAACCCATTGAGGCTATTAGCCCTTTTTGGTTGCTATTGTCGATTGCTTGCCATTCCTCAGGTATCGTGATTAGCACCCTCTGGGAAAAGAATGCGCTTACAAATCCCCAATTTTTATTGCTTGGATTCAGCTTCTGGACATTTGGGGTAGTTCTTTATTTCATTTTTATGACTTTAAACATCTACAGGATGATTTTTTTTCCATTTAAAGGAAAAGATATCGATCCATGCTATTGGACGTGCATGGGTGCTGCCGCTATCGCTGTTGTCGATGGAAGTCGCTTTATTCTCGTCCATCACTCCCCTCTTTTTTACTCCATTCAACCTTTCATGCAAGGAATGATTTTATTTTTGTGGACATGGGGAGCCGCCTGGATTCCAATTTTATGCTTAATGGAGGGATGGAAGCATCTCTACTTTAAAATCCCCTTTCGCTACCAACCCTCTCTTTGGGCCATGGTATTTCCTCAGGGGATGTTTACAGATGCGACAAAGCTGCTAAGTTTGAATTTTTCTTTTCCGATTTTATCTGATATTGTCGAAATTTGGCTTTGGGTAACGCTTATAATATGGTGCTTTGTTCTCGTGATGAGCAGACTTAATCCATTCTTAGATAAGTTAAGGTATTCCTAAGATGACCCATCCCCTGCCCGTGTGCGTGCCGGTGCCCGAAAAATTAACTTATTGAATGTACATGAGAAATTTCGTGCTCATATGCGCATCCTATACCCATAAGTAGTGCAATATTTGTCTACAATATAACATAAAGGGCTAAACGCAGAGGCGCAAAAGAAGCAGAGTCACAGAGAAAAATTCAAAAACAAACCAGTCCTCCTCTGCGTCTCCCTGTCTCTGTGCCTCTGCGTTGTACTGTTTATTGGACTTATGGGTAATAGGATGCGCACACGGGCAGGGGCAAGGAATCAATGCTCATAAAGACCACCCCTCATATAGGGAGGTGAAATGAATCGTTCATAAGAGACAAGTTTTTGATCTTTGAAGTCTAATGCTGCAACACCATAAACTAAACGATCTCCGGAGTGCATCGTAGAAGTTTCATCAGGTTCTCCAAGCTTCTCTTTAACGACTTTCATTGCAATCCCTTCTTTAGCCAAAGAATTTTTTTTGAGCATTTGAAAATAAATTTGTTTGAATGTAACAAACGCCTCTTCATTATACGGAGGAGAACGCACAGCAATCCTAGAATGACCCCAAGCCTTATCGATGTGATCTTCCGCTTCATAAGCGCAAGCTAAATTATTTTGATTCAAGCTCATATTAGGGCCTAATTTTACACACTCTTCAAAATAGGGAATGGCATCTTTATAATCCCCTCTCGCCAAACAATCTGAGCCATTCGAGTAATTCAGAGCAGACTGCGACATGGTGCAGCCACATAAAAGGATGCTCATGATTCCCAATTTTATCTCATTTTTCATGCACTTTCTCCTGAATGACTGGATTTGCAAAAAAAGCTTGATAAAGCTAACCATAGAAATTCGCCAAATTAATCACAAGCGGGTAGAAAAATAAATCATCTTTTTGATTTTTAGTGATTTATGGATAAACACTGGAATTTTCTTAGAGAGAAAAAGGAACTAAATATTTTTTATCCTTCCCTGCCATTTTCACTATTCTGTTAATTATAACATTATAGTTATTGATAATTATTACTAAATGTAATAAAATTATTTTTATAGTTAATAAAAAAGGATCTTTTATGCCGCTTGTTTATCCCCATCGCGAATTAAAATCTATTGATAACATATCAGTAAATAATTTAAATAAGCTTTTAATTTTAGATTCTAAAAATGTTCATTCCAATGATATATCCACTGAAGTTGCGTTAAAATGTTTTGAAGACATTAAAAATGCTCAGCCTGGATTTGGACATTACACTAAAAAATACACGGTTGGATCCTTAGCCTTTGTGAGTACAGTTGCCGCTCCCTTGATGATTATAGGAACTATTGCTTATCAAGCGGTACCAGATTCCTGGTTAGGAAAACTAGGCTGGACTTTAGGTGGAATGACGATTGGAGCCGCAAATAGAGCAGCCGGTTCAATTATCGGAAAAAAACCTCTTTCATTTGCCTTTACGGTAGCTGCTGCAGCTCTTGTATATGGGGCCGGAAAGGTTAGCGATGCGGTTCTCGAGAGCTATTCGCGCAAAGAAGCTGCGTTTGCAAACTTTTCAAACGAAACACATCAGGAAATTTTTGATAATATCAAAGAGACATATGATGACCTTGCCGAAGAAGTGATCAATCAAGTCCGAATGGCGGCAAGCAATGCTGTAGAAATGAGTGAACTGAAGCTAAAGGCAGATAAATTGGAAGCATTGATTCCATCAATTTTTAAAGCTTTGGAAGAGTTGGGTATCCGACCATCAGAAGCTAGCTCTATTTTAAATAAGCTACAGGAAGCTTTACGTGTCGTCAAAGAAGCTAAACTTGAAGTGCGTGTGCCAAAAAGCAGCGTCGACAATCAATATAATGCTCAGTTGATTCTTGAACTGCCTGAAAAGGCTATGAAAAAGATCGCCCTTTCCCAAGATATTCGCAATTCTATCGAAGAGGCCAAAAATCATCAATTAGGCATCGCCCACACTGTGAAAGGGTATCTCGCATCGACAGCTGCAGCCGCTGCGACTGGCGCAGCAACAATGATTTCCTCTTTCGCTGCAGTTAAGCTTGGATCATTCTATGGATATTCGAGTGCTGAAACGACCATCGATAAATTAATAGAACAAGACTTTACAACGATCGATGTCTCGGAAGCTGCCGTGGCAGGAGCACTCGGCCTTGGAACTCTTGGAATGATGGGTATTGCTGGTAAAATGATGTATAGCAAATATAGTAAGGAAAGCGAGCAGCATGCAGCCAATTTTGCTAATAGTAGGGAAAATGCCATTGCCAATCTCAAGAACATTTATCATGGACTAGCCTCTCATATGCAGGAAAAAGCTAAAAGTGCCCACAATAATGCTCAAGAGATGGCCATTGTAAAAAGAGAGGCTTGGGCTCTTTTTAAAAAGTTGCCGGCTTTGGAGAATGAAATTAATTCAAAAGCTGTCGGAATTAATACAAATGAAGTGACGGCCAACCTCAGAAAAACTTTGCTAGAAATCATTTCATCCGGGAATAAAGTCGAAAGAGCCTCTGTAAGATTTGCTAAAAAATAAGAACAAGATGTGCATGATCGCAAGCGGCAAGATATGCAAAGAATTCAGAAGTCAGAATAAAAGGTAGCTTTTGCCCAAGGTCCTTAAGGTCCTTTGAGTCGTTAATGTCCCTTCATTCAACAATTGCCATTCCGAATTCTGACTTCTGGATCTTCTGGATTCTGAATTTCAAGTAAGCCTTTGGAGCAAATGATCTCCAACGCGCAAAGCATTAGCAATGGCAGTCAGAGAAGGATTAACAGCGCCAATGCTTGGGAAAAAACTCGTATCGACGACATATAAGTTGTCGAGTTCGTGGGCTTTACAATGAACATCCAAAACTGAGCTTTTCTGGTCTATCCCAAAACGGCAAGTTCCTGCTTGGTGGGCAACTCCAGCAACCGGAATATCGCTTTTTAGATAAAGGTTGCGTGGGATCAAATAATCGGGATGCATCTCAAGATCGCCAAGCATCGTTTTCAGCTTTTCATAGAGTTTTTGTTTTGGAGTCTGATTGTTGGGTGTATAGCTTAATTTTATTCTGCCCTGGCTGTCAACTGTCACTCGATTGTTAGGAGTGGGCAAATCTTCTGTCGTTAACCAAAAATCAACAGCATGTCTTGCAAGGTCCTCTAAAAGAACCATTGGCGCTAATGCTGTTTCGATGGGTTTTTCTCCTCTATACATCACTCCTTGAGATTTTCCAACCATCTGGATATTTCCCATGGGATAGTCAAAACCAGGCATTCCAAAGTAGAAATCATTCAAAGCTAATGTTTTTTGAAACATTGTTGGATTAGGTTCACGAGAGATAGCAAGCACGGCTTGGCTATTGTGAAACATGTAGTTGCGTCCAACCTGATCAGAACCATTGGCAAGTCCTTTGGGATGTTTATCGTTGGCGGACATTAACAGCAGTTTGGCCGTATTAGCGGCACCACAGGAAACAACCACGATATCTCCTTTAAATACTTCCTTGCTTCCTTGAATATCGACGATCACCTCAGAAATAGAGGTTCCAGCGGGATTTGTGTTCAACTTAATCACCTGCGCTTCAGTCATCAAAGTGACATTAGGATATTCAATCGCAGGACGCACAGCAACGACCTCTGCATCTGCCTTTGCTTGGACTAAGCAAGGAAATCCATCGCACGTGCAACAGCGGACGCATTTGCTGAAAGCCATTTCTTTTTCTTTTAACATAATTGCACAAGGCGCAGGAAAGGGATGATAGCCAGATGCTTTAAGATTATCATACAATTTCTGAATTCGCGGTTCATGTGACACAGGAGGATAAGGATAGGGTCCACTAGATGGAGGCTCAGTGGGATCGATGCCCCTTAATCCGTGCACTTGGTAGAGCTCTTCTGCTTTTGTATAATAAGGCTCCATCTCTTCATAGCTGATTGGCCAAGCCGGAGAAACTCCATCATAATGATGCAATTCGTCAAAATCCTCCTTCCGAAGCCGATAGAGAGCCGCTCCATACATTTTCGTTGCCCCGCCCACGAAATAATGGATTTGAGGTTGAAAAGATTTTCCATTGCTATCGAACCATGTATCCGGAGAAATGTACCGATTGTTAACAAAAACGGCCTCAGCACTCCAATTCTCTGCCTCGCGCTTTAGCCAATCCCCTCTTTCCAACAACAAAATGCTTTTTCCCGAAGGAGCGAGATGATAGGCAAGAGTTCCTCCTCCTGCTCCACTCCCGATGATAATAACGTCGTAAGTTCGATTCATAGCAACCTCATTTAGAGACGTTCGTCTCTTCCCATTTAATTTTGGATGCATTTTCCCGATCCAATACCTGCTGTCCCCTTACATTTCCAAAGTAATCCCACGCCCACTCTATAAAAGCCTCGATTTTCTGGCGGAAAGTGAATAACAGGGCTGCATGGACTCCAAGCCATGCGGCAAAGGCAAATGTTCCTTCAAATTGATGTCTTTTAGGACCTATTTCTGCAATCGCAGCGTTTTTGCCGATCATGGCCATGATTCCCTTATCGTGGTAGTGAAAGGGTTTTCGAGGCTTGCCTTCTAAATCTGCCGCAATATTCTGAGCCGTCCATCGACCGCATTGCTGTGCCACAGAGGCAAGCTGTGGAAGTGGTTTGCCATCGGATCCATCGATGTTTGCTAAATCTCCCAAAATAAAGACATTCGGAAAGTTTTCTGCTGTCAGATCTCCAGTGACATTTATCCTATCTCCGTGACCTTGAGAAAGTCCGCAGAAGCCAGCTAGAGGGACTGCCTTTAAACCTCCCGCCCAAATAACAGTATGCGTGCTTATCTTGTTTCCATTGGAAAGAAGGACATGATCTGTTGCCACTTCCTTGACTAGTAATCCTAAATTGAGCTTAACGCCTCGCTGTTGAAGAATTTTAGCGGCATATTCTTGTGAATTGTTGGAAAAGGCCCCCAAAACTACATGGCTATGATCGACAAGATAGATCTGTGATTTTTTAATCATCAGATCTTGATATTCGCTAGGCAATATCTGTTGAAACATGTCAGCAAGGGCTCCGGCAACTTCAGTTCCCGTCGGTCCTGCACCGACAATAACAAAATTAAGGGCACCTTGGTCAATGAGAGCGGGATTGCGATCAGCTTCTTCAAACACAGAGAGAATACGCGATCTTAACCTCTCGGCATCATTCAAGGTATATAGAGGAAAAGCACTTTGCTCTGCTCCCAAGGTATTGAAAAAGTTCACTGCCGCACCAGCAGCAAGGACAAGGTAATCCCCTTGATAGATATCCCCTTCTTTTGTTTTTACAGAACATGTTTTGGGATCCGCTGAAATGACTTCGCTCATTTTAATATCGATATTCGGCTTGCCTTTGAAGAAATCCCGAAAGACACAAGCGACATCATCTGTCGAAAGGGCGGATGTCGCCACCTGGTATAAAAGAGGCTTGAATTGATTATAATTGTTTTTATCGATAAGAGTGATGTGAATGTCCTTGGAATAATGCAATAATTTATTGGCGCAAGACATTCCTGCAAATCCACCTCCGACAATGACAACGTGCTTCATATTTTCCTCTTTAATCTGACCCGTTCATAAGTAGCATGTTGGGTTTAATCTAAACATTTCCCACTTTCCTTTTTTCAATAAACTCTACTGGCGCGCGATTTGAAGCAAATTCGCCATACAAGTGAATCAATGCAGCCACAAGTCCTGTCCACCCTGTCTGATTGCTTGCCCCTAAACCCGCTCCATTGTCGCCATGAAAATATTCATGGAATAAAATGCAATCCCTCCAGTTGGGGTCGCTTTGAAATTTTTCAATTCCTCCATAGACAGGCCGTCGATTCCCATTCTTGTCGTCTTTAAGAAAAATGCTGATAAGCCTATATGTCAATTCTTTTGACACATCCCACAAATTCACTTGATTTCCAGATCCGTTCGGACATTCAACCTTCACATCATCGCCATAATAATAATGAAATTTTTGCAACGACTCGATCAAAAGATAATTCAATGGAAACCAGACAGGTCCTCGCCAATTGGAATTGCCTCCAAAGAGTCCTGTCGTGGATTCCGCTGGCTCGTAATCAAGTGTGAAGGTCTTTCCGCCAAAATTAACGACATAGGGATGGGCAGCAAGTTGCTTTGAAACTGATCGTATTCCATAGGGACTCAAAAATTGATTTTCATCGAGAACTTTTTCTAAGATTTTGCTCAGTTTAGTGTTGTTGGCAAAAGCTAACAAGAGGCGTCCTTCCGCATTTAGTTTGTCCAAATCGGCGATATTTTTAAGCATTTCCGGACGATGGTGGATAAACCAATTGAAACGCTTTCGATAGTTAGGAAATTTGTCTGCAATATCAGAGCCGTTGGTCGCAACGGCAAACAATGGGATGACGCCGACAAGGCTATCTTGCTTCAATCTCGTCCTCTTTCCATCAGGCGTCACCAGCAAGCTATAATAAAATCCATGTTCTTTATCCCAAAGTCCCTCTGTGAGCTTGGAAATATTATTAATGGCATCGGCAATATAGACGAAGTGCTCAAAAAATTTCGTGGCCATGTCCTCGTAAACATGATCTTCAGAAGCTAACTCAAGGGCAATCTGAAGAAGGTTCAAGCAATACATTCCCATCCATCCCGTGCCATCGGGCTGCTCCAATGTTCCTCCCGTTGGTGGCCCCAAAGTGCGGTCAAAGGCTCCGATATTATCTAATCCAAGGAATCCCCCTTCGAAAATGTTTCTTCCGGTGGAATCCTTGCGGTTAACCCACCACGTGAAATTGATGACTAATTTTTGGAACATCTTTTCCAAAAATTCTCTGTCTTTACGTCCATACAGATGGTGCTCTAGCTGATAAACCCTCATGGCAGCCCAAGCATGAACGGGAGGGTTTACATCACTGAAATTCCATTCATATGCCGGAATTTGGCCATCCGGCGACATATACCATTCCCGTGTGAACAAAATGAGCTGTCTTTTTGCAAAATCTGGATCAATGAGAGCCAAGGATATTGTATGAAAGGCCAAATCCCAGGCAGCAAACCAGGGGTACTCCCATTTATCCGGCATCGAAAATATGTCATTTGCATCGAGATAAGGCCAATGATGATTGCGGCCTTTCCGTCGGGCTTCAGGTGGCTCAGGCTCTGAAGGATCACCTCGTAGCCATTTTTTTACGTTGTAATTGTAGTGCTGCTTATTCCATAAAAGGCCTGCAAAGGCTTGTCGTTGGACATTTCGCATATCATCTGGCAATGAATAAGGGGTCACTCTAAGATAAAAGGCATCGGCTTCATGTTTTCTTTGAGAAAACATCTCATCAAAAGCCTCCCCGAAAAGGTCTAAACGACTTTCCTTATTACTGAGGCATAATTTTACAACGCTTGTCTCTCCTGGCCCCACTTCCAAAAGATGATAAGGAGCGGCCTTAGTCCCATGGTTTCCAGGATTTACCGCTCCATAATTTGAATGGACAATATATTCATTGAATCCATCCTTAACATAGGGAGAGGAATTGGGTGCATTGAAAAGTCTTTCCTGGTTGGTTTCATTTTCAGTAAAGAGAATGTCCTTAGCAGCATTGCAATAAAGCCAGTAGTCCCCAAGAGTTTGATGCGAAGCTTTGACTGTTTTAAAGGCAAAATTATCCTCAATGAGGACTAAAGAAGGCTTTTGGCATTCGGTATTCCATGACCATGTATTTCGAAACCAAAGGGTGGGAAGAAGGTGCAATGGAGCCGATTCCGGCCCTCGATTGACAACCGAAATGCGGATTAAAATCTCCTCAGCCTCGGTTTTGGCATATTCAATGAAAATATCAAAATAACGGTTTTCATCAAAAATTCCTGTATCGAGGAGCTCATATTCGAATTCATATCGATTTCTTTGTTGATTGGTATCGACAAGATCATCATATGGAAACGGGCCTTGAGGGTATTTATACAAATACTTCATGTAAGCATGGCTTGGAACATTATCAAGATAAAAATAATATTCCTTTACATCTTCGCCATGATTCCCCTCCTTGCCTGTCAAACCGAATAGACGCTCTTTGAGAAAAGCATCTTTGCCGTTCCACATCGCTAAAGCGAAGCAAAGCTGCTGCGAATCATCCGAAATTCCGGCGATGCCATCTTCACCCCAGCGATAAGCTCTAGAACGCGCATGGTCATGTGGAAAATATTCCCATGCATGACCATTAGGGCTATAATCCTCTCGAACTGTCCCCCATTGTCTTTCGCTGAGGTATGGTCCCCACAGCCGCCATGGAGCTCTCCCCTCTCTGGCTTCATCCAAGCGCGATTCTTCTAATGTAATATTGTCATCAAAACCCATAGACAATGACGCCTCTGATTACAAACTTTACAATCCTGGACTGCTATGCATAAGGCCCCCATCCACAAAAATCGTTGTGGCTGTGATATAATTTGCCCCATCTCCAGCGGCAAAGGCAACGACACTGGCAATTTCTTCCGGTTTAGCCATCCTTCCTAGTGGAATGGCGGCATCAAGCTCCTGCAATAGTGCCTTATTATTCATCGTCGATAGATTGATCGGTGTTGCTACAGCACCGGGGCCGATTCCGACAATCAGGATATTGTGCTTTGCCAATTCAAGAGCCGCCGTGCGTGTAAGCATTCTCATCCCTCCCTTTGATAGGCAATAAGGGGTGTTATTGGGCATGGGCCAATCTTCATGGACAGAGGTAATATTGATAATACGGCCGCCTTTCCCCTGCTTAATCATCTGTTTGGCGGCAATCTGTGTTCCAAAAAACGCACTCTTAAGATTGACAGCCATGACCTTCTCAAATTGTTCTTCAGTCGTATCAAGAATGGAAGTACGCGTCTCAATACCTGCATTATTAACCATGATGTCAACATGGCCGAATTTTTTAACGGCACTGCCAATGAGATTTTGCAAATCGGCGATTTTGCTCACATCTGCATCGACAGCAAAGACCTGATCTCCTAAGGCCAACACTTTCTTCTCTATTTCTTCGGCAGCTTCAGGATGCGACACATAATCGATGACGATAGTGGCACCCTGTTTAGCTAATTCTAGAACAATAGCGGCTCCGATTCCGCTATTTCCTCCAGTGACGATGGCCACTTTTCCCTTTAAGCTCATGCTTCCTCCTTATCTCTTGCTTCATTATTTTGCTCTTTTTGCATACGGCGAGTGATTGATTACATATGAAATGGCTCCTAAAATAACCGCGAAAATGGCACTAAAACCATATATTTGCCTTAAATTAAGATTTGCCATATCTAAGAGCGGGCCAACTCCAAAGGCAGCGACGCCATATCCCAAGAGATAAAAGGCAATCACACCACCTGCTATCGATCCTGAAATGGACTTTAAACCCAACTTGCCACCTATGAAGGTTGTCTGATTCGAAATTATTTTCTCTCTAGAAGCTCGCACCCTCGGCTCTGAAAATAAGGGGGCCATATTTTCTAATATGGCCCCCTTATTTTTGCGAGCTTCTAGAGGAAAAGAATTCGAATCTGACC
>Ga0153954_1000194_pt1 | contig 55634 bp, 43 predicted proteins | sample TSFL038MetaG_FD_102277 | JGI IMG/M metagenome (GOLD analysis project Ga0153954, IMG submission 102277) | Attine ant fungus gardens microbial communities from Florida, USA - TSFL038 MetaG | ecosystem: Host-associated > Fungi > Mycelium > Unclassified | place: USA: Florida, Wekiwa Springs State...
AAAAGGAAAAAGGCCTTGTATGCTTCGGAATCACAAATTGGAAAAGATGTTATCAGAGACTTAGATTTGAGTGATTTTGCTGCATAAACAAATAATATAAAATCATCACCCTAGCCCTGGGCAACGCCCAGGGATAATAATTGAAAGGAATTTCCAGCCTGTAAGGCTGTTAAAGCATAAAGTACAGCCCTTCAGGCTGCAATACTTAATCTACAGGTTACCCAGGGCGATGCCCTGGGCTGATGCACCTTTAGTCCTTTGGACTATAAGACCGATTTTAAGCATGCTTAATGACATTGCGCTACAGGCTACAGACTACTGGCTATCTTTATTAACTTTCGGTGCCTTCTCTGTGGTCTCATTGGTCTTTTCTCTGTGGTGAAAAAAACAAGCTACGACTATCTTTATTCCGAATTCTGACTTCTGAATTCTGAATTCCCTCCTTCAGAATCCTTATCTTCCGACTTCTGCTTCTTTGGATACACCAACAAAGCAATTCCGAGGAAAATGAAGGGGATACTCAGGTATTGACCCATTTGTAGAAAAGACTCATTGATCACCATGCTTTGGGGCAGCTTGAGAAATTCGATAAAAAATCGGGAACCGAATACGAGAATGAAGAAAATTCCACTGAGAGTTCCTGGCTTGAGGGTTTTGCCTTTGATCTTCCATAGAATATACAAAAGGCAAAACGTCGCTAGATAAACAGCTCCCTCATATAGCTGTGTGGGATGTCGCGGTAAAGGCCTTACTGCCTCAGCTGGATGGCCAAAGATGACTGCCCAAGGGAGATGCGTCTCATAACCCAAAATCTCCTGATTAAAAAAATTGCCTAGGCGAATGCAAAAGACGGCGAAAGAAGTTGGGATGGCTAAAAGATCAAACAAAGAAATTAGAGACAAGCCAACCATATGCTTGCGGTTCCACCGGAAAAAAAGCAATAGGCTAATCAATACGCCTAAAGTCCCTCCATGGCTAGCGAGTCCTCCTTTTCGAATCATGAGGATTTCCCAAGGATGCGCTTCATAGTAGGGCCAGTCATAAAAAAACACATGTCCGAGTCTAGCACCAATAATGGTGCCGATAATCAGAAACCATGTTAGTCGGTCGGCAATTTGGATACTGCGTCGGTGTACTTTCTCATATTGCTCGGGGAAGAGTTTTTTGATGGAGTTGACGCTGAGTGATGTCGACGAGGCTGGCAATAATTCGGGCGCCATTCTTTTCAATAGTGCTGAAGTCAATAGGGGCAGAAGAATAAAATAGCCAGCGATAAAGCCGCCGGCAAAGAGAATGCCATACCAGGCAACGGAAAGGCCGAGAAAGGGAATAGTGAATGCTTCTCTTGGGGGATCCCAATACAGCCAAGCTAAGTAAAAGCAATCCATTGAAGCTCCGGCATAAAAAAAAGCTCCTAATTCCGTAAGGAATAGGAGCTTTATGTCGGAGTAGAGGGATTTGAACCCCCGACCTACTGCTCCCAAAGCAGCCGCGCTAGCCAAACTGCGCTATACTCCGACAGGGTTATTATCTCAAAGTAAAGACTCTACCAAATCTATGAATATCATGGAAAGCAAAATGTTTGTAAAAAGTGCTTTTCATATTGCAGATCAGTCTGTAATCTCAAAAATTAAGCAGAGGAATAGGCCATGAAGAGAGATTACAGAATTGTTGACGATTTGGATGTGCATTCAGATAAAGGCAAACAGCTAGCCCAATGGGGACGTGCCGAGATCGAAATCGCCGAAGAAGATATGCCGGGACTTAGGGCTTTGCGTAAAGAATATGCCCAAGCACAGCCTTTGAAGGGGGCCCGCATTGCAGGATGTTTGCATATGACCATCCAGACAGCTGTTTTGATTGAAACCCTCCGTCTTTTAGGTGCGCAGGTGCGATGGTCTTCATGTAACATCTACTCCACTCAGGATCATGCTGCAGCTGCTATGGCGGCTTCAGGAGTGCCTGTATTTGCTTGGAAAGGCATGACTGAACAGGAGTATGAATGGTGCATCGCGCAAACGTTGATGTTTGATGATCAGCCGTTGAAACCCAACTTGTTGCCTATGAACGGGTCAGATTCGGATTCTTTTTCTCTAGAAGCTCGCAAAAATAAAGAGGTCATATTGGAAAATATGACCCCTTTATTTTCAGAGCCGGAGATGCGAGCTTCTAGAGAGAAAATAATTTCGAATCCGACTGCCTTCATAGGTAGTAAATTGGGTTTGAATATGATTGTTGATGATGGAGGGGATTTAACGAACTATGTCCATGATAAGCATCCTGAGTTATTGAAGGGCATTAGGGGTATTTCTGAAGAGACAACGACTGGAGTCCGTAATTTATTGAAACGGATGCAAAATGGAACGCTTGGAGTCCCTGCAATTAACGTCAATGATTCAGTAACTAAGTCGAAATTCGACAACTTGTATGGGTGTCGGGAATCACTTCTCGACGGATTGAAACGTGCTGTAGGAGTCATGATTGCTGGCAAGGTGGCGGTAATTGCAGGATATGGGGATGTGGGCAAAGGTTCAGCGGAAGCGTTGTCTGGTCAAGGCGCCCGTGTGCTGATTTGCGAGATCGATCCCATTTGCGCTTATCAGGCAGCGATGAATGGATTTCAGGTGGTGACGATGGAAGAAGCAGCTCCAATCGGCGATATTTTTGTGACTGCCACAGGTTGCAAGAGCGTGATCCGTCCTGAGCATATGTTAGAAATGAAAGATTGGGCTATTTTGTGCAATATTGGTCACTTTGATTGTGAAATCGATGTGGCGTGGCTTGAAAATCATCCCAATATTGTTGAAATTCCAATCAAACCACAAGTCGATCGCTTTTTCTTTAAAAATTTAAACAAAAGTCTCATTCTTCTCGCCCGTGGCCGTCTTGTCAATTTAGGTTGTGCCAATGGACACCCTTCGTTTGTTATGTCCAATTCTTTCTCCAATCAAGTTTTAGCACAAATTGAATTATGGAATAATTCTTATCCTGTAGATGTCCATCATCTCCCAAGAATTCTAGATGAAAAGGTCGCTCGACTGCATCTTGATCAGCTTGGCGTTCATCTTACTGAGCTTAATGATGATCAGGCTTCTTATTTAGGTCTTTCGAAGAAAGGTCCCTTTAAATTGGATACCTATCGATATTAATTCATTTTTTTTTATTTTATTCTCATTTAAACAATCTTAATAAAATTACAATATAATAATTATTGTTTTAATAATTAAGGTGTTTAAGTTGATCTCTTCATCTAATGCTTTTAATAATATTTTAAAGATTCCATTCAATTTGGAAAAAAAATCAAATTGTCTTCCCAGTAAGAATGACAAGAAAAATGTGAGTTCTCCTCACAAAGCTTCGGCTCTGGACATCGACCATCTGCAAGCAACTTTTGCGATGAAAAAGGAAAATAACAACAAGCAAGCTGAATTAATCAAAACAAGCTTTGAACCAATTGTGATCATTGGTATGGAAAGAGAGGACGTCTTTGCCACTCCTTATTGTTCAGAGAAAATTGAAGCCGCTTATGATAAATTGCAGGCTTTGAGGGAAAAAGGAGTTTATTTCAAATTTGAATCGATTCAAAAAAATAAAGTCATGGATGGGCTGTGTTCTGCGATTGCTTTTAGCAGTTTAAGATATCTTTTCATACATTCCGATTCTTCTTTATCCAAGAAATTACGGCGTATTTCTAAAACTTTCAAAAATGGAGCTCCACAAGAACTCGCCATTCTACAGTCCGTTTTTAATTCCATTCACTTAAATTTTGGGGCACGAGGGGATATAAGGCATGCCAAAATGCAATCTTTAGCTAATGCCTTTGATTTGAGACTAGACGGCAGTTATCCAGTGATCTATTGGGATAAAAACTTGTTGGCGCCGACAGGATTTAAAGAGGAATTGGACCAACAGATCCATTCATTAAGGAATGGAGCCTATTGCATTCGCATGCTATGGAATGAATCGAATCACAAACAAGAAGCGTTAGGACATTCAGTCGTTTTAGTCCGAGAGGATCAAAATTTTTATTTATTGGATAGCGGAAGAGGGTTCTTCCCTCTAGGAAGCGACAATGTCACAGAGTCTTTAATTAAAATTCTCGGAAGCTGGGGCGGTGGAAGTGATGAATTGCGTATCTATTCTGTCTGCCTAGGCGATAGTTCGGCAAATATTGTGAAAATCAAAAAATACCTAAGCGAAAAATCAAAAGAATCTCCGAGCATTTTCCTTAGGGTAAGAGCAGTGGCTGAAATGTTATTTAAAGGGGAATCTCCCTCGCTGCTGAGATTTTTGAGTCCCTTTGCAAGAAGATTGAATGCATTGCTTTAACTTCTTAGAGCCTGCTCAAAATCCGTGATCAGGCTTTTATTGTACTAACCGGCCTTCGCATAATCGATAGCGTTGACTGCAGAGTTCGGCAAGCTCTTGATCGTGTGTCACAACAATAAGAGTCTTATTGTGCTCTTTGACAAAGTTAAGAAGAAGGCTATGAATGTGTCGTGAAGTCTGTCGATCCAAATTTCCGGAGGGTTCATCTGCAAGGATAATATCGGGATCGTTACAGAGGGCGCGGGCAATAGCCACTCGTTGTTTTTCTCCACCGGATAATAGCTTGGTGCTAAAGTGCAGCCTTCCTTCAAGGCCGACATGCTCTAGTAGATGACAAGCCCGCTGATAGGCTGTGGAATTTGGCGCACAGGAGATCCGCGCAATTTTGGCTGGCATTAATACATTTTCGAGAGCGGTATAGTCTTCGAGCAGATGAAAAGACTGAAAGACAAAACCCAATTTGCGGTTTCGGATTCTGCTTTTATTAAAGCTTGACACAGCTTCCCCATCAATTTCAAGTTCTCCTGAACAAGGAATTTCCAAAGTCCCTAAGATTTGCAGTAGTGTGCTTTTCCCTTCTCCTGAACGTCCCATGATGGCAACAGATTCTCCTTGGTGCACTGCCAAGTCGACTCCACTGAGAATTTGCAGACAAGAAGGCGTATAAAATGATTTTTGGATATTCCTCGCTCGCAGCATCACAGGTTTTGCTATAAAGTTATCGACCATATTATTCAGACCTCAATATCGATGAAGGACGCAATAGGCTGGCTTTCACTGCCGGAACTATTCCCGCCAACAGAGAAATGCATGCTGTTGTCAACATCACAAATGTCAATGCTTCGATGCTGAGTTCTCCAGGAAGCGTGTTGCCATAAAAAACAGGATTAAAAAGGTCATATCCTTGCACTCGGCTAATAAAGCCTACAAGCTGATTGATATTGTGCAAAGTCAGAATGGCAGCGATGATTCCAATCGCACTACCTAAGGTTCCCATGACCATGCCACAGAGACCGAAAATAGCTGCAATACTTCCTGAGGTGGCTCCCATTGAGCGCAGAATGCCTATTTCCAATTTTTTATCATTAACCAAAATGATGAGCATCGAGATGATGTTGGAGCATGCGACAACAATGATAATCAATGAGATGAGCGAGAATAGGTTTTTTTCACTATGAAGCTGTTGGATAAGATCTTTAGTGAATTCATATTCTCGATAGGTTTCCACATGCCAGTAAGAAGATATTCCCATTTGGTCCAAGGCGGCTTGTAATTCAGACTTCACTCTGGGCACTTCATTGAGATTGGCAAAGCGGATATTGATGCCATTGCCAATTAAAGCGTCATCTTGATTATAAGATGCCCGAATAAGTGCCGTTAATTCTTTATTTGCAAGGATGTATTTGCCTCCAATGGACATGATACCCGGGTCATAAAATCCTGCGACATAGACGGGAATGCGCTGCTCTTGAACAGTGCTTGGCGTTGGTGAATAATACGAAAGATAACCTTGATCGCCGATCAACGCCCCGCTCTCTTTAAAATTCCTCGGAAGAAGGATGGGATCTCCAAGGTAAGAATTTTTAGGCATGTCAATCCCTGTGCCGTTAAATGCTTTGTGGGCAAAGGGGACCGGAGTATGCGTTTCGCGAATCTTAGCTGTTCCGATTTCAAGATTGCCGAGAGCGATTTCTCCTTTAAAAGGCACCCTTTGGATGAGGCCTTCAATCTCAAAATGAAGATTGCCAAGCCTTGACATTTCGGAGAGAGAGCTTTCAATGAGTGAGGATGATAGCGGAGAAGCACCGAGCAAAGTGAGTGGAGTTGCTGGAGAAAACGATTGAGCCATCTCTCCCTCTTTTTTTAAAACAAGATGGTCATCATGGAATGTCACTTCTGCTAGAGTTCCAACGATCTTCCCACCCTGATAATTTTGAACAAGGTTGGCTAAATCCGATACATTTTCTGGAAGAAGGATGCGTGTGAGATGCTCATCCTTGAAAAGAGCGCAACACTGGAATGGAACATTTTTTGGCAAAAGAGGATAAGGAATACGCCATCCTTGCGATGGAAGCAACAAGGTGGTGATGTCAATGCCACTAAAAAAAGCTTTGAGTCGATCTTGTAGATGAGCTCGATCGGGATAATTGATGGCACTTGGAGAATCTTCTTTCAGGTTGTCTTCTGAAACAGTTTGCATTTGAAGGAGATTATTAAAATCCGCCGATGTGATGGGATACAAGGCTTTTGCCATCGCAGGGATTTCTTCATCAAAGGAGCCAATATAGGCAGCATGTTCGAGGAATTGCTGAGAGGGATTACCTTGTCCGTTGTGGTTCCTTAGCAGACGCAATTTGAGATTGGCGACAGTGGTCTCATAATCGCTGATTTTTAAATCTTTAAGACCTGAAATCGCTGAGGCCGCTTTTACGACATCTTTCGCGATATCTTTAAGCTCTCCGTGCTCATTCCGATCCGCTTCCGGCCAGAGGGTCGGCAGCTCCTCATCATTTTCAGCATCGTATGGATCAGAATTCAAGGCAGAAAGCTTCTCACCGATACTTTTAGGTGTGTAATCCGAAGAGCTGCTAATGCTGTCGATCAAATAGTAATAGGAGCGATAATAGTTTTCTGTGGGAGTGACTCGAACAGGGGCCGTGAGGGCGACAATTTTTTCCACCCAATTGTTTTCTAAACCATCCTTAACCGAAAAGAAAACAACAATGAGCCAGACAACGAGAGCAATGACCAATGTCGAAACAAGACTTATAATAGAGACAGAGAGCTGCCGCCAACGCGGAATGAGATATTTACAGGCGACGGACAGCTCAAACATGCCCCCTCAAAGTAGTTAGGCGTTTAAACCTAACTTGCCATCTATAAAGGCTGTCAAACCTGACTCACTCATAGGTAACAAGTTGGTTTTAAAAGGAGATTACTTGGTCTCTTTAAATTCCACACGCTTACGCAACAATGGATCATATTTTTTTCGAGTTAAGCGATCTGGCGTATTGGTTTTGTTTTTTTGTGTGTAATAATGATAAGGGCTTTCAGCACTTTTCATTTTGATGTTTTCGCGTTTTTTTGCCATTAGAAATCTCCGGTACTTCTTTTCATAAAAGCCTAAATAATAGCCTATCACCCTGTTTCTTGAAAAGTAAAATTCAAAAGCTAGAATTCAGAATTCGGAATAAAGCGAGTCAGTAGTCTGTAGCCGGGAGGAAGCTCACGTATGTCTTTGCAACAATTTTTTTCCGTGTCCGAGTCCGTGTCCCAAGTCCGAGTTCCGAATATATTTTATACCGGAATTCAGAAGTCAGAATAAAGGGAGCCCGTAGTCGGTAGGAAACTCAAATATGTCTTTGCATCAGCTCTAGTTATTGCCCGCAAGCGATAAAGAGCAAAGCTCCGAGAGAATGTAATCCCATGCGGCTGGACAATGTCATCAATTTAAGCATGCTTCGAACCGCAGAGCGGTTCCACATAGGTAGCCAGGGGTTTTAACCCCTGGTGAGTTAGTTTAAACCACGTACCCCGGAGGGGTACCACATCACGAATCAAAACCTATATAATGTCTCGACCTCCTTTCGAAGGAAGGGATGGCCACAATCATTTTTATCGCTCTCATCTCAGGATAACATACTTTGTTTGCACTCATGATGGGGTACCCCTCCAGGGTACATCAATTTAATTTTTATTCACCAGGGGTTAAAACCCCTGGCTACCTATGTGGAACCGCTCTGCGATTCGAAGCATGCTTAAATCGATGACATTGTCCAGACGCATGGATCTACATTCTACCAGAGCTTGTGGGTGATATCTAGAGCTGATACAAAGACATATTTGAGTTTCCTACCGACTATTGACTACTGGCTCCCTTTATTCTGAATTCCAGTATTTGAATTCCTACTGTTAGTTCTTATTGATTTTTAATAAATTTTTAAATAAAATGTTTTTTTATATCATTTAATTTTACTTTGTATTAGGTAATCCATGAATATATTAAAAAATCTCAATAGCAGTAGTATTAATGTTTGGCAAAATGCTCGCACTTATATGGATGCGGCTAAAAAAATTCCTGCTTCTTTTCATGATAAAGCTCGACAATGGATCGTCACATTTTCTCCAGAGGCTTCTCTCGACCAGTATTTTTTTCAATCCATAACATCAATCTCTTCCAAAGCTTCAACGGCCGGTAAAGCCCTTAAGGTAGCTCTAAAAACGATTGTCTTCACAGAAAATCCGTTTGGAAATCAAAGTCAAGAAAAGACAATTAAAATAATCACTGGCTTGTTCTTAGGAGCTATTTTGGGCGGAGGAATATTCTTTTCCGCTCAATCCATTCTTCAGGGAAAAATCCCTGGCGGTTTTGCCGAACCAGATGGAAAATCGCCGACTACGGAGAGTCTCTTTTCGGCTGGTGATTCAATTCTTTCAGAAGAGCCGGTATTTAATGAATCTTTGACAATATGCAAAAATCTATCTTCAACAGATGAAACGACGTTTATGCTTAGTGCTCTTGGTATTGCAACGCTTATCATTGGAGGAGCTGCCTATTCTGTTTATAACAGCACTATAGAGGTAAAAGATGTTGACACGCTATTGACAGAATGCCAAGAAATGAATCGCGAGCTAGAAGAGGAAAAAAAACTCAGAAAGAAAAAAGAAGACGAGTTGTTATTGAAGAAGTACGAAGCAATTAACCTTATGGAAGCTAAAATTGTCATCATCAAGAAGGATGTAGAATGTAACGATGGCAGTCTGCTCAAATTCGATGAAAGCGAGGAATCCGATTGTGATGAACTCGAAGAAAAAGAACAGCCTGAGGCGCAGATTGAAAATACACCTGGGACCAAAACCATTATCTATGATGTGGGGTCGGAGGGTGAAACTCTTTACGAGGAGTTAAGCGGGGGGTCTCAAGATAAGAAGATTGAGATTGAGATGCCTTGTATGTTAAGGCAGCTTGAGGAACTAAAGAAAAAGAATGCGATAATGGAAGGAGACGAGGGCTCTGTCGCGAAAGTAAAAGAAGATTGCCTGACTCAAGCCAAGGGATGGATTGAAATGAGCGAGGAGGAGTTTAGTAAAATTAATGATCGAAAAAAAACTAAAATCGCCCTCCTCTTTGCCAAATTATTCGACGAAATGATATTGCAAGAATATATCAAATTACAAAAAAGCACTCAATCAGATGCATTGAGGGAAATTATGGAGCAAGTTAAACAAAACAAAATCCAAAAAGCTCGTTCTCCAGAGCCCATAGATAATTCTCAATGTGGAAAGCCTCCATATGTCTACTCCGACGATAGTTTAAAAAGGATGATTGGTAATGAGCGTGCACCTGTAGTAGATCTAGATGGCATTCCTTGCGTTTTGGATGATCCTGAAAATAAATCTTTCGGACAACAATTAGCTTTAAGCACTCAGTAGCTCCCCAGCTGCTTACACCGCCACATTGTAAAATAACTTGTTCTAGCTTTTTCACCACCGAGAAAAGACAAGGAGACCACAGAGAAGGTCATCGAGATAAGTGAGCGTTGTGCCTTCTACCAACCACCATTTTGGAGCTTTCGCTACGGATTTTTTCTGATGGGTTTTAGCATATTTACCAAATGCTTTGAGAAACGGCTTATAGTATAATCGGTAGTCGGAGAAGGCACAACGCTCACTTATCTCGATGACCTTCTCTGTGGTCTCCTTGTCTTTTCTCGGTGGTGAAAAAGATCGAATTAAAGTTATATAGTAGTCAAACACCCATGAAATCATGGGTGTTTCAAATCCTCAAATGGCGTCGCAGAAAAGCTATAACCGATTCCTGATAAGCCATGTAAAAAACCATTTTGGAATTCGGGGACATTGGAAACCCACGTTTTTCTTGAACATGTGCCTGTAGAAAGCAATTCCCAATCGCCAATGAAATGCCTATCTAAATTGTTGCGCATGTTTTCCAGATCATCGTTATCAGCCACTAAGGAATTAAAATTAGCTCCTTGAGTCGCTCTTACTTGGAAGATGATCTGATCGCCATCAATTTCACAATCCCATGTGGTGGTATGCAAATTACTTAAGTTGGCTGAGGCTACAAGCTGACGAATTCGATGGATAAGATCTTCATTGGAATCAAAAGTCTGACCAAGGCGCTCTTCCATTTCTTTTCGACCGACGGTACATTGCCAGATGTTGCTTGTTCCTGAGACTGGCACTTCATCCCAAAGACGGCGCCACTTGTCTTTAGTCGGTTCATAACGAAAAACTTCATTATGTCCTGGCGATCCAAAGAAGCTCGTGATTGGCATATGTTCCTCTTCTTGTGAATCGCAATTGTAGGTTTGCACAGCAATGGGCTGTTCGCTCTTTTCTTCAAGATGGAGTTCGGATAAACGTGCTTTATAATAAGTGAAATTAGGATAGTGCTTTTTAAGATACTTGATGATCCTCGTTGGAGTCTCTGGATAGAACTTGCCATCACCCCAAATTTTTAATACAAACAACTCATCCGCTTTAAGCAGTGTATGAGCCATGATTTCTTTTTTGCTCATGAATTCGCATTTAATGCCCAATTCTCTCCACACAGTCTTTTTCTTTTCGATAGCTTCACGATTAGGAGACCAATAGACTCGAAAGCCCTGTTTAAATGTTGGTTGACCTGTTTCAGTTTCAATTTTATCGCTAAGCTCTTTGTGGAATGCCAAAGACTTTTTCACACACTCACAGAGCCATCGATCATTTTCAGAGACGCCATGGACTGATGAGAGATTATGGACAATTCGTTGCCAAAAAAATTTGCTATACAATTTGAAGTTTGCAATTGGGTGAGAGGCCAGATCCTTTAATGAAATCGGGAAATGGAGATAAGAGTAATGTTTCAAATCTGCAGGGTCGGATTTTTTTATTAAACCCATTCCTTTCAACAGTGTTTTAGTTAAGTTAAAAGTGCTGCAGTCATCAGCGGTCCATTCGCTTGGATGAACGTGCCCTTGATGTCCTGATTGCAATGTTTTGGGTACTTCTCCATCATTTGCAAAAATCACTCGTTCCTTCGAATTTGGACCAAGCTTATCTAATTTTCTCGCCGCTTGCATTAAAGCGGGAAGTCCACCCACAAAAAAATGAGCCGGTTGCGAGAGATCAAATTTCTTTGATTTCGGTATGATTTTAATTGCATTCGGTGCGTTCCAACCGAGATGTGTTGGCAAGTTTGTTTTAGATGTAAAATCCTTTACGGTTTGGACTTTTTGTTTTGTCAAATCAATCTTTTGGATTGATTCTTTGTTAATTCGGACAGCATAAGGTCGTGTCTGGTTGGTGTGACAATTATTAGATTTGATTGCGTCTGTCGGACGGGCTGAGAATCGGACTAAAGCAGACATTTACCTGGCTCCTTTTAAGTTTTCGTAAAAAGCCTAAGAAGCTACGACAAATTGTTAAATTAGTCAATTTCAACGATGATTAAGTCGACGAGGGGATATGACGGAAGAAGGGATAATCAGCAGAAGCGAGCAATTCTTGGTCCCCTCGGCTATCTCCGTAAAAATAGAGGATATAGTTCTCCTTCGGACCAAAACGCTCTTCTAAACGATGTTTTTTTTCTGCACCCCAGCAATTTAGTCCTTTGAGTTTCCCTGTCACAGTACCTCCAGGACTAACCTCCAGGCGTGAGCAAATCACATCGTCGAAGCCAGCAAGTTTTCCCCATGGTTCTAGATAGAGATCAATAGAGGCACTGACGAGCACACATCGATGCTGCTGGTGACGATGCCATTCAATTCTTCGTTTGGCTGCTGGGCGTATGAGGTGCTTCAATGTCGAGGACCTTGAAAAAGATTCTCCAAGCTCACTCAATTGGCTGACAGGCATGCCAGCAAAGAACCCTGTCAGGATTTTTTCTTTGACTTCTTGGCGCGAAAGTTTATTCAGAATATATCCTAGCATTTCGGGTGTCATGCCAGCTAATTTTCGAAGTGTAGGCCATTTTCCAGCCGCGAAGAAGAGAAAAGAAAGCAGGGTATCCCGCATTGTGATTGTTCCATCAAAGTCAAAGGCCGCAATAACTGGTTTAGCTGAAGAGGTCATGAATTAGATACCACCATCAAAAAGAAATTCGGGTTGCTGCTTCCAAGTCAAGTGTATCGCCTTGGCCTTTTTTTAGAAAAGTGTAATATCCAAGGCCAGCGATCATTGCCGCATTATCCATGCTCAAACCAGCTGAGGGCCAAAGTGCATTTAAAAACGGCGCTTTTTCTGAAAGCATGCGCCGCAGTTCTCTATTGTTGGTCACTCCGCCGCCAAAAACTAGCGTTTGACACTGATAATGCTGAGCGGCTGCTATTGCTTTTTCAACGACATCGGATAGAGCGGCATGTTGAAAAGCAGCAGCAATGTTGAATTTTTCTTGCTCTGACAAGTTTGTCGGGGTCGAGAGCTGTCCATTCTGTCCTTTTAACGCATACAAGACGGCAGTTTTTAACCCACTAAAAGAAAAATCGAAAGGTCGTCCTTTGACTTTTCCTGGTTTAAAGGCATAGCTTCGTCGATTAGCTCGCTCTCCTTTCAAGGCGAAAGCTTCAATCTGAGGGCCGCCAGGGTAGGGAAGATCTAAGATTTTGGCGACTTTATCAAAGGCTTCACCAATGGCATCATCAACGGTCTGGCCGATGGGAAAGTAGCTTCCAATGTTATCGATACGGACAAGAGCCGTATGTCCACCAGAGAGGACGACACCGAGGCACGGAAAACTGACTGGAGTTGGATGGGACATAAGAGCCGCATAAAGATGCGCTTCGATATGATTAACTCCAATAAAAGGTTTTTCTAATGTCAATGCTAGCGTTTTTGCAGCTGTCACACCAATTAACAAGGCTCCAATCAGTCCCGGACCATACGCAACGGCGATTGCATCGATTTGTTCCAAAGAAAGATTAGCTTCCTCTAATGCTTGCTGCAAAACGGGAATAAACACATCGACATGCCTTCTGCAAGAAAGTTCAGGAACAACCCCTCCATATTCAGCATGTAAATCGATTTGTGAGGTGATGACATTGGATAGAATTTCGCGGCCATCTTTAACGATAGCACAGCTCGTTTCATCGCATGTGGTTTCAATTCCCAATATCAACATAGATTTCTTTGAATTTTTTGAAAATTTGACAGTAATATGAGTAAAAATTCTAGAGGAATTTTAGTTAAATTGCAATGGTTAACAATTAAAAATTGAATTAATTAAAATAAAGAATTCAGAAGTCAGAATAAAGGTAGCCAGTAGTCGGTAGTCAGTAGGAAATTCACGTGTGGAATAACCCTAAGCATCTTGATACGCATTAAGCAAAGCATTAAGAAGCGAAGCTCTGGTCGCTTAACACCTCAAGAGGCTGATGTAAAGGCAGAAGAGAACTTCCTACTGGCTACCTTTATTCGGACTTCTGGTTTTCGTCTCTTGAGTCGCTGGGGTCGCTTTTGTCGCTAATGTTTCTAAGGAGCTTTGCTGAGGCTTTGACGCAACTCGGCGGCTGCATCGTTATCGACGATCCAAAGGGCTTTATGCATTCGGGTGCCAACTCGCTGCACCGGCAATGTATCTGGATCATAGGGGGATGTCAACACGTGTTTAAGCATTCCTGCTTTGTTGGCTCCTAAGATGTAGATGGCGATATGTTGAGCGACGTTAATGCATTCATAGGTGAGGGTCATTCGCCATACATTTTTTTGGGGAATAAAATTCGCAATGACGATCCTGTCGTCGTCGACGTGCAGTCCATGCGTTTTCGGAAAAAGAGAAGCTGTATGGCCGTCTTCACCCATACCCAGCATCACAAGGTCAAAGGATGCTAAAGGAATATTTTGACGGATGGTTTGTTCATATTCCAAGGCTGCAGCTTCAATATCCTTTTTTTCGGCGGGCATTCGAAAAATATGCTTTGGATCGATGGGAAGGGATCCCAAGCCGGCTTCCATAGCCATATGGTAATTGCTTTCAGGGCTATCAGGAGAGATGTTTCGTTCATCGCCCCAGAATAAAAGGACATTCTTCCAATTGATTCTTTCGCGATTGAATGGATTCGCTAATGACTGGTAGATTGCATTGGGTGTGTTTCCTCCTGACAACGCGACGGCAAAGAACCCATGATCTTTAATTGCTGCTTGGGCTAAACTGATAAAATGTTCGACACAATAAACAAGTGTTTCTTGATTATTGCCGGGAATAACGATATCACGTCGATCGTCAAATGAGTCAATGAGCTTTTTCCAGTGCAGTGGCATAGAATACTTTTGATTTAGATGTATAAAAATCCTTATGCATCACTGATGATTTTATAGTCAATCTGGCTAATCATTTGGAGTGTTTCATGGTAATGTCCACCTAGATGACGATAGAAAATCTCTTTCATGAAGGCTAAACCTCGATGGACATTTGGCAATGGCAATGTATAGGAGAGTTCACATCTCTCGGGTGTTGATGCATGAATGATAGCCTGCTGATGTTGGTGCCTGCGTGCAACCGAATAATGAGTACCTTGAGTTGTTGTAATTTCCAACGAGCTGATAGCCCCAGAAGGTAATTCACTCGATTGGCATGGCGACAATGCAACGATGACGGGATTCCTATCAGTATAATAGCTGATCAGCACTTCTGAGTCAAACCTATCGACCTGCCTGTAGCGCCATTTAAGGCGCGAAGCAAGCCATCCTTGCAGATAGATCGCTCTAATTTGAGGATGCTTTAGTGCGTTTGTACGATTGTAAGTAATAACAATCGATTTCAAATTCTTCAATTCGTCCCATTTTTCCGGAGTCGAAAAAAGTTGCGCTAGCAGGTCTCTCCAATTGCTTACCAAGGCCCAGTTAATATCCGTCAATTCCATTTTTAATTTATTAAGATTAACTTGCATCTCCTGACAGAAAAGTTTTAAATTTTCGGAGCATTCTGAATCAAAGACAACGCGAGATGCAAAGGACTGGAGGAAAGGAAAAATATCGCTGTCTGCAAAAGGATTTTGGCCCCATAACAAATAGACGGGCAAGTCTGTAACGATATGCGGGATGACAATCGAAGGTACCCGAAACATTTGCTCTGGAGAAGCGGCAATGGAAATCTGGTCACATGATATCTTCGCACCTGCAGAGCCCGAAATTTGTCCACTAATGAGGTTGGAAACCCCCACATGAAGATATTCATGATCAGCATGAACATCAGCTTGAATGAAAATGATGCGACAAGGGAATTTATCTAATATCGTATTCACTAATTCTTGAAGATATTGCACTCTCCGCGGTTCCCGTGCATAAATCACCAATGTGAACAAGCAAGCTTTGACAAACTTTTTATCGAGAGCTTGCTCACTTAGGCTTACCAGCTCCTTTTCGATATTCGGAATTTTTATCTCTGGCGTCTCGCTAGTCATCTCAAAGCAATCTCCAGTGGCGTCCGTCATCGAATAGCTCTTCAGCAGCTTTCGGTCCCCAAGTTCCTGCTGCATAATTAGGAAAGTCTACAGGCGCCTCAGATTCCCAACGCTCGAGCAGGGGAGTCAGTAGCTCCCATGATGCCATCGCTTCATCCGCCCTGGCAAAGAGAGTATTGTCTCCCGACATACAGTCGCAGAGAAGTCTTTCATAGGCTTCAGGAGGAAGCGCTCCAAAATAAGAGCCATACTGAAAATCCATTTTAACGGGTTGTACCAGATTGCTTAACCCAGGGATTTTGCAGTTGATTTTTAGGGAAATGCCTTCATCAGGTTGAATTCGGATTGTCAATGTATTTGGTTCGCCCTTCACTCCATTTTTTTGGAAAAGATAGACTGGAGCATCCTTGAAAATGATGGCAATCTCCGTCGCTCGTTTTGGCAGTCGTTTACCGGCGCGTAAATAAAATGGGACACCCATCCATCGCCAGTTATCGATAAATAACTTCAAGGCGGCATAAGTTTCAATTTTGGAATTTGGATCCACATTGGCTTCTTGCCTATAGCCTGACACCTCTTTTCCTTGAATGCATCCTGGCCCATATTGTCCTCTGATAGCATTTTGAGGAAGGCTATCCATCGGTAAAGGACGTATGGCTTTAAGCACCTTAATTTTTTCCGTGTGGATGGCATCTGCCTTGAGATTGATGGGAGGCTCCATGGCTACTAAACAAACCAGTTGCATCATATGGTTTTGAACGATATCTCGAAGCATGCCTGCTTCTTCCCAAAGTCTTCCGCGCGTACCTATTCCCTGATCTTCGCTGACTGTGATTTGAATATGGTCGATGTAGCGGTTATTCCAAATGGATTCAAAGATGGAATTACTGAAGCGGAAAACTAATAAATTTTGGACAGTTTCTTTTCCCAGGTAGTGATCGATACGGTAAATTTGCTTTTCATCAAGGTGTTGCGAAATTTCAGCTTGCAGTTGCTGTGCCGAAGTGAGATCTCTGCCGAAGGGCTTTTCAATGATGACTCGCGACCATTTTTGTGGCTCTTGATTCACATCATAAACTAGGCCAAATTGATGCAATTTTTCGATCACTAGAGGAAAATAACTCGGCTGAGTGGAAAGATAAAAAATTCGATTGCCCTTTGTACCAAACTGGCTATCCAATTTCGTCAACAGCTCAGAAAGCGATTTGTAACCCTCTTCTTTATCAAATTCAGATCGGTGGTAAAAAAGCTTTTCGGCAAAAGCATTCCAAGCTTCAAGATCCACAGGCTTGTTTCGTGAAAATTGGTTCACAGCATCAAGCATCTCTTGACGGAACATCTCACTAGTCTTTTCTCTACGAGCAAAGCCGACGCATGCAAAGTGACTTGGGAGCTGACCCTCAAGAGCTAAATTATAAAGTGCTGGAAGTAGCTTTCGTGCAGTTAAATCCCCAGTAGCACCGAAGATGACCATGATGCAAGGATCAATGCTTTTTTTCGAACGGCTTGGTTCTTCGAGTGGATTTGCTGGTGAACTTGAAAGCATGGTTTTCCCTTTTTGGAACGAAGATTACTCAATTCGGAATTCTGAATCCAGCATTACTTGCCTTTGCCTTATCTACAAAAACATGCCCGTGTGCGCATCCTATTACCCATAAGTCCAATGCCCCTGCCCGTGTGCGTGCCCGAGCCCGTGCCCGAAAAACGTATCACAATCCATAGGATACTTGCTAAACCTAATTTTCGTGCCCGTGTGCATGAGATTTAGTTTTCGAGCACGGGCACGCACACGGGCAGGGGCATTGGACTTATGGGTAATAGGATGCGCACACGGGCATGTTTTTGTAGATAGGGCAGGGGCTATCCTTCAGCAGCTTTTTGGAAACGCAAATGATCGAGATAGCTTTGTAAGATAATTGTTGCCGCTACAGTATCCACAATACGGGCACGCCTTTTTCGGGTTAAACTTCCTTCTCTCAAAGAGCGTTCTGCTTGGACTGATGTCAGCCGTTCATCCCATGTTTTTATAGGAATATCGACATGAGTTTTTAAAAGCTCAATAAAATGCAAAACTTCATCGGCCAGCATGCCCCGTTTTCCACTCATCATGAGGGGGAGTCCGATGACAATTTCCTCTATCTGATAATGATAGCTTTTGGCATGGTTTTGCATTTCTTGAACGAACTTAATGACAGTGGCTTCTAAGCGTTTTTCACTCGTTAACGTCAAGAGAGGCGTTGCGATAATTCTCTGCTCATCGGAGATTGCTATCCCAATGCGGACCATGCCATAGTCTATTCCGATGATGCGTTTTGCCTTTGGTCGAGCATCCACTGTTATTTTTTCCCTTGATGAGCAATCATTGCCTTTACAAACTCTCTGAAGAGGGGATGAGGATCTGTTGGCTTTGATTTGAATTCAGGATGAAATTGAACTCCAAGCATCCATGGGTGGTCTTTAATTTCAGCAATTTCGCATAACGAGGCGTCTTCCAATACACCTGTTACCATAAAGCCTAAGTTTTCCATTTCCTCTTTAAACTTATTGTTATATTCGTATCGATGCCTGTGACGTTCGCTAATGATCTGCTTTTTGTAGGCTTTGTGGGCGAGAGAATCGGACTTCAACTGGCAGTTGTAGTTGCCTAATCGCATGGTTCCGCCCATTTCTTGGACAGTATGCTGCTCGCTTAAAAGTGAAATGACAGGATTTTTAGTGTAAGGATCGATTTCTGTCGAATTGGCGTCTTCTATCTTGGCTACATGTCTTGCGAATTCCACAGCCATGACTTGCATGCCTAAACAGATGCCGAAATAGGGAATTTTATTTTCTCGACAGAATTTTGCCGCATAAATTTTGCCTATCCAGCCTCTCTCTCCAAATCCTCCGGGAATGAGATAACCATCACAACCTTTAATGGATTCTTCAACGCTGCCGTTTTGAAAAATTTTATCGGCTTCAAAACGTTTAATCTCCAGTTTGTATCCTAGAGCAATTGCGCCATGATCGAGAGCTTCTAAAAGCGATTTATAAGCATCTTGATGCTGGACATATTTGCCTACCAAACCAACAGTAATCATCCCTTTTGGATGTTGAATCGTATGGAGAATTTTCTTCCAATCGCTAAGATCAATCTCTTTATCATGCAGATTTAAAAGTTTGCAGATCATCTGGTCGATTTTCTGCTCATGAAGTTGAAGCGGAACTTCATAGATGCTCATCTTTACATCGGGTTCATCGATAACAGCTTCCCTTGATACGTTGCAGTAAAGAGCTATTTTTTCTTTAACATCTTCATCGAGCGAGAATTCACTGCGGCAAAGGATAATATCGGGAAAGATGCCTATTTCACGCAATTGCTGGACAGAATGTTGAGAAGGCTTTGTTTTGACTTCGCCAGCAGCTTTAAGGTAAGGCACATAAGTCAAGTGGATATTGATGCAGCGACCGACATGGTCGTTTCGAAATTGACGGATAGCTTCTAAAAATGGCAAGGATTCAATATCACCCACCGTCCCACCGATTTCCACCAATACAACATCAATCTGATCATTTTGCTTAGCACAATTGATGATGCGTTGTTTAATCTCATCTGTAATATGGGGAATGACTTGAACGGTCTTGCCTAAATAATCCCCCTGACGTTCTCTGCGGATGACAGTATTATAAATCTGGCCAGAAGTGGTGTTTGAGGCCGCTGAAAGAGGGGAATTTGTAAAGCGATAGTAGTGCCCCAAATCCAAGTCAGTTTCAGCTCCGTCATCAGTCACATAAACTTCGCCATGTTGAAATGGACTCATCGTCCCTGGATCTACATTGAGATAGGGGTCGAGTTTCAACATCGCAATGCGAAGGCCTTTCTTTTCCAAAAGCATCCCGATGGATGCGGAAGTCAGGCCTTTGCCTAAGGATGAACACACTCCGCCTGTAATGAAAATGAACTTTGTTTGCATAATTCTTGCTCGACTTTCTTAATATCTTCAGGAGTATTGACGCTCGGACTGTCGTGATTGACGACAGCGGCTTTAATTTTGTAGCCATGCTCCAATACTTTTAATTGTTCTAGGTCTTCTGCCAACTGTAATGGCGTTAGAGGAAGCTCAGTATATTTGAGTAAAAAATCCGGACGATAAGCATAGATCCCCAAATGCTTATAATACGTGTGGTTTTGCTGATATTTTAAGGAGTGATTGCTAGGAATGAGGGAGCGGCTGAAATAAAGCGCATTTCCATTGAGATCTAGGACACATTTTACAACGCTCGGATTGTTAGCTTCTTCTTCAGATTCAATTTTCAGAACTGCTGTAGACATCGCTGCTGTTTCGTCTTTGCGTAAAATCTCTACTATCAGCGTGCTGATTTGAGGATGGATACATGGATCATCGCCTTGAATATTGACGATGATTTCAGCATGCTGCAGCTGAGGATGATGAAGAAGAACGTAGGCTAATCGGTCGCTACCTGTCTGGCATTGCGTTGGCGTCATGACAACTTTGCCGCCGAATTCTAAGACATGGTCATAGATTCGTTGGTCATCAGTAGCGACGATAAGTTCATCAAGAAGGGCACAGCGTTTTGCATTTTCATAAGTGCGTTGAATAAGCGATTTGCCTTTAATAAGGGCCAATGGCTTTCCTGGAAAACGCGTGCTGCCATAGCGAGCAGGGATAATGGCAACTACTTTTTTTTCATAGGGGTTCATCATAGCTAGCTAGCAAGTTGGGTTTTAATAATTATTTCTGAAAACTTGCAGAAACGACAATAGTATACCTCATTAGGTCCAATAATTCAAATGTTTACACGCAACATCAGTTAGGTTATCCTTCAGGTTAATCAGGGGTTAAAGAGCAAAGGTTTCACATGGATCTCCTATTCAAAACGTTGTTTCCAAAAATATTTTTCATCATTCTTATTTTTGGCTCCGATGCTCTTTCTGCTCAAAATATGTCTAAGGAAGGCAAAAGAGAGAGAATGCTCGCTGATCTGGATTTTATAAAAAATGTTTTCCATGATAATTATGCTCCCGCAGAATGGAAAAAGGCTTATTCAGGATGGGATAGCGAAGTTGCTATCATGGAGACCAAACAACAAATCTTGGACAATGATTTTCTGTCAGTTAAACAATTTCAAAAGATGTTAAAAAGCTTTTTTATTTCAGCGAAAGATTATCATGTATCCGTCCTCTTCCATTCTACAGAAAAAGCTTCCTTGCCTTTCCGCATCAAGGGAGCTAATGGCAGATATTTTTTTTCCTTTATTGACGAAGCAGCGCATTCTTCCAAAACATCCTTTCCATTCGCTGTCGGTGATGAACTTCTCTTGATTGACCACTTGCCGACAGATCAAGTGATTGGCGATCTTAGAGCCAAAGAGGTCGGTTTTAACTATGAAAAAACGGATATGGCACTGGCAGAATTGTTTCTGACAATTCGACTAGGAACTCTAGGGCACGAAATCCCCCAAGGGAAAATCTTGTTGACAGGTCGGAAAGCAAACTCTTCCTCTTTAGTTGAACACCAATTGGAATGGGATTACAAGTCCGAAAAAGTGTGTGAGCCATTTAATGCTTTAGAAAAACAATTGCGTAGCAATAATTTTCCACTAGATAGGGTTAGGAGGCGTAGACCGCCATTCAGCAAAGATTCCTTCTTTAAAAAGAGTTTTTGCTTTCCGCAATATCATGCACTCGCCGCCTCGAATGAGAGGCAAAATGAAATCGGAGCGAAAAAGAGTTTTCTTCCATCTTTAGGAAAGGTTCTTTGGAAGGCATCTGAAGAATCTCTTTTTGAGGCTTACCTATTCGCATTGCCAAGCGGAAAGAGTGGCGGTTATATCAGAATTCCAAGCTATGACTTTTCTGATGCTGACATGGCGGCAGCGGAATTTGCCGATATCATCGATATATTCCAAAAGAGATCAGATGTTTTAGTCATCGACCAGGTCAATAATCCCGGTGGGTTGGTCTTACTCATGTATGCCATGGCCTCGATGCTTACGGACCAGCCCCTTTCTGTTCCGATGCATCGCCTGATGATTACACAGGAAGATATCTTTTTTGCGATTTCTGAAATACCTTTACTAGAAAGCATCCAGACCAATCAGGAGGCTTTAGATCTATTAGGGGATTCACTCATAGGGTTCCCTATGACTTATGAATTGATTCAATCTTTGAAGAATCATGCACAAATTCTAATTGAAGAATGGAATAGCGGCAGGCAATTAACGGAGCCCCTGTTTCTTTATGGAATCGGTCCTATTCTTCCTCATCCAAAAGTGAATTACACTAAGCCAATATTAATTTTAGTGAATAGCTTGGCGTTTTCTGCTGGAGATTTTTTTCCTGCGATTTTTCAAGATAATGGACGCGCCAAAGTGATAGGGACGCGTACAGCGGGCGCAGGCGGATATTTGGTTGGTGCATCGTTTCGCAATTTAAACGGCATTGCTGATTTTCACTATACTGGATCGATTGCAGAGAGAAGCAATCGGCATTTAATAGAAAATTTCGGAGTCACTCCAGATATCCCTTATGAAACTAACGAAAGAGATCTTCAAAATAATTATTGTGAATATGTTGAAAAAATTTTACAAACTCTCGAAACCCAACTTGCTATTTAAGAACAGGTCGGATTCGAATTTTTTTATTTAGAAAAAATAATTTCGAATATGATTCATTATAAGGTCGCAATCAGGGGTTAAATCATTGATCAATGAACCTAGAGGAATGCCGTGGAAGTTCCGATTATCAAAGAGATAGTGATTATTTTTGCATTGTCGATAGGCGTTCTGCTTGTCTGCCACCGACTGCATTTACCCCCCGTCGTCGGCTTTTTGCTAACAGGCATTTTATGCGGACCGCATGGCCTTGGTTTGGTAGCTGGAATTGATGATGTCCAGAATCTCGCTACAATCGGAGTGGTCTTACTGCTTTTCACGGTAGGCATGGAGTTTTCTCTAAGGAATATAATAAAATATAAGTTTTATTTTTTTGGAGGGGGAATCCTCCAAGTATTTTTAACATTGCTGACTTGCTTTGTGATAAGCAGGTATCTTTTAGGCTGTTCTATAGGAGAAAGTGTATTTTTAGGTTTTTTGATCTCGCTTAGCAGCACAGCCATTGTTTTACGCATTCTGGAAGAGAAGAGAGAATCGGAAACTCCTCATGGAAAACTGATCCTGGGTATTCTCATCTTTCAAGATATCATTGCTGTACCGATGATGTTAATGGTCCCGATATTAGCTGGTGAGGGGGAAGAATTTGATATCGCCCACATCTATAATTTCGGCAAAGGGATCGCTCTTTTAGCTCTTCTGGCCTTTGCTGCTTTTAGGGGTGTGCCGAGGCTTCTTTATTACGTAACGCGCACAAAAAACAGAGAACTCTTTTTGTTGACGGTATTGACAGTGTGTTTTGCTGTGGCATGGCTGACATCCTCTGTGGGACTCTCATTATCGCTTGGGGCTTTTCTTGCCGGACTTGTTGTTTCTGAATCGGAATATAGTGATGAAGCGATTGGAAACGTGCTTCCTTTCCAAGAGATTTTTACAAGCTTCTTTTTTGTTTCCATGGGCATGTTGCTCAACGTGAGTTTTGTCATTGAACAGCCTTTGCTAATCCTTGGCATTACAGCCAGCGTGCTGCTGGTGAAATTTTTCTTGGCGGGTGGAAGCGCTCTTGCCCTTGGAATGCCCTTGCGTTCTGCGATATTATCTGGAATGGCTCTTTGCCAGGTGGGAGAATTTTCCTTTGTCTTGGCCCATTCTGGCATGAGTCATGGTCTGGCTTCACAATATGAATATCAATTATTTTTAGCTGTCTCTCTATTGACGATGGCAATGACACCAGCTTTGATGTCCATGTCTCACTGGCTGGCGCATTTTGCTGGAATGCTTCCCATCCCTGATATCATTAAAAATGGCCTTTATTTTTCTCCTAAAGCGGATGAATTTCATCCTTTGGAAGGACACATCATCATTGCTGGTTTCGGCATTAGAGGAAAATGCTTAGCCAAAGCTGCGAAAGAAGTGCAAATCCCTTATGTCATTTTGGAAATGAATCCCGAGACTGTGCGTGCTGAAAAACTAAAAAAAGAACCCATCCATTTTGGTGATCCCTCGCATGATTTGGTTTTGGTTCATGCCGGAATTAAAACTGCAAAAACTCTGGCAGTGGTCATAAATGATCCTAAAGCCTCGATGAATATTATCAAAGCCGCACGCCTCCTCAATCCTCATGTTTATATCATTGCTCGAACCCGCTATATTCAGGAGGCTGAGCAAATATTTCGCTGCGGTGCTGACGAAGTGATTCCTGATGAATTTGGATCATCTTTAGAGATTTTTACACGTGTTTTGCAAAAGCATGAGATTTCGCAAGAACAGCTGCAAAAACATATCGACGATTTTCGTCTAGAAAGTTTTAATGCATTGCGTTGGCAAAGTCATGAAGCAATAGAGTATATGACCCTTTCAAAAGATCCATTAGAGACGCGCATTGAAACAATGCATATCTTTAAAGGCTCTGCGATAGCAGGTAAAACAGTCGTTGAAAGTGGATTAAAAAAAACACATGGACTTACCGTTTTGCTTATTAAAAGAGATTCCCAAATAATCGCAAATATAGAAGCCTATACTCAGCTGCAAGAAAATGATGCTCTCATGCTGATGGGCCCTTCAGAAAATCTTAAAGAGGTCCGCTGCTTATTTGCAGATGCCTGATGAGCCTTATCATGAAACAATTTCCTGATCCAATATTAATCCCGCAACATGTCATCGAAGTCCGAAAAGAACGTCTAAAACAGCTCATCCATTCAGGTTTAAAGGCGATAGCTATTCGTTTTGCCATCATCCTTGCCGAATTCATTGGTGTATGGATTTTCGGAAGCTGGTCTCTATTGATGGATGCATTGGCTAGCGCTCTCGATGTGCTTTCGAGCGTTTTCTTAATCATCTGCATTAGATTCGCTGCACGTCCTCCAGATAAAAACCATCCTTTTGGACATGGACGTTTTGAGCCGCTTATCGGATTGCAAATGGGGGTATTTATGGCCCTTGTTGGCGGCGCGATGATCATTCAGCAAGCTTATGTCTTTAATGTTTCTCTCGAAAATAAGATAATCGATCCACGCGCATGGCTCATCCCTTTTTTTGCAACCATTCTCCTCGAAATTTGCTATAGGATGGTAATGCGGACAGCAAAACAACAACATAGTCCTGCATTAGCTAGTGATGCCCTTCACTATAGAATTGATGGCTTGACAAGTCTCTTAGCAACCATTGCGTTGATGATTGCTGCCTATTATCCGAAGGCGAGCACCAGCATCGATCATGCTGGAGCCATTGCCATTGCAATAGTGATGATTGGTATCGGCATTTATGCTCTTCGTCAAAATCTACATCAAATTTTAGACCGTACTCCTGAAGATGAATTTTTCGAAAAGGTTCGTATAGCTGCTAAAAGGGTCAAGGGAGTAAAAGGTACAGAAAAGATTCGGATACAACACTACGGACCTGATGCACATGTCGATATCGACATTGAAGTTGATCCTGGATTATCTGTCGAAGTCGCCCATAGAATTAGCCAGAAAGTGCGCGCTGAAATTCAAAATGAATGGCCGCAAGTTCAAGATGTGACTGTCCATATCGAACCTTTTTATCCAGGAGATCATTAACACACTTCCGCTTATGTTCAAATGCATTTTTGCTCTCTCCCTTCTAACTTTTTCACCACAGAGAAAGTTTTTTCACCAAAGAGAAAAGACAATGAGATCACAGAGAAGGTCAACGAGATGAATGATCATTATGCTTTCGTCAACAACTGACTATAAATCGTTTCCCAAAGCATTTGGTAAAGATACTGCAGTCCAAGTAAGTCGATCTTTTTCACCGCTCTTTTATCTCGTTGACCTTCTCTGTGATCTCACTGTCTTTTCTCAGTGGTGAAAAAGCTAGAAAGACTTTATCAAGCCAGTCAAAAAGGCGTTCATTTGCATATGAGAGGGCGCCTGCCTGGCAATGTTCTCCAGCCCCTTCCTTCGCAGTAAATAAGATATAATCCTTTGGACACGAAAGCTGCTCAAAGAGCACTTTGGCTTGTCCTGTACTCAAAGGCTCATTTTCAGCGTCCATTACGAGTGTAGGACATTTGATCTGCTTAACAACACTAGAGAGGGTGTAGCTTTGCCAAATGCGGAAAAGTTCCACAGGAGATTCAACTCCATGAATCCACATTTTTGCGCGAATTTTGGCAGCAAATAAGGGATTGAGCATGGCTTGACTTAAATACCTGCCTAAAAGATGTTCAGGATCATTCGTTAACAATTCATCAATGTGCGGAAAAGCACGTCTTATAGAATTCATTGCATCAAACTGACCGGGATTTGCGACCAAAGCTGCTATTCTGTGTTCAAATGCCGCTGCACGAGGTGCCAGATAACCTCCCCAACTTGGTCCAATTAAAGCAATGCGCTTTGGATCGACATCTGCTCTGGATAGGAGGTAATCCACAGCAGGTGTAATGACTTTTTCCCAATCGTAGCGCATATAGAAATTCTTTTTAATCAGCATCTCTCCTTGACCTGGTCCATCGAAACAAAGAACGTGATAGTTCCGCGCTAAAGCAGCAGCTCCTGCGATGAAATAGCCTTCTTGATGCGTTCCATCATATCCATTACTAATAATGACAACGGGTTTAGTTGAAGTGGGATCGTCCGTTTGGTAAAAATATCCAGGAAGGGATGTATTTTCGTAGGGGATTTGAATGGGTTCAACGTGAGTTGAGAACAATGAGATTGCCTTGGAAAATGCCAGGCAGTGCTTCTCATAAGCTTCGTAAAGGAGCGGATCGACAGGAAAATCATACAGAAAGAAAAATGAAGTGCGATAATAATTAGAAGCTCGAAGAAAAGCTTCTTTTGCACTAATTTTATGTCCTTCAGCTAGCGCTTTTTCAGCTCCTTTATAAATGCGCTCAGCAGTTTGAAACCACTTTTCATGCCAGCTTTGAAAATCCCTTTCTTTGATATGTTTGACGGTGGCAAGACAATCACCTAAATCAGCACCCTGATAATAAGTATATGAAAGGGTGCGCAGGAGTTGAGAATCGAATTCAGGGGCATCAAAGTAGATTTGCATAAAATTCCTCAAAGCTATAATCCAGACGCATGGAATTTCCTAAATTTTTGCTTCCCAAAAAAGCAAGTATCGGCGCTTCTTTTAACGTTGTAATCGAGGTATCGTTAAATAGAGGAATCCCATTGCTGCCTAAAATTCGTGGTCCAATATAGAGTGAGAGGCGCTGGATAAGTCTATCCTTAAGAAAGGAGCCCAATAGCGTTCCGCCTCCTTCAATTAAAATCTGTAAAATATGACGTGCCCCTAATAAGTCTAAAACTTCTCCTAAATCCACACCCTGATGATCCAACGAATTATTCACAATCGCAACTTCTGCTCCTTTTTGTCTCCAAAGATTTTGTACATTTTCAGGACACTGCTTTGAAGTAATCATTAAAGTAGGAGCTTGAAAGGGATCAAAAAGCGGACCATGCGCAGGCACCCGGCCTCTTGCATCTAGCACTACCCTCAAGGGTGGTGAGGGAGGAACTAAGGCAGAATAACGTATCGTCAATGAAGGCTGGTCAATGGAGGCTGTACCTGCGCCAATGAGAATCGCCTGTGATTCAGCTCTCAACTGGTGTGAATCGTGTTGAGCTTCTTCTGAAGTGATCCATTGAGATGTGCTATCGGCAGCAGCCACTCTTCCATCAATGCTGACGGCTGCTTTTGCCCAGCAATAGGGTCTGCCAGTACGTCGATGATGAAGATAGGGGACAAGGCTTTCCTCTATAAGATCGCTAGCAACACCTTCAACGACTTCAATTCCAGCGTTTTTAAGTTCAGCTATCCCATTGCCATGGACTTTTGAATCGGGATCGCGGATTCCAATGACGACGCGGGCAACCTCTGCTTTGATGAGGGCTTTAGTACAAGGAGGAGTTCGTCCAAAGTGAGAGCATGGTTCAAGAGTCACATAGACAGTTGAGCCTTTAGCATGTTCTTTAACTTGCTTCAGAGCATTGATTTCCGCATGAGCTTGCCCAGCAGGATGCGTATAGCCTTCCCCAATGACATTTCCATCCTTGACGATGACGCAGCCAACCCAGGGGTTTGGCGGGGCAATTATCCTTCCTTTCTTAGCTAATTGCATCGCACGATGCATCATCTGTTCATCAAAAGATGGCGCTTCAGCCATTATCCCTCCTCTTTCTCATACAATTCCTTAAGAACTTCAGGATTAGCTAAAGTGCTGATATCGCCAATATTCTCGATTTCGTTTGCTGCAATTTTCTTTAGAAGACGTCTTATAATTTTTCCAGAACGCGTTTTTGGAAGGGCCGAAGTAAATCTAATTTTATCTGGGACTGCAATTGAACCAATCTCGCTTTTCACATGAGCAAACAATTCATTTTTTAAGGCATCACTCGGCTCTTTTTCTTTAAGAAGAACAATATAGGCTATTAATCCTTGTCCTTTAATCACGTGGGGGAATGGAATGACGGCAGCTTCTGCCACAGCTGGGTGACTTGCTAGAGCGCTCTCCACTTCGGCTGTTCCAATTCGATGTCCCGACACATTCACGACATCATCAATTCTTCCAAGAAGCCAATAGTCTCCTTCATGATCTATTGCACATCCATCTCCAGTAAAATAAACATCTTCAAATTCAGAAAAATAGTTCTTTATAAAACGTTGATGATCTCCCCATGTTGTTCTCATGATCCCAGGCCATGGCCGCCTAATGCAAAGAGAGCCTCCCTCATTTGCTCCACATTGCGATCCATCATCGCGCAAAATGACAGGATCAACTCCAAAAAATGGACGCATTGCACTACCCGGTTTAAGAACATGACAGCCTGGTAAGGGAGAGATCATGATGCCGCCCGTTTCCGTTTGCCACCATGTATCGACGATAGGACATTGAGTTTTGCCGATGGCTCTATAATACCACATCCATGCTTCAGGGTTAATCGGTTCACCAACAGTTCCTAAAATGCGCAAAGAACTTAAGTCAGAGTGCTCAAGCCATTGTTCACCCATGCTGATCAATGTTCGAATTGCTGTTGGGGCTGTATACAATACACTCACTCGAAACTTATCGATAATTTTCCAAAAACGATCTGGATTCGGATATATCGAGGTTCCTTCGAAGAGTAAAGTGGTTGTTCCATTGGCAAGCGGACCATAAATTCCATAGCTATGGCCTGTGACCCATCCCACATCAGCTGTGCACCAATAAACATCATCATTTTGGATGTCGAAAATGTACTTGTGAGATAACGATACGTGCAATAAATATCCCGCTTGTGTGTGAACTGCTCCTTTTGGCTGTCCTGTCGATCCCGAAGTGTAAAGAATGAATAAAGGATCTTCGGCATTCAAAACTTCAGGCGGACAATCGGTCAAAGCTTCATTCATAAGATCCTGATACCATGTGTCTCGTCCTTTCTGAAAAGGACATTTGTGATCAGTATGCTTAACGACTACGACTTTGCTTATGGTCGGACATTGCTCAAGGGCTTGATCGACGATCTCTTTCAAAGGGATAAATTTACCTCCTCTCATGGAGCCATTCGCTGTGATAAGTATCTTGCATGAGGCATCCTGAATCCGATGTGAGAGCGATTCCGAACTAAAACCTCCAAAAACAACTGAATGGATAGCTCCGATGCGAGCACAAGCAAGCATGGCAATAGCTGCCTCTGGAATATTTGGTAAATATAAACACACACGGTCGCCCTTAACAACACCTAATGATTTTAAGACATTAGCAAAACGGCATACCAGCTCATACAACTCCTCAAAGGAAATGATGCGAGTGTCGTCCTCTTGGTCGCCTTGCCAGATGATCGCAGTTTTCGTACGCACTAAGGTTTGCAAATGCCTATCCAAGCAATTAAAAGAGACATTAATCTGGCCATCCTCAAACCATGTGTGGTGAATATTTTCGCTAAAGCTGTTCCAGGTAAACCTACAAGCTGCTTTCGGCATTTTAAACCAACTCAGTGTTGCCGCTTGCTCCAGCCAAAATGAATCGCTATCATCTAATGAACGACGATATAAGGTCTCGTAATCCGATAAATTTTTAATATGGGCTTTTTCTACTAGCACTTTAGAAGGGGGGAATCGGCCCTTTTCATGAAGCAGATGCGTCATAAAGTAATTGCTTTCTGGCCCGTTCATAGGTAGTTAGTTGGGTTTCAATTTTTGTTTTTCAGCAAACATGGCAGGAATATAAATCGAAGGGAAGAAAAATTCATTCAAAATGCAAATTCCGGAAAAGAAAAAACCCCTTTGCTTTCTAAGCAAACATTAAAAATTTGAATGTAAAATGAAATTTTTCTTGTTCCCTATCCAAAAATCCATTATATGCTAGTGCCCGAATGATTAAACTAAAACCCTTGAGTTATTTTTGAGCTATTCCCACTGTAAATTTTCGGGAATCTTTTGAAAATTTTTTAGTGTCTTTGACTCATTCTTTTTTAAATGCAACCGGTATGGAGTAACAAATACTTATGAATCTATCTTGCCCTCAATGTGATTCAAAAGCCTTCAAAAGAAATGGATATACGCGACATGGTAAACAAAATCATCGATGCCTTGACTGTGGACGGCAATTTTCTCTTGAGCCTACAGAAGCTCCTGACGATTATGATGCTTTTGAATTTATTGCAGAAGTATTAGCGGAAAGCAATTCTTTAGAGACATCGTCATAAAGCAAAAACATGGGTTTCGATTCCCGTCCAAAACCACAGCTTGTTTCGGTGCAAAAAATTTGGGACCACAGTCCCCACAATGCGCTGACAGACCTAATATATTTTAACGAGCGTTGGTGGTGCGTTTTTCGAGAATCCGATGCACATGTCGGCGGAAGAGATGGCAACATCCGCCTCGTTGTGAGCTCTGATGGGGTCCAATGGACTTCTGCAGCAAATTTTAGTGAAAATGGCGTCGATTTGCGCGATCCGAAGCTTAGCAAAACTCCAGAGGGGCTTCTGATGCTGCTTGCTGGAGGCACAATCTACAGAAATAAAAAATATGTGTCGCGTCAATCGTTGGTGGCTTTTTCTGAGAATGGCAATGATTGGAGTCCACTCACTCCTATCATCGCTCCGCATGAATGGCTATGGAGATTGACATGGCATCAGGATAAGGCCTATGGCGTATCTTATCGGCATTCCGATCCAAATGATATTAAAAAAGAATGGATCGTTTCGCTTTTTGAAACCTCAGACGGACTTAATTACCATAAATTGATTGTATGGGATATTCCTGGCTATCCAAGTGAGACGACATTGCGATTTTTGCCTTCGGGAGACATGGTCGCTTTAGTTAGGCGCGAAAAGCATTTGCAGAATCAAGCTTGGATTGGAGTGTCCACGCCACCGTTTATCGCATGGAAATGGTATCCCGCAACACTTCATGTTGGGGGGCCTAACTTTCTTATTTTTGAAGATCAATCCATGCTTGCAGGAGGGAGGCTTTGCTTGATAAGCCCCTATGGGCTCCGTGAAAAAACAATGCTAGCTTCCATGGATTTAAATGAAATCACCCCTTTGATCCTTCTACCAAGCGGTGGCGATTGTAGTTATCCTGGCATGGTATTTCGCGAGGGAGAGCTCTGGTTCAGTTATTATTCCAGTCATGAAGGACGAACCTCTATCTATCTCGCTCGCTTTAAGTTTTAAAACTATCCCGGTGCAAAATTATTTGGCGATAAATAATTGTCTGCATATGATGGCCTCTTTCTTAATTTTTAACCGAAGGATCACATCATGAGCCGAGTTTATCTTATTTTTATTTTAGGTATGATGAGCTTTGCTAGCTTGTGTTTCTCAAACACAAAGGATTCAGAGCAAATGTCAAGTCAACCATCTTCAGATACACAGTCCTCCAAAGAACTCCAAAAGCCTGTCGTTTTGCTTAAAACTTCAATGGGCGATATTAAAATTGAATTGTATCCCGATAAAGCCCCAGTGACAGTGAAAAACTTTCTTCAATATGTCAATGATGGCTTCTATGATCATACCATTTTTCATCGCGTAATCGATGGGTTTATGATTCAAGGGGGCGGATTTACAAAAGACTTTCAACAAAAAGCGACGCGTACAGCTATTAAGAATGAAGCTGACAATGGATTGAATAATAAGACAGGCACGATTGCGATGGCCCGCACATCAGATCCAGATAGCGCAACAGCTCAATTTTTTATCAATGTTGCCGACAACTCATTCTTGGACTTCCGCGGTAAGAATCCTCGAGAATATGGCTATGCCGTCTTTGGACGTGTTGTCGAGGGTATGGATATCGTCAATAAGATTAAAAAAGCCAAAACAGGAACTAAAGGTCCTTTCGAAAATGTTCCACAAGAGACTGTGGAGATCATCGAAGCTAAACAAGTCAACCAGTAAGCCGCGCCCGTCAGGGCTCGAACCTGAAACCTTCGGCTCCGGAGGCCGACGCTCTATCCGTTGAGCTACGGGCGCATTGAATGAGGCTCTTTATAATAATTGAAAGAGCCTCTCTTATCAAGACAAGAATTCAGGATAAAAATCAGTAGAAAAGTAAGCTTCTCCAGCAAACGTTTGGTGAAGTTTTCTTTTGCTTTGTTAGGCTACAATTCCAAAAAAATTTAGGTTTTTCAATGAATCGATATTTATTATTAATTTTATCCTGCTTAAGCGCAATATCAGCAAGAAATTTTGCGGATGAACAAAAATCTGAAATTTGTTTTTTCGAGAAGCAGGATAAAATTTATTCCTCAACAGAATGCTATACAATTATTGAAGAATTGGGCGAAGGGCTTTTTGGAAAAGTCTATGCTGTTGAAGATTCTAAGGGACATAAATTTGCACTCAAATCCTATAAAGAAAACGAGAATCCTTTTCTTTCTGCATCCCTTTTTGCTGTTGGAGAAAGAGAGTTTTTACGAGGACAATTGCTGAATCATCCTTGTATTGTGAAATCATTTGATTATTTTTCATATAATATCTCTGATCATGCTTCCAATAATCTTCTCTTACAACTGGTTGAAGGAGAAATGCTTTCGAAAATAAGCAAAGGAAGTTTGACGAAAGAGCAGGTTGTTAAGAAGGCTGTTGATTTTTGCGATGCGCTCCGTTATGCCTTAGCCTTAGATCTTATTTATCTGGATCTCAATGAAAATAACATCTTGGTGAATGAAGAGGGCATTGTAATCATCGATCTTGCCAGTTTTTTTACAGTAGAGGAAATTCTAGATATCGCTGATGCTTTCAAAGCTCAGAAACCTTGGATTGAATATCCGACTTATTCGAATCATATTGAAGGTCAGCGTAGTACAAAATCGGCGTATATAGACTATATTGAAAAAGTTTCTGATTTCTGCATAAATATTTTTATGAAATCAAATGCAGGAAGAGATGAAAAGATAAGCATGCGTGTTGAGATAAAAAAAATCGCATGGAATTGTGCCGAAGATGCCAATGAAGGTAAATTCACTTCTTGTGAGGACTATTTTGATAAATTAATTCACGTGATGCAAGCTATCTAACTTGTGCAATTCACCACTGAAGGGGTAATCCCTGAGATCATCGAGAAAAAGTGAGAATCATGATAGAAGATTAATCATATCCATTACCTATTTTTTAAAATAATTATTAATTGTGTGGGGCGTTTAAGCGTTTGCTACAGGCCTTTTTTTACAAGTATTTTTGACATTTTACTCTCTCCTGAAGTGGGTGTGAAGAATAGAATTCAGAATAAGATAGTCAGTAGCCTGTAGACAGTAGTCAGTAGGAGTGCAAGTCCCCTTCTGTCTCTTTGCCACCTACCGTGGCAAAAAAACAAAAAAGAACCCTCGTTCCTACCGACTACAGTCTACAGACAGGCTATTTTATTCTGAATTCTGACTTTCTGTAATTAAATGATTTAAAATTTAACTATTTAGTTATATTTTAGTTTATGTTAAAATCATTATATGAATATTTCATCTTTTTCTTCAGTTATTAATAAATATCAGATTCCATTGTCCACATTCGCAAAAGGAAGTTTCGGAATTGCAAAGATTGCCTTAGGCGTTCATGAATTGTATAAACTGAGAAATTACCAGCAATATGCTGACAAACGACTTCCTGAATATGTAGAGGAAGCCTCCAGACAAAATATTTCCGATGGAAGGCTTTTTAGATATATCCCACCTTCATTATGGCAATCTTTTTCAAAGTACGCAAATAAGGGGGTTAGTTATGCTTATTTTTTGGCGCAAGCTTATTGTGTCTATACCGTTTTTTTGAATTGGAATGATCCTTGTTCATTTGCTCGCTACTTTGTCCAAAATGAAATTTTTTCATTAATAAAATCGAAAAAGACCGCCGAAATTATTTATGATTTATCGACTTCAAAAGTCTTCTCCAAGTTGTGTTTATTTCAACAGTTAGAAAAAGATGAGGCAGTTCATTCGATTCAACGAAAGATAGCCATCACTGCCGCATTTGCCTCTATAGGGATTGGTCTACAGAATGTAGTGAGTGCCGTTAATCCTCTACTTCAAAGAGCATTTGGAGTATCTACTCTGGAAGATCAGACTAAAGACTATCTTGTTTCACGTTATGGAGAAGAAATCTTAAAATTTGATGCTGCAGATAAGAAAGATAAAATGTTGGTTTTTATCGAAAAGAAAGTCATCGATGCAACTGATTTAACTCTTTATCCTATTGAGAAATTGATGAATGAGTATGATATGAAAGTGTCGATTCTTCATCATGCTAATGAAATCGAACATGAGGTCTGTCAAGCTGTTGAAATGGGTAATCTTAAAGGAATTATTCTTACAGCCCACGGAAGTCCACAAACCATAGAAATCGATGGCTTTCCTGAAGCATTAATTCATCCAAATATCTCAAGATGTTTTCAAAAAGCTGATCCCCAGGCTTCAATGTTTTTAACGTCATGTGAGGCAGGCAAATCATCATCTACAAATCTTTCTCCAGCAGAGTTCTTTGCTCGGATTTTCAATATGAAAGTTGTTGCAAGCAGTGAAGTTAATAGTCCTGGAAGTTTAATTATCGAAAATATCAATCCTCTTGATATAAGATATACAACTCCTTATCCTCCATGGAAAGATTCTACAGTAATTTATGAGCCTGGAACAGGCAAAATCATTCCACCGACTTTCAAGGCATCATGGTGGAGGGGGATTAAAGATGCTCTTAACGTTGTCCAGAATCGTCTGCGAACTTAATCGATATCATTCTCCTATGAAAAAAATTCTCCTGTCAATTGTTGCCAGCCTTTCGGTTGTTGCTCAAGCGTTTTCAGAGATCGAATCCCCACTAGAGAAGAGTGTAATTATCTCTCAGCAGCCCGTCGTTCCTCCCCATATGCTGGTTATTTTCGGAGGGGGCGGGGATTTGACCAAGCGAAAATTGATTCCGGCGCTTGTCCAATTAGCAAAAAAAGGACTTATATCTGATCATTTCGGATGCATCGCAATAGGAAGAAGGACAATGAGCGTCGATCAGTTCAGAGATGAGGTGAGCGCTTTTATTTCAGAATCTGACCGTCCTTTCTTGCAACAAATCTGGAATAAGCTTTTCTATATTTCTGGCGAATTTGAAAGCGATCAAACATATGAACTTCTTGGATTCTCCCTTGATCAAATTGAAATGGAGTTGGGAACGGGTGGTAATCGTCTTTTTTATTTGGCAACTCCAGAAGTCAGTTTTGCTCCCATTGTTAAGCAACTTCAAACGCATCGTCTACTTTCACAAGATGGAACTCTCTTGCCATGGTCGCGAGTTATCGTTGAGAAACCTTTTGGTAGGAATTTGAATTCGGCGCGGCTGCTTCAACATGAGTTGACATCTCGGTTGGGTTCCGATCAAATTTTTCTTATTGATCACTATCTGGGCAAGGAAGTCGTTCATGGCCTCTTATCCTTTCGTTTTGCTAATCCAAACCTATTTGTTGAAAGTTTTTGGAATAATAGTCAAATCGACCATGTTTCCATTTTATTAAGCGAAGATATTGGAATTGAATCAAGAGGGGACTTTTGGGAACAGACTGGCATGTTGCGCGATATGGTCCAAAATCACGCGATGCAGCTCGTTAGTTTGATTGGGATGGAAAAACCACAAGACTTCAGTGTGGAAAGTATTCGTTTTGAAAAATTGCGCTTGTTAGATTCCATACGCTCATTTTCTCCTGAAAGCATCGAAAAGGATATTGTGCGAGGCCAATATGGGAAGGGATCTGTGAATGGCATCGAAGTTCGTGGTTATCAGGATGAAAATGGAGTTAACCCCCATTCAGCAATAGAGACATATGTCGCAGCTACTTTATATATTGACAATGATCGTTGGAGAGGCGTGCCTTTTTATATCAAAGCAGGCAAACGATTGTCAAAAAAACTCACAGAAATTGTGCTTTCTTTTAAACCCAACGTGTTACCTGTAAACGGGTCAGATTCGAATCATTTAGAATCTGATAAGCTTATTTTTCGAATTCAACCTCAAGCGGAAATCTATTGGCTTCCCAATGTGAATGATAAAGATTTCTCTCAACAATTGGGTAGACGTTTGCTCGAATCTGATGCCTATGAGCGCTTGTTCTATGAAGCCATGCAAGGGGATAGCCGAAATTTTGTGAGTATCGAAGAACATCTCGCCTCGTGGCGCATATTTACTCCTGTGCTTGAATACTGGGAAGCGCATTTGCCTGAAAATTTTCCTAATTATGCTGCTGGTTCTTTGGGACCTTGAAGAATAAGGCACGCATTTTCTTAAAACCTAACTTGCTACCTATGAAGGCAACAAGTTGGGTTTAAATTGCTATTATTTTATTTCGCTTTGTTTTAGATTTATTAATCTTTGATTAATATTTTTGATGAGGTTGTTGTTACAATGATATGTGTTGATGGTAATAAAATAAATATTGATAGTTATTTTCAATTAATTTCGAAGGACACTCCTAATGCAGATCTTATTAGGGATATCAAAAAATCCAAAGACTACGATACAGCGAAAGACCATTCCATCAGAAACATCATTGCGTCTTTAGTTCATGGAGTGCTTTCTGGGACAACTTTAACCGCATTTGGTGTGTATGCTTGGCCTATCATAGGTTCTGGAAGGCTAAATGAAATTCTGAATGTTAGTTATCCTGAGTGTTTTTTAAATACTCTTATTCTCACTTGGAGGAATTACGAATTTACTCAAAATGCTTATTTGTTGAGTTCGATCTCTAAGCAATTTTTTGAAAAAGTTACTTTTTGTTCAAATATTAACTATCAACTTGGTCTTCATAAAACGATAGAGGAGCAGCAGCATCTCATTCAAGTAGGTTTGGTGACATCCATTGTAATGATAAGTTTTTTGAAGCTTCGAAGTTACAGAAATGCACAAAAAAAAGCAGAAGATAGAGTTATTCAAAAATTGGAAACTTCTCTTTCTGTAATAAAAATGCGCATGAAAATGATATTAGAAGGCTCAAAATGCGAAGAACTAGCAAGAAATATTTTAGAATATCAGGGTGAAATCAAAGAAGAAGCTTACGCCTTAGGTCTACCAAGCCTTTCAAAAGAACGAATAACAAAGATGACAGCCTCCCTTTTTGAGGAAGCTTCAAGAATAATATGCCCTCAGCCTGATTCCGAATCAAGCAGTCCTTGAGGGAATCCGGCGCCCCATTCGCCCAGGAAAAACGTTTCTTCGATAGGTCTTCGAATTCTTGGATAAGCTTTTAGATCGGGTTCTGCAGATAATTCATGGCCAACAACCATCACAGTCATAATCTTATGGTTTTCTGGCAAAGCGAATAGTTCTGTAAGCTTCGCTTTATCGCATCCTCCAACTTGATGAGCCATTAAATCGAGATCTACGGCTTGCAATGCCATACTGATAGCTGCAGCTCCGGCATCATAATCACCCCAATAATTTTGCTTGCCGTTGTGGATTTCTTTCGAGCGCATAATAACAACGACTAGCAAAGGGGCATTCTGAACCCAAGCTTTTTGCGTGTCTTTTAATGTGCTGAATACTTTGTTGTAGGCTTCAGGAGTTAAATCGCGTTCGCAAAAAAGAAAATACCAGGGTTGATCATTATGACTAGAGGGCGTCCATCGAGCAGCTTCCATTAAAGCTTTCATTTGAGAAATAGTGACTTTTTTTGAAGGGTCATAGGATTTGCCACTGTGTCGTTTGAGGAATATAGTAGAAACTGAAGCATCACTGGCATATATTGAAAAATTTGCGAAACAAATCAATGCAAAAATAAAAGCCTTTAAATAATTCATTTTAATTCCTTATTTAAAAGTTTATAAATTAAAATATTTAGGTAAAAATGTCAATAGGGGACCCCTTAGAATTCAGAATGAGGTAGTCAGAATAGGGTAGACAGTAGTCGGTAGAAAGGAAGCCCTCTTTCGTATCTGCCACAGCAGTGACATAAGTGAGTGGCCCCGCTTACTGACTACTGGTTCACTTTTCGCTTCGATTTATTTCTTTTTTATGATAAAATTTTCAAATTTAACCCTTTTGCATTCGCACTAAATAAAGTTATGGATAAACGTTCTATTCTTATCGTCGTCTTGTTGATGTTTGCCTTGTTTGGCGTAAATATGTTCTTTGAGCAGCGTCATGCAGAAACTCTACGCCAGTGGACTGCACAACAAGCGGCAAAAAAAGCTGAAACTCTTCAAAAATTAACGCAAGAAGTGAGTGCTCGCACAGCACAAGTGTCTTCGCTTCCGGTCGTTATTTTATATGCAGATGAGGAAGCTCAGACACCTTTGGCTGCCGGCGTACAGATCGATAAGGCAGTGATCACAGTCGCTTGGTCGAATGACTTGCCCAAAACAATATTTGCCAAAGGGGTTGATGGCGAGAAGACAGAGGAGTTTGCTTTATCAAATTCTCAAGCCAGCGTTGGATCGCCGATTGTTTATCAAAGCAGCTCCCATGATATTTTGAAGATAGGTGAGCTTCCAAACTATGGAAAATATGACTTACAGTTGGTTCTTCCATTTTTAGAAGATAAGCAACCCCTAGTTTATCTAGGAGAATATGCTGATGGGAAATTTGAAATTCCTCTAGAAAAGATCGCAAAGCTACAAAAAGAAATTCACAGTGATCGACAAATTTCCTCTCCACATATTCAAGAAGCTCTTGTCCTTATTAAAACAAGTGAAGGCTATTTACCGACAGCCATTTATCATGGAGACCACCATACGCTGGAGCCTTTAGTCGCTATCTCTTCCTTGTCCTCATTTATAGAAAAGCCCAAGCAGCAAACAGCTCTCACGACTAGCCAAAAGGGTGCAGAAAAATTCTTCGTACTAGAGACACCTTATCAGCAGCTGGTTTTTTCCAATTATGGAGCTGCCTTGCTTGAAATTAATTTACCTTTTGACAGCAAGTCGGATTCTGAAAGCGTTGTCAAAGAAATTGAATTTGATCGAGAAATGGTTGAGCGTCATCCCCATAATGCCTACTTTCCTGCTCATCCATTTTATACATATGGGAAAACTCCAACGACTTTTGAAGCGCATGAACAAGGGAAGCTTGGTGGTTATTATCCTTTGCTTAGGCGGGATTTGATTGAAAAAGATAAAAGCAGATCAATCCGCATTCCACCTCGCTATTATGCCTTAAATCTTGTTTCTGAATATTCTGAAACGGCAGAACTCGTTTATGATGTTAAAAGCTTTACAAAAGATAGCATCGTTTTCGAAACAATTCAAAGCCATCGTCGTATTACCAAAACCTATTCTGTTGCCAGCGAAGAGCAAGCCCCTTATTGCATCGATTTGACGATAAAAATTGAAGGGGATAATCGAGGACTTTGGATCACCTCAGGTATTCCTGAGGTTGAATGGATTTCAGGTGCTCCTGCTCCTCTATTGAAATATCGTTCCACTCGTAACCAAAAGGCGGAGACCCAGGCGATAGACCTTCCAAAGGATTCCATCACAGTGACCTCAACTCCGCTTGATTGGGCATGTAATTCAAATGGCTTCTTTGGAATCATTTTAGATCCATTAGGACAAAACGAATCTGGATATCGAGCGCAAAAAATTCCAGGAAATATTGTCCCTTCGCGTTTGCTTGCAATTGGTCAAGAATATCAGCGTTTCAATGCCGAAAGCATGCCCGGTTATATGCTGCAATTGCCGATACAGCTTGGCAGTGGGACAATGCATTTTCGAGTATTTGCAGGACCCTTTGCTGATAGAATTCTCAAAACTGTCGATAAGGTCTATTCCAATCCCGCAACAGGTTATAATCCCGATTATCTTGCTTGCCAAAGTTTCCATGGGTGGTTTGCCTTCATTTCAGAGCCTTTTGCAAAGTTTTTATTTATCTTGATGAACTTTTTCCATTCGCTGACGGGATCGTGGGCGCTTTCGATTATCTTATTGACTGTTGCTCTCCGCATTATGCTCTATCCATTGAATGCGTGGTCGACAAAGTCGATGGTGCGTATGCAGCAGATTGCACCCGAAGTCACTGCCATTCAGGAAAAATTTAAAAAGGATCCTAAAAAAGCCCAGCTTGAGATCATGAATCTCTATAGGGAGAGGGGAGTCAATCCAGTTTCGGGATGCTTTCCCTTATTGATTCAAATGCCGTTTCTTATTGGTATGTTCGACCTTTTGAAATCCACATTTGAATTGAGAGGAGCCAGCTTTATTCCTGGATGGATCGATAATCTCACTGCGCCTGATGTGCTATTTAGTTGGAATACGCCTCTTCCATTCATTGGAAATCAATTTCATCTTCTGCCTATATTGCTAGGTATAGTCATGTTTTTGCAGCAGCGTTTGATGTCTACAGCACCAAAAGATCCGGCCAATATGACCGAGCAGCAGCGGCAGCAAAGGTTTATGGGCAATATTATGGCGGTTGTTTTCACTGTCATGTTTTATAATTTCCCTTCAGGACTGAATATTTATTGGCTATCCTCGATGCTTTTAGGTATGCTGCAGCAATATTGGACTACAAAACGAATGAATGCCAAAGCCGCCGCAAGTGTTCAGACAGCGGTGCGTAAAAGCAAGTAAAACCAGCTTAAGAAAAACTGCCTATGCATGCTTGGGATAAGTTTATTGAAGCGCAAGAGGCTGAATTAGGAAGTGAGACTGTACACAAGTGGCTCAAGACACTTAAAGTTTTGCGCTTTGATGCTGGGAATTTATATCTTGAAGCACAGGATGCTTTTCAAGCACTCTGGTTTGAAGAACACATACGGTCTAAGCTTTATGCCAAACTATTAAACAATAATAACAGGCGCATCAAAGTTCACCTCACGGTGGCGAATGCGCCTGCCAAGACAAAAAGGCATTCGAAAAATAGTACAAATGCTGGTCCTGAAGCGCCTTTATTTTCATTAACCTTCGATGAACTAGATCCCTATAGTTTATTTAAGCACTTTGTCGTCGCCGAAGCTAATCTTTTGACCCATAAAGTCGTTGCCCAAGCCAGTCAAAGCGATCAGGAAGCAGGAGTAGAAGGACTCACCCCCTCCATCAAAGCTTTCAATCCCATCTATATTCATGGGAGTTCTGGATCTGGAAAAACCCACCTATTGATGGCTGCTGCAGCCGCATTGAAAGAACGTGGACTCCATGTCGTCTACACACGCGCCCAAACTTTTACAGATCATGTTGTGTCTGCTATCCGTGCTGGTGAGATGAGCACGTTCCGTCAAACCTATCGCAATAGTGATGTATTAATTATTGATGATGTGCATGTTTTTTCGCGCAAAGGAGCGACCCAAGAAGAATTTTTTCATACATTTAATGCACTTCACCTCGGCGGGAAGCAAATTATTTTGAGTGCCAATTGCGCTCCGGGAGAATTGCAGCTGATTGAGCCAAGGCTTGTCAGCAGATTTGAATGGGGAATCGTTCTGTCCCTGGAGACCCCAGGGCGAGAGGATTTATTGAAAATTCTGCAGGCAAAATCTGAGGCGATGCAATATCCCATTCATTCCAAGGTGGTAGAATTTCTGCTGGAATCATTTAGCAGCAGCAAGTCTCTCTGCCGTGCTTTTGAAGCTCTTATTTTGCGTTCTCATTTAAATCATGGCCAAATAAAATCTACTCAGATAACTATCACAATGGCCAGACAGCTCCTTTCAGATCTTCTTGTCGAAGAAGAGAAAGCAACGTTAACTCCTTCGGCAATCATGCAAGGGGCTGCCGAGTTTTTTGGCATTAGACCTGAAGATATTTCGGGGCGGTCTCAAACACGCGATTGCGTGCTGCCGCGACAGATTTCTATGCATTTATGTCGTTGTCAGCTAAAAATGCCCTATGTAAAAATTGGCGACCTTTTTGATAAAGATCATTCAACAGTCATGTCGAGCGTTAAGTTGATCCAGAAGGGGATTGATGAGGATGATAAAGAAATTGCTTCGGCCTATCGCGTGATATTGAAAAAACTCAAACCCTGATGCGTTTTCTTTGGCAAGGAAATGAATTATGCAAAAGGTCTATTTATGCCTTCAGTCGAAATTCCACCAAAGAATTTGTTCGATTTGTCTTGTTTTGGCAATTGTTTCAGCCGATGGAAATGAAGTTAAACCCAACATAGAATCCCTGTTAAAGGAAAAGAGTTATAAGGAAGCGATTTCACTGCAAAGGCAATTCATTGAAGAAGACCATCAGAAGCGGGGTGAACTGCTGAAGGATCTTTCAATTATTTACTTAAAGGATCAAAATCAAGAATATGCTTTTGAAACTTTTTTGGAGTCGCTAGGAGCGGCAAATATTCAACAAAAAACGTCTGAAGCCAATCCTGAAGATGATGCTCTGTATCGTGAAACTCTTGATATCTATTTTAAGCATTCTGTTGGTTCACAAAGAGAAGCTGCTGAAAAAATCGTCGAAATGCTATCTCCAAAGCTCAAGCAGTTAGTTAAACCGAATCCTAGTGCATTTTTGATGGCGCTCGCCTATGCGAATTTAAGTGCCTATGAAAATTTTTTTGATCTCTTTTACACCACCTATCTCTTTTTTCCTGAGCATTATTTGGCCTATAAAACGAAGGCTATTCTGCATATAAAGCTTTTAGAAAGGAAACGCAGCGAATCTGAAAGGCAATTTCATCGCCAGCAAGCTATTCTGAATTTTGAATGCGCTCTTTCTCTGCAGCCCAAAGATACAACTCTATATAAATTATTGATCACATTTTCATCGGCAGAAGCCAAAGAGGAGTGCGTTAGGCAATGCTTGAATAAAATAATCGAGGAGAATATCATCATCCCTCGCAGCGATATCTTGTTTTATGTGCATGAAGCAGGGAGTGTAAAGAATAAAGCGCTAGCAGAGCAATTTCTCGATAAAGCTCGCCAATGGTATCGAGAAAGCCGTATTATCAGTTCAGCAGAAAACTATCTCCAAACATGCAAGTAAAAAGGTTACAGGGAGTTAGTTGAAAATAATTAACAGGATAAGCAGGATCGGCTTCGCCGGCAGGATAAGGTCATCGACTTAAACAAATTTCGAACCTGAGTTTTGCAACTACCTCTAGGAGGCTCTTGTAAATGGAAACGCGTATTTTAGGCGACTATACCTTGATCAAGCAAGTCGGCCATGGTTCAATGGGTGCCGTGTTTTTGGCCGAGCATCGCTTTATGAAAAAACAGTACATTCTCAAGCTACTACCAGAAGAATTAGCTTCCGATCGGGGATTCGTACAGCGTTTCGAAGAAGAGGTGGGAAACCTAACTCTGCTAGAGCATCCTCATATTGTTAAAATCCATAATGTTTCTTTTGCAAATGGACAATATTTTCTTGTTTCAGATTGTGTTGTCGATGAATTTGGCGAAACGACCAATCTGGCTCAATATATGCTATCCAGAGGTAAGCGTTTTGATGAGGAAACTCTTTTCCGTCTTTTGAGGCAGCTTGCCGATGCTCTCGATTATGCCCATAGCAAAAAGATCAATGGAAAGGGAGTTGCTCACCGCAATTTAAAGCTCAACAATATCCTTGTTGCAAAGGGTCGGGGGGGCATCGATTTAACGCTTGGCGATTTCGGACTTTCACGCGTCATCGGTCCAGCTGCTGTTCTCACTAGAACCTATAAGACTGTTGCAGAAGCCTTGGGCATTTCAGCGTCGTTATACAATTCAAAGACGGGACAAGACAAGTACCCAAATCCTTCCATCGAAACGCAAAAACTCATTCCGTTGCATGCGTCATTTCTCCAGAATTATGCCTTCCTTGCGCCTGAACAACGGCGATTGGATTCTTCTCACTTAGTCGGCTATAAATCTGATATTTATGCTTTTGGAATCCTGGTGTATTATCTGATTGTTGGTGAATTTCCGGAGGGAATCTTCGAGATGCCATCAACGCTTGTTCCAGAAAGCGCATGGAATTGGGATCCTTTGATCACAGCTTGTCTACAGGCGGATCCTGCAAAGCGTCCTGAAAGCCTTGTTGTTCTTCTTGATGGTATTCGTCAGCAAGCCAAGGGGCTAGCTCCTAAGCAAGAGGGAAGTGAGAAAGCTGAAGAACAGAAAGCGGCTATGGTCATGCATTCTCATTCTTTGACGATGAATGCTACTTCAGATGAACCTGCTCCAAATCCCTTGCTTTTTTCCACCTCTCCGACTCCTGTGAAAGTTCATCAAACGATCATGGAAGAAAGCACTATCGAAGAGCGCCGGGATGTTGCTGAAGCTGAGCAGTTGAAGCCAATCATCCGCACTGCCCAACTTGAGCGTCCAAGCGTCGATCCGGATCCTGGTTCTATCTTTCAAATTGACTCAGTAGTCAAACAGTACACACCAGAACGTAAAGAGATCAAAAACATACAGCCATTGCTGACCGATATGATTGTGATTTCGGGAGGATCATTTTATAGAGGAAGCAAGGATGGAAACCGGGATGAGATGCCTCGCCATATTGTGACTTTATCCAGCTTCGCCATCGATATCCATCCTGTGACCAATGAACAATTTGTGCGTTTTCTTGAAGTGATGGGCGGAGAAAAAGATAGCAATCACCAGGATATTATCCGCATGCGCGATTCTCGAATCAAACGCAGCGGTGGAAAGTTAAGTATTGAATCAGGATATTCGAAGCATCCTGTCGTTGGCGTCACTTGGTATGGTGCCATTGCCTATGCTAAATGGATCGGTAAGCGCCTGCCGACGGAAGCAGAATGGGAAATCGCTGCTGTCGGAAGCCTTGAAAACGTCTTGTACCCCACAGGCGATGATATTGAAAAGACGCAGGCCAACTTCTTTAGCGCTGATACAACGGCTGTGATGAGCTATGCTCCGAATGGATATGGCCTTTATGATATGGCAGGAAATGTCTATGAATGGTGCCATGATTGGTATGGTTACAATTATTATGAAATTTCAGTTCAAGAGCCTGAGAATCCAAAAGGGCCTTTACAAGGCGTCTACAGGGTTTTGAGGGGTGGCTGTTGGAAAAGCTTAAAAGAAGATCTGCGGTGTTCTCGTCGTCATCGCAATAACCCTGGAACTGTGAATGGAACCTATGGATTCCGTTGCGCAGCTGATGTCCAGTAAGGAATGGTGGTATGGTTTCAATTCTTTTTGTTTGCTTAGGAAACATTTGCCGCTCACCAGCAGCAGAGGGTGTTTTACGCCATATGGCTCAGAAAGAGGGATTAGAGCTGCACATTGAAAGTTGTGGCCTAGGAGACTGGCATGCCGGCAGATTGCCAGATGAGCGCATGCGAGAAGCCTCGAAAAACCGCGGCATCATCCTTTCGAGCCGAGCTCAAATTTTTCAGATTGCCTTCTTCGATCGGTTCGATTTTATCCTTGTTGCCGATAATAAAATTATGAAGGAACTCTATCGTTTTGCAGAAACTCCCGAAAGCAAAGCTAAAATTCATTATATTACACGCTATAGCACTGGATTTCGTGATCAGGAGATTCCAGATCCTTATTATGAGGGTGAAGCGGGTTTCGAACATGTTCTGGATATGATCGAAGATGCCTGTGCCGGACTCATCGAACATCTTAAGTCCGCCAAGTAGACCGAAGCTACAAAACGTGCCCTTATAAAACGTGCCAGTTTACCCATAAGTAGTGCAATATTTGTCTACAATATAACATAAATGGCTAAACACAGAGGCGCAAAGAAAAATTTAAAAACAAACCAGTCCTCCTCTGCGTCTCCCTGTCTCTGCGCCTCTGCGTTGTACTGTTTATTGAACTTATGGGTAATAGGATGGGGGCACGGGCAAGGGTAGGGGGTTACATCATATTTTTGTTTCTTCTTACGTTTCTTTTCTTTATGATACGCTTTTTGCGTTATTTCGGAGACTATGATGAAAAAGTTGTTATTGTCGCAGCCACGAGGGTTTTGCGCTGGCGTTGAGAGGGCGATCGAAACCGTGGAACGAGCTCTTCAACTTTGGGGTGCGCCAATCTATGTCAAACATGAAATCGTCCATAATAAACATGTTGTAGATAGTTTAAGGTCACAGGGGGCAATCTTTATCGAAGATGTTGAGGATGTTCCAGTGGGATCTCGCCTCATTTATTCCGCACATGGTGTATCGCCGGCTGTTCGTGAACAAGCGAAACAAAGGCAGCTGATTGAGATTGATGCCACCTGCGGACTAGTCACTCGCGTTCATTCCGCTGTCAAACGCTTTGCTTCACAAGGATATCAAATTATTTTAATTGGACATCGTAACCATGTCGAAATCATTGGAACGGCTGGCGAAGCGCCTGCCGTGACAACGATTGTTGAGTCGGCAGAAGATGTGGCAAACTTGTCTTTTAAACCTGGGGATAAGCTTTTTTACATCACTCAGACAACTCTTAGTCTTGATGATGTCAAGGAAATCACTGAAGCGCTGAAAATTAAATACCCAAGCATTGAAACCCTTCCAAGTTCATCCATCTGCTATGCCACGACAAATCGACAGATGGCCCTTAGAGAAATTACGGATCAGACGGATTTGGTGCTGGTGGTGGGCGATCCCAAAAGTTCGAATTCAAACAGACTTCAAGAGGTAGCTTCCAAAAGAGGAATAGCTTCCTACCTCATCAATGATGAAAATGAAATCAATCCCGCTTGGCTGGAAAAAGCGGAAACGATAGGCCTAACCGCTGGTGCATCAACTCCTGAAGCGATCGTACAAAGATGCATTGAGCGCCTAATTGAATTAGGTGTGAAAGAGGTTCAAAAGATCGTTTATACACAAGAGGATGTTGTTTTTCAGCTTCCTAAGCCAATTTTCAACGCCATGTTTGGAGGAGCTCCAGCTGCATAAGGCGGCAAAAACAATCGAAATATTCGAAACTAACTAACTTTTTTTGCGAGAGGAACGATGCAAAAGATTATCGCGATACTACTATCGGCTTTCATATTGGGAAGTTCCGCCCTCATGGCTTCCGACTGTTGTAGATGGACTGTAAGGAGATTTTGTGAAACAAACGATTGGCCCTCTCCAATCAATATTGACATTGGAGGCGGATTCCGAAGGGACAAATTCAAGTGGAGCATTGCGGGGCCCAATAAAACACCTGACGTATTGTCTAAGCTCGAATGGAGAGATTTGCGCATTGCCTTAGTCGAAGGATCGGCAAGCTACGTCTCCTGCAGGAATTATGCGATCCAAGTTTCCGCCGACTATGGCCATATCTATCATGGAAAGAATATCGATTCCGATTTTTTAAGCGATGATGAAGAAGATCTATTTTCGCGCTCGATCAGCAAAGCGGGAAAAGGTCATGTCTATGATGTCAGCGGCGCAGTTGGTTATCGTGTGACGTCAACCTGCGGCCGGTTTGTCGCCACCCCTCTTCTTGGCTATTCCCATCATGCGCAATATCTTCATATTTATGATGGCCATCAGGTGTTCGACTTATTCGATGGTCTTCTGGGCCCAATCCCTGGATTGAATAGTCGATATATTGCACACTGGTTTGGTCCCTGGGTCGGCATCACCTTCGCCGCTCGTGTTGAAAGCTGTGCCTATGTTTTTGGCAGTTTTGATTGGCACTTTTTCCTTTATAGGGCAAAAGGGCATTGGAATTTGCGTCCAGATATTAGTTCTTTTCATCATGAGTCAACTGCGCATGGGTGGACAGCAACTTTGGGTGGAAACTGGGAAATATGGAATAATTGGTCGATTGGAATCGTCGTTACTTATCGCGATTTTATATCTAGCGATGGAGATGAAAAGCTGACTGTTTTCGATCCTATTTTAGGACCTATCAGAGTCAGAACGCGTTTCAATGGTGCCCGCTTATTTTCCGGTGCAGTTTCTGGGATTATTGCCTGGAGATTTTAGCTTGATAAATGGCCAAAAAAAAGGTATAATTTAGGCTTAATTATAAGGATTCTCTGCCGTGCGAAAAAGTGTCTTGCGTACTCCTAAAAATTATGATGGCACGCGCGCGACGACTCATAAGATCGGGGATCTTCTGTCTGTTTTGCTGACGCAAATTAATGAAGGATATCAAGAGCGTCCCGATCTTGTCTTGGCAGCATGGCCGGAAATTATCGGACCGAAACTATCACCGATGACGCAGGCTGTTTCCTTTTGCGAAGGGATCTTAACGGTAAAAGTGAAGAACTCAACGTTGTATAGTTTGTTGAGTCGCCACGATAAATTCCGCCTTTTGGCGGCTATCCAGAAAAGATTTCCAAAGGCTAATATCCAAAATATTGTATTTCGGATCGCCTGATCAATTAATTTTATTAAGGTTTAGCATGGATCACGATAAACAAAGCTCGCAAGATACTCCTGTAACTCCTGGGCATGATTATAATGCAAGCTCAATCACTGTCCTAGAAGGCTTGCAGGCAGTTCGCGAACGCCCAGGCATGTATATCGGAGATACGGGCCTCAACGGATTGCACCAACTTGTCTATGAAGTTGTCGACAATTGTATTGACGAGGCAATGGCTGGGTATTGTACAGCCATCTATGTCACCTTACATAAAGATAATGCCGTTACAGTTGAAGATAATGGACGAGGAATTCCTGTCGAAAAGCATGAGAAGGAATCCATCAAACAGGGGCGCGATGTTTCCGCGTTAGAAGTCGTGATGACCATCCTTCATGCTGGTGGGAAATTCAATAAAGATACTTATAAGGTCTCTGGAGGCCTTCATGGCGTCGGCGTTTCCTGCGTTTGCGCCCTATCGAAAAAGATGATCGTCCAAGTCTTCAAACAGGGGAAAATTTATGAAATGGGATTTTCTCAAGGCAAAGTCGTCAAGCCTTTAAGTGTTGTAGGAGAAACAAGCAATCGCGGGACGAAAATTACTTTTAGCGCCGATGACACGATCATGACTGAGCGCGAGTATGACTATGATGTTTTGGCAAAACGCCTCCGTGAATTGGCCTTTTTGAACAAAGGGATCAACATCTATTTTATCGACGAGCGCAATGAGGATAAAGATGATGTCAACTTCTGCTATACGGGAGGGTTGCTCTCTTTTGTCTCTTACCTCAATGAAAATAAAGCGACGCTGTTTCCTGCACCTGTCTATTTTCATGGAGTCCGCCAAGGGGATGATGGTCCAATTGAGATGGATGTTGCCATGCAATGGAATGATAGCTATACCGAGACGATTTTTTCTTACGTCAACAATATTGCCACAAGGCATGGGGGAACACATTTAACGGGTTTTTCGACCGCTTTGACGCGTGTGTTGAACAATTATATTAAGAGCCACAATCTGCTGAAAAGCGATAAGGTCAGCATCAGTGGCGAAGATATGCGTGAGGGATTGACAGCTGTCATTTCGGTCAAAGTCGCAAATCCTCAATTTGAAGGACAGACAAAGCAACGTCTCGGTAATAGCGATGTGGGTTCGATCGTCCAACAAATCGTTGGCGAAGAATTGACAATTTTTCTCGATGAGAATCCCTCCATTGCTAAAACCGTTGCCGAAAAGGCGATTTTATCAGCTCAAGCACGAGAAGCCGCCCGCAAAGCTCGCGAGCTGACTTTGCGGAAATCTGCCTTAGATAGTGGACGTCTACCAGGAAAACTTACCGATTGCCAAGAAAAGAATCCTGAGTTGTGCGAAATCTACATTGTCGAAGGGGATTCTGCGGGCGGATCGGCTAAATCTGGACGGGACCGCCGATTTCAAGCGATTCTTCCCATTAGAGGCAAAATCCTCAATGTCGAAAAGGCACGACTAGAAAAAATCCTGCAGAATCAGGAAGTAGGGACAATGATTTCCGCATTGGGTTGCGGCATTGGAACTGATGGTTTTAATATTGAGAAATTGCGCTACCATAAAATCATCATCATGACGGACGCCGATGTCGATGGCTCCCACATCCGTACATTGCTGTTAACATTTTTCTATCGACATATGCCTGCTCTCGTTGAGAACAATTTTGTTTACATTGCTCAGCCCCCGCTTTATCGCGTCACCCGCAAAAAAATCAGCCGTTATATCCACTCAGAAAAGGAAATGGATGAATATCTTCTCGAGCTCGGCATCAGCGATATTAAGCTGCGACTTCCGAATCAAGACTTCCTCAGCAAGGAGGAAGCCGTTAAATTCTTAGATAAGATTTTGGAGGTTGAATCCTTTGCCGGACGTATCGAACGCAAAGGCATCCCTTTCAGAGAATTTTTATCCAGTCGGAATGCCCAAGAGATCTTGCCTCGCTTCAGAATCGATTTGACAGAAGGTCAGCGATTCGCTTACTCGATCGATGAATTGGAAAGCATGAAAAAAGCTGATGAAGAGGCACAAAGGAAGCGCCATGCACAGACGCTGGCATCGATTCCTCAAGAGGAAATTACACCTGAAATGCAGCTTTTTCAGCCTTCCCGCCTGCATTTTATCGAATTATATGAAGAAGGATATATTCCTGAGCTTGTCCAATCACTAAAAGCTTTCGGTTTTGATCTCGGCAATTATCTCATTCCTGATGGCACATTGCTTGAAGTTGTTGAGGACGATGAATCAACGCATCAGTTTACTGTTCTTCGAGATGTCGTTGAATTCTTACGCAATAATGGTAGAAAGGGCATCGACATCCAACGCTATAAAGGTTTGGGTGAAATGAATGCAGACCAGCTTTGGGAAACAACGATGGATCCCGCCAAGCGTACGCTGATTAGAGTGACGCTTCCCGATGTCGTCGCTGCAGATTACATGTTTACTATGCTCATGGGCGAAGAAGTGCCCCCGCGACGTGCGTTCATTGAACAGCATGCGCTTTCGGTAAAAAATTTGGACGTTTAAGAGGAGAATCATGACATATACGCCAAACGAGACGATTGTTTCACGCAACGTCGAAGATGAGATGAAGGATAGCTATCTTCGCTATTCTATGTCCGTGATCATTGCACGAGCTCTCCCAGATGTCCGAGATGGTCTCAAACCGTCTCAACGCCGCATCCTCTATGCGATGCGTCAACTGAATTTATCGCCTGGAGGCAAGCATCGTAAATGCGCCAAAATTTCCGGCGACACATCCGGCGATTACCATCCCCACGGCGAACAGGTGATCTATCCTACCCTTGTGCGAATGGCACAAAACTGGGCAATGCGTTATACACTCGTCGATGGACAAGGAAACTTCGGCTCTATTGACGGAGATCCGCCTGCTGCCATGCGTTATACGGAAGCGCGCCTTACCCATGCTGCTGTAGAGCTGATGGAGGATCTCGATAAAGAAACTGTCGATATGATTCCTAACTACGACGAAACAAAGAAGGAACCGACAGTTTTCCCTGCTAAGTTTCCAAACCTACTTTGCAATGGCTCTTCAGGCATTGCTGTGGGAATGGCAACAAATATTCCTTCCCATAATCTGCCGGAATTGATTAAAGCGACTCTTCTACTTTTAGATAATCCAGAAACGACTGTCGATGATATTATGAAAGTGATGCCGGGTCCAGACTTCCCCACAGGAGGCGTGATTTGCGGCTATCGCGGTATTAAGGAGGCTTACCATACAGGGCGAGGCAAGCTCACGCTAAGAGGAGTTTTGCGCGTAGAAGATCACGAGGGAACCGAAAGACAGCGTCTCATCGTCGATGAAATTCCTTATAATGTCAATAAAGCACGCCTCATTGAGTCTATTGCAGACCTCATCAACAATAAGGCGATTACAGGCATTTCTGATCTCCGCGACGAGTCCGATAAAGACGGTATGCGCATTGTCATCGAGCTTAAGCGCAACGAGATGCCGGAAGTGATCATCAACCAGTTGTATAAATTTACCGATCTCGAAGTGACTTTCGGTTGCAATATGCTCGCCCTAGATAAAGGGTTGCCGCGAATCATGAACATTAAGCAGTTCATTTCCGCATGGATTGAGCACCGCATCGAGGTGATTCGTCGACGCATCCGCTTTGAGCTTTCGAAGGCAGAAGCCCGAGCTCATGTTTTAGAAGGGTATTTGAAGGCCATTGATCACCTGGATGAGGTTGTCAGAATTATTCGAGGCAGCGAAAACCGCGATGCCGCTAAAAAAGAGCTCATGCTGCGCTTTCAGTTTTCTGAGCGTCAGGCCAATGCTGTCCTGGATCTCCGTCTTTATCAGCTGACAGGACTTGAGCGCGATAAGATTAACGAAGAATATCAAGAGCTTCTCAAAAAGATCGACCACTATCGCGCTGTTTTAGCGAGCGAAGCCATGGTGCGCGACATCATTCGCGAAGAATTGGCAGAGATTCTAAAGACGCATAAAGGCGAACGCAAAACAAAAATTGTGGCTGCTGAGAGCGAAGTTCAAATGGAAGACCTCATCGCCAATGAACAGGTGATCATCACCATTTCCCAAGATGATTATATCAAACGCATGCCTGTCAGTACCTTCCGCGAGCAGCGCCGCGGGGGACAAGGCGTAACTGGCATTTCCATGAAGCGTGAAGATGATGCGATAAAGGGGCTTTACGTTGCTTCTACGCATGATTATCTTCTAATTTTCACTAATTTAGGCCGTTGTTACTGGATTAAAGTCTGGCAAATTCCGGAAACAGGACGCAAGTCTAAAGGAAAACCTTTAATCAACCTGCTCGAAGACATTCGGCCGGACGAAAAAATCGCGACAATCCTGCGCGTATCCTCATTTGAAGAGGAAGCTTGCATTTTGATGGCCACACGTAGAGGAGTTGTTAAAAAGAGCCTTCTAAGCGAATTCAGCAATCCCCGCAGAAAAGGCATTTGGGCGCTTGATATCGATGAGGGAGATGAAGTCGTTGCAGCCCGTCTCGTCAAACAAAGTCAACAAGTCATGCTGTTTACCTACAAGGGTATGGCCGTTCGCTTTGATGAAAATACTGTTCGTTCTATGGGACGTATGGCCAGAGGCGTAAAAGGCGTCACATTGAGAGATGAGAAAGATTCCATTGTGGGATGCGAAGTTGTGAATGGAAATGAGACTATCTTGGTGGTTTGTGAAAATGGCTTTGGCAAACGTTCCTATGTCGATGAATTCCGTCAAACCAATCGTGGAGGTGTCGGAGTGCGTTCCATTATCACTAGCGAGAGAAATGGAAATGTCGTTGGAGCCCTTTGTGTCACAGATACCGATGGCATGGTGATGATATCCTCGACCGGACAAACCGTGCGCATCAGCATGCGTGATCTTCGGGTCATGGGCCGCAGCACCCAAGGTGTTAAATTGGCCAATTTGCGCGATGGCGATTATCTTGTGGCCATTCAAAAAATCGAAGAAGATTCGGAGCAAGACTCTGAACAAAATGGATATACTGAAATCTCAGCCCCTTCGAATCAGATAGACATGGATTCGATTGAGGAGGCAGATACAGATGAAGAGGGCTTGCAAGAGATCCATGCCACAGACGATGAACAGGATGGATAAACACGATCGACTACAGTTTATCACCGTTGAAGGAGGAGAAGGAGCAGGGAAAAGCACGCTTATCGATCAATTAGCGCGAATTTTGCACCAACAAGGTTTTGAAGTCCTTAAGACGCGAGAGCCTGGGGGAACGGCCTTTGGAGAACAAATCCGCAAATGGCTATTATCTCATCACGGTGAAATAAAAATAGGCGCCAGAGCCGAGCTTCTCCTTTTTTTGGCTGCCCGTGCTCAGCATATTGAGGAGGTCATCATCCCCTCGATCAATGCAGGTAAAGTTGTTCTATGCGATCGCTTTAATGATTCAACGATCGCTTATCAGGGCGCCGCGCGTAGTTTGGGAATCTCTTGGGTGAGTTCTCTCTGCGATAAGGTATGTGGATCGGTAAAGCCTGACCTGACTTTTTATTTAGATGTGGATCCTAAAATTGGTTTAAAGCGCACTAAAAAGGCCACCAAGGAAAATGCTGCTCGAGGCGATTTCGACCGCATTGAAGCTGAACAACTAGAGTTTCATCAAAAGGTTCGCGAAGCTTTTCTAACGTTTGCTAAAGAGGAACCTGAGCGTTTTCACTCTATTGATGCTCATCTACCCAAGGAAGCTGTATTGAAACAAGCGCTTCACATCCTCTCCCCTTACTTACAGCAATCAGGGATTTAAAGGTCGCAATCAGGGGTTTAATCGACGACATGTTTGAACATCTCATCGGCAACGATCAAGTTAAGCAGTATCTTCAACGAATTGCACAAAAGAAAACTGTAGGCAACTCCTTATTATTTGCCGGTCCTGATGGCATTGGTAAGAGTCTTTTTGCTGAAGCGTTTGCAAAACTTCTGATCTGTCAAAATGATCAAGACGGAAAGCATTATTGCAAAATTGAGGCAGGCAGCCATCCTGACATTCGCATATACAAGCCTGAAGGAAAGATCGGCATGCACAGCATCGCTTCCATGCGTCATTTTAGCGAAGAAGTTTATTTGGCACCTTTTGAAGCAAAATGGAAAGTCTTCATTATTCATGAAGCTGACCGCATGCTGAGCTATAGCGCTAATGCTCTTTTGAAAACTTTTGAAGAGCCTGCTCTCAATAGCCTTATTATCCTTCTTTCCAGCTCTCCATCGATGCTATTGCCAACGATCCTATCCCGTTGCCGAACAATTCATTTCCAGCCACTTTCAGAAGAGGAAATTGCCACAGCGCTGGTTCGACGAGGTATCCGTACAGCTGAAGAGGCCCACTCGATAGCTTCTATGGCGCAAGGCTCCTTAGGGCATGCTTTTCGCCTTGCTCAAAAAGGGAATCACCCCTTGCGTTCTCTGCTATTGAATATGCTCAGTAAGGGAGGAATGGCTGATTATAAGCAGCTCTCCGAGCTAGCCACCTCCATTGCCGAACATTTTGAAGAAGCTAGAAAGGAGAAAGAATCTGCTATGCGCGCCGCCTTGCTCCAAGGAGCAGGGGATCATCTCTCCGCCCTTCAAAAGCAGGCGATAGAAAAGGAAGCCGAAGGAGCTGCTTCTATGCATTCCAACCAGGAAGTTCGCGCTCTTTTTGACGTGATCCTTGCCTGGTATCGGGATTTGCACCTGTTGAGTGTCAATGGCAGGCGCGAATATCTCATGCATCGCGACTATGCCAATGCTTGTTCGCAAGCGTATGAACGAGGAAAGCTTATTCCTCTTGATGCTGTCCAAAAATCGATTTCTGAAGCTTGTCTATCGCTGGAACGTTCCACGTCATTGAACATCTGTTTTGAAAATCTTTTCCTAAAGCTCAATCTGTTGACTATAGCCAATTGAAGAGCCAGTATCGTTTTGAACATCCAAAAATTTTATCGTTCAATCGTTAAATCGTTTCCATCGTTGATCTTAATACGAGGTAAAACTTTGCTTCTATCGTTTGTTCGATTTGCACCTTAAAACTCCCTGTCAAGTCAATGAAAGTTTGTTTTCGTGTCCGACTTTATTTCAACGCAAAGGCGCTAAGGCGCAAAGAAGCGCAAAAAACATACTTCAGTGTAAGCATTTTTGATTGATTTGAAGCCGATAGCCA
>Ga0153954_1000195_pt1 | contig 55546 bp, 60 predicted proteins | sample TSFL038MetaG_FD_102277 | JGI IMG/M metagenome (GOLD analysis project Ga0153954, IMG submission 102277) | Attine ant fungus gardens microbial communities from Florida, USA - TSFL038 MetaG | ecosystem: Host-associated > Fungi > Mycelium > Unclassified | place: USA: Florida, Wekiwa Springs State...
GATTTACCATTTATCTGATCCGGATAACCGAACGCCCGTGAATTTTAATCATTACCAAAAAGAGCTTCGGGCTGTTCAAAACATTTCTTTAGAAGAGCTTTTTACCCAACATGACCTCTCACGCTTCAAAATGGCCCTGCAAACGTGCATCCTACATCACCGTTTGCAACACAAGTCCCTTTTCTTAGAGGGTAACTACATCCCCTTAACTCTCAAGGGCTCAAAAAAAGATCACGCCGTTGCCTACATGCGTCAAAAAGACAATTCCATGGCCATCATTGTTGCAGCTCGCTTTTACACTTCCCTGGCTTCAGCGGAGTGGGATATCCCAATCGGCAAGCATATTTGGGATAATACCGAACTCATTCTTCCAGAGGGGGAATATCCTCTCATGACCGACCTTTTTACTAAAAACCTGATCCAGCCTTCACAAACTTTGCCCCTTACCAAACTTTTTACCCTTTTCCCTTTTAGTTTATTGTATGTATAATTACAGCCGATTCGGTCAAAATTTTAAATTTTAGGCTGTATCAACTCAATATTATCTAAAGTGTGAAAATGACTTACAAAGAATTACAGATCCCTTTTTTATTACCAAAAGACCTCAGAGCCGTCAGTATAGATGAGCTCAAATCTTATGCCGAATGGTTTTTAAGCGTATTGGCTGAACGGATTTCTTTATTAACCTTAGAAGTGCATGCCACGCCTGGTTATGAAACAAGGCAAAAGTTCTCCCAAGCACTCCCTATTTTATGCAAACACGTGAAAGAACCTCATGACCCTTATATTTTAGAAGCTCTTGCATCAGCTCTCACAGAAGAGGAAATCTCTAACACTGTAGCTGCCCAAGCAGCTCTTGATCGTTTAGCGCGCAAGGAGCAACTCCCGCAGCCAACCCATCAGTTTCTACTCTTCGCCGCAATGACTGGAGGCAATCCTGAACAGATTGCTCAGGCTCAAGCCTATAAACTTTAATTTTTTTGGATATGCACAAGAAAATGGCATTTCTTGTGCATGAGTGCCTCTTGATGCACAAAAAAATGGCATTTCTTGTGCATGTGTACCTTAAATGGATCGCCAGTCTCTTAAGAGTTGAAAAAGTTCTTGATTGATATAGAAATTTTCTTTGGCAATTTTGCGCTTTTCTAAAAATCCTTAATGCCCGCTACACCTTTCAATTCCGCTAGTACCATATGAGCTTGAATAAGCTTTTTCAAAACAGTCTTGGTTTCTAGTTCTACAGATAAGGGAAGGAGGAGAATGGTGTCATTTTTTATAAGTGTCAATGAAGGATAAATAAAAAATAATATAGAAAGTGTTCTATCAAATCAAGTCTGTGCTTGTGGCAGAGGAAAAGGGAAAGGCTGGGTGGAGGATGGTTTGGGTAGGGAAGTGAAAGCCATTGGCTTTTGGGTGAAAGGGTGAATGAAGGAGAGGTGGTAGGCGTGGAGGCAGAGGCGTTTGAAAGGGTTGCTTAAAGAACCATAGCGTTTGTCGCCCACGATGGGGTAGCCAAGATTAGCTGTTTGGACGCGGATTTGATGCTTGCGTCCAGTTTCTAGCTCAAGACGTAAGTAAGTGAATTTTTTAGAGTAGCGGATCACTTCAAAATGGGTAATGGCTTTTTTACCCAGATCAGGGGTTGTCAATTCAACATCATAATTTTCTTTTTCCCGAAGAAAGGATTCCCAAGTTCCTTGTTTTTCAGGAAGATGTCCATCCACTATAGCCATGTAGGCACGCTTAAGGTCATGCTTTTCAAAAAGGGTATTCAGATGCTCTTCTGCCATTTTTGAGCGCGCGAAGACCAATACCCCTGAGGTATCCTGGTCGAGACGATGAACGGGGAAAAGCGACGTCGTTTTGAACTTTGTTTTGAGAAGATGAAAAGCATTAAGGGCTGGTTTGTCGGCTGGTACGCTCAGAAGGCCTGCAGGTTTATCAATCACAATCATCCAGCGATCTTCGTAAAGAATAGGAATTCCCCAAGCCGTTTGTGTGACTTCTTTTTTCTCTAAACTGAAGGATTGACCTTTATGGAGAAGCTCATTGGCTTTTGTGACTGGAATGCCATCGACAGAAATGCGCCCCCAACGGATCCAATTTTGCAAAGATCGGCGGGAGCTGTCTGGGAAAACTGACTGAAGAGCCTCTAATAAGGTGAGCTCGGTTTCTGCCGTATATGTCATATTTTACTACGCTTTAAGATCGACCATAAGATCCAGTTGATGATAGCAACAATCAACGCAAAAAGGATGGCCCATCCAAAGTTATCTACCTTAAAACCTGGTACTATAGCACTAACGAGATAGACAAGTAAACCCATTATCACAAAGGAGAAAAGTCCTAGTGTCAAGATATTGATCGGAAGGGTTAGGATGAAGATGATGGGTCTTAAAATGGCATTGACAATTCCAAGGACGACCGCAACAAAAACAGCTGACCAGAAACCAGCTATATGGATACCCGGTAGAATGTATGCTGTCAATAAAACAGCAATTGTATTGATGATGATGGCTAATAATATATGCATATCATTTTCTTAATTTGTTTATTTGTTTTCAGTATATCAATTGTTGGCTTTTCTTTATATACTGGTATCTCGCCGATGCCAAGTACAGTAAAAGCGCGGAACGCATTCTTACAAGCACTTCCTTTGGATGTCAAGAATATCTATGAATTCGGATCTGGATGGGGTGGGGTTGCCTTTGCATTGGCCAAACAGTGTCCAACGGCTACCATTCATGCGTTTGAAATCTCTTGGCTGCCTTGGTTTATTTCTTGGTTTAGAAAACAAAATTTTGGTTACTACAACTTAAAAATTTATAGAAAAAATTTTTTCTTGGCTCAATTGGATCAGGCAGATGTTGTGGTTTGTTATCTTTACCCAGGAGCCATGAGACGTTTAAAGCCTTTTTTAGAAAAATCTTTGAAAGAGGATGCATGGGTTTTGTCCAATTCATTTACAATACCCCTTTGGAAACCAAAGGGGGTTATTTCTGTAAATGATTTTTGGAAATCAGAAATTTACGTCTACCAAATGTGCTATTCTGTACGATTGGGCACGACGGCTGCGATTGCAAGTCCTGCTAAGAACAAAGCAATCACATAATCTATAAATCCAACGAGTGTAAAATCGCAACTGAATCCCCACCAATTCCAGTTTGGAAAACTTCCCAAAATACCTGCAGCAATCCCAAAGACTGTGACAAACCAAACCCTTTTCCAGTAGGTAGTTGGCCTTGCTTGCAACAGTAAATAGGTAACAAAAAATGCCGCAACCAAATAAATAATGATGGCATTAATATAAGGTTTAGGAGAGGTAAAATCAACCCCTTGCGGTCGAATAGAGGCAAACATATGGGGCCCTTGCTTGGCATCATTTTGTCCTCCACCACACAGATACGGAAGAACATAAATTCCTTGTTCTGTTACGTTTGCTGACACAATCGCAGCAACAGAATTTTCATCTTTGAAATTTTTGAGTGTCGCGCAATGCCATGGTATGAGCATCCAAGAAATCGCCATCCATGCATAAAGAATAATTCCTCCAAAAATCGTTCCTTTAATCAGTGCTTTTCCCATTAAATATCCCCGCGTTAAAAACGTTCAGCTCTTTTTTCTTCTCTGTGTGCTCTGTGATCTCTGTGGTTTTTTTTATTTTTTACCACAGAGATCACAGAGCACACAGAGGGATGAAGATAATTAGATTTGTATTGTTATGGGATCGATTGAGCTATGAAATTATCGATTTGGGAGTTTGTCTCTTCTTTAGAAAGACTACCATCGATGAGCACAAGGTTGTCTTGGCTTTGGAAAAATTCCTTAACCGGCTCGGTTTGTTCATGGAAGACTTTTAACCTTTCGGTAACAACTTCAATCGTGTCATCCTTCCTTTGAATTAATGGAGCTCCATCACGGTCACAGATGCCAGCTACTTTTGGAGGGGAACCTGTAAGATGGTAGGGGGCACCACATTTTTCACACACCAAACGGCCTGAAAGTCTTTCAATCAGCATTTGATCAGGTACCTCAAGGCTGATGGCGAAGATATGTGCTTTAGACTCAGCAAGGTGTTTGGAAAGAATTTTTGCCTGAGGTATTGTGCGTGGAAATCCATCAAGGATGTATCCGTTAGCACAATCGGGTTGTGCTAGACGATCAAAAAGCATATTCAGAACAATTTCATCGGGGACAAGTTGACCACTATCCATATACGATTTTGCTTTTTGTCCAATAGGCGTCTTGTTTTTAAGATTTTCACGGAAAAGATCGCCGGTAGAGATTTGAGGGATAGAAAAACGGTCGCATAGGCGGACAGCTTGTGTTCCCTTGCCTGCACCCGGTGCGCCTAACAGTATGAAGATAACTGGTTTAGAATTGCTTGGATCGTTCATTGTGCTGCAAGGCGCGGTTGAAGAAAGGGTGAATAAAAAGACAACGGATAAAAAAATTGAAAATATTCTTTTCATACTAAGACCTTCTTTTTAAAGGAGGTCTTAGTATATCAAATGAAAAGCATGTCGTCTAGAAAAAAGGAGACATGCTTATATGAATTATCGGCTTCCAAACCCGCGAGGACCTTTATTGAAAGGGCGTCTTGCACCACCTTCACCACCTCTTCCCATACCGCCGCCACCGCCGCCTTCTCTTTTTTGGAGAGGACGCGCTTCATTGACGTCAATAGGTTTTCCTTCTACTAATTTTTTATCCAGAACTTGAATAGCTTTTTGCGCATCTTCTTTGGAATCGATATCCACAAAGCCAAACCCTTTGGATCTGCCCGTTTCTCTATCAATCACTAATCTAACGCTGCTTGTAGTGAAATCAACAAAGAGATTTTTTAAATCTTCTTCAGTGTAAGAATAGGGCAGTTTGCCAACATACAGTCTCATCTTAATTTACCTTTCATTTCTAAATTTCTGTTTAACCTTGCTCAAAACGATACTGAAGCAGGATTAAACTATTTGGTTACGTGCTTATTTAAAACACATAGAGAAATAGTAGAGGAAAGGGGATATCTTATCAAATAGAATTTCTTGATTCTACATAGTATTGAAGCTTGGCGCGAGAATCGGCTATCCAAACTGAAATCAATAATATCCCGATGAAAAGAAACCCTGCTGCAGAAAGCATGGGAATAGTGATCGGTCCAAGCCCAATCAAAATTCTTTCTTGGCAGCTTGGCCCGCCGCCACACATATCGATTGGGTTCCACCCAGGAATTTCTTGTATTGTGATTTGATAGAGTGCAAATAAAAATCCAAAAAAGACTTGTGGAAATACATAGCTGCAAATGCCTAAAAATCCACGGTAAGCTGCAACGCCTAAAATAATGAATAAAGGGAAGAGGGCGATCCTTTGATACCAACAGAGATGGCAAGGTTCCATGTTTTTAATATCGCTAAAATACAAGGAAAAAAGAATTCCAAAGGTAGCGATGAGCCAGGCTAAATAAAGGCCATATTTGCGGATCAAAATTGCCATCAATACACTCCTTCGTGATGTAAAACTTCTTTAATCAAATTGCGAATGCCATCGACAGACATATCTTGCACCATGATCCCGTTCACAAAGATGGTGGGTGTAGCGACTGTCCCCCCCATAATGTTTTTTGCATAGGCGGTATTCTTTTCAATTTGTATACGATAGGTCTCCATATCTATACACTGTTGGAACTGATCGATTTTAATTGCAGGAGATGTCGCTTTAGCAAAGGTGCTGAGAGATTGTGTGGTTGCCCAGTCGCCCGCTTCAGGCTGATGCTCATACATATAATCAAAAAATCTGAAGAAAAGTTCATCGTTAGGGTACAGCATATCCTGATAATAAATGCATAAAGCAGCCACAGCTGCCGGCATCGATCCTGGCATAAATGAAACTGGTATAATTGTGTATTGGATTTTATTAGTGTCGATAAATTCTTTTTTCAGAATGGGATAAACTTCAGTGTTAAGCTCTCGGCAATGAGAACATTTAGGTTCTTCAAAAACAACAACATGTACCCGTGCTTTTGCATAGCCGAGTGTGGGTTGTCCTCTTGTTTCAATGGCAATAGAGGGGGGGAGTTTTGATTTAGCAAAATAGTATGTGGAACTCGCTAATGCAAACAAAATTGCAAAAGTAACACAAAGTAAGACTCTTGGTGGTTTGACTTCTTTCATAGCAACGCAAAGTTTAGTAAAATTACAATTATAAATTATTTTCAGGATTTTTATGTAATTTTATTTTTGACTTGCGTGATCTTCTGTCTTTTTGTTTCTTAATTTTTTCGATTTCTTTTTCTTTAGGCGTTTTAATCCCAAAGAGATCGTGCTCTAATCTTTCACAAAGCATCCGTCTTGCTAAAAAACGGTTCAAGTCTTGAGAGCGATCGTGAGAGCATTTGATCTCAATACCAGATGGGATATGTTTGAGATAGACAGTTGAAGAGGTCTTGTTAATTTTTTGTCCTCCTGGCCCACTGCCATGAATAAACTTTTCGACAAGATCTTCTTCTCGGATATGGAGACGCTCCATGCGAGCTGCTAGCTCATCTTTCTTCTGCTTAGAAACACTCATTCGATAATCTTTTAGACGGCTCGTGCCCGTGTGCGTGCCCTTGCCCGATTTTAAAAATTATTCACATTAAAAAGAATTAAGCTTTAAAAGGGAAGTGGTTAACAGCGTTCGGGCAGGGGCAAGAGCACGCACACGGGCACGTTTAGACTTCTTATTTAGAGATCTCTAACGGCGGGCTAAGGCGTATGATGAGCTTTGGATGATGCTGTCATACATCTGTCCGATATGTGCCGAATGGCCCGACTGAAGTTGGATCTTAAAGTGCTGTTCAAAGTTGTTGGGGATGTACCAAAAAGCATCTTGAGGGAAAACGCCTTTACGGACCCCTTGAGCAAGGATATGAGATGCACTGCGTGCGTTAACATATTCAATGCGCTCAATGGCTTCAATATATTGCGCTTTTGAAATTTTTCGTGTCCTAGCTAAATGATCATAATAATCAAATTGTTTGACACTAAGTGCATTATGAAGTTCAAAGACGATAGAAGTGATCAGGCTGCCTGGTGTGCGTTGTTTAGAAAAATTGATATAAATCGCTCTTTCACTTGGAACCCAAGCAGCATTGCTTGCTTGGGCGCCCATTGCGGCGTTACGAATTGTAATGGGTCCTTGTTTTTCAACTTCATCAAGCAGTTGTTTGGTTTCCTGTAAACGGTATAAGTTTTGAATGGGGGCCTTTAGTTGAGGAGTATGTGTTGGATAAGCCCCTAACGGAATTGAGGCGCAAATTAATAATAAAAAAAATAATTGTTTTTTCATGATCGACTCCCTTTTTAAGGTTAGGGGTCGATTATAACTATCTGTAAATCAATTGCAAGAGTTCTTTCGCTTGGTTGATCACATCATCAGGGGTAAAACCGAATTTTTTCAAAAGTTCCTTTAAAGGAGCTGAAGCTCCAAAAGTTTTCATACCAATGGTTCGTCCTTGGGAGCCTACATAACGGTCCCAACCAAAAGTAGAAGCCTGCTCAACAGATAAGCGGGCTACCACATCAGGGGGAAGGACACGATTTTTATATTCTTTATCTTGGAGTTCAAAAATTTCCCATGAGGGCATACTCACCACGCGGCATTTGATTCCTTCTTTGGTTAATTGTTCATAAGCTTCGATACATAAAGAAACTTCACTGCCCGTGGCTAAAAGAATGATATCAGGTTTCCCAGGGCAATCTGCTAAGATATACGCTCCTTTTTGCAATCCGGAAGCTGACGCATACTTTTGTCTGTCTAGGGTGGGAACATTTTGCCTGGTTAAAATAAGAGCTACGGGGCCATGCTTACTTTGTGCAATATAGCGCCATGCTTCCACAACTTCATTCGCATCACAAGGGCGAATCGTGGTAAGGCCGGGGATTGCACGTAAATTTGCCAGTTGTTCTATCGGTTGGTGTGTGGGTCCATCTTCACCCACTCCAATTGAATCATGGGTAAAAATAAAGATTGAAGGGATTTCCATTATGGCGCTCAGTCGAATGGGGGCTCTACAGTAGTCACTAAAGATCAGGAAACCGGCTCCAAATGCCCGGACCTTTGAAAGCGCTAAACCATTTAATATAGCACACATGGCATGTTCTCTGATCCCGAAGTGAAAATTGCGAGCTGCGTAATGATCGGCTTCAAAATCTCCCATATCTTTCAAATGTGTTTTTGTTGAAGGGCTTAAATCTGCAGCGCCTCCAATGAGCCAAGGATAATTTTTGGCAAGTTGTCCCAAAACTTTACCAGAAGATTCCCTAGTTGCCATTCCTTTAGGATCTGCAGGAAAATCGGAAAATTCTCGATCCCAGTTCTCTGGAAGCTGGCGGCTTTGCATCTGAAAGAGCTGTTTTGCAAGCTCGGGGTATTCTTGGGAATAGCGGTCAAAAAGAGCCTTCCAATCTGAGTGCAGGCTTGCCCCGCGACTGCAAAGTCCATTTTTGAACGTCTCATACACTTGAGGGGGGACCAAAAAATGGGAGTCTTCAGGCCAACCATAATTTTTTTTCGTTAGACGGATCTCTTCCTCTCCAAGCGGTTCTCCATGAGCACCATGCGTATCTTGTTTATGGGGTGATCCCCAGGCAATATGGCTATCTACAATAATGAGCGTGGGGCGATCGAGAGTCTTCTGGAAGGTTTGGTAGGCTCTATCGAGCATCTGAAGGTCATTGGCATCTGCTACCCTTAACACATTCCAACCGTAGGACATAAATCGACAGGCAACATCATCTGAAAAGGCAAGGTTAGTGCTACCTTCTATGGTGATATGATTATTATCGTAGATCCAACAAAGGTTAGCCAGCTTTAGATGCCCTGCAAGAGAAGCAGCTTCAGAAGAGATCCCCTCCATCATATCTCCATCTCCGCAAATCGCGTAGACATTATAGTCGATCATATCGAAGCCAGGTTTGTTGAAATAAGCGCTCATCCATCGGCTGGCAATAGCCATGCCAACACTATTCGCAACCCCTTGACCTAAAGGACCTGTTGTGGTTTCAATCCCTGACGTCCATCGGTACTCCGGATGTCCTGGACACTTGCTATCGAGTTGACGAAATTTTTTGATATCATCAAGCGTGACAGAATCTTTGCCCAGTGTTTCGTATTTGGCATTGACAGCTTGGACGTGCGATAAGTGAAGTAATGAATAAAGCAGCATTGAAGCATGCCCATTAGAGAGAACAAAACGGTCCCGATTTGGCCAAATGGGATGTTGTGGATCAAATCGTAAAAACCTTTGCCACAAGCAATAAGCGACAGGTGCTAAAGCCATCGGGGTGCCCGGATGACCTGAATTTGCAGCTTGAACGGCATCCATGGCAAGAGTACGGATTGTATTGATTGCAAGTTCATCAGCTTTCAAGCTTTCAGCATTGTGGGACGTATCTTTAATTTCGCTCATATATCCTTATAAGTTAACGGGTTTAGATCCATATCCAAGGATGAGTGCGTTTGTGGCTGCAATCACATGCAACCAAGTATTAGCAGGATTGCTAGCAAATACACCTAAAATATTTTGCTCGCCATAAACAAATCCCAGAACTGCCAATAAAGCATAGGCAATTCCTAAGATCTGAAAGGCCAAAGTGATCCATTTGATTTTCATAAAACCGATGACGCACATGACCAATCCTGTCGCAATATACAACGAATTGAGCCATCGATTGATGCTTAGCACGCCAAACAAATAGTTGTCTACAGTAAGAAAGCCCGCTATTCCCAATCCTATAAACACAATTCCGAATAAAAAAGCGCAGAACCGCATTTACCTCTCCATAAATTAATATTATTAAAAAGTTCAAAAAAATATATATATTTTTTGGCGCATACATTATTCTTAAATAAGAAAGGTGATTTTAATTGAGGGATAATATGGCTACAGATAAGCAAGTTGTAATTGTAACAGGTTCTAGTGGAAGAATCGGTACACGGGTAATCCAGAGATTGAGCGAAGCTTATCAGCCTATTGGAATGGATTTTATTGGAGTGACTTCTGAAAAACCCTCCATGGAGTTCATATATGTTGATTTGGCATCCGATGAAAGTGTGCAAAAAGCCTTCGAAAGAGTCAAATATGCGTATGGGAATCGAATTGCTTCGATTGTGCATTTGGCAGCGTTTTATAGCTTTGAGGGGAAAAATCTCGAATTATACGACGCCATCACGGTGAATGGAACACGCCGCTTGCTCAGAGAAGCAAAAAAATGTGAAGTAGAGCAGTTCATCTTTACAAGCACTATGCTTGTCCATGAGCCCACCAAACGGGGAGTGATACAAAATGAAGATTCCCCCATCCGTGGAAAATGGCATTACCCTGCTTCAAAAGTGAAGACTGAAAAAGTGCTCCGCGAAGAGAGCGAGCATATTCCTTATGTCATTTTAAGAATAGCGGGTTGCTATGATGAAGAATGCAACTGCGTTCCCATTTCCCAACATATTTCCCGCATCTACGAAAAACAACTGGCAAGCTATTTATTTCCTGGAAATCAAAATAATGGTGTTCCCTACACACACTTTGATGACTTTGTCGATATGGTCATTTTACTTCTTGAAAGACGAAAAGAGTTGGACAAGCAGTTGACATTCTTATGCTGTGAGGAAGATTCGATCAGTTACCGCGACTTGCAAACGGCTTTTGGAAAATTGATCCATCATAAGAACAAATGGCCTATGATTTGGGTCCCTAAATGGTTTGCAAAATTTGGTGCCTGGATGCAAAATCTCAATCCCTTTGGTCCTAAACCCTTTATTAAGCCTTGGATGGTGGATCTTGCTGACGATAACTACGAATTCACAATGGATAGATCTCGCAAAATCTTAGGTTGGGAGCCCAAGCGTTCGCTCAGACGCACCCTGCCTCAAATGATCGAAAATCTCAAAGCAAACCCGATTGCTTGGTACAAAAGACATAAGATTCCTATTACCGGCGCGGTCAAAAAGCAAGCCCGGAAGAAAGCCTAAGAGAATTTCAGCGTCTTGAGTGTCTCCTCAAAAGAGGGCTTCCATTCGTCGAAGCGATCTACTGGGGCGACACATAGTATAATCATGAGATGTTGCTTATAATCAAGGATGTAATGAATAGCTTTCAATGCAACTTGTCGACCCGATTCATCAGGACCTTGGGATGTAAATAAAATCCATTTTGCCTCTTGACCCCCAAGAGTTGTTGAGCCGATTTCTTTGATATTCACATCTGCATACTTTTCTTTCATGAATTGAAGCATCACTGGCAAGTACTGATTTAGAGTTTTATCTGAAGATTTTTGGTTATAGGTGATTTGGATATTTTCAAGATAAGAATCGCCCTCTTTTTCAGCAGGGGATCTGGCTGTCACCCATGAGATGCCATTCGACTCATTTTCGTCCACGCTCCATTCTTTTGGAAAGGCAATGGAATAAACATGATTTGGACCCTCGTAGGCATAGCCACTTAGGGTAAGAGCCGCTGCGATCAAACAAATTCGTAACATGTGAACCTTCCCTTTTAAGTTTGTGATACAGGAAGGGGAATTGGGATTACAACTATATTTTTTTTCTTTTTGAAATCCTAATTTTTATTAATTCTTTTTAAAACAATTTAATTGAAAAATAACTTATTTATAAGTTATAATATTTTAACTTTTTTTTTGGAGTTAATAAAAATGCCTAAAGTAACAGAAAATAAAATTTCAATTAAGAATGATTTAGAAATAGATTCAAAAAATAAAAAATTAGAAGAATATTCTAATGAAAAAGATCTATATGTTAACAATGTTTTTACACAGTGCATGGACGAATTTAAGGATGAATATATTTATAAAAACGATTTTTCAGGAACCTATTCTTTATCAAATTTTAAAATTGAGAATTTAGATCGATTTTTAATTCCTTCAAATAATCACTGGGATCCCATCGAAGTCGCAGAAAACAAAAATGATTCCTTCATACAAGAACTTGAATTCATTTTTCAAAAAGATGAAAGAAGGGAGCAAATTATTGATGCTGCCTGGGAAGAATCTCCACTTGCAAAACTTTACGAGCTTCCAAAGATCGAAAGAGATGAAATTTTACGATCAGAATGGTTATCAGGGCAGGGCCCACTTACCGGTCTTTGCACAGGTCTTGCAATCGAATGTTTACTAGATGTGGAAACAAATGGAAAAGCTACCCATTTATTCCCATCCGATGAGGCGCGCTATTGGATCAAAATGCATATCCCTATGATGCAAAAAGTGGCTGACGACTTTAATTGCGATGTCGAAGATTTAACTGAGGAGCGGCATTATGATGCCATGCATAAGTATATGGTTGCTATGGCCGCTGAAAAAACACAGATGAAGCCTTCAATCAAAGTTGCCCACGCACCGTTAAATCAACTGGGAAAAACTTTAGCGGAACAATCTGGTCATTGTATCGTTTGCCTTGAAACCCCAGGCAATAAAATTTGTGAAAATCATACCATTTATTTCAATCCCGCAGAGCGTTTAATCTCCGATAATGGAGTGCTTATCGAAGTTCCTCAAGAGGATGATTATTCTCAATTTGTCGATTTTTATATGAAAAAATACACAAACGATCAAATCAAATTCACTTTGATTGATGTGCAAAAAGATCCTAGATTTGATTCGCCCCGAAGAGTTTCTCTCTTAGATAGAGCCTCTTTATCTGCACGGTTAACATGGGATTCTTTCATCAGCCCATTCAATAGTCGCAATCAATCTGTCCAGGATGTTCAGCGCATGCTTCCTCCCACCTTTATGGGTTAGCCTGATCCGTTCAGCCAAAAGAGGGGGGCAATTATGTGAAGCCAGTTCAGAGGAAAACAGCATGAGAACTTAGCGAAAAGACTTAGGGTGAAAAAAAAATTTATGCTGTGGCATGATCCAGACTATGAAAAATTTTGAAAAACTCGGCCTCTTCTATCTAGGTAAAATGGTGGACCCTTCCACTCATGAACTGAAAAATGACTTGATGCTCTATGAATCTAAAGACTTAACCACTCATGCCATCTGTGTAGGAATGACCGGCAGTGGAAAAACAGGATTGGGAATCACTCTTATCGAAGAAGCTGCTATCGATAAAATTCCCGCCATCATCATTGATCCTAAAGGAGATTTAGGAAATCTTCTTTTAAACTTTCCCCATTTATCACCGGAGGAATTTCAACCCTGGGTGGATAAGGCAGAGGCCGAAAAAAAGGGGATGGATTCACACGCATTTGCAGAAAAGCTTGCCAAGAGCTGGGAAAAAGGATTAATCGCCTGGGGAGAAAATGCAGAACGCATTAAAACTCTTAAGGATTCAGTCGATATGGTCATCTACACTCCTGCCAGTCATGCAGGCGTTCCCCTTTCTATTCTAAGTTCTTTAAAGGCTCCCTCTAAAGAACAAATGAGAGATTCACAAGCCATCAGAGATAAAATCACATCTATTACCACATCGCTATTGGGTTTGATCGGTATCGAGGCAGATCCTATCAAAAGTCGCGAATATACTCTGATCTCTTTGATCATCCAAAAAGCCTGGGAGAGTGGAAAAGATCTTGATATTTCCATTTTAATTCAACAGGTGCAAAAACCTCCTTTTACAGAAGTTGGTGCTTTGGACATTGAAACATTTTATCCTCAAAAGGAGCGCAAGACATTATCCATTCTTTTGAATAATCTTTTAGCCTCTCCTGGATTTCAGGCTTGGATGGAAGGGGAACCTCTAGATATTGGCCGATTACTTTATACGGATAAAGGTAAACCCAAGCTGTCTATTCTTTCGATTGCTCATCTTTCTGATGCGGAGAGGATGTTTTTTGTGACCTTACTGCTCAATGAAGTGATCTTTTGGATGCGTCAACAACCGGGGATATCTAGTTTGCGGGCATTATTATACATGGATGAAATTTTTGGATTTTTTCCTCCTACGGCTATGCCTCCTTCCAAATTACCCATGCTCACTTTACTGAAACAGGCGCGTGCATTTGGTGTTGGTATCGTTTTGAGCACTCAAAACCCTGTCGACCTTGATTACAAAGGACTTTCCAATTGTGGTACGTGGTTTATTGGGAAACTTCAAACAGCCAGAGATAAAATGCGTGTGATTGAGGGACTACAAAATGCCGCTATTGGAGGAGCGGAAGCCAATCAACTTAATAAAATGCTCTCGTCGATAGGCAACCGTATGTTCGTCATGCGCAATGTCCATGAAAAAGATTTGGTCCTTTTTCAAACACGCTGGACCCTTTCTTATTTATATGGACCTTTAACGCTCACTCAAATTGCTAGCCTCACAGATAAATCTCAAGCTTCTATACAAGAAATCTCTCAAGTGAAAAAAAAGAGTGCTTCACTGAATTTGAAGCCTGATACACCAGTAGATATTAGGGAATTTTTTGCTCATCCGAAAAACACACAACAACCTGTTCATTATAAACCTCATTTAATTGGGATTGCAAAATTACATTTTGTGAACTCAAAAAATAATATCGATTTTTGGAGAGATATTTGCATGGTTCTGGACGTTGAGGAAGGAAAAGAAATTCAATGGGAAAAAGGGGAAAATCTTCCACAATTGAAGCCGCTTCTTCAAACTGAACCTATTCCAAACAGCACTTTTGAAGATCTTCCGCAACAGCTTTTGCAAGAAAAAAATTACCCAATATTTGCGAAAAAATTGGCCGAATCCCTCTATCAAAATCAAACGTTTATCATTTATCAAACAAGTTTTCCCAAGCTTATCTCCAAACCCGATGAATTGGAAAAAGATTTTCGTATTCGAGTGGCTCTTGAAATGAGGGGAGAGCGTGATGAGAGGGTAAAAAAATTGCGTGAAAAATATGCAGGAAAAGTAGAGTCGCTGACAAAAAAAATACGGCAAGCTTACGCAAAATTGACGGAAAAACAACAAAAAGCGCAGGTGCAAAAAACAGAGACGATGATCTCGATTGGATCAACAATTCTAGGAACTTTATTCGGGCGCAAAATTACAAAAGGAACAGTTTCGCAAGCAGGGTCGACATTGCGACGCAGGGCTCGAATGGGTAAAGACTCCAAAGATGCTAACCAACTGCAAGAAGAGATCCGCTCTTATCAACAAGAATTGCAAGATGTTGAAAATCAATTAAATAACGAAATTTCCTCACTTGAAATCAATGAAAATGCTGAAACCATTCAAATCGAGACAACGACTATTCGTCCACGCAAGAGCGATATTGATGTGAATACAGTTGCAGTACTTTGGGTGTACAACGGTTAGATGCTAGGGGGTTTCCAATTTGGCATGACCCGAATCATAAATGCATCAAATAGAGGAACTGTGAAGGCTATATCACCATATGCCGGGCTATAGATCATCCCTTTTTTAATGAGTTTAGCTCGAATGGGGCTTAGCTGGTGAGTTTTGGAAGATAAAATGTTAGCAACATCTGCGAAGCGGTATGGGCCATGACCTAGCGAAGCCATCGCACGCATAAAGTTTTTTTCACTGGGAGTCAAGCGGTCAAAGCGCACGCGAAAAAAGTTTTGGTCCAACCTTGATACTACAATATCAGAAGCCTCTTTGACAACCGGCAAGGAAATAGGGCTTGTTTTGGTTAAATTCCAAGCTTGGTAACCCCACTCTTGAAGAAAATAAGGATAGCCTTTAGTGAGCCTAGTGATTTCTTCAATAGCTGCTGGCTCAAAATCTACACCTTTTTCTTTAGCTGGTTGTCTCAAGGCTCTAATCGTATCTTCCTTAGAAAGAGCACCTAAATCTGGGAAGTTAAAAAGTCGTTCAGCATATGATTTCGATTCACCGGCTAATCCTGGAAGGATGGGAAGGCCAGCTCCAATCAGGACAATCGGAAGTTGCCGTTGCTGAATTTTATGCATAGCCATAATCAAAGCTCCCAGTTCTTTTTGGTTAAGATACTGAATTTCATCAATCAGAATAATAACTGGGCATTTTCGATCTAGTGCTGCTTCACCAATAGAGAGAAAAAGCTCGGGGAGATCAACCTCTATATCGCCACTATCCGCTGAACCTTTTTCAGGTTCAATATCGATTCCGATTGAAACGTCATGGACAGTTAATTTAAGCCCACCAACAAAACTTCTCAGCACAGCGAGAGCACGTTTGACTTTGCTTGCCATGCCGCTCATTCGGTCAAGCTCAAATAGAAGTTTTCGAAGGGGGGGAGCTATTAAAGCACCTAAGCTCTTCTCTTCATGCGCTTCTATAAATACCGTTTGGTAATCTTTATCTTTGGCTTTTTTTTCAATTTCGTTGAGAAGAACCGTTTTACCCACTCCACGAAGGCCTGTTAAGAGCATACTTTTTTCGGATCTTCCAAGCTTGACTCTGGATAAAAGAATTTCAACTTGATAAAGGATGGGATCTCGTCCTACAAGTTCGGGAGGGGGAGTTCCTGCCCCAGGAGAAAAAGGGTTTTCAATAGGGTCCATAGGTTTTCCTAAGATATATCAACTTATACAAGGTTATACACGGTTATACTTAAAATCAAGTATAAGTGTGTATAAATTGATATAAGTTTGCAGAATTGTCAGTAAGAATGAGATTTGGATTGGGGGAGCATTATAAAAATAACAAATGTTTCACTTTGCGATAAACTGTGTAAGCCTTTCTTGCCAATCTGACTGTTGGGTCCAGATCGCTCGACCTTTACCGCAAATTGTATCCCAAATAGCATCCTCTGACAGCATCTCGCGAATTGTATCCTTTGGCGTTCTCGTTTGATCGGTTACATCAAGCAATAATAATAGTCGATCTCCTAGGGTTTCATGAAATTGCGTAACGATGTCGTAAGGAGGACTACCTTCCTCGGAAAATGATTTAGTACTCAATTTGCCAGTAAACGTGATCATAACGACCACCTTGTCACTTTCATTTGGATTGAATTTTTTCCATCGGTCACAATCTAGGCCATTTGTATCATCGTATAAACCAGCTAATTTCTTCCTATCACTATCATGTAGGCAATACCAGTAAACATGTTTTAGCTGCTCTTGAGAACAGGTGTTGGTAGCAATTTCATTGGCTTTAACATTTTTTGCATTACTATTTAGAGCAAAAGCTAGGCTGATCGCAAAGATGACAAGGAGATCAGCGCTACCAAGAGTTAAACCAGAGATTGCGCCAACTCCTTGGAGCTCTCCCATATAGCCCATAGCACTTAAAACCACGAGGGCTACACCCGTAACTAGCAAAAAGGAGCCCGCTGTGATCGCAATACTACGATACAAAGACAAATTTTCTTCACCGCCTAGTTTTGAAACAGATCCTTCCATGCTCATAATCCTTTTTCTTTTCCCAAAATTATATCACGTAAATATTAAGAAATTTTAAAGTGAATGAAGAAACTTTGGGCGGGCGTGGGAAATAGCCAATCTTCTCAGAATTGGTCATTAAGGATGAGGTCGCGGTAGCGAGACATGAGGTTGACCATGAAATAAAGATTGTGGATTGAGCCTAAGGAGAGAGCAGTAAGTTCTTTAGCTTTGAATAGATGATGCAGATAAGCCAGGGTATATTTTTTGCAGGTAGGGCATTGGCAATGAGGTTCAATGGGAGTAAATTGTTGCCGGTATTTGAGCTGTTCAATTTTGATGCCTCCCTCTTGTGTCAGGAGAAGTCCGTGACGGGCTGCGCGTGTGGGATAGGAGCTGTCAAAAGTGTCGATGCCAAGGGGAATGAGGGCTTCTAAGGAAGGTAAATCACCGATGCCGAGCAAGTGATTGGGCTTATCGTCAGGCAGCAAAGGGCGTGTAAAAGCGATCACTTCTTGAAGTTCTTTCTTATTTTTGCCAACACTTCCCCCTATGGCAAAGCCATCGAAGGGAAGATTGGTTAACGTGGTGCAACTGTGTTTTCGCAAATCTGGATCGATCCCACCATGGATCACAGCATACATGGCTTGTTTTTGGGGATTTTTGAGATGCTCTTGAAGTGAGCGCTCTTCCCAACGGTGAGTTCTTGCCAGGGACAGTTTCAGGTCATCTTTTTCAATGTGATAAGGGGGAAGCTCATCAAGAGGGATGATGATATCTGCACCTAATGCTTTTTGTGTTTGTACAGAAGATTCGGGAGTTAGCGTGATTTTGGCTCCATCGCGGTAAGATCTGAAAATCGCACCCTCTTCGGTGATTTTTAAAACAGAACCATCACCTTTTTTTTTGCCGCGACTTTTCAGCTCATCATGAACCGAGCCGTAGGCTAAGCTAAAAACCTGGAAGCCACCTGAGTCGGTAATCAGAGGCTGTTTGCGGTTGATAAAATGGTGCAAGCCCCCTGCATTTTTAACGACTTCAGGCCCCGGCTGTAAAAGGAGGTGATACGTGTTACAAAACATCAACTGCAAACCAATGGCCTCCACAAGTTCATTGTCGATAGCTTTGAGGGTACCATTGGTCCCAACCGCTACAAAGTTGGGAGTATCGATAATCCCATGGGGAGTAGAGATCCTACCGACGCGCGCTTTCGACTTTTTCGAAGTGTGAACAATTTCAAAATAAAAATGAGTTTGCATTTTCTATTAAGTAACGTTATTTTGTTTTCTTAAGCGAGGGCTATGTTATTTTAAAGTAACAACTATTCAAAACATCTCTGTGCTCTCTGTGTGCTCTGTGGTGGTATTTATTTTTTATTTTTACCACAGAGATCACAGAGAACACAGAGAACACAGAGTGGTAAATAAATACCAAAGCATTATGTCAGAAAAGACTAAAATCCTCATTATGAAATTTGGTGGGGCTTCGGTGAAAGCTCCTGATAGCTTTGCACAGATTGCCGACATTGTTATTCAGCGAGCTATTGAGTTTCCGCAAATTGCCATCGTGATTAGTGCGATGGGTGGAATGACTGATCATTTAATTAACCTTGCCCATCAAGTCAATCCTTCTCCTCCCAGGCGGGAATATGATATGCTCGTCAGCGCCGGAGAAAGAATAAGTATTTCTTTATTGGCGATGGCTCTTTCAGCACGGGGTTACGAGGCTGTTAGTTTTACAGGTAGTCAATCGGGCATTATGACCTCAAACGATCACACTGAAGCGCGCATTATCGATGTGCGCCCCTACAGGCTACTACCCCATCTTGAGGCTAAAAAATTTGTGATCATTGCTGGCTTTCAAGGGGTAAGCTTTCATAAAGAAATCACGACATTAGGACGGGGCGGCTCAGATACCACAGCTGTTGCATTAGGGGTTGCTCTCGGGGCAGAGAAGGTTGAATTTTACAAAGATGTTGCCGGCATTCACAAAGATGATCCCAAAAATGTGCCCCATTCTCAAATTTTTCATTCCCTTTCCTATGATGAAGCCTTGAGTGTTGTCAAACAAACGGGAGGGCGGATTCTTCACCCGAGATCAATCGAATTAGCCAAAAAAAACAATATGCCCTTACATGTCCTCTCTTTTTACGAAAAAAAAGGAGGGGGAACATGGATTGGCTCAGAAGAAGGTCCTATGGAACCCAGCTATGAATAATTAAAATATTAAGTAGTCTTTAAGATTAATTAAATTTTTGGTAAAATTATATAACCAGGGATTAATTCTCTTAAAAGAGGTTTTTATGGCACATCCAGTAAAAGTAGGAAAAAAACTGCCAACGCAAGTTTCAAATCAAGGAACAACTTGTTTTGAAGGTCATGAATACACATGTGTTTTTGATGCTAAGAAAATCATTGGGCTTGTGTTTCTCGTAGCAGCCACTGTTGCGGTGATCTTTTCTGGGATACTTGCCTCGGGTGTTTTTGGAGGTGGACAAATTGGATACATCGCCGGAGGATTAGTTGTCGGAGGAATGGTCACCTATGCTTTGGCTGCATACCTCTTAATTAACAGTAAAGTGAGTGAAGAATAACTCTTTTCTATTGATGTTTCGGTGGGAGTGAGTTATATTCCCGTTTTCGATTTTGGAGTAGACTAGAAGGAACCCCGAGTGTCTAAGCGTCATCCACGCTACTATGATGGCCCATTGACTACAACTTACCATATTCGTCAACTTCTCCCTCGTTTTTTGAAGGAAATTGGCCAAAAATGTGAAGAGCGGCCCGATTTGGTAATGGCAGCGTGGCCTGAAATTGTAGGTCAAAAATTTGCACCTTTTGCTCAGGCTATCTCGTTTGTTGATGGTATTTTAACAGTGAAGGTAAGGGATGCCACTTTATACAGTCTTTTGTCCCATCACGATAAACCTCGTTTGGTCCAAACTTTAAGAGACAAATTTCCCGGAACCTTGATTAAAACAATTTTCTTTCGCCGAGGATAGAATTTATGGAACTAGAACAAGACAAACAGTACGATGCCAGTTCGATCACAGTTCTGGAAGGGCTACAAGCTGTCCGAGAACGCCCAGGGATGTATATCGGAGATACTGGCATTGGGGGACTGCACCATCTTGTTTACGAAGTTGTCGATAATAGTATCGATGAAGCGATGGCCGGTTTTTGTACCCAGATTGATGTCATTATCCACGCAGATAATAGTATCACGATCGAAGACGATGGGCGCGGCATTCCTGTAGGGAAACATGAACAGGAATCGAAAAAGCGGGGTTATGAAATCTCCGCTTTAGAAGTGGTGTTAACAGTACTCCACGCGGGTGGAAAATTTAGTAAAGACACTTACAAAGTTTCAGGCGGACTGCATGGGGTAGGTGTCTCTTGTGTCAACGCTCTTTCCCAACTCTTTCGGGCTCAAGTTTTCAAGGATGGAAAGATCTTTCAGATGGAGTTTGAAAGAGGAAAGCCTATCACTTCCCTAGAGGCCATAGGAAATACAGATAAAAAAGGGACAAGAATCACTTTTTGGCCCGACCCTGAGATTTTTGCATCTACAGTGTTTGATGCCGATATTTTGGCGCGTAGGCTGCGTGAATTGGCATTCTTGAATCGAGGCATTAACATCCGCTTTCGCGATGAGCGGGATGAAGAACGTCCTTTGACGCAATTTTACTACGAAGGGGGGATTGTCTCTTTCGTCTCTTATTTGAACGAGAATAAAATCCCACTTTTTCCAACACCCGTCTATTTTCATGGGGCGCGGGAAGGAGATAATGGGCCTATTGATTTTGAAGTGGCCATGCAATGGAATGACGGCTATACCGAAACCATTTATTCATTTGCCAATAATATCCCAACACGCCAGGGAGGAACCCATCTCACAGGTTTTTCTACGGCGTTGACCCGCGTTTTGAACGGGTACATCAAAAGCCACAACATGCTCAAGTCTGACAAAATTTCGATTACTGGCGAAGACATGAGGGAAGGCTTGACAGCTGTGATTTCTGTAAAAGTTCCACAACCTCAATTCGAAGGTCAAACAAAGCAGCGCCTAGGCAATAGCGATGTGGGGTCGATTGTTCAACAAATTGTTGGGGAAGAGCTTGCGATTTATTTGGAAGAGAATCCCCAAATTGCTCGCATGGTTATCGATAAGGTTCATGTGGCTGCACAAGCAAGGGAAGCTGCTAAAAAAGCTCGTGAACTAACTTTACGGAAATCAGCGCTTGATAGTGCCCGTCTTCCAGGCAAATTGATCGATTGCCAAGAAAGAGATCCAGCACAGTGTGAAATCTACATTGTTGAAGGGGACTCCGCCGGAGGTTCTGCCAAGATGGGACGTGACCGACGGTTTCAAGCGATCTTGCCCATTAGGGGTAAAATCTTGAATGTCGAAAAAGCGCGTCTACAAAAAGTTTTTCAGAACCAAGAAGTTGGCACCATTATTGCGGCGCTCGGTTGCGGGATTGGAGCCGATTCCATGAACATCGAAAAGCTCCGTTACCATCGTATTATTATTATGACTGACGCCGATGTGGATGGTTCTCACATCCGCACGCTTTTGCTGACATTCTTTTATCGTCACATGCCTGCATTGATAGAGAATAACTACATCTACATAGCTCAGCCGCCTCTTTATAAAGTGACACGCAAAAAACAAAGTCGTTACATCACATCTGAGCGGGAAATGGATGATTATTTGCTCGAGCTAGGTGTCAAAGATGTGACAATCGAATTCAACCCACTTTCTAAAGTATTGGATGCAGAAGAAACTCAAACCTTGATCCGTCTGATCTTGGATGTGGAGCATTTGATTCAGTCTGTGGAGCGCAAAGCAATCCCTTTCAGGGAATTTCTCGACGCCAAAAATGCTGAAGGGGAATATCCCCGCTATGTGATTACAGCGTTCAAAAACGAGCCAACCAAGTTAGTCTTTTCCGAAGATGAATTTTTGGAAATGGCTCAGCGCTATGATCAAGAGCAACGCAAAGCTTATGAAGAAACCCTGAAAGATCTTTCAGATCAAGCTGTGGAAGAAGCTTTAAGAACCTTCCGCCCCAAGCCATTACCGTATACAGAGCTTTATAAAGAAGAGAGTTTTCAACTTCTCTTGGAACGTTTGATGAAGGGATCTTTGATTTTAGATCGCTACATGATCGCCGATGGAAAGCTATTTACGGTCAAAGAAGAAGGGGATGTTTCTCACGATTTCTTTACTCTGAAGGAACTCATCGACTTTTTAAGGGTGCACGGAAGAAAAGGGGTTGAGGTCCAGCGCTATAAAGGTTTGGGTGAAATGAACGCCGACCAATTGTGGGAGACAACGATGAATCCTGATAAACGAACACTCTTACAAGTGACCTTGCCCGATGCGATTGCAGCGGATCATATGTTTACGATGCTGATGGGTGAGGATGTTCCTCCCCGTCGTGCCTTTATTGAAAACCACGCTTTGTCTGTCAAGAATCTTGATATCTAGGAAATAACATGTCTTTTAGAGAAAACGAAATTGTAGTGGCCAGAAATCTCGAAGAGGAGATGAAAGAAAGTTATCTGCGTTATTCGATGTCGGTGATTATCTCACGCGCACTTCCTGATGTTCGCGATGGTCTTAAACCCTCTCAGCGCCGTATTTTATTTGCGATGCGCCAGCTCAATTTGTCACCCGGAGCTAAGCACCGTAAATGTGCCAAAATTTGTGGCGACACTTCAGGGGATTACCATCCCCATGGTGAATCGGTCATTTATCCAACACTTGTGCGCATGGCACAAGACTGGGCAATGCGCTATCCCTTGGTAGATGGTCAAGGTAATTTTGGCTCAATTGATGGCGATCCTCCAGCGGCTATGCGCTACACAGAAGCTCGTCTCACGGCAAGTGCCATTCAGCTTATGGAAGATCTCGATAAAGAGACCGTCGATATGTCTGCAAACTACGACGAAACAAAAACAGAACCTCTTGTTTTTCCAGCCAAATTTCCTAATCTCTTGTGCAATGGCTCTTCAGGTATTGCAGTCGGAATGGCGACTAATATTCCCCCTCACAATCTCAATGAGCTTATCGCAGCAACTTTGCTTGTGATTGAAAATAAAGACACCACAATCGAAGAGATCATGCAAGTGATGCCCGGGCCTGATTTTCCAACGGGCGCTTTGATCTGCGGCACAAGGGGCATTCGAGAGGCTTATCATACAGGCAGGGGTAAGCTCATTCTGCGTGGAGTTACGAGAGTAGAGGAAAATCCTAACAATCCAGGGCGAGAGCGGATTGTCATCGATCAAATCCCTTATAATGTCAATAAATCACGCCTCATTGAGCAGATGGCCGAGCTTGTGAACAGCAAAACCATGAATGGGGTGAACGATGTGCGGGATGAATCTGACAAAGATGGTTTGCGTATTGTTTTAGAGCTTAAAAAAGGGGAGATTGCAGATGTCACCCTCAATCAGCTTTATAAGTTTACCGATATGCAAGTCACCTTTGGCTGCAACATGCTTGCTCTCGACAAAAATCTGCCGCGCACAATGAACATTAAGCAGATGATTTCAGCATGGATCTACCACCGAATCGATGTGGTTAGAAGACGCACACGCTTTGAGTTGCAAAAAGCTGAAGCGCGGGCTCATATTCTTGAAGGATACCTCAAAGCGATTGACCATCTAGATGAAGTTGTCAGATTGATCAGAGCAAGTAACAGCCGAGATGAAGCGCGCATCGCTTTGACCACCACTTTCCAATTGACAGAGAGACAAGCCAACGCTGTGCTCGATTTAAGGCTCTATCAATTGACAGGGCTCGAGCAGGATAAAATCAATGCAGAATATCAAGATCTGCTCCAAAAAATTGAACATTACCGTGCTGTTTTAGCCTCTGAGAAAATGGTGCGTGATATTATTGCTGAAGAGCTTTTAGCGATCCAAAAGACCCATCGAACCCAAAGGCAATCGCAGATCGTACCGATGGAAGAAGATTTCAATGTTGAAGATCTCATCCCAGATGAACAAGTCATCATCACTATTTCTCAGGATGATTATGTCAAAAGAATGCCCATTTCTCTTTTCCGTGAACAAAGACGAGGAGGATCAGGGGTTGCTGGATTTGATATCAAGCGTGAAACAGATGCTTTAAAAGGGATCTACGTTGCCTCCACACATGAGCATCTCTTGATTTTCACGAATTATGGCAGGTGTTACTGGCTAAAGGTTTGGCAGCTGCCGGAAGGGGAGCGCAGATCCAAAGGGAAAGCGCTTGTGAATCTGCTCGAAGATTTGCAAGAAGGGGAAAGGATTGCGACCATTTTACGCACCAAAGAATTTGAGGCCGAAAGGTACATCTTCATGGCGACAAAAAGTGGAACAGTGAAGAAGACAGAACTTTCTGCTTTCAGCAACCCTCGCCGCAAAGGGATCCGCGCCCTTGAGATCGATGAAGGGGATGAATTGATCGCTGCTCGCCTAGTCGGTGATGAAGAGCAAGTGATGCTATTCACCCATCATGGGATGGCGGTACGCTTTGACCATGTCAAAGTGCGTGCCATGGGTCGTACAGCACGCGGTGTGCGGGGAGTTTCATTGAAATCAGATACCGACCGGGTTGTGGGGTGCGAAGTCGTTGCGGGCGAAGAAGAGACCATCTTAGTTGTTTGCGAAAATGGTTATGGTAAACGTTCGTCTGTTGCTGACTTTAGACAAACCAATCGGGGGGGAGTGGGTGTCCGCTCAATTATTACAAGCGAACGGAATGGTAACGTAGTAGGTGCCGTTGCAATTTCCGACTTAGATGGGCTTGTCATGATGTCTGCAAGTGGCCAGACAGTGCGTATCAACATGCGCGATTTAAGAGTCATGGGCAGAGCGACACAAGGAGTTAAATTAGTTAATCTAAAAGAAGAAGATACCCTGCTTGCAATTGAAAAATTAGAAGGGGTAGCCAACGGAGAGGAGAATGGGCAAGAGCAACCGACCGTATGACGGGCTTTTCATCACTCTAGAAGGGGGTGATGGATGTGGCAAAACAACAGTTGCAGCGCAACTTGTTCTTTTTTTGCAAAAAAAAGGATTTCATGTTTTCAAAACAAGAGAACCTGGTGGCACACCCCTTTCAGAGCAAATCCGCCATTTGCTTTTGAATCCTCAAACTAACGCCCCTATCTCTTCAGAAGCTGAATTACTGCTCTATTTAGCGGCGCGTGCTCAAAATTATCACGAAAAGATTAAACCTGCGCTTCATCGAGGAGAAATTGTTGTTTGCGAACGGTTTCATGATTCTAGCATTGCCTATCAAGGATGCGCCCGCCACCTCGGCATGTCTTATGTAGAAGATCTTTGTACTCGGATCTGTCCCCATCCCGACCTTACCTTTGTTCTCGATATAGATCCCGAAGTAGGACTCCAGCGAGTACGTACAGCACGCAATCAAGAAGATAGGCTGGAGCAAGAAAAACTCCCTTTTCACCAAGAAGTCAGACAAGGCTACCTGCACCTTGCCGATGCCCATCCCGACAGAATCACCCTTATCGACGCCTCAAAGCCCCTCGAACAGGTCATCCACGATGCCTGCAATGCCATCTTACCCCACCTCAAACTCAGGACTGCCTAGTGAAAATCAGTAAATTCCTTGAAAAACCGTTCAATATATTGTACTATTGTAATGAAAGAACGCATATACCGGATATATCGAGTCCCTGAATTCCGCGACTGGTTTGAAGAACAAACTGAAAAGGCAAGGGTTCAGATTGACGACCGCTTATCTAAAATGCAGGATGAAGGATACTTCGGTGACCATAAATCGGTTAGTGAAGAGCATGACATTTGGGAACTTAAATGGAAAAACGGTAGGCGTATTTATTTCGCTCACATTCCAGAAAACAATATCCTAATATTATTAGGCGGTAACAAGAATGGTCAAGACAAAGACATCCGTAAGGCAAAAAGCCTCTACAAAAAATATACAGCTTAAAAAAAAAACGCGTTCCATCAAATTGGATGCAGGAATAGATCGCTATGATCCAACTGCAGCTTTGCTGGACGAAGAGCGCATCGGGCGCGCAATTTGGGAATGCTTAAAAAATGGGGATTCAGAAGGTGTTATTGAAGTTATTCAAATTCACTTGGAAGCCTACAACAAGACGCAGTTAGCAAAAGAAGCTCATTTACCTAAAACAACTTTGTATCATAGTCTCAGAAGTAAAAATCCAACCATCAAAACATTAGCTAAACTCGTGCATGCTTGTGTGTAAGAAATGAAGCCAAAAGAGAGATTGAGCAGAATTGTAGAATTGGGGAGAGTGCCGCATGCGCTGCTGTTTGCAGGACCAAGGGGTGCGGGAAAAAAAAATGCGGCATTGCAATTTGCAGGTGACCTGCTTCAAAAGAGCGTATCCAATCATCCTGATGTCCATCTCTATTCCCCAGAGGGAAAAGCAGGCATGCACCCGATCGAGTCCATCAGAGAGATTTCGCAAAATGTCGCTCTTGCTCCCTACACAGGTAAGTGGAGGATCTTTATTATTGATGAAGCTGAGAAAATGTTGGCCACAAGCAGCAACGCCATACTGAAGACACTGGAAGAGCCAACACCAAATACAGTGATCATACTCATCTCTCATTACCCTGATCGACTCATTCCTACCATTCTTTCCCGCTGCCAAACCATTGAATTCCCACCTCAAAAATCCCCAGTAGATACCGATGTATTAAATATTTTATGTGGAAATACACCTCGCGAGAAGCTCACCTCTTTTGAAAGCGAACAGCCAGATACTGTCTTTGAAACCATTCTATTTTGGCACCGCGATCGCCTTCTTCTTGAAATCAATGCCCCTGAAGAGCTTCTTCATTTCCCCGAGCATCGAAAAACTATACAAAAAATTCCTTTGATTCCTCTTGAATATGTTGAGAAGCAAGTAGCCCTCGCAGCTCTTGCTCACAGCCGTTCAACTAAATTATCTACTTGTCTCGAAATGTTATTTATATCGTTAATTAACTAATTTATTGCTATCAATAAATTATAAATGTATAATTAATGCATTAATTACGGAGGCATAGTATGTCTGGTGCTGTTGTTTTTAAGGTGCATCAAGAAAGTTTTTTTAGAGAAATCTCAGAAGAAAATGAAAAAAAAGAGTTGGTGTCAAAAATCGCGATTTTTGTTTCTGCAGCTCTTTCAGCTATAGGGACCATTATCACTTGCTATTATGTTTCTCAAATAACAGATCCTACTTGGATCCATTATGGAGATGTATGTGCCCTAGTGATCACACCAGCAGTCTTAGGTGGAGGCGGCACCATTGCATTAGTTGTGTGGGGTTCAATAATCACCTTTTCAAAAAAAACATATCCAAGCGCTGAGTACCCAAACAAACCCTCCAAAATTTCTTCTGCCGAATTTGAAAAAGAGTTACATCACCTAAAGAATGATGATCTCGAGAAGATTCATGATAGATATGCAAAAATTGGCATGGCTTTTCTTCCAGGCAATGCCGTTATCTCCAATCCACAAGCTAAAGAACTGAGCAGACTGATTGAAACATTTGGTTCTTTAAAAAAGGAACGTGATGTTTATCTCAAAGATAAAACGCTTGAACAGGCAGTTAAAAATGCTCCCTCTGGCACATTCCCAATATGGGACGGGATTACAAATCGAATTATCCAATTAGAAACTGAGTGGAAAACGCTCCAAGCTGGCATCCAAAAGGATTACAGCCAGCAAAAATAAAAAAGATTCATCTCCCTGCGCTCTCCGCGGCCTCTGCGGTTACCATTTCACTCGTTTTTTAATTGGATTTGATTACAAAAAAATAGGTTGTCAGTAACTTTTGTGCAATGACTTCTCAAGAATAAGCTTTATTGTTAGAGTGCGGATATGCGGTGGAGTTTTTTGCCAAAAGATAAAGTTTTTTTTCGGATGTTGGAAAAGCTGGCGGTGACGGCAGAGGTTACTGTCAATCGATTTGAAGTGCTTTTGAGGGAATGGGATTTAAGGCATCCTGCAATTGGGGAGATTCGGGATTTAGAACATGAGTGTGACCAAATTGTCCATGACATCATGGTGAAACTCAACAAAACATTTGTGACGCCGATTGATCGGGAAGACATCCAATTGCTATCGAAAAAAATGGATGATTTGGTGGATAGCGTCCATGCTCTGTGTGAGCGGATGGTGATTTTTCAAATTGATACTTTGCGACCAGATTTAATAGAAATGGCGTCACTTTTAAAAGAAGCGATCGGATTTACTGTGAGCTCTATCAAAAAATTGGAAAGCTCAAAAGAAAATGCGCTCATTTTTGAGGAATGCATTCAGGTCCATACTCTTGAAAATAAAGGGGATCGTCTTTTTGAAAGAGCATTGGGTATGCTTTTTCAAAAGGGGGCAGATCCTTTAGAGGTCATCAAATGGAAAGAGATTTACGACTTTCTTGAAATAGCTATCGACGAATGTGAAGATATAGCCGACGTGGTCTGGGGCATCGTGGTCAAATATGGGTGAGCTGGCTTTAAGCCTCTACATTCTGCTTCTTTTGATTTTAGCAGCAGAGTTCACCAACGGTTGGACCGATGCTCCCAATGCGATCGCGACTGTGGTTTCAACACGCGTTTTTTCTCCTCTTGTTGCTGTCCTTGTGGCTGCGGTCTTCAATTTCTTGGGGGTACTCTCGGGAACCGCAGTGGCTCATACGATAGGCACTGAAATCGTCAACCCTTCCGTAATCAATATGACAACTTTAGCAAGTAGCATGATTGCCATTGTGATCTGGAGCTCAGTCACAGCTCGTTTGGGGTTGCCAACCAGCGAAACGCATGCATTAGTTGCAGGTCTTGGCGGTGCAGGGATTGCCACAGCAGGATTTAAAGTTCTGATTTGGTCAGGCTGGAAAAAGATATTACTTGGCTTACTCTTTTCAACTTTATTGGGGTTCTTTTTTGGTATCGTGGTGATGTCTTTATTCTACCGTGTGTTTCAAAATGTCAGTGGAGCTAAACTCCGTAGAGTTTTCCATTATTTGCAGATGATTTCTGCTTCCTTCATGGCTTTTAGCCATGGTTCGAACGATGGTCAGAAATTCATGGGAGTTTTTACTTTAGCACTTGTGATGGGAGGGGCGCTTCCTGAATTTGTGATTCCTCTTTGGGTCATGGCCTTGAGTGCTGCTGTGATGGCTATTGGGACACTTGTAGGTGGTTGGCGGATTTTAAAAACAATGGGATTTAGAATTACTCATTTGGATACACCGCAAGGATTTGCAGCAGAATTTGTCGCTGCGTCTACGATCGAGATTGCCTCATCTATGGGGGTGCCATTAAGCACAACACACACGATCAATACGGCTATTATGGGTGTCGGTGCTACCCGTCGCTTTTCTGCAGTGCGCTGGGGAATCTCTCAACGGATTGTCTCGGCTTGGATTTTCACGTTTCCTGCATGTGGTCTGATTGGCTATTTAGTGGCTCTTATCCTTGAAAATTTGATGTAAAAATGTGGAAAGCTGTTTGACAATGAAGTGGGGAATGTCGTGTCCCCCTTGAAATGTGTGGAGCTTTCCTTTTAGACCACATTCTTGAAGAAGTCGCTCTAATGCTTGAGCAAAAGGGAGGGGAAGTAGAGGATCATGGGTGCCATGGCTTTGGAAAAAAGGGGTGTTTGCATGCTGAGGTGCTAATCTTTTCCACCTCGTTTCATGGATCAATGTCCCAGAAAATATGACGAGCCCTCCCCATTTTAAAGGGGAGCTCAAAACCGTTTCAATGGCTAAAATGGCCCCTTGACTAAACCCCCCTAAAATGATCTGATGACGGGGGATATCCAAATCGGCAAGTAAGTTTTCAATGCAATCGCGCGCTGCATTGATATCAGGGGGAAAAGCTTGAAAAATATCTTCTAGCCGATTTTCAGCAATGGCTCGATTGAGCAATAGCATATCGATCGGAAACCATGCCCTTCCAGAGTAGTGAGATGAAAAAGGGATTTCTAATGGTCCCTGAGGGAAAATCCATGTGGGCCCTTCATAACATTGGCTTAAAGGCTCTAAGTCGAAAGCATCTGCCCCAAACCCATGCAAAAAAATGATAGCGCCTCGAGAGGGATCCCCTTTTCTTTCGAGGATCTCGAGCCCACCTACTCGCCTTTTAACAATTTCATTCATGGAAAACGCTTGGACACAACTTCCCAATCGATGTTATCGAAAAAGGCATTGATATAGGCTGCACGGTCTAAGCCGTAGTCTACCATAAAAGCATGCTCCCAGACGTCCATAATCAAGATCGGTTTGCCGCCTGCCAAATGTCCTATGTCATGTTCTCCAATCCAAGTGTTGATGAGGCGACCTTCTATTGGGTCAATATAAAGTACTGACCAACCTATTCCTCTGATTAATCCCGTTTCGACAAAGTCTTTTTTCCAGGCATCGAAGCTGCCAAAATCTTTGTTAATTTTTTCAGCAAGCTGGGATTTTTCATCAAGAATTGTCTCTTTGCCCCCTAAATTCTCAAAATACAGCTCATGAAGGCGCATCCCATCATATTCCCACCCAAAGCGGCGTTTGAGCTCTTGAAACTGAGGTGTTTTTTGTTTCCCTTCTTGAGTGATTTGATTGAGCGTGCTGAGTAAAAGATTGGTGTTGTTGACATAACCTTGATAAAGCTTGAAGTGGTTATTGAGGGCTTGATCACTGAAACCAGGCATACCCAACAGATGGGAAAAGTCTTTTGACTTGTATACTTTTTGTGCCGATTCCGATTGAACTGGTGTATTTGTGGGCGGCGGCGCTGCAGACAACAAGGTAAGAGCAGTTGCAAGAGTAAAAATATACATAGGTCTAATCTCCTCCGTTGAGTTAAGATCTGAAGCATAATGTAAGATTTTATTATGTTCAATAAGTGAGGTAAGATGGCAGAGACGGTAACTTTAAAAGGGCAAGCCTTTACGTTGAAAGGCAATCTCGTCAAAGAAGGACAAGAAGCTCCACAATGTGAGCTAGTAGGGGGTAACCTCTCTTCTGTGAAGCTAAGTTCATTCAAAGGAAAAGCGCTTTTGTTGATCTCAGTGCCTTCGCTGGATACAGATGTTTGCAGTCGGGAAACACACCGCTTTAATCAAGAGATCGACAAATTCAAAGATCAGCTTTCTGCTGTGTGTGTGAGTATGGACCTTCCCTTTGCACAATCCCGCTGGTGTCAACTTGAAGGAATAAAAAACGTCACTGTTCTTTCTGATTACAAGAACCATGAGTTTGGTGAAAAATATGGGGTGCTCATTCCTGAGTTAGGGCTTTTAGCGCGCTCCGTTTTTTTGATTGATCCCAACATGAAAATCCAAATGGTACATCTCGTTAAAGAGGTCACTCAAGAGCCTAACTATGAGATCATCCTCGAGAAAATCAATCAATTGCTCAAGACCACTCACAAATGATTCGGTTAAGGCGCTCAGAAGACAGGGGATTTGTCGATAAAGGCTGGCTTCAAAGCTATCATACTTTTTCATTCGATACCTACTATGATCCCGATTTCAAAGGGTTTCGCCAACTTTTAGTGATCAACGAAGACACTGTCAAGGGAGGGAAAGGTTTCGGCTCACATAGCCACAAAGATATGGAAATTGTGACCTATGTTTTAGAGGGTGTTTTAGAGCATCAAGATAGTATGGGAAACACAAGTGTCATCAGGACAAATGAAGTGCAGCTCATGACTGCTGGCACAGGAATCGTTCATAGTGAATACAATCTTTCTCATCATCAATCTGCCCATTTTCTACAAATTTGGATCCGCCCCGAAAAAAATGGGTTAGAACCTAGTTACGCCAAGAAGTCTTTTTCAGATGCTTCAAAATGGGGGCAATGGTGCCTTCTTTGCTCTCGTAACGGACGGGAAGGGTCTTTGAGGATCCATCAAGATGCAGACCTGTATGCTACCCTTTTAGATGATCACGATGAAATCCTTTTTGAAACGTTATTTGATCGCTATTATTGGATCCAGATCATCAGTGGTCAATTTCTTATCCAAGGGAAGACTCTGCAAAAAGGAGATGGCGCCTTCATCCAAGATGAATCCACGATCAAAATCCAATGCCTCAACTCCGGAGAGCTCCTTCTTATAGACTTGGCTTAATAGCTTTTATAAGCATTAATTTTTGTGACATTAGCTGCTACTTCAGTTAAAGAATCTCCAAGGGAATGTTCTTCTTAGTTATGGATGCGATAGCGTCAAGAACTAAAGCAATAGCGGAAATACCAACCCCTGCCCAAGCTACATCATGAATGTAACTGATTATCCCTGGAGGCAGATCGATAGGAATTATTCCTCCTAGAATCAATCCAGATATGATAGAAACAATAGGGGTAAGAGTTAGATCAATAGTTTGGGTAATGCGATCACTTGGGAGTGTACCCAGATAACCTTCACTTATATAAGCCTGAAGAGTACATGCAGCAAAAGACATATTAAAACCTCCTTTATTTACAATTTATTTTAGCATTCTTACATTAAGAAAAAATAAATTGGCTGATTATCAAAGACCGAGAGCTTTTTTGCCTGAGCACTGCAGGCACATTCTCATCGATCTCGCTTACTTAAAAAGCTTCAGTAAATCATCAGGCAAGCCATAATCTTGGGCAAGCTGATAAGGTGTTGATCCTTCTAGGTTTGGATTGTTTTGAATATTCGGGCATTTTAATAGACTTTCTATGATGCCTTTGTAAATTTCTTTCGAGGATAACGCAAAATATTGAGAAACAGCTTCGTGTAGCGGATACACTCCATATTTGTCTTGTGTATTCACATTAGCACCGCTATTTATCAGAAGGTTGACTATCTTAAGATTCCCTTTTTTGATAGCACAATGTAGGGGAGTTCTCTCCCTATCATCAATGGCATCGCAAATGATTTTGGAATTTGAAAGAAGCTGTCCTACAACATCTTCCAACCCTAAACTGATTGCCGTATGCAAAGGTGTGTTGCCCAACAGATTTTTGGCATTAACATCGGCACCTTGGGAGAGTAAATTGGCGATTTCATCTTCATTGTTGTTGGCTACAGCACTATGTAAGGCTGTGTCCAAATCTTCAGTTTTTCTGGTTTTGGCTTTATTTACTAAGCTGGAAAGAATGTCTTGATCATTGTTCATTAAATCTAGAAATAAAGGAGGATTTTCTTTTACTACTTGATTTGGGTCAACTCGAGGAGGTATTTGATTTGGAACGGCTTGATGGCAAAGCCTTTTTATGCCTGCAGCAACATCAAAAAGGAACATGGCACCCGCAATGCCAACGCCGGCCCATGCACCTATATGAATGTATCCCACTATTCCGGGAGGAAGATCAAGAGGAATAATCCCTGCTAGAATCAAACCAGATATGACAGAAATTGTAGCTATGAGAGTCACATCAATGGGGATTGTAATAGGATCGCTTTTTAGAGGGCTTAAAGAACCTTGAGCACAATAAGCCTGAAGAGTACATGCAGCAAAAGACATAAAAAATAAATCTCTCTATTTTGAAAAGTCTATTTTAACCTAACTATGTTAAGAAAAAATAAATTTATAGTTCTAAGGGTCTATAACAAAGAGTTTTCTGGGATTTCACCAAAGATTTAGTGTTTTCCACCAGAGGCTGCCGAGACCGAACCAAACGATGATATGAGCCACACTGAGGACAAAGCCGATGCGCCACCAGTCCTTAACATCAATGTAGCCAGATCCGTAAAAGAGGGGAGCAGGACCACTTCCATAATGGGTCAAACATCCCATCAAGCTGCTTGAGAAAGCAAAGACTAAAATAGCAAAAGCGGGAGGAGTGCCAAGGGCAATAGCGACCATTAAGAAAGCCGGATACATCGCGCTCACGTGAGCCGAGTTGCTGGCAAAGAAATAGTGAGAGTAGAAATAAACAAGTGCCAGAATTGCAAAAGCAAGAGTCCAATTTAATCCGCCAACAAGCTCAACAACCTGCTCACTAAGCCAAGGGGTAAATCCTAATGTGTTCAACGCTGTTGCCATCATAATTAATGTGGCAAACCAAATGAAGGTATCCCAAGCTGTATGCTCTTTTGTGACATCCTGCCACTCTAATACCCCAGTTATGAGAAGAAGGGAAAGTCCCGCCATGGCAGCAACGGTTGCATTAAGCCCCCATGCTCCTCCAAATACCCAAAGAATCAAAAGAAGGATAAATGTCCCTAACATGAGCCATTCATTTTTGGTTAACTTTCCCATTTCTGCCAAACGGGTTCTTGCCATCAGTGGAGCATCGGGTGTGTTGCGCACTGCTGGTGGGTAAAGTTTGTAGACGATCAGCGGCATCAATACAAGGCTAAGCAAACCAGGCAAGAGAGCTGCAAGTGCCCATCTTCCCCAAGTGATCGAGTAGCCTGCATCTTGAGTTAAGCCAGCTAGTAAAGGATTCGCAGCCATGCCTGTCAAAAACATGGCACTAGTGATGATCGAGCCTTGATAGACAACCTTCATTAAGAAAGAGCCAACCCTTCTTTCTGTTCCCAGTATGGGTTCACTCCCAAAAGATTTTGCAAGGCCTAAAACAATAGGATAAATCACCCCTCCAGCGCGAGCTGTCACACTGGGTATAGCAGGGGCAAGAATGAGCTCGCTCAGTAAAAGACCATAACTTAAGCCGAGAGTTTTTTTGCCAAAAATAGAGACAAAGTAATAGGCAATTCGGCTCCCTAGGCCTGTTTTAATAAAACCTCTTGAAATAAAAAATGCAAAAACAACAAGCCAAGCGATGTAATTATGAAATCCAGAGAGTGCAGCTTCTAGGCTCAAGGTTTTAGTTAGGGTTACAATACTTAAGCTGATGATGACCAAAGCCCCCAAAGGGAGAGGTTTTAAAATAATCCCAATAATCGTTGCGAAAAAAAGAGCAAACAGATGCCAAGCTTGAGGGTTCACCTCAGCCGAATGGGGAGCAAACCAGATTCCTAAACCGATTAGAAAAACGATAAAAAGAGTAATGTATTGTTTTTTATGCATGCAACTATTCCAATTTTTTGTACAAAAATTTTTCAAAATTCGAAAGAGATCTAATCATTTTTTTCGAATAGTGGGACCGATTCATGTGAGGCTAACCATTTTTCCATTTCTGAAACTGCGTCATCGATGAGTTCTGTATTTTGGAAAAGATTGAAAAGACAAGATTGTTTATCTTCAGACATGATAGCCGTTACATCATCAAGACAGATGAAGGCGGTATCGACTAGGTTGTCTTCAAAAGCTTTTTGGATATGTGAGAAAAGTTCTTGGGGATACAGCGTACAGCAGCAAGCAATCAGATTTCCCCAAACAAATGATGGAATCCGGATCAGCTTTGTCTCGAATAATGACTTAAAATAATCTAAGACAATTGTCCGTTGAATCCTCCCGCAACCGACCAAAATCACAAGAGCCGTTTGGCAAGCTGCCCGAACGTATTCGTTTATGATCGGGCTTTCAATCAGCGTATAAAGAGGTTCGATATTTTGTCCGCAGACACTGGCTAAAATACGGCATAAGTCCTCAGTGAGCATGTCTCCTGCGATGGCATGGGGAATTTCTTCAGGAAAGCTAAATAATTTAATGATGTAAGGATAAGCCTGTTCTTCCCGGAATTGGGCTAAAAGATACATCGCATAAAGATGCCCCTGATAGTTATCATCTTCAATCACTTCGTCAATGCGCTCGATGGCATCTTGGAGAATTTTGATGAGGTGAGGGGTGATCTGACTTTTTTTAGCCACAGCATTTTCGATTGCTTCTCGCGGCAGTTCACCCATGTCATAAGCTAGCTCTTCTAGAATGTGTGCGAGTTCCATGCAGGGAAATCTTATATCAAGTGAGAGTTTTTTTATAGTCGATTAAATAGTCGACTTTCTCAATTCAAGTGCTTAAAATCTGGTAAATATTGAGGTTTAAAATGAAAAAATGTCTTATCTTTAGTCTCTTTTTAGCCCTTTGCAGCTGTCAACCAAACCCCACAAAAAAGGAAACAAATATGTCTAATCCAATCGTTACAATGCGCACCACTCTTGGGAATATCCAAATTGAGTTATATGCAGCCCAAGCTCCTATTACCGTAGAAAATTTTCTAAGATATGTGGATGAAAAGCACTATGATCACACGATTTTTCACCGTGTCATCGACGGTTTCATGATTCAAGGAGGGGGAATGAACTCTGATATGAAAGAAAAGTCGACACATGCACCCATTCGTAATGAAGCTGAAAATCGCCTTTCAAACCAAGTAGGTACGATTGCCATGGCGCGCACCTCAGATGTGCATTCAGCATCTAGCCAGTTTTTCATTAATGTTGCCAACAATACTTTTCTCGATCACCGCAGTCCCACACCAAGCGGTTATGGGTATTGTGTTTTTGGAAAGGTGACCTCTGGTATGGATGTTGTCAATAAGATCAAAACAGCAAAAACAGCTACGAAAAGAGGGCATGAAAATGTCCCTATCCAAAGTATTGAAATTCTCGAAATCACGCGAAATTAAAAGAACAAGCCCAGGAATTCTTCCTGGGCTTTTTCTAGATTTGAATTCTAGGTATCTCTGACAGGTTGACTGTCAGCAGCAAAGTCTACAACTATTTTTTTGGAGGCTTTGGGCTTCCTGGTTTATCTTTTTTGGTCATAGATTTACCACATAATTAATTTCCGCAAATGTCCTCGAGAACTACCTCTCAGATCCATTTGCTTCTGACCACATGATCTAAAAAAATACTTTTTTATGAAACATTTTTTTTTTCAAACCTTTTGCACTTTTTAGACATAATGGCAGGCGGCGAAGTGGGAGGGTTTGATTTCGCGTAAAAGGGGTGAGTGGGTGCGGCAATGGTCAGTTGCAAGGGGGCATCTGCTTGCAAAAGGGCAGCCTGTACTGAGAGTAAGAGAGGTAGGAACATCACCGGACAAGACAATGCGTTGCCGTTTTTTTTCAATGGCTGGATCAGGGATGGGAATAGCGGAAAGAAGCGCTTTAGTGTACGGGTGTAAGGGTTCACTATAGAGTTCAACGCTTGGGGCAAGCTCCATGAGTTGGCCTAAATACATCACTGCAACGCGGTTAGAGATGTATTTGATCATGGATAAGTCGTGCGCAATAAAAAGGTAAGTTAGCCCCATCTGTGCTTGCAATTTTTTTAAAAGATTGACCACTTGTGCTTGGATAGAAACATCGAGGGCTGAAATGGGCTCATCGCAGACCAAAAATTTTGGTTCAACAGCTAATGCCCTTGCAATGCCAATGCGCTGCCTTTGCCCTCCACTAAATTCGTGGGGGAAACGGCTCATATGATTGGGATTTAATCCAACAAGTGTCAATAATTCTTCAACTCGTTTTTTGCGTGAGGACTTGTTTCCCAATTGATGGATAATTAAGGGTTCTGCAAGGATATCTTGAATCGTCATGCGCGGGTTTAAAGAAGCGTAAGGATCTTGAAACACGATTTGCATCTGACGCCTCATTTGCTTCATTTCTTTGCTTTTGAGGAAGCTCAGATCGATTCCATTAAAAAACACTTTTCCCGAGGTAGGTTCTTGAAGGCGCAAGAGCGTGCGTCCAAACGTTGACTTTCCGCATCCACTTTCACCCACGAGACCTAAAGTTTCTCCTGAATAGATCTGTAAATTGAGATCTTTAAGTGCTAAAAAAGACCTATTGCCTGTCGTGAACTCTTTTGTCAGATGTTGAATGTCGAATAATATTTTTTTCATTTTTTTGTGAGCCAACAGGCCGCGCTATGGTTATTTTCCACCATTTCTAATACAGGACGTTTGATTTGGCAAATTTTCATGGCATGTGTGCACCGGGGACAAAAAGAGCACGCTTTAGGAGGATAGAGAAGATTAGGGGGTGTCCCCTCGATGGGTACTAAATCTTGATTGGCGTTCATATCTAGACGAGGTACTGAACGCAAAAGGCCTCGGGTATAAGGGTGACGTGGATTTGAATAAATTTGATCGACTGTCCCAGCCTCTACAATTTCTCCTGCATACATCACGATGACACGATCACACATTCCCGCTACGATCCCTAGATCGTGAGTAATTAAGATAATACTTGTCCCCATAGCTTTTTGAATATGTTGCATGAGCTCTAATATTTGAGCTTGGATAGTCACATCTAAAGCTGTGGTCGGTTCATCAGCTATTAAAAGTTTTGGATTACAAGCAAGAGCAATGGCGATGACAACTCTTTGCCGCATTCCTCCACTAAATTCGTGCGGATATTGACTAATCCGTTGGTCAGGTTCGGAGATTCCTACCCATTTGAGAATTTCGATGGCCCTTCCGTAAGCCTCTTTTTGAGATAACCCTTGATGTTTAACAAGACCTTCAATGATTTGTTTGCCGATGGGCATCGTAGGGTTTAGCGAAGTCATCGGGTCTTGGAAAATCATCCCAATCTCTTTACCGCGGATTCGTTCCATTTTTCGATATGTTTTGGATAATAAATTTTCGCCTAATAACTTTATTTTTCCTGAATGAATAAAACCCGGAGGCTGAGGGATTAATCCCATGATGGCTTGAGCCGTCACACTTTTACCACACCCTGATTCACCCACAATTGCAACGGTTTCACCTTTTTGGATGTTAAAGGAAATGTCTCTTACAGCATGGATCTCTCCTGCATGAGTGCGAAATTTTACAGAAAGGTTGCTCACTTCTAAAAGATCCATTATTTCCTTAACTTTGGGTCAATGGCATCGCGAAGCGCATCACCCACAAGATTGAAAGCCAACATCGTGACGCTAATAAAGGCGGCTGGAAAAAAAAGTCTCCATGGGTAATAGCGCATCGCTGGAAGGCCATCGCTTGCCATTGTGCCCCAGCTGGCTACTGGTGCTTGAACTCCCAATCCTAAAAAACTTAAGAAGGCTTCGGTAAAAATAGCAATAGGTATCGTGATGGTCATGGTCACAATAATCGGACCCATGGCATTCGGAATCAGATGTTTGAAAAGAATACGGCTGTTACTTGCTCCCAAAGCTACCGCTGCTTGTATATACTCTTGCTCTTTGAGTTGTAAAAGCTGGCCTCTCACAATCCGAGCCATTCCGATCCACCCTGTGATGGTCAATGCAATCAAAATAGGGATTAACCCAGAGCCCATCACGACCATCAACATGATCACAACAAGCAAATAAGGAATAGCATACAAAATATCAGCCATGCGCATGAGAAGATTATCAAGCCGACCTCCTGCGAGTGCTGCAATACCGCCCCAAACAACACCTAAAATGAGATCAATCACTGCGGCTGAAATCCCTACGAAAAGAGAGATCCGTGCTCCGCAGGCGACCCTTGCGAACATATCTCTTCCTAGATCATCCGTACCAAACCAAAATTGCTTTGAGGGAGGTTGATTTTTGGATGCTAAATGCGTTTCGTAATAGGGATAAGGAGTCAGAGAAGGAGCCAGAAGAGCAAAAGCAGAAAGCATTAAAAGAAGAGCGATCCCCGCCATGGCGACCCTATTCTTACGCATCCGTCGTATCACATCTTGCCAAAAGCTTAAAGAAGGGGTGTAGATTTCTTCAGCCAAACCTGGGTCTTGATGTATAGGGGTGAAAAGATCTGCGTCGATCGTCATTTAATTTCCTCTTTTTCCCACTTTGATCCGAGGATCAATCCATCCATAGATCATATCAACCAAAAAAATAGATGTGAGCAAAATCATACTATAAAAGACAGTAAGCCCCATGATCACAGTATAATCTCTGTTAGTGACGCTGTTAATGAACCATTGTCCCAAACCGGGGATTCCAAAGATTTTTTCGATGATAAAACTCCCCGTGAGAATATTAGCTGTCAATATGCCCAAATAAGTAACCACAGGAAGGAGTGCGTTGCGAAGCCCATGCTTGAAAATGACAACAGTATCGCTCAATCCTTTTGCGCGCGCTGTTTTGATGTAATCCATTGACAAAACTTCTAGCATATTAGAGCGTGTTAACCGCGCAATAAAGGCTGTGGGGAGAGCAGCCAGTGCTAATGCTGGTAAAATCGATTGTTGGAAAGTGCCCCAGCGGGCCACTGGAAGAAGATCAAGTTTAATCGCAAATAAGTATTGCAAAAAGGCAGCTAAAATAAAGCTGGGAACAGAAATCCCAATCACAGCAACGATCATGGCGGTGTGATCTTGCCAGCGGTGTTGTTTTAAAGCGGCAATACTGCCTAAAAAAATGCCGCACGAGAGGGCGATCAGCAAAGCCTCCAGACCCAGCGTTGCTGAAATTGGAAATCCATTGTTAATAATATCATTGACAGTGCGCGCTTTGTACTTAAACGAAGGTCCCAAATCCCAACGTGCAATCGATTTGAGATAATTTAAATACTGAATATACCAAGGGTCATTGAGTTTGTAGTGCTCATATAAAGATTCTAGAATCTCTTTAGGAAGGGCCTTTTCTTGAGTAAATGGGTCGCCAGGAATGGCTTTCATCAAGAAGAAAGTGATCGTGACAATCACAAAAAGGGCAAGTGCATTGGAAAAAAAACGTTTGATCAGATACTGAATCACGGTTTTTCCTTCTCAAGGTAGGCTTGTTTAAAATCGATAGTCCCTAATGAAGAGAGAAACACGCCATGTAGATAAGGCTTTTTCAAATAGCCATACATTAAATAGTAGATGGGGATAACGGGCATATCTCCGATAAGGAGAGCTTCGGCCTCCCGTAAGATATGCGCTCTTTTGTTCAAATCTAACTCTTTTGCTGCTGCGTCAAGATAAGCTATATATTCTGGACGCTCCCAACCCGTATCATTGTTTCCCCCTTTTTCTGGGTCATTGCGGTATTTGAAAGGTTCCAAAAAAGAAACAGGATCATTAAAATCGCCTACCCACCCCATTCTTCCAATTTGATAATCTTGCTTACTGATTTTAGAGAGATAAACTTTCCAATCGAAGTGTGTGAGCTCTATCTTAATTCCTAGTACCTCGCTCCATTGTTGTTGGATCGCCTGTGCAATCTTTTGATGTTCCCGGTTGGTATTGAAGCTTAAAGTGATTGTTGGAAATTGCTCAAGGGTTAAATCTAGTTCTTCCAGACCCTTATTAAAAAGCGCTTTAGCTCCTTCAATATCCCCATCTTTAAAAAGAGTAGATGGGGGTGACCAACCAGGCATTTCAGGAACGAGCGCTAGAGCAGGCTTTTGTCCTGCTTGCGTAACGTGTGTGACAATATCTTTACGATTAACGGCAGCTCCAAGCGCTTTGCGAATGTTCACATTATTAAGTGGATAAATGTCTGTGTTTACTTTGTAGTAATAGGAAGCCGCAGCGGGGTAGAAATGAGCTTTTCCTTCTGCAATCAATGCCGGGATAAATTCAGGGGGAAGGTTAGAGAGGGGAGAGCCGCACCAGTCGAGCTCATTCATCTCGTACATATAAAATTCTGTGGTCGTGTCATCGATCATCGCAAGGTGAATGGCATCTAATTTCACTGCTTTGGCATCCCAATAAAGGGGATTTTTGGTGGCCAGGATTTCACTCTCATGCTCCCAGCTGTCCAGTTGAAAAGGGCCATTGCTGATGTATTGAGATCCTGATGAAGCTGCCCAATCAGGATTGACTTGATCTATTTTTTTATTCACCGGATAAAAAGTTGGAAAAGCCACAAGCTCAAGAAAATAAGGAGTGGGAAATTTCAAGGTCACGACAAGGGTTTTAGGATCAATCACTTTGACACCTAAAGCGCTCATAGGAAGTTTTCCCTCTTTCACCAATTCTGCATTCTCAATCACATAAAGCTTATAAGCAAATAGGCTGGGAAATTTAGGATCAAGCATCGTTTGCCATGCATAGGCAAAATCTTCAGCCGTTACAGGTTCCCCATTCGACCATTGAGTCTCTCGCAAAGTAAACGTGTAAGTTTTTCCATCCTCCGAAACTTCAATTTTTTCTGCAGCAGCAGGATGGGGGCGATCGCCTTCACCCAGGCGGGTTAACCCTTCAAAAAGCATGATCAGCATGCTCATCGAAGTGACATCCGTGGCTTTTCGAGAGTCTAATGTAGGTGGCTCTGTAAAAAGATTAAGACGTAGAAGATTTTGATGTTGAGCCTGATGAGGTGAGCGGCACCCCGAAAAACAAACCAAAAAAACCAATAAGGCTCTAATCATGATCAGGAGGATACCTAACCCCCCAATACCATGCAAGTTTGCCCTCTTTTCCTTCCCTATAAGGAAAGAATACTGCAATCCTTTCCTTCCAAAGAAGGACGAAAATGAGCTCTGTCATTAAAACTTATTTAAAATAAATTTTATGATTTTGAATGGGTTTAATTTGATAAATTTTTAAAGAATTGATAAAATAGCAGTATGGACTGCATCCAAAATTCACGTATTGGCGCACCTACTCATTTTAATAAAACAATAGCTGGTTTGACCTGCGTTTTAACGATTACTGGCATTGCACTGAGCATCATTGGACTGACTGATGCTTCAGATTTTTTTAATGCTATGACTCAGATTGGACCGGCGAACAATGGGGTAATTTTAGGAGCTTCCCTATTTCTTTTTATTTTCGATCTGGTGTGGATCGCAGCCCTCTGTCAAAAAACAAATGAGCAACCTCTTAGTCAATCGGAACCTACCTATTCCTATCCATCCTCACCTAGCTTGGTAAAATTAGCAGCTAAAGATTTGAACAATACAGATTTATTTAGTCAGAAACCTGAGGAAATGATTTTTTCAATATTTGTTCATTTAAGCCCAACCGAATTGGCAAGATGTGGTGAAGTGAGCAAAAGATTTAGACAATTAGCAGCAAGCCAAACTTTATGGGATCAGTTCGATCTGAGAAAAATTTTTCCTGAATTAAAATTTTTTGATGAATCCGATTGGGCTACCCATTTCAATTTGGCTTCCTTTGGGCTTTCTTTGGACGATGCAACCCCAATTGACAAACGCACTGCGATTCCAATCCTCAAAAAGGGTCTTTCTTCTTTGTCAATTAAAGAAGATGCTGGACTGACATTTTTGACAATCCCAAAAGGCCTTACGCCCAATATATTTATTGAGCTTGCCGGGTCCCCAAAAGTAGGGAATAAGATACAGACTGACGAATTCTTCATTCATGATCATTATTTAGAGAAATATGGGAATATTCCAGTTGATAAAACTTATCGGATTGTGATCACGAATCATGTCATTAATAATACTACACATTTACCAGAAGAACTCATGACCGATGATGCATTTTGGAATAGTCGTATAAATATTAAATTTAGCGGGCCCGGTTACGCTAGGAAAACCCACGATTTTTGCTTTGCCGACCAAGAAACTTATTTGAAAAAAATGGGTTGCAGGACTCCTAAAGCATTAGAAACATTAGTTCTGATTGGCGTGACATCGATAAACTCTGGGAAGCGTTTATTTGATGAATATACTCGCTGTTCAGAACCACTTTCTGATGGTTGTCGACCATTTGTTGGGACTTTTGGGTATTTCGGCATATATAGCTGCGGTGAAACTGACAGCTACGGGGTTGGGGGAGTATTACTTAACTTCTAAGGGATCAAAATTAATTCGACTGGATGTAAGCAGTTTTGAAGTCGGCGATGCCGTAAGGGGAGAGGATAACCCCTTGGACGTAGGGCTTTTTGGCATAGTCGAAAGAGAAATGGTAGAGAGGTGCGATCGGCATGGCATCCATGAGATAGGCTTCTGCTTGCTGAAGAAGGTTGGCTTCGAGAAGTGAATTGTAGATAGGATCTTCCCATCCTGTATTGTTAATGCCATTTGAGGCGTGTTTGAAGATTTCCAGGAAGGCGAGGGGGCTGCTAAAGTCGGCAATCCACTGCCCTATTCCGATTTGATGGAGCCCTTGCCTCATATGTTTTTGGCAAACTTGCCCCTCTAACGCTTGGAGCTCGACTCTGATTCCTAATGCCTCACTCCATTGTTGTTGCACATATTGGACAATTTTGTTGTCCCGTTCACTGTGAGTGTAGGAGAGTAGGGTGCGCGGAAAGGTTTCTCGAGTCCACCCTTTTTCTGCTAAACCCTTTTCAAAATAGGTGAGAGCCATTTCGACGTCATGATCAGAAAAATAAGATGGGGAATTCATTGCCATGCATCTCGGGATAGGAGTTGATGCGGGTATTTGGTGACCACAAAGAAGATGTGTGACGATCGCAGCACGATCGATGGAATAGCAAAAGGCTTTTCGGATGTTGGGATTATCAAAGGGTTGTTGAGTGGTGTTGAATGTAAACCATAAAGTTCCTGCAACAGGATACGACTCCAATTTTTCTTTTTTCTTCAATTTTTCCAGCAGTTCCGGACTAATATTGTGGGAGAGAGGTTGACCGAGCCAATCGAGATCTCCTTTTTCAAAAAGTTGGCCTTCCGTATGGCTATCGGCGATGATCGAGAATGTCATTTTTTCAACAGTCACATGTTGACTGTCCCAATAAAGAGGATTTTTTTTGAGAACAATCTCTGTTTGGGGTTTCCAATACTCTAGGCAAAAGGGCCCGCTAAAGGCTTCTGAACGCACCGGAAACAGCGTGGGAAAAGCTGTTAATTCCAAAAAGTAAGGGGTAGGTGCATGCAATGTGACAACCAATGTTTGGGTGTCTTTGGCTTCCGCATGTTTGATGTGGTAGAGCATATAAGCATAATCAGATGCAAATGAGGGAGATAAAGTTTGTTTCCACGATTTTACAAAATCATGTGCGGTAATAGGCCTAGCATGGCTCCAAAAGGCTTCACGTAAATGGAATGTATAGGTTAATAGGTCGTCAGAAATTTCAACAGAAGAAGCTAGAGCAGGCTGTGGAATCCCCTTTTCATCTAAACGCATCAACCCTTCATAAAGCTGTTTTACAACAGTGAGGTCTTTGAGGCTGCGCACTAACCGAGGATCGAGTGAAACAGGATCGTCAGATAGGTTCAAAGATAAAACTTGAGAGGAGATATTTTTTGTAGAGGGTTTGCTGCAACTCGCACATGCAACGAGTAACAAAGTGTAAAGGATGATTTTCATAAAAAACCTAATCTCAACTTGATGCGTATGTCTGCATATCGTGTTAAAATCTATCTTGTTTACTCGGTCATAGGTTTACTTAAAAGGGTATTCTTGTCATCGCATCTAGATTTAAGGTGTCGCTTCCTTGTAGGTAGTATGTGTGGAATCCAAGCCCGGCAATCATAGCGGCATTGTCTAAACTTAAGCCTTTGGGTGGCCAGAAAATAGGGCACGGGGCTTTGGCTTGTAAAAGAGCCCTTAAATAATTGTTTTGACTGACCCCGCCGCCGACAAGAATGCTTTTTGCTCCTCTTTGTTGTGCTGCACGTGCGATTTTTTCGACAAGGTACGAAGTCGCAGCATGCTGAAAGCTTGCAGCGACATCAGATTTATCTTCTTCTGAAATGAGTAAGGGGGAATGTTTAGTGGCGTTTTGTCCTTTAACTAAATAGAAAACAGCTGTTTTCAGTCCGCTGAATGATAGGTTAAAAGGGTTGTTTTCCATACGTCCCCCCTTCAAAGGAAAACGATGGGGATTTCCTTTTTTAGCGAGTTGCTCAATTTGGGGCCCTCCTGGATAGGGCAGATCGAGCAATTTTGCCACTTTGTCAAATGCTTCCCCAATGGCATCATCTTGTGTTTGTCCCAGTAAACGGTATACGCCCAGAGCTTCCACCTCAAGAAGCGAGGTATGCCCCCCCGAAATCACAACACCAATTGCAGGAAGAGGGGGGTTCTTTTCCATCATTGTTGCGTAAAGATGTGCCTCAACATGATTGACTCCTACAAGAGGTTTTTTAGAAGCAAGAGATAGCCCTTTGGCAAAGTTCAGTCCAATGAGGAGGGCTCCTATCAAACCAGGGCCTTTGGCCACAGCAATCAGATCTATTTCTTCAAATGAAACGGAAGCTTGTTTTAAAGCTGAATGAAGCAAAGGGGTGCACACATCAATATGTCGTCGACAGGCAAGCTCAGGAATCACTCCGCCATAAATTTGATGGAGATCTTCTTGTGTAGCCACAACATTGGCAAGAATTTCTTTCCCATCAAGCACAATAGCAATACCTGTCTCATCGCAAGTGCTTTCTATCCCAAGAACTAACACTCGACTATTTTAAATGAGCCATGAGATTTTTGCCAGCTTCGCTATCGACAATCCAGATGGCTGGGTTAGAGGCAGTGCCGATCAGTTGGGATGGGTATTCGTCGGGTTGCAGAGGACCTGTTAATACTTTTTCTAAAATGGGGGCTTTAGGGGCACCAAGGACGTAAAGGCAAATGTTGTGAGAGCGGTTGATGCATTCATATGTGAACGTCATCCGCCAGGAGTCTTTTTCGGGGATATAATTGGGGACAACAAGCCTCCCTTTTGCGGTTAATGCCTCTGTGTGAGGAAAAAGAGAAGCCGTATGGCCATCATCTCCCATGCCGAGCATCACTAAATCAAAAGGGTGGGAGCCCAATTTGTCTAAGATGATATCTTCATACGCTTTAGCATTGGTTTCAATGTCCTCTTCTGCCACCATGCGAAAAATTTGATTTTTAGTGATCGGGAGTTTTTTTAAGCCCCCCTCTTCCATAGCCATATGGTAATTGCTTGAAGTATCTGTCGGCGGAACACTTCTTTCATCACTCCAGAACAAAAAGACTTTAGACCAATCGAGTTGATCTGAAAGGGTGGACAACTTTTGATAGATTTTTTTTGGGGTTGAGCCGCCTGATAGCGCAACAGCAAAAAAACCATGATTTGCAATGGCTTCTTGCGCCATCTCAACCCATAAATTGACTGCAAATGCTAAAGAAACATCATGGTCTCCTGGGATGGCAATTTTCCTTCGGCTATCCAATATCTGATAGGTATCTTTCATGCTTTTCTCCAAGGTATTTCTGCCAAAACCGTTAACATATCATGATAGTGCTTGCCGCCAGAAGGATAAAAAATTTCTTCCAAAATTTCTTGTCCCGCCCTATTTCCAGCTAGATGAGCTGAGTAAGGTAAATGACATAAATCTTTTTCAGAATATTGAATTAAAATTTGGCGTGTATGGGGATGTCTTTTAAAAATATAGTCCCCTTTGTTTCTTATGCTTTCAATTTCAACTGATACAATCGCTCCGGCAGGGAGGGTTTCTACTTCCTCGGGAGACAAAATAAAAACAACCTCATGTAATGGCCGGCGATAGGTTAGACGGATATTGCCTTCAGACACCTCAAGCGAATCGAATTGCCAGCTCATGCGCGCGCTAAGCCATGCTTGTAAATAGGCAGCTCTGATCTCGGAATGTTGATTATAATGGATCCGGATCATTTTACTTTGCGCTAATGTAAGAATCGATTCTTGAGTTGAAAAAACCTGTGCAAAAATAGAGCGCCATCCCGATAAGGCACTCCAATTCAAATCTCCGATAGCGCAATGGAAACGTTGCATCAAAGCGAGCACAGACTGGCTGTATAGTTGGAGGTTGTTGGTAAATTCTGAATCAAAAATGATCCTGTCAGCAAAAGGCTCAATATGAGGCAGGACTGTATTTTCTGATGTGGGATCCTGTGTCCAGAGCAAATAGACAGGAAGGTCGGGTAAAATATGGGGTAGGATAATAAAGGGAACTCTTTCACAAAGGCTCCCTGCTACTTCGATTTGGATGATTTCGCAATAGACTTGTGACTCACCTTTTCCTAAGGTCTCTGAGTTCACCGTAGTTTTTAAATATTCTTGAGTTGGGTCTGTGTCAGCTAAGATCATCATCACACGGCAAGGAAATCGGCTCACCACCGATTTAATGAGGCTTTGGTAATAGCCAGAGTGCTCACTTTTTTGAACATACATAATTAAGTTGAAAAGAGAAGCTCTCGTTTTCTTTTGCCCTTGCTCTGTATTCCAAAGGCGGCTTAATTCTTCATTCAAATTCACCAGTTTTATGGAATTGTCCATTGACATCATCAGGTTAATCTCCATGAACGCCCATCGCGTGCCAGCATCTCTTCTGCAGCTTTTGGGCCCCACGTACCCGATTGATAATTTGGAAAATCACTAGGGGCGCTCTCATACCACCGATTTAAGACTGGAGTGATCCACTTCCAAGAGGTCAAAACTTCATCACCTCGAGCAAACAAAGTTCCATCTCCTAACATGCAATCGCAGATTAATCTTTCGTAAGCTTCGGGTGGGGCAAGCCCAAAATAGGATCCATAGCGAAAATCCATTTTCACGGGCTGAATGGGGCTGCTAGGCCCTGGCACCTTGCAGTTAATTCTCAAAGAGATCCCTTCATCGGGTTGAATGCGGATCACCAATACATTGTTTTCATTTTTCTTCCCTCTTAGAGAAAAAAGAATTTGAGGGACTTGCTTAAAGCCAATGGCAATTTCGGTGGCTCGTTTGGGAAGCCGTTTTCCAGCACGTAGATAAAAAGGAACATTTGCCCAACGCCAGTTGTCAATAAACAATTTAATCGCAGCAAAGGTTTCAACAGAGGAGTTAGGAGAAACATTTTTCTCTTCTCGATAACCGACAACTGCTTGTCCATCAATAAAACCAGGCCCATACTGCCCTCGCACAACATAATTATTAAATTGGGACATGTCGATGGGACGAAGAGCCTGCAAAACTTTGACTTTTTCATCACGGATCGCTTCAGCATTGAGGCTTGACGGCGGTTCCATCGCAGTTAAACACAACAGCTGCATCATGTGGTTTTGGACAATATCCCTTAAAATTCCTGCCTCTTCAAAAAAAGCTCCGCGTGTACCAATGCCAATTTCTTCTCCCACCGTAATTTGGACATGATCGACATAGTGATTATTCCAAAAAGATTCGAAAATAGAATTTGCAAATCGGAAAACAAGCAAATTTTGTACGGTTTCTTTGCCCAAATAGTGGTCTATTCTATAGATTTGCGATTCCCCCAGGTGATTGACCACGAGTTTTTGCAATTCAACAGCTGACTCATAATCGTGCCCAAAAGGTTTTTCGATGATCACTCGGGACCATTTATCTTTCACTTTGCTTGTGTCATACATCAATTGGTGATGACCGAGCTTCGCAATGATTTCGGGAAAAAAACTAGGCTGAGTGGATAAATAAAAGACTCTGTTCCCACGCGTTTCATGCTGTTTATCCAAAGCGTCTAAACGCTTGCGCAGCTCGTCATACCCTTTGTCATCATCAAAATTGGCACAATGGTAATAAATTTGTTGAGAAAATGTTCCCCATAAATTTTCATCAATCGGCTTAGAACGGGAAAATTCACCAACCGCCTCGTGCATTTCCTTTCGAAAATCTTCATCGGTTTTTTCCTTTCTGGCAAAACCCACGCATGCGAAATGGTGAGGGAGTTGACCTTCCCTCTGCAAATTATAAAGGGCGGGAAATAGTTTGCGGGCGGTAAGATCCCCTGTGGCTCCAAAAATTACCAAAATGCATGGATCAACCACTTTAGAGGAACGTTTTTCTTCGCTCAGAGGGCTTTGGAATGTATCAACAGGGATTGTTGTGATGTCTGGGAGGGGATGCGTGAAATCTTGCATGTTGCCTTTAGAAATTAAACTCAGATTAACCCTAAGAATTAACCGTTAAAAAGTTTAACCGCAAGGCAAATCATTCCACATCGAGCTCTGCCCCAATATCACTTTTTCCATTTCAATTTTTGCGGATCCATAAATCTATCCTGATGCAATTGCAATACTAATGCATGTTTTTGTTCTTCTGTGATCACTTCTGTGCATTTCAGATCGCCATTTATTTTTGCCACGATTACGAAATTACCAGATGGAGTAAATACAGTATTATTTTCTCTACGGAAACCTTTTTGTAAAACAATGTAATGATTATTTCTAATAATACTGTTCCAGTCAGCCCTCGTTTTTTTTGTGTGCTCAAAATTGTCTTGAAGCAATATTTCAGGATTGGCTCTCCAACTTACTTGAGGTTTGGCCTGTGGTTTTTCTAGAGATGTGCGATTAGCACTAAGACCCCTGAAGTCATTTAATGAACGAGACCGTTCACGCTTTTGAATTAGGTTGTGTTGTGATGGCATTTTTTCGTTTCTTTTCTCTTTAATCTGCTCTTTTTGGCTCAGTTTGTGGGCACTTAGTGCAATTAGTATGATGCCCACATTAGAGCTTGCCAAAGTGAGAACCCATAGGCTCCAATTTCCTGGGGTATTACCAATCGTTCCAATAAATGAACTTAACCAGCTCAATTCAGGTGGTAATGTGATGAGTTGATGTGATTGCAATAGTCCAACAGTTCCAAGGCCACAACCGCCCAAGACAACCAAAGATCCTAAAACAGCTACAGCCCACCACGCTTTTGAGGGGGGATTTTGGGGATCCACAGCTATGAACTTTGGGTTAAGGTATGGGTTTTCAGCAATTGGATATAAAACCTTTATAGTACCAGATGCAGGACGTGGATCCATTATAAATCTCCATTTATACTTCGTTTATAGCTATTACTTTACAAAAAAAATGTTAATTTGTGATTAAGATTTTTCTTTCAAAATAATATTCCCCACCCCTTGGTAAACAATTTTACTTAAAATTGACTTTTGAGTATAATACAAGATGTTGTAATAAGGAGTGTTTTATGACTGCCCATAAAGAGCATAAAGTTAGACTTAGTGTTGATTGTACTGAGGAAGAGCGCATGTATATTAAAATGTTGGCAGCTAAACATCGTATGACGATTAGTGAATATCTACTCTCCTTAGCCAGTCAAGAAATGCCTAGATGCACTCGCAGTCATGAGCCTAATGAAGCAACAGTCCGTGCGCTAAAAGAATCTTTTGATGAAGGGGAAATATATGAATCTGCAAGCGACTTTTGGGAAGCCATGGGAATGAAGCCAAATGCTGAAAATTAAGCCGACTAATCAATTCAAGAAAGATTTAAAAAAATTTAAGTATAATTCAAAAGTCATAGAAGAGTTAGATCATGTCTTAAATGCGCTTGTTCATGGAAAAGCGCTATCGGTTAAATATCAAGATCACGTTCTATCCAGTAATTGGAATGGCCATCGTGAATGCCATTTAAGACCAGATACGCTTCTTATCTACTACATCGATGAGGAGAATAAAATATTGACGCTTACACGTATAGGATCTCATTCAGAGCTTTTTAAATGAGGTTAATAACTCATGTTAATAGCCCAAGTGGCATTGAAGGAGGATGACTGCGGTGACGGTGTCGATGACTTGGGCGCGCTTTTTGCGTCGCATTCCTCCTTCTTTGAGAGAACGCTCGGCCTGGACTGTGGAAAGGCGCTCGTCGATGAGCGACACTTCACACGTGAAATGGGCTTGCAACAGGGTGACGAAATGTTTGACTTCATCTGCTAGGAATCCTACTTTGCCATTTAAATGGAGGGGATTGCCGATAATGATCCTTTCTAAGGCATAAGGTTTGAACAGATCATTTAAGCGTTGGATGGTTTCAGCAGTTGTTTTACCTGTTAGAACAACACCTAAAGCTGTTGCGATGAGTTTGTTTTCATCAGAAATGGCAACTCCAATCCGTTTTACGCCATAATCGAGGCTAGCGATCCGTGTTTTTTTCATGGTACTCGATAGTTGCTTTCACAAAATCTCTAAAAAGGGGATGGGCTTGTGTGGGGCGGGATTGGAATTCGGGGTGGAACTGAACGCCTACCATCCAGGGATGATTCTCCACTTCAGCAATTTCGCCAAGCTCACCATGTTCTAATATGCCTGAAAGTAGAAGCCCGTGCTTTTGAACAATCTCTTTATAGCGGTTGTTGAATTCATAGCGATGGCGGTGTCTTTCAGAAATACGTGTGGCACTGTAAGCTTGATGTGCTTTGCTCCCTTCAGATAAAAGGCAAGGGTAAGCGCCTAATCGCATGGTGCCTCCCAAATCTTCGATCGCCTCTTGTTCGCTGAGTAAAGAAATGACAGGATCTGGGGTATGGGGATCCATTTCTGTGGAATTAGCTTGGGGCAATTTGAGGACATGACGGGCAAATTCCACAACCATCACTTGCATCCCTAAACAAATGCCAAAATAGGGGATTTGATTTTCCCGGCAGAAATGGGCTGTAACAATCTTACCTTCCCACCCCCGCTCACCAAAGCCTCCTGGAACCAAAAATCCGTCACATCCTTTCAAGGATTCTGCTGACTTCACTTTATCTGATTCAAAGGTTTTAATGCGCAATTGATATCCTGCAGCGATAGCTCCATGCTGGAGGGCCTCGAAGACTGATTTGTAAGCGTCTTTGTGTTGCAGATATTTGCCCACAATGCCCACAGTGACAGTTCCTTTAGGCTTTTTAATGGTTTCAATGATCGTCTCCCATTCAGAAAGATCGACGTGAGGGCAATTTAAGCCAAGTTGATTACATATCTGTTTACCCACACCCTGTTTTTCAAGCATGAGGGGCACTTCATAGATAGAGGTTTTGACATCGGTGGCTTCAAAAACCGACTCACGCGGGACATTGCAAAATAGGCTGATTTTCTTTTTGATATCAACTGAAAGGTTTGATTCGCAGCGGCATAGGATTAAATCAGGCAATATGCCAATGCTTCGCAAAGTTTGGACAGAGTGTTGGGAGGGCTTAGTTTTCACTTCACCGGCAGCTTTCAGATAGGGGACATAAGTCATGTGAATATTGAGACAATCTTGGGGCTTTTCATAGCGAAATTGCCGGATCGCTTCTAAGAAGGGGAGCGATTCGATGTCACCCACTGTGCCTCCAATTTCAACAAGAACGATATCAGCTTCGGCTGATTCACCACACTTCACGATTCTTTTTTTGATCTCGTCGGTAATGTGGGGAATCACTTGGACAGTTTTTCCTAGATAGTCACCTCTTCGCTCCCGTTTGAGCACTGTTTCATAAATTTGGCCTGAGGTAGCAGTTGAAGCTTTTGTGAGAGGCGATTTGGTATAGCGGTAATAATGGCCCAGATCAAGGTCAGTTTCTATCCCATCATCAGTGACATAGACTTCCCCATGCTCAAAAGGATTCATCGTGCCGGGATCCACATTGAGATAGGGATCAAGCTTAAGCATAGCTGCTTTAAACCCTCTCTTCTCAAGAAGAAGGGCAATGGAAGCTAGGGTCAAACCCTTTCCTAAAGAGGAGACAACGCCGCCAGTGATAAAGACATATTTTCTTTTTGACATAATAATTCTTCCACAAGTTTAAGATCTTCAGGCGTATCAACACCTCTTGCTTGATCGTGGACCTTGCACACATGAATGGCCACACCATTTTCTAACATTTTTAATTGTTCTAAGTCTTCGCATGCCTGCAAAAGAGTTGTTTCTAATGAGACAAAGCGACGCAACGTTTCCCGCCGGAAACAGTAAATGCCGATATGCCTAAAATATTGAGCCTTAAATTTTTGCGCATAGGGGATAGGCGATCTGCTAAAGTACAAGGCCCGTCCTTGGCAATCGAAGACACATTTGACCGTATTGGGTTGAAAGACTTGGGTTTCATCATCCATGAGTGAAACTGGAGTTGTCATCATCGCTTCTGGATTTGTCTGCAACTGCTCAACAAGCGCATCGATCACAGCAGGATCTAAGCAGGGCTCATCTCCTTGGATGTTCACGATGATCTCAGCCTCAGGAAAATAGCGTTCAATCACCTCCCAGACACGATCTGTTCCTGTAGCGCACGAAGGGGACGTCATAAACGCCTGGGCCCCAAATGTTTCTGCATGCTGGAAAATGCGTGCATCATCCGTAGCAATAGCAAGGCTATCCAAGCATTTGCAACAAGCCGCATTTTCGTAAGTTCTTTGAATGAGGGATTTTCCTAAAATTTCGGCGAGTGGCTTTCCCGGGAAACGGCTGCTTTGCCAACGGGCAGGAATAATGCCAACGACTTTTTTCATGGAAAACATGATACCAAAATCCTCTTTGAATGACAAGAGTACTAGCCTTAAAAACTAACGAAATGTTTTCTAAAAAATTATTATATAAAATAAAATTAGTTTATAAGAAAACTTATAAAAGGAATTCTCATGAGCTTGTTTCCGAATAAATTTTTATTAAATATTCTTGCTGGTGGGTTAATTCTTTCATGCCCTCTCAATTCAATATCTGCCGCAAGCGCCACAGATCTAAAACCAGAGCAAAAACAAAATGGAAAACAAGCCACTGAAACCCAGCTTAAATGGCAAAATTTCACATTTGAAAGCAGTGGATTTTCGATCGATTTGCCAAAGAAACCAGAAAGACTTCAACAATCGATCGACATTCCTAAATCAGATCTGAAGATCAATTATGAAACCTTTTTAAGTGAGCCCAGCGATAACATGGTATTTGTCGTTTCTGTGTGGAATTATCCTTCAGAAATCGACATGTCAAAGCCAGAAGTGAATCTTCAGGATGGCTTTAATGGGATGTTAGGTGCTCTTCAAGGGTCTGAAGTGCTTAACATGAAAATGGGAGAAGTTGAAGGATATAAGGCACTTGAGTTTCTTGTTAAAAATGAAGATATCTATTTTCAAGGAAAACTGATTTTAGTTTATAACACCCTCTACCAAGTCTTCACCGTATATAAATCGAGTGAAAACATGAAGGAAAATTACCTCCACTTCATCAATTCCTTTAAACTCATTAATCCAGAACAGCGAAAAGTCGCCCCTCCTGCCAAGAAAAATGGCGCCAAAATGAACGTTTAACGGATGTTCTCAAAGAGGGTGCTCAAATTGAGCCCCCTCCTATAACGCCTCTCCAAACGATCTTTTCTCAAGCCAGTAATCTGCTGAAAAAAGCCCCGGCCCAAAGCAAAGCACAGCTAAAGAGGTCAAAAGGTAAAAAAAAGGTTCCTGTTGGACAAGGGTTGCAGGTCCCATAATATGGCTTCTATGGGCTGTGCTTAAAGCCGTAACCATCACCACCGAAACCAATAATGCGAAAAACCTGCTAAAAAGCCCAAATATGAGGGAAATACCCCCTAAAAGTTCCACAGTGGCCACGACAAAAGCTATCACTTGAGGTTCCGGAATGCCAAGTCCCCCAAAAAGCTCTGCCACTTGATGGATATGTATCCATTTTCCAGCTCCGGCTATGACCAGCAAATATCCCCAGTAAAGTCGCAGTCCCAATAGAAAAAAATGCCCCAAAAAGCTCATTGCCTTAACAAAATATAAATATGTGCCCTTGACCCATCCCATTTTTCACCTTTAAAAAATTTTAACCAAATTAATACGGCCAGCTTTAATTATCAAGAAATTTGACAAATTTATTTTTTTATGATATAATTAATATAATTTTAAAAAAAAAACAATAAATATATAGTCTATTTGAGAAATTA
>Ga0153954_1000196_pt1 | contig 55320 bp, 46 predicted proteins | sample TSFL038MetaG_FD_102277 | JGI IMG/M metagenome (GOLD analysis project Ga0153954, IMG submission 102277) | Attine ant fungus gardens microbial communities from Florida, USA - TSFL038 MetaG | ecosystem: Host-associated > Fungi > Mycelium > Unclassified | place: USA: Florida, Wekiwa Springs State...
ACGATCGACCGAATTGTCAAAGAGAGTGCCCATCGACGTCACCGGCCGGAGCGACCAGCCTCGCGGGCGAGTCATTCCGGCCGAATACACTCAATGGATATTCGCGGCCTACAGCTCAGTCTCGGTTGTCCTTAACCGTCCTGTCGGCCGGTCGTCGTCGCTTGCGTTGTCACAGGCGACACGGGTAATAATACTCGGGAATCGCCGAAGGTCAACAACCTGGTCCCGAATTCTTCCGGATTCCCGTTCGGAAGGCTTCTGGGAGACTCCGGCAAGTTATTTCGAACCGACCTTGGGCGTATCAGTATCCGTCCGACGAAAGCACCTCACCGCCGGCAACAGTCCCCAGTGCTCGCCAGTTCCATCCGTTGATCGAGTTCTTGATGAACCGGACGGAGCCATCTCCTAATAGGGTGTTGACCCCGCCGGAATGGAAGCTGCGTGCGGTCGCTGCTGCAAAGGTAGGACGGCCCAGCTTTTCGCGATTACTTGTCAGGTCGATGTCGGCATAGATCATGCCAGGGCCCCCCGGGGTACGTTTGTTGGGTGGCCAAGCGGTGGTAATGCCCGTGTGGTGAGAACCGGACTCGAACCATTGCGTCCGTCCCTCGTCGACTCGGAGAGAACAGCCGCCGAGATATTCGGGGGCGACCGTCTGAGGATCGGCATCAGGAGGAGGGACGTTGGCGGGATCTTGGATCTTGGCCAGAGTCGGGCAGTCGCGGTAGTAGGTCACATACGCCTTGCCCTCCGACATCAAGAGCGTATTGCTCAGGCCGTCGGAGAATTCAGCCCAGCGCCTCGCGAGGTTAGGACCGAAGGCCGATCGGCCTCGTACACTACTTCCAAGCCCACCCCAAACGAACCAATCGCCCGTCACGAAACCATAGTTGGCGATTCCATAGCGGGAGCCGTCCGTCAACGCTCGCGTGCTCGGCTTGACCTCGCTCGGACAGACGAGCAGGCCGATGAGTGCCGCAGCCACGGTGGTATTGGGCGGGTTCAGCATATCCATATCGAAATTGATGGTGTTGAACAACGGGCCCTGCTCCGCGTAAGGCATGATGCGAGCGTGCGCACCATAGCCATTGGACCAGGTAACGGTCGTGGCCGTGCCCGTGAGCAGCAATTGAGGAGGCAACGAATTGATCGTCTGCTCGTAGTTGTGGATTGCGATTCCAAGCTGCTTGAGGTTGTTGGTGCACTGGATACGGCGGGCGGCCTCGCGTGCGGCCTGAACCGCCGGCAAGAGCAAAGCAATCAGGACTGCGATGATCGCAATCACGACGAGAAGCTCGATGAGCGTAAACCCGGGTCGTCGAATTGGCATTTGCTCTCTCATTTCCAGTGGGGGGAAGCCTGACGCTAACCCATGCGGGTCGGCCGCCAGCCCGGAACACCCGAATTTCGGGAGTTCGTCGATCTCGTTCCGAAGCGTTATCCAGGGATGGGCCAAGTGACTCGCTGCCAAAGAGCACGCTCGACTTCAGCAGGCGTATTCGTCTGCGATGGCTCGCCCTCCCAGCGTGCAACGTCTCAAAGGAACCGTGCACTCGTGGATCCACTCTCAAGAACACAGAGCATCCAACCCCAGGTGCAAGATTTGTTCCTCGCAATCGTGAATGCCATAAATCGCTGCGTCAGTTCGACCTCCATCAAATATGCTGTTTCAGCAACAATCCTCCGTCGTCGAAAAAACCGTCGACATCGGCGAAATTTTCGCCAGCTCTATGCAGAACCATTGTCCGTATCTCTTTGTTAGTCACCTTGCTCCACCATCTATCTCCAAATCATAAATTTTCACATTAAAATTTCCACGAATCTAAATTATCGTGCCTCACGCCCGGATGGCTCGCGGCAAGGCAGGAAGAAGAGGCCGGCCTCACGTTGACGGGAAGAGGTTCCCGGAACGATGCTCGCGGCAGGTGGATTTCTGAGCGTGAGAAACGACGATCAGTTGATGGGTTTCGAGAGCTGTGACCGAAAGGGCCGCCGTGATGGGAACCCCAGGCAGCCGAGCGGCACTATGGCAGGAGGACGCATTCCTGTGGCCGAATCGCTCCAGGAGGTCACGCTAAGGATTTATCACCTCTTTGCGCGATCTTCAGCGTCCCTTTCTATCGTTGAATGGTTTGGCCTCGTCGCACACCGCGCGAAGAAGGTGCTGGTGGGCGGACACCGCTTTTCGATGACGAACTTATCAGAAACTTCCCATATACCGAAAAGTTTACACACAACAAGGGGCGAAATTCTCGGGTCTCGAAGGCTGTCGCCACCAGTGGACAAACCACCAGTATCTCCCATACGGCTATCTACATGGCATCGGTTGATGGTGCGGCCCACACAGAAATCCCAGGGATTTCACTCACGTCTTCCGGGATTTTGTACACTATCCCATCGCAATCTGCTCTAGCCCGGACGGGAAATGGCTGTTCGCCAACATTCAGACCCCCGGGCTCACCGTCGCGATCACCGGTCCCTGGCGGAACGGCCTTATCTAAGGCCTCATGGTCGACACCCCCTTGCCTCACGTTGTGGGGCAAGGGGAAATCTCAAGGATCGGCACATCTCTATCGATCGTCGCTACCCGATCACTTCTCGAAGGAAGCGAGCGAATCCCTCCGGATACGGTCGTTCGCAGCCGACGGTCTCCCTGGCCCGCCGGTTCAGGGCATGATCCTTTGCATATCCCGCTCGCCGTCGCCGATCCGGAAATGGACGCTGGTCACGCGCCCTTGGTCGTCTTTGCGGAAGGTATAGTGACCGTCGGTGAAGGGCATGTCGAACTCGGTCTCGGAGATCGGCTCGAGCACCAGCGGTTGCGGCCGGAAGGGGTACGTGATGACCAGGTGGCCCCCCTCGCGGGTGATCGTGGCCTTAGGGGCGTCGGGCATCGTGTTGAGGAGGTACTGACCGACATACTGGTCGAGTACACTCATCGGGAGCGGAACGACCTTGGGCCGAGCAAGGTCCGCCGGCGACGGAGCCGGGCGTTCCGGGAGCTCACGCAGCCAGATATTACGGTACTTCACCACGTGGTTGTGATCCTGGAGAGCGAGCGCGCCTCGGTCCCCTTGGTTTGTGTACGGAAGCGTCTTGAGCCATGACGTCGGCCCGAACGGTTCTTCGTTGTTTTGGACGAGGATTCCGTTGTGGAACAAGGTCACTCGTGCAGGTTCTAAGAGGTTGCCGGAGGGGTCGAAGCGAGGTCGGCGGAAGGCCACGTCATAGGACTGCCACTCCCCTGGCGGGCGCGTGGCGTTGAACAAGGGGGGATATTGGCCATAAATGGCCCCCGCCTGACCGTCCGCATAGGTATCCGCCTGGTACGAGTCGAGCACCTGGATCTCGAATTGTCCCATGAGAAAGATACCGCTGTTACCGCGATCTTGGCCCACGCCGTGAGGTGGGCTGGGCGCAGCCCATTCGACGTGGAGTTGCACGTCGCCAAACTTTTGCTTGGACTCGATCTGCCCGGCACCCGGCACCGTCTGCAACGTCCCATCCACGACCTTCCACTTCGCGGGTCCGCCAGAGGACGATTGCCAGGCATCAAGGTTCGCCCCATCGAAGAGGACGATCGCATCCTTCGGCGGCTTGCTCGGAATCGTCCCGTTCGCCGGCTCAACCACGGGCGGCTTGGGTCGACGAATGTCGTGCTGCCTCCAGCGAGCCACGGGCGCCCCGGTTCGAACCTCCGCGACGGCCAGGCAAGCAAGGAATCCGCATGCCACCGTCAGACAGGCCAACCCGAGTCGAGACTTGAGAGAACGGGTCCGTGTCGGGTTCCCAACTGGATGGCGTGAAGCGTGAGAGTGGACGCGATCCAAGGGAGTCACTCCTAACGAAGGTCGTCGATTGTGTCCCACTCGTGGTGGGCGACTAAAACGATCAGATGGCTGAACGCTACCACGTCGCCTCGGTCCCGGACAGAGCTTCTCAACCGAAATCGCGGAAACCTTCCCAATCTCGGCTCAAAATAGCCTAACCGGCTTCTCGTCCGGGGTTAATGAGTCTTCTGCCTTCAGGACAACCGCATTTTTTGATTCTCAGGCCTTCCTAAAATAACTTGCAAATTCCCCGGCGCCCTTGAAATACCTTGTCCTGCGAGCGAGCCGAAACAGCACATGGAACTCCGTTCCATTGTGATGCGATCAAGAACCGCCGAAGTCACATCTTCATTTTTAAAACATGCAATCCTCTCAATTAATTCTCGTTTTATCTACATTCGCTAAAACTAATCGATTTTAATTTCATTGAATCGAATCGACCTGAAATCACTTGGATTCTTACTGTCTCTTTCCCATGCTCTCGGTCCGCCGCGACAGGCCCCGGCACTGGTAAAGAATGCTTGTCAGCAAATCGGTGACCGGTTCTAATTACCGAACTGACAGGATCGTAACGCTCCTGTGACACGATCCAAGATCGAGCATCGAACAGGCAAAGACACCCTTATGCATGTGTACAGCGATGGGAAACGCCGCGCGTTTACGCTGATCGAGTTGTTGGTCGTGATTGCGATCATCGCGGTGTTGATCGCGCTCTTGTTACCCGCAGTCCAGGCGGCGCGCGAGGCCGCACGACGAGCCCAGTGCGTCAATAACCTCAAGCAGATCGGTTTGGCGATACACAACTACGTCTCGGCCACCAATGTGCTCCCGCCCGGGCGGGTGAACAGCCATATCACAGGGCAAGGCAACTGCTGGGGGGCGTACGCGGAGCTCCTGGGCCAGATGGAGCAGCAGCAACTCTTCAACTCGTTCAACTTCAACTTGCCCCCCGATACCGATCCCACCACCACGCTCGCCGCGGCTAATTCCACCGGGTTCATGGCGATCATCAACACCCTGATCTGCCCCTCCGACCCGGGACCAACATCGCTTGTGCAGATCAACGGCGGCTTCTACGGAGTGCATAACTACAATTTGTGCACCGGATCAAACTACTCAGCCGTCCAGGTCGGAGCAGGAAGTCTCGCTGGGATGCTGCCGAATGGTCTCTTCTTCGAAAACTCGGCGGTCTCGCTCGCTGCGATTACCGACGGGACGTCAGGGACGGTCGCTGCCGCCGATACGATCCGATCCACGGGCGGCTCGCCGACGGGGGTCAACTCGCTCACCTTTTTCCAGCAGAACCCGCTCAGCGGCTTCGTCATCACGGGTGACAACAAGTCGTCAGGACCGGCGATCGCATCCGACGCCGACTACGTCTCGCTCTGTCTGACCAACTCTCCGCCCGGCTTTCAGGCGACACGAGGAGTCCGCTGGCATTACGGTGCGCCCGGGCATAGTTTGTTCAACACCCGTCGATCACCGAACGACAAGAATTTCGATTGTCGAGGGGGTCTGCCCCATAGCGACAAATCCGACCCGAATTGGAGCTTCCTCTCGCTGAACATCACCGCCCGGAGCAACCACTCCGGCGGAGTGAACGCGCTCATGTGCGACGGCCACGTCCAGTTCATCAAGAACTCGGTCAGCGTGCCGGTCTGGCAGGCGCTCGGGAGCCGCAACGGAGGCGAGGTCGTCAGCGCTGACGCCTTCTGAGCCGAGCCGTTGGCTGTGACGGGTGTTGGGGGCGAAAGAAGCATTCGCCCCAGCACTCACGTCAGGCGATGGCCGCTCCCAAGTTGGCTGACGCTGCCAAGAGCAAATTCTCGAAATAGTTGCCGGCAAGGGCCGTCAGTGAATTGGCCCGATCGCGCTTGGGTTGGGCATCGCGCGACTCGGCGAGCTCGGTCGAGACTCTGGGTGCGTTAGCGTCAGATGTGGAAGCACCCACGGTCTCGGACCCGAAATTGAGAAACCTGGCAAAGCGACGCTGGCGCTCCTGGGCGTACCAGCGTTGCCGGGCTGGATCTTTCGTCCGGCGAGTTCTTGTGGCGTCCATGGGTGGTCTCTCGTCTTGAAGGCTCCGGATCTTGGCTTGACATGGGATGTCAGTCAGCCTCCGGAAGAGTTATCAAGACGGGTGTATCGACCGGACAGGAACTCGGCAGAATGCCGGCGGGCATGATGCGGGGGAGTCGAAATCTCAGGGACGGGAAAACCCGGGAGCGAAGAGGTCGGCGACGCGATCGGGCCTCAGGATTCCTTGGCCGGAAAGCCAGGCATCGGCCTTTTGAACGAGGGCGAGTCCCTCTGCTCCGCTCAGAAGTTCCCCAAGTCGGAGGTCAGCCACTGCGGCGCAGAGGGCCATGTCGCACTCGCGGAACCGCGCGGCGGTTTGGCGGAGCTTTACGATCGCCTCCTCGTGACGGCCGCGAAGCGAGGCGATCGTGGCTCGAATCAGGAGCGCCTGCGCATCGGCCCAGGGGAGCCGCTCGTTCTCAAGGCGAGCCGCATCGCGCTCGGCCGCTCGAATGAGTGAGGCATCCTCACGAGAAGCCGCCAGCGCACATCGAGCGCGGATGCCCAGCATGGCCACGCGGATGAATTGCACATGAAGCAATAAGGAGCGGGCGAGCGTCGGCCAGTGATCACTGATCCGTTTCCAGGCCTCGGCTCCATCACCGAGGTAGAGGTCGACCTGCACCAGGGCCCAGACCAGGTCATTGTGCTGGACGTGGTACCCTGCGTGTGACCACTGACCCATAACGCCCAGAGTCTCTTGCCGGGCAGTCTCAGGTTGGTCGGCGGCAAGCATCACCACCGAGCAGATATAGGTACTCAAGTTCATCACCGCGTAGAGGTCGCCACGCCTTCTCGCTTCGTTGATCAAGAGCGGGAACCTGCGCGACAGCTCGGCCCATTGTCCCTGGTGAGAGAGCGCCCAGAGCGCATAGGCGTGGGCCGTGTCGAGTTCCCAGGCAACGCCGGTACAGTTCTCGCGGAAGAAGCCCTCGGCGCGGTCACAGGCGTCGAGCGCATCGGTCCATCGGCTTTCCAGGTAGGCAGAGACTCCCTCGGCCAGTGTCACCATGCCGATCGCGTAAGCTTGCCCCGACTCCCTCGCGAGAGTCGAGGCCGTGGCCAGGAGTTTCGCCGTCTTGCGAATCATCTTCTGGCCCGCGGTCGCGGTTTGCGCCGCCTCGAGGGCGAACGCGCGGGCGACTCGGGAAGGTTCACCGGCCTGAAGGGTCAAGAGCAAGCATCGGGCGTGGAAGTCAGCGCCTCGAATCCAATCGACGTTGCTCAGGCCAAGCGCCGCGGACCAGCAAACATCGACGCGAGACAGGTCGGCTGCCGAGATTTCGTCCTTCTCACGGGGGCGAAACCGAAGCCCTCGAAGTCCGAGCCGGCCGCGATGCCAGAGCAGCGAGAGCATGGCCTGTTTCGGGGTCCGAGGGAGGCTCATGCCAACCGCCGCGAGGACGTCGTGGAGCGTCTCCAGCCCTTCATCGATATGGCCGCTGATCAGAAGCTGCATGGCCGCGCGACGGCGAAGCTCGAGGGCCTCAGCCGCGGTGGCCCCCTCGCAAGCGATCAGGTATTCCGGAGCCGCATCGGCCCCGCGCCCGGCATTGGCCAAAGACTCGGCCAGCGACTGCCGCAGTCTCTGTTCTTCAGCGGCGCTCTCCGGTCCCAACTCCAGGGATCTGCGATACAGCGTGGAGGCGCGTTCGAAGGCCAGAGCTTGCACCGCCTGATCGGCTGCCCGCGCGAAATGCACGGCGGCGCGTTTGAGTTCCCCGGCTTCTCGGCAGTGCACCCCCAAAACCTCGTGGTCCCCCTCGCCGGCGGCTTCGAGCACGGCGGCAAGGCGACGATGGCAATCCTTCTTCTCGGTCAGCGACAGGTGAGCCACCACGGCCTCACGTACCCGGTCGTGATAGGCTTCGAGCTGGTCCACCTTCGAGGATCGGCCGCTGACTCGGATCAGGCGGCCCGTGCGCAGAAGCGCAAGTGCCGCGCGTTCGTCGCCGGGTTGGTCCAGACACTGCCAGGCCAGGTCCGAACGAATGGCTCCTCCCAGAACCGCGACCACGGAGAGGAGTTTTCGTGCCTCATCGGGGAGCCGTCGCACACGAGCCCAGAGCACTTCGTCGAGTGCAAGCGCCCTCCCCTGCTCCGGGGTCGAAACCTGTTCGCATCCGTGACTCAGAACCGAGCGAGCCAACTCGGTGACGAACAGCGGGTTGCCTGCGGACTCGCGTGCGATGATCTCGGCACGCTGTTCCCGATTCGTTCCCGTCGCATCCACCAACTGACGCGCCAGCAAGCGTGCCTCGTCTTCGGACAGCGGGCCGACGACGAGATCGCGGCAATCGAGGGTCTTGGTGATGGGTCCGTCGCGCATCGCCTGGAGAAACGTACTCTCGTGCAGCTCTTCGCTCCGGAAACAAGCCACGAGGAGTAGCACGGGGGGATCGGGAAATCGAAGAACCTCGGAGAGAACCACCAGGCTATCGTGGTCACCCCATTGCAGGTCGTCGATGGCGAGCACCAAGGACTTCCGGTCTCCCAACCTGCCCAGCAATTCACGAAGCGCGGCGTACGCACGACGCCGAAGTTCCTGGGGATCGGGGATGAGCGCCGAGCGGCGAGGGGCACCCGCTACCCCTCCCACCCGGCCAAGAACGGGGAAGACGCGAATCAAAGGCCCCACGTCCCGAGGCAGGAGAGCCTCGGCCTCGTGTGCAGGCAGGTGACGAAGATACCGGCTCAGCGCATCGATCAGACTATCGAGAGCCTTGTATGGAACCGACTCGCGTTCGTAACAGCGCCCGGCAAGGACCACGGTGTCCGCCGTTTGTGCGAGGTCGTCGAGGAACCGACCCACGAGAGCCGTCTTACCCACTCCCGACTGTCCGTGCACGAAGACAACGACCGTGCTTCCTTGCGACATGGCATCGAAAGCCTCGGCCAGAGCCGCGCGGTGCCACTCACGCCCGACGAACGGTTGCTCGCCAGGCGGAGCCGCGGCCGAGGGGGAAGCGGCGAGCTCGACTTCGGTCTGAGGCGCTCCCAGACGGGCAAGAACCTCTGGTCCTGTGGGCCGCGCTTGGGGATCGCGCCGCAGCAGATCGACACAAAGCGCGTTGAGATCCTCGGGCAATCCTGCGACCAGGTCGCTTGGCGGCGGCGGCTCCCTGAGCTGCTTGTCCATCAAGACTTCGAGGAGTTCCCCTGAGAAGGGACGACGCCCGGTCAAGGCCTCATAGAGCATTCCTCCCACGCTATACCAGTCCGCCGCGGGAGAGAGCTGCGCTCCACCGGCCTGCTCGGGAGCCATGTAGGCGGCCGTGCCCACGAATTGCCCCTCCGTACTGACGTCGCGAGCGCGTCCTTCCCGCGTCGTCATCAGACCGAAGTCCATCAGGACAACGCGCCCTTCTCGCGTCACCATGACGTTCGAGGGTTTGATGTCGCGGTGCAGCTTTCCCGCCTGGTGGAGAGCCATGAGTCCTTCGGCAAGCTGCCTCATGGCCGATCGCAATCGCGCGTAACCGTCCGGACTCAAAGACGCAGGCTCGGGACCGTCGTCACTCGGTAACAACACCGGAATCTCGTCGGAACGGCTTTCGGGCGTCGCCGCGGCCTCCTTTTTCACACGCGAATCCTGATCGACGGGTCTCACTTCCTCGGCGGACCAGGCTGATCCCTCTCCCCAAAGCAGGTTTCTGGCCGAGACCCAGAAGGAACTCCCCAGGTTCGGCTTGGGCCCCTCTCGCACATGTTCGAGGAGGGTTACGCCGTCGATGAGTTCCATCACGATGAACCAGTCGCGGCCATCGGAGATGAGCTCATAGAGACTGACGAGATGGGGGTGGGAGACATCGAGCAGACCGCGAAACTCTTGCTTGAAGCGAGTGACGGAGGTCACGTCGACCTGCTTCATGGTCTTCACGGCCACCATCACCCCGCGCCGGAGATCGCGCGCCTGGTACACCACCCCCATCCCGCCGCTACCCAGCACACCGACGATCTCGTAACCATCAAGCTGCGGATACCCGGGCGCGAGCTCGGACGGACGGTCCGAGGCGGTTTTCAGGCTTGGTTCGTCGCCGAATGTGTGGGCACTGGGATTCTCGTCGTGACTTGCATCCTCGATCGCTTTGTGGATCTCGAAGAGGTCCGCGAGCGAAGCGGTCAGGCTGGGAAACCGGGCTTGGTATTCGGACAACTCGAGTGACTCGCCGCGTTGCTCGCGGAGGACGACCTCGTGGTAGATCAGATCGAGCACGCCTTCGGTGTTGTTGCGGAGCGACGGGTATTTTTCCAGATAAGCCTCGGCGCGCAGCGGCTCACCCCGTGAGCCGCGACGTCGCTGGTCGACCATCAGGGCTTGGATCGTTGGAATGACATCCCCCGTCGCCTCTTCAGGGGGAACCGAACCGGAAGCCTCGGATTCAATCATCGTCGGACCCATCGAGCCCGATTTCGCGCGAGACCCGCTCGACGGCACGCGCCAGTTTCTTGCGAAGCGCTTCGGCGCTGGAACCTTCATCGGCGGCGATCACCGCCCACTCGTCTCCATCCTGCCTGCGCTCGAGCAGCCGCCGCTCGTCGGCGCTCATTCGAGAACGAGCTTCTTCGAGCAACTCACGCGCGGCCACCTGCCGGCTGGGCGTACCGCCGCGGTCGGTGACCACGTCCACCCACACTTCCCCCTGCTCAATTCTTCGGACATCGCGACGCGCCGCGCGTTGCCCCTGAGCCTGATTGGCCAGCTTATTCCGCGCCATCGTCGCAAGTAAGCGCAGTAGTTGGTCGGGAGTATTCAGTTCGTACTGCCCAAGTGCGGCACGGACGAAAAAACTCGCCATGACGGACTGACAAATATCCATCGAATCGAGCAGCCGGCCGAGGCGAGGGTCAGAGAGTCGCACTCTCGCGGCACGACGGACCATCGGCTCATACCGTCGGACCAGCTCAGCCGCAGCCGCTTCTTCGCCGGCGCGAACGCGTTCGATCAAGGCCTGGAACGTGTCGGTATCCGACATCGCAAGCTCCCTTGGGCGAAAGCACGTGTTCGGCATTCTCGGTTCGACCAACCGTTTCGTGCCGACCACGCGAGGGGGGGAACCCTTGTGAACAAGATGTCAGTGAGACCTGGATCTATTCAGCAGAAAGTTTATCTCAAGCGAAAGCGGCGACCAATGTACAACCAAGTCGATCCGAGTGTATTGCTGAAATGATGCCAATCTCCACACCTATCATCTTCCCTTTTCGTCCTCAAGAAAGCGTCAAGAGGAGATCGGCCCGATCGCCGGGATTCGGTGACCGCGGGAAAGGCCGCACGAGTCTCCATGAGCGGGATCTTATCCCCGGTTCACGATGATCTTAAGTGCGTTCCCTATGCTTTCCATCGTCAACGCCAAGAGATCCGGCTCGCCCCTGAGTTCGGGCGGCCCGGGATAACGACGCGAGAGTTAGGGAGGCTAGCATGGCTGCAGACACACGAGTGCAGGGACGCCTGGCGCGCTTGTTCCATAAACACTTCCTCTGGCTGATGGTGGGGTCGTACGCCGTCGCCGCGTGCGTTCCGGCACCTGGGCTCTGGATTCGGGATATCTCCTGGAGTTTCACACTGCCGGGCGGCGGAACGACCAAAATCAGCTTGTCGATGTTGATGCTCGCGTCGCTCCTGTGGAACGCCGGGCTAGGCGTCGAGATCGCTCATCTCCGCAAGCTCGCCCGCAACCCGATACCACTCTGTGCGGGATTGGTTGCGAATTTGCTGATCCCCGTCGCCTTCATTTTCGCTGTGACCAAGACGATGACGGTTTGGCACAATTCCGACGAGGTTCAGAGCATCCTCGTCGGCCTGGCCCTCGTGGGCTCGATGCCGATCGCCGGCTCATCAACGGCATGGGCGCAGAACGCCGACGGCGAGTTGGCGCTCAGCCTGGGCCTGGTCCTCTTTTCGACCTTGCTCAGCCCGTTGACGACCCCTCTCGCCCTGCACTCGGCCGGATGGATGGCCCGTGGCGAATACGCCAACGAGTTGCACGAGCTAGCCACGGGAGGAACGGGGATGTTCCTCACCTTATGCGTCTTGGTGCCATCCTTGCTTGGCATCGGTTTGCGACAGGTCGTCGGAACGGCTCGGATCGCGGCGGCGAAGCCTCGCCTCAAACTGTTGAACTCGGTGATCTTGCTGACACTCAACTATTCCAACGCCTCGGTCTCGCTGCCTCAGGTGTTCCGCGACTTCGACGCCGACTTTCTGGCCATTACCTTGGGAATCGTGGTGGCTCTCTGCTCGCTCACATTCCTGGCGGGGTCGACGCTCGCCCGGTTCTTGAAGGGCACTCCCGCCGAACGGACCTCCTTGATGTTCGGTCTGGGCATGAACAACAACGGAACCGGCCTCGTTCTCGCGTCGATGGCCTTGGCACACCACCCTCGGGTGATGCTTCCGATCATCTTCTACAATCTCGTGCAACACCTGGTCGCCGGGATCGTTGATCACGGAGCCAGCCCCCGCGTCTCCTCGGGTAGCCCAACGTTCGATGGGGTCCATCGAAACCCGTTGGTCGAACAGACCTCCAAGCCTCCGAGGATCGGCATGCTGGGGACGGCTCCCAGTCGATAAGCAGGAATTTATCTTCGATTCATCTCCGGTTTAGAACCATCACTTAGTCTCAGCCGTCACACCGGAGCCCTCGCGATGTCTATCGAGGGATTCCGGAGACGACTACAGTAGGAGGATGATGATGCGAAAACGGATCCTGAAAGGCGTTCTGGCACTGCTCGGTCTCTCCGTCGCAACGGTGCCGGCCTGGTCCGACGAGCAGGAGATCCCGCTGGACAAACTTCCGGCTGCGGTCGTGAAAAGCGTGAAGGAGAAGTTCCCCAACGGGGAGATCAAGAAAGCCGAGAAAGAAGTCGAACACGGTAAAACTGTCTTCGAGGTCGCACTCAAGCACGAAGGCCACGACGTCGAAGTCGGTCTCAAGGAAGATGGCACGATTCTCGAGATCGAAAAGCGGATCAAAGAGGGGGACCTGCCCAAGGATGTCTCCGCCGCATTGAAGGCGAAGTATCCCAAGGCGACCTTCAAGAAGATTGAGGAGATTACCAAAGGAGAAAAGACCCTTTACGAAGTCGTCGTCGTAAACAACAAGAAAACGCGTGAAGTCGTTCTCGACCGCTCGGGAAAGATCGTCGAGGATGGTGAAGACGACGAGGATTGAGGTTCCACCTCCGGACGAGGATTGGTGCGCCCTCGCATCATCCTCGTCTTGACTTTGAATCGCCACCACGACGATACAGCCAATTTAAATATGAATTTTTTATTTCTGAACAGATAACTCCATCACTAGAGCGATTATCGGTTGGATCGCATACACTCAGGCCAAGGAATGACCCTGTGGCTCGAAGGAAGTCAAGAGGCCGGCGGGTGGTCCTGATGACTTGTCCACCAGTACCACCCCATATGGCCATCTACATAGCATTGGTTTATGTTGCGTCCAACACATAAATCATAGCGATTTCACTCAGATCTTCCGAGATTTTGTAGGCGATCCCATCGCAGACCGCTCTCGCGGAAGGAGCTATCGACATGTTTTCGAAGGCCGGGCTCAGCCGTAAATCGATGGATACAGGCCGAGGACGGCCCTGCGAGCCAGGGACTCGATGGGATGGGCCAAACACTCCTGACTGCCTGGTTCGCAACCTGTCTCGACGAAAGCGCGCGTGATGAATTAGGGTGACGGATCAGGCGTCAAGGATTTGACGTCCTCACTCGCGCCCGGCCCCTCTTTCTTGCAGGTAGCCGCCATGGGTTTCCGAATCCTGGTCATCGAGGACGAGTTGGAATTGGCCGACTTCGTCGTCCGAGGTTTGCGTGAGGAAGGGTTCATCGTCGAGTACGCGGCCAATGGAGACGAGGCCTGGGAACGACTTCAGTCGAGCACCTGGGATCTCATCCTGCTCGATTGGTGGATTCCGGGGGAGGACGGCCTCTCCGTGCTTCAACGCTTCCGCCGCGCGAACGGAACCACGCCCGTCCTGTTCCTCACAGCGCGCGACGCCGTCGGCGACCGCGTTCAAGGACTCGATGCCGGGGCCGACGACTACCTTTGCAAACCATTCGCCTTCGATGAGCTCCTGGCTCGTGTGCGTGCTCTGCTGCGGCGCCGCGACCGGGCGCCCGTGCTCACCGTCAGCTTTGGTGACGTAACGGTCGATCTCGCCTCGCAACGCGCTCAACGGGGGGGCCATGCGCTCGACCTGAAGACCAAAGAACTTGCTCTCCTGATTTACTTTCTCCGCCACCCCGGTCAGGTGCTCTCACGAACCCGGATCTACGACCACGTCTGGGAGGAGAGCTTCGACGGGATCTCGAACACCCTCGAGGTCCACGTCATGGAACTCCGCCGCAAACTCGAAGCTCACGGTCCACGCATTATCCACACTGTACGCGGGCGCGGTTATCTACTCGATACCTCGGGCAACGCGGAGGGATCATGGGCCTGACCAATCGTTTCTCGGCCCTCTTTCTCGGCGCACTCGGCCTGATTCTGATCGGGTTTTCCGCAACCTTATATTTCTCGGCCAACGTTTACCTTCATCGTCAAGTGAGTGAACGAGTTTCCTCGGCGTTGGCCGTCCTGGCCGCCGCCGCCGAGATCCACGCGGACAGCGTCGAATGGGAACCTCAGGAACGCGTCCTCCCGCTCGGCCAGGAGTCCGGTAGCGAACGGCTCCGCTGGATGGTCTTCGACGAAGAAGGAGTGCGCATCGACCATTCGCGAAACCTCGTCGACTCGGAGCTGACGCCCGCCTGGACCCCTCGGGCGGGAACTCCCCGTCTGGCCTCAAAACTCGCCGACCGGCAAGGCTGCGTTTGGCGCATCGCCCAGCGCCGACTCTTGCCCAGCACGCCCCGCGCCACCGGCTCCCGGGCTGCGGTCCTCCACGGGGAGCTTCATCCTCCCGACCCGGCCGAGGCCGTCTACCCCTCCCTGGTCCTGACCGTCTGCGTTCCCCTCGAGCCGATCAGAGCCACGCTGGCCTCGCTCCTGGCCTTCTTGTTCGTTCTGAGCCTGGGAATCTGGCTCGTCGCGGCACTCTTGTGCCGTCGGTTCTCCAAGCAGGCCCTGCGACCGCTCACTCAGATGGCCTCGTCCGCGAGAAACCTGGATGCTTCCGACCCGGGCTGGCGTCTCGAAGATACGCACACCGGCGATGAACTGGAAGAACTTGGAGATGCCTTCAACAACCTCCTCTCGCGGCTCCATGTGGCCTATGAGCAGCAGCGACGATTCAGTAGCCACGCCTCACACCAACTCCGAACGCCGCTGACCGTCCTGATCGGTCAACTCGAAGTGGCCCTGCGTCACGAACGCTCCGGCGACGATTACCGCCGAGCGCTCCGATCGGCCCTCGGGCGCGCAGTGCAGCTCGGCCAAATCGTCGAGGCTCTCCTCTTCCTGGCCAGGGCCGATGCCGACGCCCGCATTCCGGACCGAGAGACCATCGATCTCAATTCGTGGCTGAGTGATCATCTCACCACCCGCGGTTCCACCGTACGCGGAGCGGAATACCAATATCACCCCCAGTCGGAGGCTCCTCTCTGGGTCCAATGCCATCCCGTGTTGCTCGGGCAATTGCTCGACAACCTCCTCGACAACGCCGAAAAATATGGATCAACGGCGACACCGATCGAGGTGAAGGCCGCTCGAGAAGGGGATACCGTCATCCTGGCGGTACAGGACCATGGGCCCGGCATCGCTCCGGCCGATCTTTCTCGGATCTTCGAACCGTTCTATCGCTCGCCCCAGGCCCGCAGGCAAGGCGCCCCCGGAGTGGGCCTGGGGTTGGCGGTCGTGCAACGGATCGCGTCCGTGTTCGGTGGCACGGTAGAAGTCCAAAGCGAGCTCGGGCGAGGCAGTCGCTTCGAATGCCGGCTGCCGGCCGCCGATCCTCCAGGGCACAACCAAGACTCGACCGCGACCATCCTCGACCACGACTGCCCACAACCCTCCGAGGAGCTAAGCCGTTAGCCCTGATACGCCCCTGTCACGGTTCTCAAGCAGAATCGATCGATGGTCGCGAGCAAAACGGCCTCACCACTTCAATCGTTCCCCATTGGTGCGTACCACGGCTATTGATTGCTCAAGGTCTTCCAGGGGAAACTCGGCCGTTTGGCCACGAAACGGAGGGAGGGTCACCAACGGTGGAAGCGAACCCGGCTGAGCGAACCCCTTCTCCAGCACCGTGGCGACAGCCGTTGTCAGCTCGGCCGCCCCTTGCTTATCCAGGTGGGTCGCGTCAATGAAAACATTGGCCGGATAATCCGCGTGTCGTCCGTCGATCAACACGACGTTATCGTACCGTTGATGCATCGAGTGGACGAACCTCATCATCCCCTCGTCTACCCCGCGACGTTCCAGGCGATTCTGACGCGCGGGGCTAAGTGGCGGCAGAAGCCAGTAGACCGCGATCCGATGCGAAGAGGCGAGCTGAAGGAATCGCTCGACGTAATGAGCGTTGACCTCGTAAGGCTTCCACGAGATCCGAGTTTCGGAGGGGGCAGAATCGTCGGGGATCGGCGTTCGTTTCGCCTGTGGCGACGCCCCACGATTGACGCGAACGTTACGCAGGTTAGCCGCCATCAGCGCACGACTCGGCCGGATCTCTCCTCGAAGGGCTGCGCGGACCTCTTCGCGAAGCCCTTCGCGGCGGCGATACGAAGATAGGCCAAGTGCCAGGGCCGTCGACAGTAGGAACGGAAGGTCGCGAGCATGCCAGCTCAGCTCGAAGGCCTCCCCAATCGTGAGAATCTCCGGCCAAAGGTGCCGCGTCGTTCGCGGAGGATTGGTGAGTACGTTGGAGTGGAAATCGACCACCAAGGCTTGAGGACGAGCTCCCGTCCCAAGGGCCCGGCGCAAGAGGAAATAACTCGAGGAGGCGGGAGCTCCGGGCGAGGCCAAGTTCAGAGCCGATTTCTTCAACCTGCCCTCGAGAATCCGAGGCATCAGTCCCAGTCGAACCAAGCTATCGCCGAGACACAGGATCTCCGCCGTTTTGGCTTCTCGACCGGCCGCCTCGCCGCCGACCCTCCACGAGAGGATGATCGGATCATTGAGGAGAGCGTACTCATGATGCGCAACACAAGACTCAGCGAGCCAGACAAGGGGGATCATCCCGATCAGGCCCCATGGTAGGTTCCAGTGCCGAGGAGCGCGGTTCGCCTCGCTCATTGTCCCCCCTTTCCTGGTGGAATTGACCGCCAAGAATGTGATAGCCCGTATTACAACTTCGGAATGCGGGGGGGGAGGATCGATAGTCGCCCTCTGAGACAGCATCGACTCAAGAGATCATCGGCGACCGAAGTTGGAGACTTGGCGAATTATCGTGATTTGAACGACTCCCGCAAGGCAAGTTCCGCCCGTTATGCGAACCAACGCCTGAGGGTAACCGACCACGAAGCCACCATATAGTAGAGGGGGTAGAACAAGGAAACCCAAGCCATAACATTCACGGAATCGTGAGTCGATGGTGCGATGCCAACCGGCATCTGATAGAGGATCGCGATCAAGAACAAGGTCCAAACAGCACCCAAGACATTACTGACGCGGTTCAGCAAACCCGGCTGCGAAGGATACAGGTATCGACTGGGCACGAACGTCAAAAGGCTGAGCATAACCACAATCCCAAGCGCCAGCCAAGCGTGAATGTTGAGCACGTAAAGATAGAACGCTACGATGTTCCAAAGAGAAGGAAATCCGAGGAAGTAGCCGTCGTCGGTCTTGGCCTCCACCTGGCAAAAGCCGTACGCACTGGCCAGAAGCGGCAAGAGCAACCAGGCGTCGCAACCCGTCGGCAAAAGCTGGGCCCGCCAAATCAGCAAGAGCGGCAGAAACGTGTATGTCAGGAAGTCGGTCAGGTCGTCGAGTTTCCTTCCATCGAAGTTGGGCAGAACCTTCTTGACCCGAACCCGGCGCGCGAGCGTTCCATCGGTGGCGTCGATCAACGTGGCCACCAGCATCAAGATGAACGACCAGCGGAAGGCGTCGGGACCACCTCGAACCAGTAAGACGGCGATCGTCGCGGCGAGTACAAGGCCCAGAGCCGTGTAAAGATGAACGCCCCAGGCCAGAAACCGTAGTACGGGAGCCGCGAGGGTTCGCGCATCGGCTTGCGCCTGTTCCTTGAGGTCCAGCGTAGGATTCGCATTCATCTCGATACTTGGTGCCATGGGACCGGCTCTCGACAATCAACACGACTCATGGAAATGCGGTGTGGACAGCTCCGCCCGGTGGGCTTCGAGCACCCCCGTTTTGTGGCGCTGGTACAGACCGTAATAGACGCCTCCAACGGCGATCAGCGCGAAGGTGGCCAAAGGGGCACTGAATCGTCGATACCAGCTCGTGCCGTAGATTTCCGGCCTCGGCCAGCCGACGTTGACGACAATCAGCACACCCCAGATGACGGCAAGCAAATTGACGACCAATCCCCAACGGCCGAGCGAAAAGACCCCCTGAGGGCGCAGACCTCCCCCCACCGACCGTCCCCGAAATCGACGCACAAGCAAGGGGACTGTAACCAGCAGGTAGGCCAGGTTCGCCCAAACGATCGCCACGGAAGCCATCACCTCGATGACCTGGGGAAAATCAACGTTGACGAGTAACAGGAGCGCGGCCCCGCCCCCGAGCAGAATCACCGGCAGCACCGGGGTCTGCGACGACTTCGGGATCCTCGCCAACCGCTCCGAGAACGGGAGGCTGTTATCGCGGGCCATGGCGAAGACCAGGCGCACCGCACCGGCGTGGACCGTCAGCGTACAGACGACGATCGCCATCGCGATGTCGACTAGAAACAAACGGCCGAGCTGAGGCCCCAAGACCTCCCTGACGATTGCGGGAAACCCACCGCTGATGCGTCCGAGTGCGGAGTTGCCAAGGTCGCCAACCGACCTCAAGGCCCCGAGAATGAGCAATGCACCGGCCAGGCCAACCGCCGCTAATGCTCCCAGGATCGCTCGAGGCGCGCGCCTTCGCGGGTCCGAGATCTCCTCCGCCAGCGAACCCGCAGAGTCAAAACCATACATCACGAACGAAGGGACCAAGGCGGCCGCCAGGAAAGGCCCCAGGTATCCCAAAGCCAGGCCATCGCCCCGGCCCTGGCGATCAAAAACCACGCCGAAGTCGCGACGGGCTCCGGCCGTCAAGAGTACGATCAGAAGCACTGTGCCCGCCAGTTCCGCGATGACCCCCACATTGTTGATCCGCGAGAGCAGGCGCACACCCAAGCTGTTGATGAGAATGCTAAAGAAGATGAGCACGCAGCCCAGCAAGACCGCGTTCCTGGCGGCATCCTCGATACGTTCTCTGCGTCCCAGGATCTGGAAACCGCTCGCGAGCTGCGGGAGCGTGGATTGCAGCGCGAGGGCCACCGAAGCGAGCGTGATCACGGCACAGGCCAAGTAGATCCAGCCCGCCATCCAGCCCACCCAGACCGGCCCGATCTGCCTCGACCACTGATAGACACCGCCAGCGAGTGGGTAGCAGGCCCCGAGTTCGGCAAAGCACAGGGCAACGAGGAACTGTCCTAGAAAGACGACCGGCCAGGACCAAATGAACGCAGGTCCTCCCGCGCCGTATCCAAGGTAAAAGAGCTGGGGCAGTCCGGTAAGGATCGAAAGATACGAAAATCCTGCCGCGAACGAAGAGAAGCTACCAAGAGTTCGATCCAGGCGCTGGCGATAACCGAAGGCGGCGAGGTCGGAGCTGTCTCGATGGGAAGCCGACTTCGTCACGAGTTTCCACTCCCCGCGTATCCAGACAGAAACCGAATTGCCATGCAAACAAACTCATGCGATTTTCCCGCCTGGGTCTCGATCACACTCCGCTCCAGCAGGCATTCACAGCAGGCATGCATCATGCCGATTGATTTTCAATCGTGGACGGGTCCATGGAATGGTGCGTAGGAGATCGATCAAATCCTTCAGCGCAGGCCGCGAAAGGATTCTGGGGGGTCTCTCACGAGTCTGAAGGCAGGCCAAAGTGCCGAAGATCCACCACATCCCCGATGGGCGAATCGTGAAGAAACCGAGTATACCACAAGAAGAGGCTTCACTACGAAGGGATTTGACAAAAACGTTCGGGTCTTGGGAACAGGAAAGACGTGTCGAACGTCAAAAGCTTGACGACGGTCCAATCCCTTGCGATCGCAGTTCCAAGGGGCCACCATGCAAGGAGATTGAACTTCACGAAGCAAGTATCGCAATCAGATCAACCCTGCCAGCCCTCACCGCCCGATTTTCCCAGGTTCACTAAATTTCGCTGCTTGCCCGTCATCAAATGATGAGGTAGATTTGGGGGTAATCGAGCCGGGAGGTTGCGTCGAAACGATCTGACAAGGATTTTCTTGTCGGCTCGATTGGCGCGGCGATAGACTTTAGCGGTTATGTCGATCGCACGACCCGCCGGACCACGTGTGACGACGCAGCATCTCGATGGATGAAACAACACGGTCCATGCCCCCTATCTCCGCTTTCATCTCGTGGCGGTGACAATCCAGGGGTTCTAGGCCGACTGTCTTCTCTACTTCCGATGGGTAGGATGGGACCATGACGCTCGTTGGCAAGATCCTCGTACTCGTGATCACAGCCTTCGCGTTTCTGTTCCTCGGCATCTCCACTGTGGTTTTCACAACGGCCACAAACTGGAAGGTCGCAAGAGACGCCGAGAAGAAAAAAGTGGACGACCTGAACGGTAAGAACCGGGACGCCACGACCAAGCTCGACCAACTGAATACCGAGCTAAAAACGGCGCAAGCGGCCAACGACAAGGCCAAGACCGAGCTTGACGCCAAGATCGCCGACACGAAAGCAGAAACCGACCGGATGCAGCAGGAAATTACGGTCGCGCGGGGCGAGCTCGTCACGGCTCAGCAGACCGCGCATACCTCGATGGAAGAGGCCGAAGCTTACCGGAAACAACTGGAGCAGATCCGGGAGCAGAAGCTGGCCGTGGAAAAGCAGGCGAATGATTTCAAGATCCGGCAGACGGAGCTGAACGACCAGATCCGGCTCTTGACACGCGAACGTGACGTGGCCAAGAAGAATAATGAGGATCTGCGCGACCGCGTCGCCCGCTATTCGAGCATGGTGCGGCAACTCGGGCTTTCCGACGACGTCAGCCAGTACAAGGCGTTAGAGAGTCCTCCTGCCGTGACCGGCCTCATCGGGCGAGTAGACCCGCAAAACAAGAAGGTCGAAATCACCATCGGCTCGGATGACGGATTGGTCCCCGGCCATGAACTCCACGTGTACCGGACGATCCCCCGCCCCGAGTATCTCGGCAGGATTCGAATCCTCAGCGTCGACCCCGACCAAGCCGTCGGCGTCGTGATTGGTAATACCATCCAAGGCAAGAAACTAAAGGAGGGGGACGTTGTCTCGACCTCGTTCCGCAGCGGCCCGCGGAGCTAGCGCCGGCGGCCGTGCAGCATCCGGCCGCCCCGGGGTGTTCGTTCAGACCCCGCGCAGCGACGTGTACGTCAGCATGCTCGGCGTCGCCCTCGGCGCCATCGTCCTCGCCTGCCTCCTCTTGACCCTGATCCTGCAACGCTACGAGTTCTCAATCAAGGCCTCGTGGACTGCTCCGCAGGTGGAAACCAGGATGGCGGCCAATCTCGAAAAAATCACAATTTCGGATAGTGTACGCTTGTAAAGTCTACCGATAGAGTTTACAATCACCATCGTTCGCTCGAAATCACGCTGCCGCGTGGCTTCAGGCGAACGATGGCGTTTTCGTTCTACTTGGGCCATCTCAGGATTTCCTGTGCGTCGACAGGGAGTGGCACAAGTATGATTGCCTCATAACAAATGAACAAACATTTCAAGGGCCCCAAAGCCCGTTCTGCTGTGTTGAGGCATTCGTAGAAAACGCCGTCTTCGCACCCGGTGATTGATAACTGTCGAGGGCGATGAGCCGTGCTCAAGCACGGCTCACCAGATCCTCCGGGGGGCGTACGCTCATGACCCAGCATCCAGACCTATTCGCGGCCCTCGCCGCACCCTTCGATTCCAGTGAAGTCAAGATTCGTTCTCAAACCGGCCGTCAGCTGCATTACATCACCGCGCGAACGGCGATGAATCGGCTCGACGAGGTGCTTGGTCCTGAAAACTGGTGGGACCACTACCGGCCCGGTGAAAACTCGGTCATCTGCGAGTTGACCATTCGCCTACCGGACGGCTCTACGATCACCAAGGCAGACGCCGGCGGCTATGCAGGCATGGCCGACTCGGGCGATGACGATAAATCCGGTTTCAGCGACGCGTTCAAGCGCGCCGCGGTGAAATTCGGGGTCGCACGTTACCTCTATCGCGATGGGGTCCCGAGTTTCGTCCGCGAACGAAATCCGAGCGTCGATCACGGTCCCATTCCCTCAGGCGCCGTCGCCAGCACTACCGACGCTTCCTCCTCAAGCGCAAAGGCCACGGCGGTCGCACCTGTGGCGACGACCGAGCGGATCAGTGCCAAGCAGCCTCGATCGGGAAAGGCACTCTTCGCCTGGACCAGAGAGCAAGAAGAGCGCTATTCGGTCGGCCTTCTGAAGTATCTCAACGGCTGGGCCAAGCTCCAGGAATTCCCGAGCCGCATGGTGGATTGGGACGCCAATCAAGTCGAGCAAGCCTATTCCGAAGCTTGCCGCAAACTCCAATCCGTCTCCGCGGGGGGCGCAGAGACCTACGAAGAAGCCCTCTCCAACTGAGATCAATCCGTTGACAAGTCTGTGGCACAATTTCTTTCCGAACCGAGATCACCCCGAGCGCCCGCGAGCCGGCCTCGGGGTTTTTTTGTGCTCCCGACCAACACTGGGAGCCCTCCCTGCCTACGCTTCCTATGCAGACCCTCCATTCTGACGTATTCGGTGAGACACCGCTGGGATCCAAGCAAATTGGCTCCAAACTTGCTGAAAAATGAATCTCCCATTGCTGATCGCCCCAGACAGGCGTCAGAGATGACCTAGGTTCACGACAACGTCCGATTCCGTTAGGATGGAACTCAAATGTCGCACGGGAAAGGACGCCGCTCTCCAGGTGTCTTTTGAGTTCCGATGGTCGTTGAGAGGCAAACAACGCTCACGACCCTGCATGGATGGAGACCCTCCGAGGTTTGATCTGAGAGGTTCCCTCACGATCACCAGGAGAGTTAACCTGGCCGATCTCGGAATTCCTTCAGCATCGAAACAAGGTTCTGCGCCCGGAGCCCCGGGGGGTACGTAACCCCTTCCTTGGCTCATGGAGCCGGATCTCCAAAGGATGACGGATCCCTCGACCTGCCGATCGGACGAGCCTCTTAAGAGGCTGTCCGAACAGGGCTTGGGAATGTGAGATCAACGATAAATGGTCGCCCGACGCCCCGCCCGGACTCCACTCTGGTCGTCGGCGCTCGGAACGGTTTGTAGGACACTTAGGAGACGATGGGTTGTTCTCGAACTTTTCTACAAAAGTCCTTTCTACAAAAGACTTTTGGGGCAATTCAGCCATATCGTGGTGCTCGCAATGAGGATCACGCTTGCTTCGTTGCTGTTGGATGAGTCGGGGTTGCGCTGTCGAGGTCGGCTTACGATCCCATCGCGCTCGCCGGGATTCGCAGTTCGAGGGCGGATCCGTGACAGGAGTTGGGTGCGAACCCCATGTCAACGCATGCTCACAGAAATGGTGAGCAGGTTTCACTCCGGGGCCGTGCACGCCTATCGAACGCTCCGGTCCCGGAAACACGCGACAACCCAGCCAGGCGCACATCACAGAGGGCTCGCGTTCCCGACACAACAGCAAGATCGGGGACGAGGGATCGATGGAGAAAAAGGTTGGGATCGACTTGTCGATGTGGCCGATCTCATAGTGAGCCAGGCGTTCTTCAGGATCCATTCGGAGGCTGGCCCAGGCCAGGGCGTAAAGCTGCCCGAGGGTCAGGTCGAGGCACGTCTCAGGCACGATCCCGCTTCGTCACGTGGCGTAGTCGCGCAAACGCGCTTGCGGCTGCACGACGGACCTCGTTGTCAATGCGTCACAAACCGACGTTCCAACGATCGGGTATGTGATGACACGTTCGGATCGCCTCGAACATCCGCCGATCGCAGCTCGGTCGCTAACTTCCAAACAGAGACCGCTCCGCGGTTGTTCCGTCGATTCCGCATCGGTGTTCGCCCGACAATGCGTCAACGAACACCGAGTTGGAGACACGCGAATTCTGGCGACGGCCCATCCTCCGCGAATCTGGCGACGACACTCACAAAAATCCGCCTTGTCGCTTCGTGGCCGCTCGTCCCGGGGGACGTCCCTGAGAATGTCTCGGATGGAGACCGGCTCGGCCGGGTCAAGGAGGAAACCCACGGCGAGATCGCCAACCAAGAGCATGCAGGAAACGGCCAACGCGCTTGGTGTAGGGGATTCGTCGTCGACTTTCACGATAAGGACTCACGATGAGCACGGTCTCCCTGGCCCTGATGTGGCACCAACATCAGCCGTATTACCCTGACGATGTCACGGGTGAGAACCTGATGCCGTGGGTTCGTCTCCACGGGACCAAGGATTACTTGGGGATGGCGCTCCATCTCGAGGAAGTTCCCGAGTTCCGCTGCACGATCAACCTCGTCCCCAGCCTCTTGGTGCAGCTCGAAGCCTACGTGCACGGCGGTAGCGATAAGCACCTGCATGTGTCTCGGCTCCCGGCCGACGGCCTCGAGCATGACGACGCTCTCTACCTGCTCGATAACTTCTTCATGGCGTACGCCGACGCCATGATTCTCCCTCACGAACGTTACCGAGAGCTGTACCTTCAGCGAGGCCTGGGAGTCGACTCGGCGCAGCAGGCCCTGCCTCGGTTCCGCGAGCGCGACCTACGCGATCTCCAGGTGTGGTCCAACCTGAGCTGGATGCACCCCCTGCTCTTCGAGAAAGACAGCGAGCTCGCCGAGTTCAAGGCCAAGGGCCGTCGCTACACTGAAGAAGAGAAGCAATGGCTACTCGACAAGCAACGCGAGCTGCTGGCGCAGATTATCCCGCTCCACCGCAAGCTCGCCGAGCGCGGGCAGGTTGAGCTGACGACCACGCCGTTTTACCACCCGATCCTCCCCCTGCTCTTCGACAAACGGCTGGCTCGCGAAGCCATGCCCGACGTGACCCTGCCCAGCTACCGGGACGGCTATCCCGAAGACGCCGATGTCCACGTCCGACGCGCCGTGGAGCAGCATCAAAGGCTCTTTGGAGAATCACCGAAGGGCATGTGGCCGAGCGAAGGTTCGGTCTGCCAGGCGATGCTTCCGCTCCTGGCCCGTCACGGCATCCAATGGATCGCCACGGATGAAGAGATCCTGGGTTGTTCAACCCATGGCAAGGTCGGCCGCGACAGCCGGGGCCACGTCCGCCACCCCGAACTCCTGTATCGAGCCTGGAAGGTGGCCGAAGGAGGAAGCGAACTCGGCATCGTCTTCCGCGACCACTCCATGTCCGACCAGGTCGGCTTCCACTACCAGCGCAGTCCCGGACACGCCGCCGCCGCCGATTTCCTGGGCAAGCTGCATGCGATCGGCGATGCCTGCCGGCACAACCCAGCGACCCTCGTCCCCGTGATCCTGGACGGCGAGAATTGTTGGGAGTATTACCCCGACGGCGGCGTCTCGTTCTTGAGGGAACTCTACCAGGGGGCGGTCCGCGACCCTCGTGTCCAGCCCGTGACGGTGGGCGAATTCCTTCGCAAGCATCCCCCGGCCGACACCTTGCCTCGGCTCTTCTCCGGTAGCTGGATCAGCCATAATTTCGCGATCTGGATCGGCCATCCTGAAGACAACCGGGCCTGGGATGCGCTGCACACCACACGGCAGTTTCTCGTTCGCGAAGCGAGCGATGGGCAGCACGATCAAGCAACTCTCGCGCGGGCCTGGGACGAGATGTATATCGCCGAAGGATCCGATTGGTTCTGGTGGTACGGCGACGACCACTCGAGCGCCCTCGACGCCCTCTTCGACCATCTCTTCCGCAAGCATCTACGGAATGTTTACACCCTTTTAGGCCAGGAGCCCCCCGGACACCTCTTCACGCCGATCTCGCAGGCAGGAACGCACCGACCGATCCATGATCAACCCAACAGCTTCTTGCAGGTGAAGGTCGACGGACGTGCCTCGTATTTCGAGTGGATCAACGCCGCGCATTACGTTTGCGGCAATGAGCGCGGAACCATGGCATTGGTTTCACGCGGCTTGCTCCAGAGCATCTGGTTCGGGTTCGACGCCGAGCGACTTTTGATCCGCGTCGATACCGATGGCGGTCCGGCGGAGGAACGCCTGGCCGAGGCCAGTTTGCTTCGGGTCGGCTTCGTGGATCCTGCCGCCTGGGAAATCGCGATCCAAAACCCGTCGCAGCACCGGCCCCTGGGAGTCATCAACCACTCGGGAGCGCCCTCGAGCAACGGCACAACCGTCGAGGTCGCTACCGGCAAAGTGCTTGAGCTGGCCGTGCCCTTCACTCGACTCGGCCTGAAGGTCGGAGATCCGATCCGCTTTTACGTCGAGCTGATCGCAGGCGACTCCAGCCTCGATCGCGCTCCGCGTGAAGGGATCTTCGAGCTGACGGTTCCGACCCCCGACTTCGAACGAATCATGTGGCAGGTTTGACTTGTGGATACGTTGACAGCACGAGGCAAGGACGCACCCGATTTCGAGCTTCGCCGCCGCAGCGAGCTAAGCTCTGGGTCAGTAAGCCGGCCTCCGCACGCGCGGTTGAGTGTCGTGCTGTCCACACTCCCGTGGGAGGTCCGAGATGCCCGAGTTGCGTAAAGATCCGATCGTGGGGCGTTGGGTGATCATCGCGCACGAGCGGGCGAAACGTCCCCACGACTTCAAGGGGGAAGCCCAGGCGACCACCGAAGTGGGTCTTTGTCCCTTCTGTGAGGGGCACGAAGACAAGACTCCGACCGAGATCATCGCCTATCGCGAGCGCGGAACGCGCCCCAACGGGCCGGGCTGGCGGATTCGGGTCGTGCCCAACAAGTTCCCGGCCCTCAAGATCGAAGGCGGCCTCCAGAAACGTGGCGAAGGGATCTACGATAAGATGGCCGGCGTGGGCGCTCACGAGGTGATCATCGAATCGCCCAAGCACCACGTGAGCATGGCCTCACTGTCCGAAGAGAATATTCGCGAAGTCCTGTGGGTCTACCGCGATCGCCTGGTCGACCTCAAGCGCGACACCCGGCTCGTCCACGGCATGCTCTTCAAAAACGTCGGCTCCTCGGCAGGCGCAAGCCTCGAGCACACGCACAGCCAGTTGATCGTCACCCCGATCGTCCCGATCTCGGTCTGGGAGGAGATGACCGGAGCGCTCGAGTTCTTCAACTACCGAGGCCGTTGCATCTATTGCGACATGGTCCAGGAGGAACTCGGCAACGAGAAGCGGATCGTGCTCGACACGCCTCACTTCACGGCGTTCTGCCCTTACGCGAGCCGGTTCCCATTCGAAACCTGGATCTTGCCCAAGACCCACTCGAGTCACTTCGAGAACATCCCCAAGCCAGGAGTGGACGACCTAGGTAGTGTCATGCGGCAGGTGCTCAACAAGCTTGAAGTCGCCCTCGATAATCCTGCGTACAACTACATCATCCACACGGCCCCCTTCGATCACCAAGAACTTCCGCATTACCACTGGCACATCGAAATCATCCCTCGACTGACCAAGGTCGCCGGCTTCGAGTGGGGCTCGGGCTTCTACATCAACCCAGTGCCTCCCGAGGATGCCGCCGCCTTCCTTCGTGATATCGAGGTTGCACCACCCAACTCACTGCTGATGGGAGCCGCCACCGGCTTGGCTTGAACTCAGAGGCTATCCGGATAGGGGTTGGACATATGAAATCAGGCAGACTGGGTGGCCGGGGAGGAGCGCAGCGACGCCCCGGGAACGGCCTCGGCTGATCCCCGGGGCCTCGAAGACTCGTCCCCGGTCACCCAGATAACGCAGCTTCGCATCTGTGTCTACTTTCCGGACAGCCTCTCACACGGATTTCGGATTCCAATCCCGCCCGATCGGCAAAACAGGTAATTTGAGCGACCAAGAACGAATCTTCGAAGTCCCGGGACCGAAGCAAGGCTTGCACCCGGGGCGTTGCGCACTTCTTCCTGGCCACCTATCTTATCTGGTTTAAGACTGCCATCCCCCCCAGATCGCCTCTGAAGAACGTCCCGGGGCCCGGAGCGTTGCGACATTTCTCCTCGACCGACCATAGCTTGCAGCCCTCCCTCTCTTACGATGTCTTAAATTGCTGAGTATGGATCAGAGGCATCTTTACCCGGCCCCGGCTCAGTCCGTCGGGCGTTTCGACTGGAAGGCCGAAGGCTTCTCGACCGTTCCGCTGAGGAGGATGAGAACGTCGGACTTCGGATTCATTCGGGCGATCGGTCGCAATCAAGATTGGCGGTCTTGCCAGGATCTGCGAGGATAGGAAGCACAGCGCGTTTTAATCCGAGTGCTGCGAGCCGAGAGGCCCTCCCATGTCCGGCGTCCGCCTGATTCTGGCTTTACATAACCACCAGCCGGTGGGGAACTTCGATGGTGTCTTCGAGGCGGCATACCGCGACAGCTATCTGCCGTTCCTGGACGTCATGGAAGACTACCCCCAGATCCCTTTTGCGCTCCATACTTCCGGGCCGCTCATGGAGTGGCTGGTCGAGCGTCATCCCGAATACCTGGAGAGGGTCCGTGCTCTCGTCGGCTCGGGTCGCGTCGAGATCCTCGGGGGCGGTTTCTATGAGCCGATCATGACCATGATTCCGCACCGGGATCGGGTCGGACAGATTCGCTCGTATTCGACCTACCTCCGCGAACAGCTCGGCGCCAACGTCCGAGGCATCTGGATGCCGGAACGGGTCTGGGAACAACACCTGGTCAAGGCGCTCGCCGAGGCGGAGATCGAGTACACCATCCTCGACGACTTCCATTTCCAACGCGCAGGCCTCGCGCCGGATGACCTCTTCGGCTATCATCTCACCGAGGATGAGGGACGGCTCCTGAAGATTTTCCCGGGATCGGAACCTCTTCGCTACATGATCCCGTTTCAAGAGCCGCACGCCACCTACGAATACCTGCGGCGACTCGCTGACACTCATCCGGGCGCGACGGTCGTCTTCGCCGACGACGGTGAGAAGTTCGGATCCTGGCCCGATACGTACGATCACGTCTACAATCAAGGCTGGCTTCGTCGATTCTGCGACATGATCACGGGAAACCGTGATTGGCTCGAGACGACCACATTCGCGCGTGCGGTCGACGAAACCTTGCCGGTCGGCAAGATCTATCTCCCGGACAGCTCGTACCGCGAGATGACGGAATGGGCGCTCCCTGCCGATCGTCTCACCGGTTATCAGTCGGCCCTCAAGGAGACCGCCGGCGATCCGGCCGCACATCGGCTCAAGCCTTACGTGAGCGCGGGAGGGTACTGGCGGAACTTCAAGGCGCGCTACAGCGAATGCGACGAGATGTACACCCGGATGTTGGGGGTCTCGCAACGCCTGGCGCAGGTCGAGTCACTGCCGGAGTCGGACCCCGACTACCTTGACATCGCGCGCCAGGAACTCTATCGCGGGCAGTGTAATTGCCCCTACTGGCACGGCGCTTTTGGTGGGCTCTATCTTCCCCACCTTCGTAACGCCGTCTATCGCAGCCTGATCGCCGCTCATAACGCCCTCGACGAAGCCGAGGGGCGTTGCGAACCTCGGGTCTCGCTCGAGATCGGCGACTTCAATCTCGATGCCAGGCAAGAAGTCTGCCTGGAAAACGACCGTCTGGTCGCATTCATTCGACCCGCCACGGGGGGACACATCTATGAGCTTGACGACCGTCAATCCTTGACGAACGTCCTGGCCACGCTCACACGGCGGCCCGAATCGTACCACGCCACGGTCGCCGCGGCGGCTCAGTCGAACGGGCAGAAGGTGGAAGGACCGGTTTTCTCACCGGACCGGATCATCCTCAAGCAAGAAGGCCTCGACCGACTGCTCGTCTACGATCGCCAGCCTCGCAAGGCACTCGTCGACCACTTCCTTCCTACAGACGTGACGGTCCAGGACCTGGTGGAATGCCGGGATGTGGAGCGCGGCGATTTCGCCGTCGGAGCTTACCTCTCCCGCGTTCAGCGCGGCGGGGAACGCGTCTCGCTCTTGATGGAGCGTCCCGGCTGGGCGGACGGGCATCCGATCCACATTCACAAGTCGATCGAAGTGGCCGCCGACTCATCAAGCCTCGACGTTCACTATGTCCTCGAAGAGCTTCCGCTCGGCCACACGCTCCACTTCGCCGTTGAGATGAACTTCGCGGCGATGGCGGGCCATGCGGACGACCGTTATTACCTGGACGGGGATGGAAACCGCCTCGGCATGCTCGACACCCTGATCGACGCAGCCCAGGCTGGAGAATTAGCACTCGTCGATGAGTGGCTCGACCTGGCCGTCCGGGTCGATTGGTCGGTTCCCGCAGGTCTCTGGTGCTTGCCGATCGAGACGGTCAGCACAAGCGAAGGTGGATATGAGAAAGTCTACCAAAGCTCCGCCGTGATTCCCCACTGGTTCATCACGGCAAATGAGTCGCGACGCTGGGAGGTCCGGATCAGGATGCATCTGGATCGGGCCTCATCGCAAACCTCGGTTGACTCCGAATCGAATTTCGCCCAAGAGGCGGCTCGAGACTAAAGACAGCGCTCTTGTAAGGTAGGCCCTGTCCACCGGGCACATCGCCATGTCATGATCATGGTTGATGACGAATGACCACGGTTGAGGATTGGTGGGCAGAGCCCGCCCCACGACGATTGCGGACGTGATGTGCCATGATTTGGCCTTTGGGACGACGTAAGCGCCAGACGGCTCCAGCATCGAATGTTGACGCCGCGGCGATTGTGCGGCAAGCGCGCCGGCTTCGGTTTCGCGTCCGGCCCGGCGCGGTTTCGCTTCTCGCGGGGGCTTATCATGGCGCGCGGCCCGGGCTCGGGCTGACGTTCGCCGAGCTTCGCGCCTACGAACCCGGTGACGACGTCCGCCACCTGGACTGGAACGTCACCGCAAGGCAAGGACGCCCCTACGTTCGACGCTTTATCGAAGAGCGGGCCCTGACGCTCTGGCTGATAGTCGACGTCTCGGCCAGCATGAGGTTCGGCCACGACGGCAAAACCAAGGCCGATCGTGCTTCCCAGTGCGCAGCGCTCCTGGCGACAGCGGCGATCCAGAACGGCGACCGGGTCGGTCTCGCCATGGTAAGTGATCGCGTCGAAGCCGAGCTTCCTCCTGGCGGGGGCACACGCCACCTGGCTCGGCTCGTACGAGCGCTGGTGGCCACTCCGGCGTCATCGCGGCGGACGGATCTCAGTGTGGGACTGTCGCGACTCAAGAGAACGGCGCGGCGGGCCTTGATCGTCGTGCTCAGCGACTTCCTCCCACCCCCGCCGATCGGACTCTGGCGTCGTGCATCGCGACGGCATGAGGTCTGTGCCATTCGCCTCGTCGATCCCCGGGAAGACAACCTTCCCGCAACCGGCCTGATCTCCCTGGAAGATGCCGAGCTCGGGACGAAACGCCTGGTCGATACGAATTCGTCCGCGCTCCGCGAAGCCTACGCCCAGGCTGCGACCGAGCGGCGGCTGGAGTATCGCCGCTTCTGTTCCACGGCGGGGCTGACGGGTTACGAAATCTCAACGGTGGAAGATCCGATCGGCCCGCTCATTCGAATCTTCACAGGCCGAGCCTCACGACGAGGTGGATCGTGAATGGGTCGACCGGGTCCGTTCTGCTCCCCCCTCGGCCGAACCTCGGTCCCGAGCCCATGGTCGAGTCGCGGGCTTCGGGCTGGGTTGGCGTTGGTCTGGCGTTCGGCATCACGTTGTTCTTGTTTTTCTTGTTGGTGATCCTGAAGCGACGAAGAGCGCGCCGGAAGCCATCTTCGCTGCTACCCAGCTTTCCCGACGCCTCCGACGAATCGGAACGTGAGCGTATGATCGCCTGGTCGATCGCCGTGCGTGAGGCTCTGGCCTCGCGCTTCGGCAACATCTGGAAGGCGAGGACCACCGAGGAGATCGCCGCCGATCCCGAACTGCTCGCACAGCTCGGGGCCGAGCGATCCCAGCGCTTGCTCCACTTTCTTCGCGAAGCCGACCGCGCCAAGTTCGCCGACTCCTCGGCACTCCTCGATCACTTCGACTTCGAAGAACTGGCCGAGCTCGTAAGCAACGCGGTCCCCGCCGCGGGGGCAAGGTCCAGGATCAGCGGGGCGTGATCGGAGCCGAACGACGGCCCGAGTCGCCTGTCAACCACCGCGAGATCGCCGGAAACGAAGGCGTGGTCGATGGCGATACGGTAGGGAAACCCGACCGGCCAACTCGGTTGGCGGCCGAACCCGAGCCTGCTGTCGCGCAAGCCCGTCAGCTCGAGGAAGTCGGTGAACCGAGGGGACCCCTCCGTGCTGTTCATGTCGCCGACGACGATCTGCGAACCTCCCTCATCCCTGATGATCCGAGCCAGAGCGGAAAGCTCGGGAAGCCCTCGGCGCTCGAAGGGGGAGCTCGGATGAATCAGCCAGAGATGCCGCAGGAGACCACCGAACTCGAACGTCGCGTGGAGAAAGGGCCAACCGCCAGGAAGCGGTTCCTGCACGGGGCCGAGCGAGCGGGGAGGCTCGCGAAACCAGAGTGCAACCCCTCTCGCCCCCCGAGGCGCATCGAGATGATACGGATACAGACGGCGAACGTCCTCTAAACCTCGTGCCCACCCCTTGTCGTATTCGACCAGACCGACGATGTCAGGTTGTTCCTGGCGAATCAACCGTGCAAGTGTGTCGAAGTTCTGATTCTCACAAAGGACGTTGGCCATCAAGATCCGGAGCCGTTCACGCGATCGTGGATCGGCTTTGACCGGGTTCCTCCCCTGGTAACGCACCAGCGGCACGATCTGGAAAGCGAGCAATCCGGCCAGAACCAAGGCCATTCGAGGACGAGGGCGGAGGACGATCGCCAAGGCCAGGGCCGTCGCGAGGAGCGCGGCCCCTTGAAAGTGAGTGAGGAGATCCATTCGCCAATCGTAGCGTCCGGCCAGAGTGGCAAGCGGATGGACCAGGGCCGCTCCCACGGTCCCAAACTCGACGACCGAGCGCAAGCGAGCGCGCACGGGCCTGGTCGTCACCCCTCCTTGAGGCCCTCCCTGTTCGACTTCCATCACGTCAGAATCCTCGTCCCGCTTCGCTCCCTCAACCGCCCTACCGGATGTCAGCCGGGCGGAACCGAACTCCGATCGTTTCGGTTTGCTCGATCCCCGTCCTGAGCCGGACCCGCCACGTCAGCTCGGAGGGGAGTCGATCCGAGCTCTCCGACGCACTGACCACCCAGGCGTCGAACGACTCTCCCGGACGAAGCTCCTTGAATTCCTGGCCATCCACCACCCACTCGCTCGACACCGCGAGGGGATACATCACGATCTGGGAGCCATCCGCAGATTCAATCAGGCTATCGAGAACATCATGTTCTCGTTCACGCAGGAATGCCTCGTCAAGAGGGGCGAAGATCGTATCCTTCGTCACATTGCGCAACCGCAACTTGAGCCACAAGGCCTTGGAGCCACCGGCGCGTGACTCTTTCGGCGCGAGAGCGCGTCGGAGACGAACTGGCTTGGACCGGATCTCGAGAGGCGTAATCTCAAGCCCGGCAAACTTCAAGGTCTTTCCTAAGCTGGTGATATGATCCGAGGCCAGAGGCGAGGGCGGCGTCACCTTCCGCGACTGGTCGGCCCGGCGACCGGGGTCGGGCTTCGCCTCGGCCGTCGGAGCGAGGTCGTCTTCGCTCTCATGCAGCCTTCGGCCTGTAAATAAGACCCAGGCCAGGCCGATCGTGACCGCGCTGGCGTAACTCAACAGCATGAAGGTCAGCAACGAGGAACCGCGCGAGGGAGCTTCGTCATCCTCGTCATCGTCTTCTTCTTCCGACTCGACCTTCTTCGAGGCCTCGGGGGTCGACGTCGCGGTAGGCGCATTGAGGTCAAGCGAAGGAAAGGCGTCAAATGAGGCTGGCTGAGGGGGAGGTCCCACAGGCGCCGTCGGGGCAAAGACATCGAACGACGAGGTGTTCGCCGGGTTGGCCGGTACTTCCCCCGACCCGAGTTCCCCAATGGCCAGGTCCTGCGGAGAAGGCCAAACTTCGGCGTCCGACGTCTCTTTGTTCGCGGGAACCGAGGGAGACGAGTCGAGTACAGCCTCCGGGGAAGTCGCATCCGCCACGAAATTCACGGGGTCCGGATCCGTGAACGCATTCACGGGTGCGACGGCGTCGAACGACTCATGAGCGGGTTCTTCACCCAAGGTCGCCGCCTCGGCATCCGGGGGACCTTCTGGAGGCGAAGCCGAGAACTCGCCCAGGTACGGATCGGGCTTGGGCTCGGTCAAAGACTGTGACAACAGGACGTTCAACTCATCGCCACTGGTGCTGCTGTAAGGAGGCATCACCGGCTCCGGAGCGACCTCGTCCAGGTCGGACGCCGAAGACCCGGGGTCCCCCGGGTTCTTGGGGTGTGGTGCCTCCGGCGAAGGCGGACCGACGGAAGACTCAGTGGTTTCGCTCGACATCGCGCTACCAACCTCCCTCCGCGCTCGCGTCCCGAGAGTCAAGGGTCGCGGACCATGCCAAGGATTTGATTGGGAAAGGATGGCCGAGGTCGTTCGCCACCCCTGGATTCGTTGGAACCTTGCGATTCTCCGGGAGACACCTCTACCCTACGATTCCGCTTCGAGGCCAGCGAACTCTATCATACCAGTTCATGCACCCTTCGACGATTGCGATCAATGACGGGTCTTCGGCGAACTCGACGGTCACCACCGGGCCGGTCCCCTCGAGAAGCCGCGCGAGTTCGTCGGCGTTGGTCGCCTCGGCCAGAGAACCTTCGGCAGGCTCCGCCTGGTTGAGGACGACCGCGGCGATCCGGAGCCCGCGATGGAGCGCCGCCTCGACGCTCAAGAGCGTATGGTTCAAGGTGCCGAGTCCCTTCCTGGCGACGAGGACCAGAGGATAATCGAGCCGAACCGCCAGGTCGGCCACGGTGACTCGTTCAGCCAACGGGCTTAACAGTCCCCCGACCCCTTCGACGATCATGAGCTCGGCACGTTCCGCCCACCAAGCGAGCGCCTGGTCCACGGACTCGACAAGATGTTCCCAAAGCAGCGGAGTGCCCTGGCGACGCGCAGCCACCGACGGAGCCAGCGGCTCCTCAAAGATCAACGGGGCAACGCGTTCAAGAGGTACGCCCCCTCCGACGGCCGCGATCAGTTGCTCAGCATCGTCGCACTTCCAGCCGCTGCTGACTCGCGAAGCACCGGTCGCCGCCGGCTTGAGGACCCCAACCGCGCGCCCCTCCCGGGTCAGCTCGCGCGCGATGCCGGCCGAGATCACGGTCTTGCCGACCCCCGTGTCGGTCCCCACGACAAACAATCCCGGAAGCCTCTTCACAACGACTCCTCCGTGACCTCGCGGACGCAGGCGAGCATGACGTCGAGCATCTCGTCGAGCTGGTCGAGGCTGATCGCCAGGGGGGGCATGATGACCAGGACGTCCCCCAGCGGACGGACGAGAACCCCTCGCTCGCGCGCCTTGCGGCAGACCCGGGCGCCTACCTGGTCGGACCAGGGATAGGGAGTTTTCGAGGCCTTGTCGGCCACCAACTCAACTCCCACGATCAAGCCTTTTTGACGGACATCCCCCACCTGAGGCCGCGACCGAAACTCTTCGAGCCGTTGCGCAAGCCTGGCGACCTTCGGTTTCAGCGCCTCGAGCGTCCGCTCCTCATCAAACACCTTGAAATTCGCGAGCGCCACCGCAGCGCCGAGCGGGTTCCCACCGTAGGTATGACCATGATAGAACGTTTTTCCTTCGGCCGCGGTGCCGCGAAATGCGCGATAGACCTCGTCAGTCGTCAAGGTCGCCGCGAGAGGGAGATATCCTCCCGTCAGACCTTTGGCCAAGCACAAGAAGTCGGGGGTAACCCCCTCCTGCTCGCAGGCAAACATCGTGCCCGTACGTCCGAACCCCACGGCAACCTCATCGGCGATCAAGAGCACCCCATGCTTGCGGCTCAGCTCGCGGAGGCCGCGGAGATAGCCCTCGGGATGGACGATCATCCCGGCCGCTCCTTGCACCAAGGGTTCGACGACGATGGCCGCAACCTCGCCGGGATGGCGCTCCAGGAGCCGTTCGACCTCGGCGAGGCAAGCTACGCCGCAGTCGGAGCGTTCGAGCTTCAGAGGGCAGCGATAGCAATACGGGCTCGGCGCCCGAAGCGGCGAGAAGAGCAACGGCCCAAACATGGCATGGAACCGATCTACCCCGCCCACGCTCACGTCTCCCAGCGTATCGCCATGATAGGCGCCGCCGAGGGCCAGGAACCTTGTGCGTTTCGGCTCGGGATCGGGCCTTTGCCGCCAGTACTGGAACGCCATCTTCAGGGCGACCTCGACCGCCGTCGCGCCATCGTCGGAGAAGAAGACGCGCGTCAATCCCTCGGGAGCCCGTTCGGCTAATTGCTTCGCTAGCTCGATGGCCGAAGGGTGGCTCACTCCCAGGAGCGTGCTATGGGCCATCCGATCGATCTGAGCCTTCAAGGCCTCGTCGAGCGTGGGGTGACGATGGCCGTGCACGTTGCACCAAAGGGAGCTGACGCCATCAAGGTAGCGATTCCCGTCAAGGTCGAAGAGATAGACCCCTTCCCCTCGCTCGATGATCACGGGAACCTGCGCTTCCCAGTCTGCCAACGGAGTGAACGGATGCCAAAGATGGGCGTGATCCCATTCGGTCAACGTCTCAGAAGTCGTCATAAGCGTTGTAAAATACTTGAAGAACGTAAGAGATGGTTTAACGAAAGCGAAAACGTCAAGGGACGATGGCTGCGGATGAGACCCGCGTCAAGGAGACTCGAAACCCGTCGTTTTCGCCTTCAGTCCCGAGCGCGTTTCACCCAAACCGTGGTTCCCGGTCCGACCGTGAGTTGTCGGGCCGCGTCTCCGTTCACCACGGCGACCTCGAGCCAGCCACCGCTACCGATCAGCGCGATCAAGGTACCGGTGGGACGGTCCCCGTAGGTTCGGACCAACCCCTTGATCGGGGTGTCGGCAATTTCGACCGTCCAGTTCTCGGGCGGCAGGTCGGAGAGTTGCCTGACGGCGATGTTGGTGATGAGATTCCCAAAGGCATCGCGGAAGACGACTTCTCCGGTCACTCCGCTCTCGCTCTGCGTCGCCTCGAAATTCCGGTGGCTGATAAAGGAAGTCCGAGCCGGGCCAAGCTCGGCCGGATCGCGCCCGAGCAGCAAGTGGGCCGCGGCGGGTGCGAGGATATCGCGGCCATGGAACGTGTTCGAGATCTCGGACCGACAGATCGCCGGATTACTGATTTCCCAGATGCTGCTGGGCCTTCGTCCACGAGCCACAGCACTGATCAGGCCGTTGTCGGGGAGGACGAACCACTGCTCGGCCACGGAAATGGCGAGCAGACGCCGGTCGGTCCCCACCCCGGGATCAACGACGGCCAGGTGTACCGTGCCTGGCGGAAAGACTTCGACAACCTCCGCCAGCACGAACGCTCCTTCGAGGATGTTCTGAGGAGCGATCCGGTGAGTGACATCCACGATCTGGACGCCGGGCGCCCTGCTCAGAATCACCCCCTTGACCGCGGCGACATAGGGACCCTCGATCCCGAAGTCCGTCGTCAACGTGACAATTCCAGGCTGCATAACTCGCCACCCGCCCTTCGTATCGAAACACGCAGCATCAGCGCCGCTGGTGATCGATCGTCTCCTCGCGCTGCGGGGAGTGAAAAATTCCCCGCGACGCCGACCGAATCCGCACGCATCAAGCCAAGAGCGTCCCCTCATCGCCTACGTTCACGTCGTAGCGCGAGGCTTCATGGCGCGCGGTGATCTTGGAGGAAATACCACCTCGAGGCGTGAAATGCCCCACGACCTTCATCCATCTCGGCCGGCAAGCTTTGACAAGGTCGTCGAGAATCGTGTTGATCGAGTGTTCGTAGAAGATCCCTCGATTTCGATAGTCGACCAGGTAGAGCTTGAGGCTCTTGAGCTCGATGCAGGTGTCGTCCGGACAATACGTGATGACGATTGTGCCGAAGTCAGGCTGGCCGGTCTTCGGGCAGACCGCGGTGAACTCGGGACAGGTGATCTCGATCTCATACTCGCGGTCGGGGAATTGGTTCGGAAAGACTTCCAACGACATCGCACGACTCCTGATTCAGCCGGAAGGACATCAACGGCGGAACTCGTCCCCGCTCGCAGTCCTTATTCTAACCAAACCCGAGCGAAATTTCGTGACGGGAGAGGCGACGATCGGAAACACTCGCAGGCTCGTTACGCCTGTTCTTATCAAGCCAATTCCATACATCGTCCGCCGCCGTTAGCGATCCCAACGAAGCGGTGACGACCTACAAAGTCGCGAACATGAACGAAGAAGCCTCTTGACCCTCACGCAACGTGAGGGCGTACCATCCCTCGGGAGATCGCCATATCGAGTCAAACGTGAGCGGAGATCGCCATGCGAGCGACAGATCTGAAGGTGGGAGATCTCGCCAGGCAAACCGGTTTGACCGTGCGGACCCTCCATCACTACGACGAGATCGGCCTGTTGAAGCCTTCTCAATACAGCGGTGCCGGATACCGGCTCTACACGGCCTCCGACGTCGTCCGGCTTCAGCAGATCCTTTCGCTCCGGCAGTTCGGATTCTCGCTGGATGAAATTCGGGACTGCCTGGATCGCCCCGACTTTTCGCCTCGAGAGTTGATCCGCCTCCACATCAGCCGGCTTCGGAACCAGATCGCGTTGCAACGCGCACTGGCTGAGAAGCTCGAGACGATCGCCACGCACTTCGATGCGGCGGAGGAGGTCTCCGTCGACGAATTCCTACGCGTAATTCAGGGGATGACCATGATCGAAAACTATTACACGCCAGAACAGTTGGAGTACCTCAAGAAGCGTCGCGAGGAAGTGGGTGAAGAACGCATCCAACAGTCGCACACCGATTGGGCCGAGCTGATCGCCGAAGTCCGTGCGGAGAAGGCCAAAGGAACCGACCCCGCCGATCCCAAAGTCCAGGCCCTCGCTCGTCGCTGGTTCGCCTTGGTGGAGGAATTCACGGGGGGCGACCCCGGAATCACCCAGTCTGTCACGCGGCTCTGGAAAGAACAAGGAGACACCATCGCTACTCAGTACGGCAGCCAATGTGATCCGCGCGACCTTGCTGATTACATCAGCCAAGCGAAAGCGGCATTGGACAACACAAACTCTGCCTAGAGGAACTCGACAACCAAATTATCAACACAAAAACATGCATCGTTTATATAGAAAGAAAGAAAAAAGGAGGGAAGGCCGGTGCATCGCAAGCTCCACTACGGCCACCCATCTTTCTTTTCTGATTTCACATGGCCTAACTCTACCCAAATAGCCTCTGAGACACTCCGTTCCAGGGGGTGTTGGACAAGTTGCCGGAGTTAGAAACACGCTTTCAAAACGCGAGAACGCCCGGCCAAGGATTGTCCTCGACCGGGCGTTCGTCACCAATGTCGATCTGCTGAGGCCCAGCGGCCTCGTTCCTCAGTGCGCCATGCCCGGGTGGAACATGTTCCAGGCCGCCTTGGGCGTGCGCATGTTCAGGGCTTCGCGAGGATCCGGGCTCTTGCCGTCGGTTCCGGGAGGAAGGGTCGGCAGAGCGACCTTGATTTCCTCGCCGTTAAGCGCCTTCATAAAAGCAACCAAGTCGGCTTTTTCGGAAGCCGTCAGGTTGAGCTTCTTCATATCCTTATCCAGCGACGGATTGGGAATGCCTCCCTTGTCGTAATGCTCGACGACCTCTTCCAGAGTGGTGAGGCTGCCGTCGTGCATGTAAGGAGCGGTACGAGCGGCGTCGCGGACTGTCGGAGTCTTGAAGGCGCCGAGTTCCGCCGAACTCTTGGCACCGATCGGAGAGATCGCCCAGCGGCCAAGGTCGGCGAACTCTTTCTTCTTCTCATCCCAACCGATCCCGAGGTTGTGGAAGTTTTCATCGGTGAAATTGGAACCGTTGTGGCACGACGAGCACAGGGCCTTGCCTCGGGCAACTTCCGGCTTGAACTCATCGTCGTTGCTGAGGGTGAGGCCGAAGAGGACCATCCCTCGCTTCTCGCTGTCCGAGAGAGCCTTGAGGTCGCCGCCTCGCGTATAACGGTCGTACTTGGAGTTCCCCGAGAGCGAGGCCACCCGTTCAAACGAGGCCACGGCCTTGGCGAAGCCGTCAAGCGTTACCTCGGTTCCGAAGACCTTCTTGAACTGTTCTTGGTAGCCCGGGATCTTGCGGAGTCGAAGGACGATCTCTTTATACGACTGTTTGCCCATCTCGATCGGGTTCTGGATCGGGCCCTGGGCCTGCCCTTCGAGCGAAGGTGAGCGGCCGTCCCAGAACATCGTCCTGCCGAACGCCGTGTTGACGACCGTCGGTGCGTTTCGACCGCCAAACTGGCCGCCGATCCCTGCCGAAGTCTTGAGGTTGTCGGTCCAGCCCTTCTCCGGGTTATGGCAGGTCGCGCAACTCACGGTGCCATCGAGAGAAACCCGCTGGTCGAAGTAGAGCTGTTTGCCCAGCTCGACCTTTCCCTTTGTGAGCGGGTTTGATTGCGGGATGACCGCCGCCAGGGTTTGCAACCCCAGAGGAGGCGTGAGCGTGTACGGCTCGTCTTGGATCAGACTCGGATCCGATGGGAGCCAAAGAACACTTTCCGGACTCCCTCCCGCAGCGGCCTCACCCCCTTCCAGTTCCGCCTCAACCACGGCGACCAGCTTCTTCGGGTCTACCATTTGGCTCGGGGTGACGAGCTCGACTTTACCGCTGCCCTTGGACTCACCCCCCTCCACTTTCGCCGTCTCCGGCGCGGCCCCGGCCCCGGGGGCCTTGGCCGGTTCTTCGATGCCCGACCCGCCACAACCACTCAAGGCGAGTAGGACGGGCACCGCTCCGAAGAGAGGTGCGAACACTCCGAGGAATCGCCGCATTCCGATATTCTCCCGTCAGAACCTAATTGGAGTCAGCGCCCCACCTCGAGGTGAAGGGCGCAGCGCGAACATGCCCGGCCGGAACTGCGCCGGGGCATGTCGTGTCAGAGTAAAGGCTCGAGCCGACGTCGGACCTTGTCGATCACTTCTTCTTGGCGAGCAGCCCCTCGGCGTTCCGGTGGGCAGCTTCCACCAATTCATCCCAATGCGTCTCGACGTATTCGGAGGGCCCTCCCTTGAGGGCCACGTGTTGGGCCACGTCAATCGTGTCGACCATGTCGATCGCGTCCCAAGGGCAAACTTGGGCACAGTGCTTACAACCAATGCAACGATCCAGGTCGATATCGCAAAACGATTGCAGGCCGGCATAATCTTCGCCGGGGACTTTGTAGATGCAGTCGACCGGGCAGACTTCGATGCAGGCCTCACACCCGGTGCATCCGTCCGCGTGGATGACCGCGAGGATCTTCGGAATCACTTTTCGCGGCTTACCGGCGAGAGAAGGAGCGGCCATGAGATCGTGTCCCGTAGGGATGAGCTCGAGCCAACAACACCTCTGCTTGGACGAAGGAAGGCTGGTTGAGCATAGCGTCTCGTGACCGCCTCGAAAACAAGCGTCTCGGTGAATTCTCGCGACGGCCTTGATTCAGATCGATAATAATTATCGTTTTTGGGACAAACACGGTCAAGTCTCGGACAGCAAATCGAAGAGAACAGCCAAGAAGGCGGGGGTTTTCCCCGAAACTGCGACCATGAAGACCGCGATCAAAACGGGCATGACGGGTGAAGAGAAGGTTCTGGTGGGTCCGAACAACCGGATCAGTTTCGCCGACGACCGCATGCCCGCGGTTTTGGCAACCCCTTGGCTGGTGGCCCACCTCGAGTACGCGGCGCGGCATGCCATCGCGCCTTGCCTCGAAGAGAATGAGCGAAGTGTCGGCACTTTCGTGGAGGTGGAGCACCTCGCCCCCGTCCCCGAAGGTTTCATCGTCACCTGTCGGGCCCGGGTCATTCACGTGGACGGTCCTGTGGTCACCTTCCAGGTGGACGCCCACGACGGCACGGAACCCGTGGCCCGGGGTCTCCATCGCCGCCGAGTCATCGACGTCGATCGCTTCGCACGCCGGATCGCGAAAAAGAAACGATGACTACAACGCCAGACCCCATCCTGTGGCCTGGCGAGAGCATGCTCTATACACTCTCTAATCTCCTGGATGGCAAACTCACGGTATCGCGTCGGGCATTGGGATAGCCAAGACAAAGGGATGTCCTTCGGTTGTCTCTTCATCCCGATGGGAATCGGGAACAAATTTGCAATCCAATAAAGACGCAGGTTCTCAGAACCTTGCACCCTTACGTCCTCGATCCAGCCTCGGGTGAACTGAACTATGTCGAAGAAGGTTGCCGTCTTTTGGCCGGGGGATTACCGCGCCAAGCCGAACGAGTGGGCTTTGGCTCAGTCTCAAGAAACGACCACGCAGTTGGTCGCGGCGCTCAAAAAGCTTGGGAGAGATCCGTACCTGGTCGAGGGCTACCTGACTCGACCCGATGAGTCGATCGCCAAGCTCGGTCCGATCGATGATCCGCTCGTCGGGGTCTTCGTCCATTGGACCTATGCACCCCACACGGTCGACGGCGTGGTGGGGAAGGAGAACCCCCTCCTACTGGCCTCCAACTTCTCGGGGACCTGGCCGGGTCTTGTCGCGCTTCTGAACACGGCCGCTTCACTGGAGAGCGTCGGGCGAGCCTGCTCGCGCGCCTGGACCGACGCTCCGGACTGGACGGCCGACCCGGCTTTCATGGAGCGTCTCGACGAATGGTGCTCCACCGGCCGAATTCAGGCCGATGCCAGCGAGATCCAGGCGGCGGGAGCCGTCGCCCCCGAGGCACTCGCGACGGCCAACCGGATCCACGAGCAGATCCGCCAAAAACGCATTCTGGCGCTCATGCTCGGCGATACGTCCATGGGCATGATCAACGGCTACTTCGGTCCCAGGCTGCTCTATCCGATCGGCTTCAGCGAGCACAAAGTCGACCAGGCCTGGGTGGTCGAACGGTCGAAGTCGATCTCCGATGCTCGGGTCGATGACGCCTTCAAGTTCGTCCAGGACCGGGGGGTCACCTTCCACTGGCAAGCTGAGGATGCCTCCGACTTCACACCCAACGCGACCCGGGAACAGCTTCGAGGCTACCTCGCCGTCCTCGACCTGCTTGATGAATTCAAGGCGGACTGCCTGGGCTGGCAGTACCAGCTCGGCCTCTTGAAACTCGTTCCCCCCAGCGACTTCGCCGAAGGACTCTTCAACTCGCACGCGAGGCCCGAGGGGAACGGCCATGTCGTGATCACAAGCACCGAGGCCGACCAGGGCAACCTCGTCCCGATGGAGTTGATGAAACGGGTCCTCGAAGCCAAGGGAATGCCCGGCGCAGTCATGTTCCACGACGTGCGGTGGGGAGCCGAATACCAAGGACGTTGGCTCTGGGTGCTCCTGAACTCAGGGAGTTGCGGGGCTTACGCCTTCAACCACGACGTCTCGAGCCTGAAAGGGGTACACAGCTACCGCCAGCCGGCCGGCTACTTCCCCGTTCCAGGAGGGACCTTCGCCGGCGTCAGCCTCCCCGGCGCCATCACCTGGGCACGAGCCTGGATCGATCGCCAAGGGGAGCTCGTCATGGACCTGGGACAAGGTGAGTCGGTCGAACTCCCCGAAGAGGTCCGCGAGTCCTGGTGGCAAGGGACAACCCGACAGTGGCCGTTCATGGCCGCCGATCTCGGCTGCTCCAAAGAAACGATCATGGCTCACTACATGAGTAACCATATCGCCGTCGCCTACGGTGATATCTTCGGCGAAATGGTGGCCCTCAGCCTGGCCCTCGGCTTCAAGCTCCGCATCTTCTCCAGCGGCAATTGAGCCTCTCGGATCAAATGGAAAAGGACAGCCGCCACGAACTTGCCGTGGTGACTGTCCTTTTTTCGTGGGGTTGATTCCTCACTCACGGTTCGGCCGCGCCCCGATCAACTCGACATCGGCTTCGCGGTAACGTCCATGCGGGTTCCTCGCTCCCGAACCGAAACCGGCCTCCCCGCGCGAGAATGTCCCGCCAGCTTCTCATACTGGTTACCCCAGTCTCGGCTGGCCTGGATCAAGAGTCCGGCCGCGGCGAAACCAATCATCCCCAGGTGGAAAAAACCAGGGCCGAATCGGCCCGTCCATCGGTATGAAGCCACCAAAGCCCACGGTACCAGGCAGCAGCCCAGGGCCCCTGCCCCACCCACCAATCCGATTCCAAGACCGATCTGCTCTTGTGCATGATACGGCACAAGCTGAAGCAGTGCACCGCTGCCAATCCCCAAAAGAGCGATCGTCAGGAACACGCAATACGTCGCCACCTCGAGATGAGGCAGATACGACATCCACATCCCCAAGAACCCAAGTCCGAGGAAGCAAAGAAAGAGCATCACGACTCCACCCAGCCGGTCCGAGAGAAACCCTCCCACAGGACGAAAGATCGAGCCGAAAACACCGCAAATCCCAGCGAAAATCCCCGCCCGAATCAAGTCTATGCCGTACTGCTCTTTGAAGAAGAAGGGGAGAAACAACAGGAGTCCCACAAACCCGCCGAACGTTAGAAAGTAAAAGACCGAAAAGCGCACAACGTCTCGGCTCACGGTAAAGTCCAGGTTCTCCTTCCAGGGCCTTCGAACCAACGGTCCAGGCGCGTCCCGAACCACCAAAACCGTTAGCAAAAGGAGCACGACGATCGCGAGCAGAGCCGCGCCGAAGATCCCGTGCCATCCCAGCAAGGGCATTAGCACCGGTACGAGCGAGTTCGCCGCAATCAACCCGCCACTACCCACTCCTACGAGTCCTAAGACCAAGCCTTGATGCTCCAACGAATGCCATCGGCTCACGAGCGGAAGAGCCACCGCAAAGCTTCCACCGGCAACCCCCAACAGTGAGGCGAGCAGGAGCAACTGAGGGTAGGTTGTCCCCCCCAACCATCCCAGCAGAAGGGGCAACGAGGTCAAAACAAGGGTCAGGATCGCCATGCGGCGTCCGCCAAAGCGATCAGTCAGGAGACCGAAGAGAGGACAGAGCAAAGCACCGCTCAGTAGCGGCAAGGTGGCCACCAATACCTCTTGCCCGGCCGAAAGCCGAAGCGGACCGGGACGGACACGGCTCAACGGGCCGAGCAAGCCCCATACGACGAAGCAGAGATCAAGTCCAAGTAAGGCGCAAACCAATGTTGGCCAATGCCCCGCGCGTCGCACACCGCGGAAACCCATGATGACGACTCCTTGCAAGGGGGGGACGAGGCAAGGGTCAACGCGGTCGAGCGAGCGCCTTGGCAAAGTTCGCCTTCACTGCGCCGTACGTTCGAACCAAAACGTCGGAAACCTTTCACCTCGAGGATGTCATCTCGCTTCGCACCTCACCCATCTGCCTTCGTCGAAGCGTTAGCCGACTAGACGAACGATTTCGGACACTACGGTAACAGAAAAAGTGGCCGTTGAAATCCCCCAATATTTCCGATGCAATGAGAACCTAGGTCCGCTCTCCTCGGGCGTATCGCTTCGCGTTTCGGCGTAACCGCAACCAATAAAATGGGATGAAGTAACGACCGCCTCTCTGGCTTCCTTCCGGAAAGGAACTTATCCACAACGACTCCGCAACAAAGCCAAAACACGCGGTAGCCTTGAATGAAGTGAATCACCCAATCCAAGAAATTGGGCGATTTTCATGCCAACACACGATAAAACCCGAAACTAACGTCATAACTCTCGATTGCCAAATCACTTGGCACAGTCATACAGCGAATTCTTTAGGGATTCGTCGGCGATCGCTTGAAGTCAACGGCCGGGCCGCATTGCCTTCGGAACGTGCAAGAAATGCACTCTACCCCCTCTCAATACTGCACATGATTCTGTAAAACAAATCAGGGAAACTGGCTCCTCATTTTCGGGACAATGCCAAGATGCTCATGCGCTTCGCGACCAGATTCTCGCGGGCATGTCGCTTCTGGACGAAAGAACTCGTTGGTGACTTCCGTCGTAACAGAGGGGTTGATAGACTCTGAGAAAGTTTGCAGTTCCACGAACCCGACGAATCGAATCCGACGAGCTAACAAGAGACGCCTCCAAGGGGATTCCTGCGATGGAACCCATGGTTGTGAGTTGCGAGCGGTGCAACATCCCAAGCCAGACTGTCGTTTCTGTTCTGGCGAGGCCACGTTTCGCCTCCACTTGGCCGCGATTCCGGAACGATCTTCCGGAATCGGGTCATAAGGCGCTCCGTTCTTATCACCGCTGCCGCATCCTGAGCGAAACTCCGAGCCTTCTTCGCCGAACGGTCCTGGGCTTTCTGATCGCGCTCATCGGGCACAGTCTCGGTACATACCGAGTGGCCCGAGCCGACGACCTTCGCGGCTCGACCGCGAATGCTCAACCGACCGCTGCTCGACCGCGAGCGTCGGGCAAATCGACAAGAACCAAGCCCCCGTCGGCTCGGACAACAGCTCGCAAGATCAGCGGGCTCAAAACCTCGAAATCGCCGACTCAAGAACCGGCCGAGGCGAAACGGGACGCCGTCGCCTCGGGACCGCCTCGCGAAATTGAGCCGACTGGTCTCTCGCCGAAGCCCGAAGACGTGGCGATGACTCCTTCGGCTTCGACGCCACCTCACGACCGATTGGCAGGCACGGCGATCACGGACCCTGCCTCCCCTGAGCCCAAGCGTCTCCGCATTCGCACCGAAGATGGCAGCGTCGTGATCGCCAAGCTTCACGGCACCTGCGACGACAAAATCAGCGTCCTCTTGCCGGATGGTCGCATCGGTTTTTCGAGCGGTCTCGTCGAAACCGACGACCCCTTCCAGCCCTTGACCGCGGATCAAGTCCGCGAAGCCCTGGTCCGCGACCCCGCCTTCGCCGACTTCCAGGTTCGCCAGTCCGCGCACTACATTGTCCTCTTCCAATCGACTCCCGCCTTCGCCGAAGAGAGCCTCAGGCTGCTTGAGAGCCTCTACAAGAATTTAAATGAAGTCCTTCGCAAGCGAGGCTTTCCGGTTCACGAACCTGAATTCCCACTCGTCGCGATTATCTTCCGCACCGAGCGCGACTTCCGCGCTCACAAGCGGGTGGACCCGGACATCCAGGCCTATTACGAGCCCCTCACGAACCGGATCGTGTTTTACCAGAAGGGGGAACACGACCACGACTCGCCGGAGGTTGCCGCCCTCCGCAAGCCTCAAACCGTGGCTCACGAAGGAACGCACCAGATCCTCCAGAATATCGGGATCCAGCCTCGCCTCAGCGCCTGGCCGCTCTGGCTTGTCGAGGGGCTCGCCGAGTACTGCTCTCCCCCGATGATTACCCGCAAAGGGACCGCGGCCTGGGGAGGACTCGGCCTCGTGAACCCTTTCCACATGGCCACGATCCACGATCTGAGTGACCCGCTCCCGATGCAGGTCAAAGGCATGAACCGGCCTCGCGTGGGGCGTGATCCCAAGACGCCGTTGGTCGAATACCTCGTGACGCGCAAGGATCTGAACGCCACCGATTACGCGCTCTCATGGGCCTTGACGCATTACCTGGCCATGAAGCGGAGCAACGACTTCCTCGCCTTCTTGAAGACGATGAGCCAGATCCCACCGCTCGAGGAGCGGAGTCCGGAGGATCATCTCGCCTCGTTCCGCGCGGCGTTCGGGACCGATCTGTCGAAGATGGACAAAGCGGTCGCCTCGCATCTCTCGAAGCTGAGGTACGACCCGCTGCCCTACTTTGCCGTCATGTTCGAGCAGCCGACTCCCGGCGGCCTCGTCCGTCGCGCGGCGATGGTCAGCCAATCCCCGTCGGTCATCCGCCAATGGCTCGAGTCGGTGAGCTTGCCGCAAGGGGGCCCGACCTCCTGGGAGCTCATTCCGCATCCCACCAAGGCGCGAGCCCAGTTCACCGCCGAGCAATGGATCCGGAGCCGCTAACCCGTTCGACTCAGTCCTCCACTTTCTTCAGTGCGGCTAAAGCCCCTTCAACCAAGGCTTGTCCCGCCCAAGGGGCCAGTTTCGCACTTCTCGCGGTTCGAGGTTCGTATCCCCCCGCGTAGTAGGCCGAGGGCGTGGCCACATACCCGATCCACTGATTCGCCAGGCTGACGACCCAGGTTCGTTTGAACGGGCTGGCCGCCTTGATATCCAGTCCAAGCTGGCAGAAAAACTCCGCGCCATTGGTCACGAGTCCGAGGCCGCCGATTCGTATCGCCTGGATCTCGCAATCGATCACCGGTCGAGCCGCCCTCTCCTTCGCCAGTAGATCGAGTTCACGCGCGTAGATCTTGTCCGCTACGGACCCTGCCCCGAGTCCCACCGACGGCGAGTTCCGCTTCTCCTCAGCCTCGTCTCGGATCGGGATCGGCACCGAGGTCCGCACCGCCTCGATCGCAACCTCCTTGTTCCACTCCATCCGCCCGACCGTCTGCGCAACCTCAGCGCCGAGCGCAAGGCCGAACATCTCCCCCCACTCCGGCCCGAACTCTTTCCCTGACCTTAAGTTATCTACCTGCGTGACGTCTCCCGCCGCTCCGAGGAGGAACCCGATGGGCAGGTTCGGCCGCTTGTAGTACCGCTGAAGTGTTTCCCTTAAATAATGGACATAGTCGGCGGTGAACCCCGTCCCTCCGACCACGGTCAAGTGACACGCGAAATTGACGAAGAGGCCCAGCAATTCCCCTCCCGGAGCCCTCGCCGCCAGCACCCCTACATCAGGATCAATCGGCCCCGCCGGCTTGACGATCTCCTTGTTCCCCTTTCCCGGATGGGTCAACTGATGTCCGTCGCGCATCAGAAAACGGCGATTGAAGCTGATGCTCGGCTCATACCCGAACCCTTCGCCGAGCTCGGCCCCATGTAGCGAGTGATACGCCGTGATCACCGCTTCGGCGATCCGTTCCACCACCATCGCAACATACTTCGGGTCCTCTTCCGACTCGAAGCATCCGATAATCGGTCCGCCTCCATGCGTATGGCTGGCCCCGATCAAAACGTGCTCGGGAGGAATCTTCGTCGCCTTCTCGATCGCCCGACGGGCCTGCGCCGTCGCCTCCTCCCCGATGAACAGGGCATCAATCCCGACGAGCGCCACAGTCTTCTCATCCCGGCGCACGACCATCGCCACCGCCTTGAGGGGATCATGCACCTCCTTCAAAACGCGTGCCTGCATCCCTCCCGGACTCTGCGCACCGACCTCGGGGGTAATGTCCGTCTCGGCGAATCCGACACTGAGCATCGAGCCATCCTCCACGCAACACGGCCACTTCGCACCGAACCCGGCCAGGAAAATTGCAGAGTCAAGCGGTTCTCAGTCCACGCTCTTCTGAGAGGCCTGATCACCCGGGCAAAGGTCATCTCCCCTGGTCCACAAGCCACCAGTTCCGCCGGCAGTGGTTCCTGATCTCGCAATCCTCGCGCAAACCCGGCAGGAGCCCTAGCCAAACCCTGCCGCGCCGTGTAAGATGATCCTCGATCCGGCGACGGCTTTCGAGCCCCTCTCCCGCGTACACACCGCGGTAGCGACCTCGCCAAGATCCCCCCACCATCGGGGACGTAGCTCAATTGGGAGAGCGCCTGCTTTGCAAGCAGGAGGTTGTGGGTTCGATTCCCATCGTCTCCATTCCTCAAAGCCTTACAGATAGCAGACTTACAAACCACTCCCTTCCATCATTTCTCCATTTTCGCCGTCTTCCCGTGCAGAGTAGGGTAACGTTGTCCTGAATGGAAACGGATATCCCACAGAAACTTGCGAAGCCGACTTCATACAGAGTTCTCTCGAATTTAGTGCTCGAGCAGCGAACTCTGCCCCTCAAGTCTTCGATAGGCACATCAGCCAGCGAAATCGTCCCCGCTACCCCAAGACCGCCGAGTCTAGCCGGCCGTGCCATCCACAAACCGATTAACTTATTTCGATTTGCATTAATTTTCAAATTCTTTATACGCCTACGATTGAGAGATCAGCCTCAGAAGATCTCGGCATATTGTGCGCCGAGCAATGGCGAGGGATGGGACCATCTCTCACGATGAACGGCCTGAGCTTCTCGCGATCCTCAGCGGACGCATCGATGGTCTCGTGGATCGGTGTGTCGATCAAGCCAGGGGTAACGGAGTTGACGCGAATCTTGCGGTCGCTGAAATCAGCCGGCCAGCGACGGGCAATCGAGGATATGAGTGCCCGTCGCTGGGGATCGAATCTCCTATACTTACTTGGCGGCTGCTGGCGGCCGCACGTTGGCCGGTTGGCGGCAAGGATGCAAGAGTCGTCCGTCACTCGACGATCGACCGGCGCTTCGAGATCAACGTAGGATGCTTCCCCTTGAAGCCGTAATGGAGTTCACGGATTCGAGAGTGACCGTTCACAGTTTGCGAACCGATTCTGCTTGAGGAATGCTCAGACGATGAGAATATTGATTGTCGGGGCCGGTGCGACCGGTGGCTACTTTGGGGGGCGGCTACTCGAGGCGGGCCGCGACGTTACGTTCCTCGTCCGTCCCGGACGGGCCGCGCAGCTCGCGAAGATGGGTCTGTTGATCCAAAGCGGCTGCGGAAACATCGACCTGTCGGCGCCGTCTACGCTTCTGGCATCCGAGGTGCGCAAGCCGTTTGACGTCGTACTCCTCAGTTGCAAGTCGTACGACCTGGAGGATGCAATCGACGCCTTCGCCCCAGCGGTCGGCCCGGAGACGGCCGTCGTCTCGCTCCTCAATGGCATGCGACATCTCGACGTACTCGATAAACGCCTCGGTCGCGACCATGTGCTGGGTGGCCACTGTTTCATCTCGGCCCGACTCGACAATGACGGTCGAATCATCCACATGAGCAAGTTCCATGAGTTGACCTTTGGCCACCGGTTCGAGGAGCAGAGGCCTCAGGCAAAGGCGGTCTCGGCCCTATTTGGCGACGCAGGGTTCGACGCCATAGCCAGCGATCAGATCATGCTTGAGATGTGGGAGAAGTGGACTTTCCTGGCAACCTTCGCGGGAATCACCTGTCTGATGCGATCGGCGGTCGGCGACATCGTGGCTGCCGGTGGAGCTGAACTGACCGAATCGCTCCTGGAGGAATGCCGGGCCATCGCCGTCGCGGCAGGCTGGTCGCCCCGTCCCAAGTTCATGGAGCGGTCAAGGCGAGTCCTGACTGAGTCGGGTTCATCGCTGACCGCCTCGATGCTCGGCGATCTCGAACGCGGGTTCCGGACCGAGGCCGACCAGATCCTAGGCGACCTCCTCCGACGGCGATCGGACTTCGCTGGCACGGATGGCTCCCTCTTGCGGATTGCCTACACCGCTCTCAAGGCCCGCGAGGCCCGAGTTGCCCGAGAACAGACTGCGATGAGTGCGTAGCCGGCGTTATTGACCTTCAGGCAGCCCGGTACTTCTTCTTATTCTTAGGAAGACCGTTTGGAAGCGTGTGACCGTTGATTGATGCACCGATTTCGGCGTTCCCAACCGCATCTCGCTCGGAGTCGTAGGCAAGTGTAAATTAGTTGTTGGTCCCAACGACCTCAGTTGAAGAAGACGAGAGGATCCAATGATGAACGAACCAACGATCGTTGTGAAGCCGGACGAGGGTCGTTCGGTCTGGCTCGGCGGCATGGGGGTGGTGTTCAAGGTCTCCGGGGCGGACACCGGAGGTGCTTTCGCAGTCGTGGAGCACCCGATCGAGCCGGGGCGGCTCGTGCTGCCCCATGTCCACCAGCACGAGGACGAGTATTCCTACATCCTGGAAGGAACGATCGGCGCAAGGGTCGGTGATCACGAAGTCATCGCAGGACCGGGCAGTTATCTGCTCAAGCCCCGAGGGCTGATGCACACGTTCTGGAACGCCGGCCCCGGACCCGCCCGAATTCTGGAGGTGATCTCCCCGGCAGGGTTCGAGAATTACTTCGCCGAACTCGCTGCCGTCGGTGACCCGAGCCGGAGGCCGGAGCTGGCGGTGAAGTACGGGGTGACCTACTCCTCGGACTGGGTCGCCGAGCTGGTCTCCAAGTACAACTTGAAGTTGCTCGGTCAATGACCGAGACGTGCTCGCGACGTTCACGCCCGACGAGACGAAGCCGGGGATGTGGAGTCCGAACGATGCCAGGATCATGCGTCTCGATCTGGCGTGAGGTCAGCCGTTCACGAAGGAGGGATCACCATGCCCCCACGCATTCTGGCCTTCGCCGGGAGCACCCGTAGGGAATCGTTCAACAAAAAACTCGTGCAGATCGCCGTCAAGGGAGCCAGAGAAGCGGGGGCCGAGGTCACGCTGATCGACCTGAAGGACTTCCCGTTGCCGTTGTTCGACCAGGACCTCGAAGCCGAGCAAGGAATGCCGGAGAACGGCTCGAAGCTCAAGAAACTCTTCATCGAGCATGACGGCCTGTTGATCTCCTCACCCGAATACAACAGCTCGATCACCGCGGTCCTCAAGAACGCGATTGATTGGGTCTCCCGACCAGTTCCGGACGAGCCACCCCTGGCGGCTTTCCGGGGCAAGGTCGCCACCCTGATGAGTGCCTCGCCAGGAGCCCTGGGAGGCCTGCGAGGACTGGTTCACGTCAGGTCGATCCTCGGCAACATCGGTGTCATCGTCCTGCCCGACCAGGTCTCCGTCCCCAAAGCAAACGAAGCGTTCCTGACAGACGGGTCACTCACTGACGCCAGGAAACAGGCAAGCATCGAATCACTCGGCGAAACGCTCGCGTTGTTTTTAATTAAACACAAGTCTTAGCGGAAATCAATCAAGCCTCGATCGGTTCCTCGCTCATCGCGACCTCCGGGCAGCCCGGTCGGAGCAGCGATGGTGAAAGGCCGGGACCGCAGAACCGGGAGTTCATCGAGTCAAGTCCCGCGGGCCGACGCACATGCCCTAGCACGCCGTCGCCAGCGCGGCTCATGACGGGTAGATGTGCACGATATCCATCAACGGTCACGCTCGCTTGATGTCGGCTCCGAGTGGAGCTTCGCCTTCAGGCCGTCGTCGCCGCGTTCGCGGTCGGCGGCCATCCAGTTGCCGACCGCCTTGGTCGGACCTCCAGCTCGGAGGCCGATCCTCGATGTTCCATCCCCGGATGTTACGAGCGGGGTGCCTGGCACAACAAGACCCTGGCCACCCGAAGGTCGTTAGGCACCGAAGGAATCAGGACCAACGACAAACGGCGACTCCTCGCGCTCGACCCGCATCGTTGTAACGGTTCACGTCCCAAGCTGGTGCAGGGGATAGTTTTCTCAAGCCAGTCATCTCTATTGTCCACGCTCCGACGATTCCAAACTGAATGGCCCATCCGCAAAGTCCCCTCCCGGCAGAGTGGGCACCTCTCATCAAAAAATATTTTCTCGCAGGGCAAACCTTGGCCTGTCGAGGCTCTCGCAAACAGCCCAGGCAGGCCAAGACCTGCCCTGCCATCAATATATTATTTTGTCACAATCAACATTTTTCAAACTATGACATATCCACACAACAGCGAATCGTGGTCAAATTGCCCAATGCCCCAAGTGGATGGCCGATTACGCCCAGCTTGGCCTGGGCACCTCGGCAGCTTGCCTTTACGTCGCGTGCTCGTGGGTGAACCGATCGTCAGAGCGGGGCGGCCGCATGCAAACGTCGCGGGGACGGCCCCCTTGGAAATCCAAACGACGAGGTCGAATGCAGTCGGCCGTTCGACCATTGGCACCGGGGCAGCGGCGAGACTTGATGAAGGAGTTTGTCGGGATTTTACGCATTCTTGAAATGCAAGGGGATCGAGTGGTGCGTCCTCTGGACGAGGAACATCATGACTCAAATGTCCTGGTGCAAGGGGGCCGAGGCACCCTATCGCCGAGAAATCGGAGTGCGCGGCGTCTCTCGCCCGGTCCTGCCGCTTCGACAGCCTGTGGCGGCGTCAAACGTGCGGCATGCCGCTCTGAATCGGAATTCCGCTTCAGATCAGAACGGAGATTCAGGTCGTGCAACATCAGGAGCTGGGACGGGGCGAGCTACTCGGGCCTCTTAACTGGTACAAAATTCAACCAATCCAAGCGGCCATGTCGAGTGTCCGGCTCGGGTGGGTGGGCATGGAGGCAGCTCGCTATCTTGCAGTACCCGACTCGGAACTAAATCAGCCTGCCAGTACCCACCACATGCTCGTCCTTCATACCAGGCCACCGGAGGAATTGGCCATGCGGTATGAGGGGGTGGAACGGTACATACCGCCCCCCGCCGGCACGATCTCGCTGATTCCGGCTGGCTGTCCGTCCCAGTGGCGCTGGAGCGGGCACTCCGACTGCCTTCACATCTTCCTCGACCAGGTCCTGGTCACACGGATCATCGCCGAAACATTCGACATCGACCCGGCGCGGCAGACAGTGCCGCCGTTCTACGGCGTGGACCTCCCACACCTCCGGGCCGTGATGGGGACGGTGGCTGCCGAGCTGAAGGCCGGCAGCGCCGGGGGTCAACTCGTTTCGGATTCTCTGGCCAACGTCTTGGCCGTCCACCTGATCCGCCACGCCATAACACCCCGCCGTCTTGATCGCGGACGGGACGGCGTTCTGCCGCAGAAGAGGCTCCGCGCCGTCGTCGAATACATCGAGGATCACCTCGACGCCAACCCAACCCTGGAGCAGATGGCGGCTGTCATCCACCTCAGCCCCTACCACTTCACCCGACAGTTCAAGGCGGCCACCGGGATGCCTCCGCACCAGTTTGTCATCGCCCGCCGCGTCGAACGGGCCAAGCAACTCCTGCAAGGCCGTGTCGAGTTCTCGATGGCGCAGGTTGCGGTCCGCGCCGGCTTCTCGGACCCAAGTCATTTCTCTTATCACTTCAAGCGCCTCGTCGGCGTCACACCGAGGCAGTTCCGAACGTTGTAGTGGATCTTAAATACGGAACAGCCCAGGAGCTGGGGTCTGTATTTGTTAGGGTTTTCTCTGTTCAGCTCGCCCTGGCCTTCGGGCCGGTAGACCTCGTCAGAGGTTCGGTAACCGAGCGCCTGACGATGGGGCTCCTCCTTCGTCGTTAAAACTTGAAAGAAGTCGGATCTTCTTGCGTGAACCCGCGATGATGTCAAGTCCCTCCTCTCTCCGTCGAAATCCGGGCTGCCCAACGAACTCCTGCGCGAGTTGACACCACAGGATGCTGCCGACCTGCTTCAAACATCACGGCTCCTTGAAAGGGCCGGGGCGCCCCTCCGCCGAGAATTGAGCGATCGCGAAGGGGAGAAGGCCGGAGCTTGACTTCGTCGGCCCGCTCTAGAGCTTTGTCAACCCTAAGAAAACGGGTGCAGACGGCCTGCCGTAGGGTGGGCATTGCCCACCGATCTTCGCTGAGGCCAACAGTTTGGTGGGCAATGCCCACCCTACCAAAAGGAATC
>Ga0153954_1000197_pt1 | contig 55175 bp, 47 predicted proteins | sample TSFL038MetaG_FD_102277 | JGI IMG/M metagenome (GOLD analysis project Ga0153954, IMG submission 102277) | Attine ant fungus gardens microbial communities from Florida, USA - TSFL038 MetaG | ecosystem: Host-associated > Fungi > Mycelium > Unclassified | place: USA: Florida, Wekiwa Springs State...
ATCATCGAAGGCAGTTCGCAAAGCGGACGGATGATCCGGAGCTTCCTTGCGCTTGGGTTCAATCGCGATGAGGCCGGCCGTCGCGTCTTCGACGGCGCTTACCCGCACATTGGCGGCGGTCTGATGCCGCTCAACGTTCGCTTCGGCCAGCCGGTGCGGGCTTGGGGCGAACAGACCGATCATCTCTATCCGGCCTACGATTTTCCCTTCACCTACGGGCGCCAAGCAGATCCTCTGACCCACAGAACTGGCGGCTTGTTCGATCGGTGCGCCGCGACCGACACGTGTCCGCGGGTGTTTCATGTCGCGACCTCGCTCGAGATGTGGGAAGGGCGTCAATCGCTTGGGCTGACTGATCCGCTCGGGCTCAGCGACGCGGTCGATCCGCCTGACGTCCGCACGTACCTCATGGCGAGCACGCAGCATGGGCCGGCGCCGCTGCCGCTCGCCTCACGCGCGCCGTTCGGCAATTGCCAGCAGCAGCCGAATCCGAACCCGCAAATCTGGACAATGCGCGCCCTGATGACTGATTTCACGGCGTGGGTGCGCGACGGGGTTGAGCCCCCGCCGAGCGCGAGGCCGCGAATTGCCGACGGCACGCTCGTCGCTCCGGACCGCGTCCGCTTCCCGGAGATACCGGCGAACTCTTATGGCGAAGTCGAGCGGCCAGCGGTTTCGCCTTTGCGCATCTACGACACTCTGCATGTCCTCGATTTCGGCCCGCTCTACCGCGCCGAGGATTCGAGCGGCGTCATCACGCGCGAGCCGCCGGAAGTGAGCTCGGCCAGCTACGGGATCCTCGAGATGCAGGTCGACGCCGACGGCAACGATGTGGCGGGAATCCGCTCAATCTTCCAGCGGACGCCGATCGGCACCTATACGGGTTGGAATCTCGGCCGCAAGGACCGCTTCGAGAACGGCCTGTGCAATTTGCAAGGGAGCTTCATTCCTTTCGCCCCGACCAAAGCCGAACGCCTCGCGACGGGCGATCCGCGGGCGTCGATCGAGGAGCGCTATCCGACGAAGGAGGTCTATCTCGCGACATTCAAGAAAGGCGCCGACGATCTCGTCGCCCAGCGCTTCCTCCTGCCGGACGACGCGGCTTTGCTTCTGAAGCGCGCGGAAACCGAGGGTGTTCGCGATGGGCCTTGATGGATGGGATTCCCGTTTGGAGAAGCGTCCATTGGACGCATCGCGGGCGCTCCGGCGATGCGCGGGCGAGGCCATCATGCCGCTCTCGATTTCGATGTCCGCGCGGGGCGACTCGACTCCGTTGGCCCGGAATGGTTCGATGAGGCTGCTGACGCGGATCTCAGGTTGCGAGGCAAGCTCAATGCTTCGAGTTGCGGCAATCTTTTCGATCGCCATCGCTGCGCATGGCGTCGCCTTGGCCCAAGACGCTAAGCCAGACACCGTCGAGGTTCACGGCAAGGCGCTCATGCTGAGCTGCGCCGAGTGGAGGCGCAATCAGGACGGATCGTGGGCGAACACGGCGCCTCTCCTGGTCGGAGAGGAGACCGTGAAGCAGGTGACCTTGCGGGGCGCGAAGGAAACCAACGTCTTGGAGACGAAGTGCGGGAGTGGGTCGAGCCGGGCGGCGGTCCCGGCCCCCAGCGATGATTCGAAGAAGCACGCGCGGCATAGGCGCCACTCGGCGGAGTCGAGCGACGGCGCGTAGAGCATGTCGCGTTTCCACGGAATCGCAATCTGCTTGATCTCTAGGATTTTCGCAGATCTCTTGGATTTCCGCGCGCTTTTTCGCGAAGAACCGGCATCCGCCTTTTCGCGGCGCTCCAGGTCGACGCCGATCGAGCCCCCCGGACGACAAATGCTTGCAGAAAATCAGAAATGGCGGTAAGGTCTTCACCCATGAGCGACCACGCCGTTCCACATGCCGAGAGCGAGGCCCGCCGTCTGGCGCGGCTGACATCGCGGGGAGCCAGGCGCGCGAAAAAGCCCGCCTGCGAAAAGTCCGCATAACCCATTGAAAAGTCTAGATTCAGACGAGAGAATCCAAGGAAATCCAAGAGAATCCAATACGTCCCATCGGGGACTTCGCGGCGAAACGGCCGCGAGCCAAGAAAACCCAAATCGAGGCAGCCGCCAAGGTGGGAGGCGTCAATCGCGAGGACCCGCGGGCTTGACCGGCGGGGGGACGCGGGCCGATCCGGAAGCCCGCTGCTGGCGGAGTCGCCGATCGCGGCGAACGCCGACATTTGGCGTTCCGGGCGCGCGGCCTGTAGGGCGGCGTCGCTGACGCCGCCTCGCCGGGCCATCGACCAGGCCCTACGGGCCGATGCAAGCGCCAAAGTTTGGAAACCCGGCTTTCCTCGTTGGGCGTATGGCGCGACGCGGCGAAACCGGCGGGCGCCTCAGCGCGCCGCGGCGAAACCGGCGGGCGCCTCAGCGCGCCGCGGCGAGCAGCGCGTCGCAATCCAGATAAGCCTCGCAATGCTCCGCGAGCTTATCCAGCGTGCGCTCGACGAGAGGCTCGTAGGCGATCTCCGCCGTCGCGCCGAGCCGCGTGAGCCACGCGGCGCGCTGGCGGTCGTCGGTGAACAGCCCATGCACATAGGCGCCGGCGATCTGGCCGCTTTCGGATCGAGCGCCGTCAGGCTGGCCATTGGCGAAGCGCAGCAATGGCCGCGCGCAATCCGGGCCGCTCGTCTCCCCGACATGCATTTCGTAGCCCTGGAACGGCGCGCCGTTGGCGAGGCACTCGCCTTCGACCTGGCTCAGCGTCTTCTCGCCCGTCAACACGGTCGTGACGTCAAGCAGCCCCAGGCCCTCGATCTCGTCCGGCGGGCCCTCCATGCCACTCGGGTCTGACACGCTTTTGCCCAGCATCTGGTAGCCGCCGCAGATTCCAAGGATGCGCCCGCCGCGCCGCGCATGGGCGAGGAGGTCGATATCCCAGCCTTGCTCACGCAAGAACTTGAGATCGGCGATCGTCGCCTTGCTGCCGGGCAGGATCACAAGATCGGCGAGCGGGAGCGGCTCGCCGGGCTTGACGAAGACCAGCTTCACGGAGGGCTCCATGCGCAGCGGGTCGAATTCGTCGAAATTGGCGATGCGCGCCAACATCGGCACCGCGATTGTCACGGCGCCGTTGGCCCGACCGGTCCGGTCGGCGAGCCCGAACGCATCCTCCGCCGGCAGGCGTGCGGCGTCCGCGAAGAATGGCAGGAGGCCGAAGGCGGGCCAGCGCGTATGCGCTTCGAGCGCGGCCATGCCGCTCAGGAAGAGATTGGCGTCGCCGCGAAACTTGTTGACGAGGAAGCCTGCGATCATCGCCGCGTCATCGGGCGCGAGCGCGATCTGTGTTCCGAGAATCTGTGCGAAAATTCCGCCGCGGTCGATGTCGCCGACGAGGACGACAGGGCAGGCGGCGGCGCGCGCGAATCCCATATTGGCGATGTCGCCCTCGCGCAAGTTGATCTCCGACGCGCTGCCCGCACCCTCAATGAGGACGAGATCGGCCTCCGCTCGCACATGCGCGTAGCTGTCGAGCACCGCGCTCATCAATTTGGGCTTCAGCGTCTGATATTCGCGCGCACGCGCGGAGCCGATCACCTTGCCGCGAACGACGACCTGCGCGCCAATCTCGCTCTGCGGCTTGAGCAGGACAGGATTCATGTGCGCGCTGGGCGGAACACGGCAGGCTCGCGCCTGGAGGGCTTGAGCGCGGCCGATCTCGCCGCCGTCGTCCGTCACTGCGGCGTTGTTCGACATGTTCTGCGGTTTGAACGGCCGAACGCGAAGGCCGCGCTGCGCAAAGGCGCGGCAGAGGCCCACGACGACCAGCGACTTGCCGACGTCCGAGCCTGTCCCCTGGAACATGAGCGCTCGGGCGGTCAAAACTCGATCGCCTCCTGGGCGCGCACGCCGGCGGCGAAATGGTGCTTCACCAGCGCGAATTCCGTGACGCAATCGGCTGCGTCGATCAGCTCCGGCTTGGCGTTGCGGCCGGTGACGACGACGTGGAGGTTCGCGCGCCGCGCGACAAGCGCCGCGACGACCTCGGTGAGCGGCAGGTAGTCATAGCGAAGCGCAATGTTGAGCTCATCGAGCACAAGGAGCCGGATCGAGGGATCGGCCATCATGCGCCTGGCTTCCGCCCAGGCGGCGCTCGCCGCGGCGACATCGCGCCCCCGATCCTGCGTTTCCCAGGTGAAACCCTCGCCCATCGTGCGCCACTCGACTTGTGGGCCGAAGCGCTCGACCGCCATGCGCTCGCCGGTCGACCAGGCGCCCTTGATGAACTGCACGACGCCGACCCGAACGCCTCGCCCGAGCGCGCGCAGGGCAAGTCCAAAGGCGGCCGTCGATTTCCCCTTGCCGGGTCCGGTGTGAACGATGAGCAAACCTTTTTCGAGAATCGGCTTCGCCGCGACCTCGGCGTCTTGAACCGCCTTGCGCTTGGCCATTTTGGCTTTGTGCCGATCGTCTTCGGGGCTATTCATGGAGAACCTTCTTGCGCCGCGATCTGCGGCGGTTTTGGGGTCGCGCCGCAGCGCTCGAGCGCCATCGGCGATCTCTCAGGTCCAGAGCCGCGCGCCGCCAAAAGCAGGCCGTTGTCGAGGTCGGTCAGGCTGTGCAGGGCGATCGGAGCGCCGTGAAAGACCCGGAAGCGGACGCTGACGACACGCGGATTGCAGGGCGACAAGGGTATGGAGTGCAGCATGATCAATCGGCCATAGGCAAGGACTTCGCCGAATTCGTAAATGCGCTCGATCGCGAGCCCCTGGACGTTGCGATCCCGGTTTGGCGGGTTGACGGAATAAAACCCGGTCACCATCGAGGGATCGAAGGCGTAGACCCTCCGGATGCGTGGATCGGAATAGGCGGCGAGCTGAGCGAGGCCGCCGCCCAGCGAGTGGCCGACCGCGACGATCTCCGTCGCGCCGGCCCGATAGCAACCGTCCCGTTCGATATGGCTGATGAAGTCGCCGATGTGATCGCGGACCTGATCGTATTGATCGTAGATGGGAAACGCGCGCAAGATCCAGTGAAAGTTGGATTCCCAGTCCCCTTGTCGCCGCCGACCGTGCCGCGAAAGGCAATGACCGCTTCAGGGCATTCGGCCCCCTTGCGCACCCAGATTTGAACCCCGAGCCCCCCGACAGGCTCGGTTCCCCCTGTGTTGCGCACCCTGCATTCGACCGGTCCGTCGCAGCTCCAGACGTAGCGCCATTCCTGGAGCCATCGGGCCGCACGCCGGTCGTCCGCGCGCGTAGCGCACCCCTCACGGTCGCCCGGAGCGCAAGCGCTGGCGCGCGGAGCGAGGCGGCGCGTCGCGTAGACCGTGGGGTCGTAGGATTGCTCCGCGAGCAGCGCGTAGGGCAGGATACGCGCCGCGACCGGCCCAGCCTTCTGTCTCTGGTCGTAATTGTCCTCACCCTCGGTCCGTTGAATGACCTGGTCCGGCGCCTGATCGAGGTGGAGACCGGCGCAGCCCGATAGCAAAAGCGGCAGCGCGATCAACGCGGCGATCGCCTTGATAGTTCGAGCGCGCGGCGTTCCTTCCATGCAAACCCGCAAAGTCGAAGCGAGGTTGGCGCATGCTCGACGGTGAGGACAGCCTGCGTCAAGACGTTACGGGCCATGGTTCCGCGTCGAATGGGGTGAAAGAGGGGCTCGCCTGACCGCTTACCAAGCTCAGGTTGTGCCGGAGCGGCGCGAGATTTCTCGCCAGTCTCCCCCGATTTGGGATGTCCACGAACCACGATAAGCCTGATAGAATTGGCCTTGACGCGAAACAAAGACGACGAGTTTCGTGCATCCGCATCCCGCTCGGTGATCGTGGAATGCAACTGCGCGCATGTATTGATCGCAGACGCTTCGAGTTATGGAAGCTTGGGGATTACGGAAGATGAGTTCGCTTGTCGTCCCACGGCGTCGATTTCTTCTGGGCCTGGCCTCGCTCCCGATTTGCTCTCCCGCCGTTGTGCGCGCTTCAAACCTCATGGAGGTTAGCGCCCGATTTTGCGGTTCAACCCTGTTTCCGCCATGGGCGGACGCCCACCACGCTCCCGCCCTCTTGCAGCACGAGATGGAGCGCCGATTCGACGAAGCTCTGTTTGGCGCGGCGGTTCTGTCAGCGGATGATTACGACCTGACGCCGATGCGCTCGCCATTCGCCGCGCAGATGAAGATCACGGCGTTGTGGGAGCTGAGGACACGATTCGGACCTCGCGGCGCGCGGCCGAAATCGTTCCAAGAGCTGCCTGCAGAAGCCCAAGCGGACCTTTTTTCAATGTTCGGGGTCGCCGCGAACGAGCTCTCGAACCACGGGCCGCGCGCCTCCTACGAAGGCGCCCCGCGGTCGATTTGACAAGCCTTCCTGAAGCTGGGACATAAACTGAAGCATGGTCCCTCGGCGTCACCCGAGGGTGAAAAGGGAACACGGTAGGCTTCCGGCCGATCCGTGGCCGCCCCCGCGACTGTGAGCGGTGTGCCGACGCTTTTTTCGCCACTGGACTTTTATTCGTCCGGGAAGGCGGCGTCGGCGATACGCCGCGAGCCAGGAGACCTGCCGTGCGTCGATGAATTCCGTAAGGCCGCCGGAGGGGCGGTCGAGGAGCGCGCATGACGAGCCGGCCGACCCCTGATTTTCCGCTGAGCGCTCTATTCCACAGCTTGGGCTGATCGGGTCGTGAGCGCCGAGAGCGGCCCTTGCGCCGCCGCGACTTTGCTTGTCTGCGTGACCTGCAAGTCAGACGAGGAGCCGAAGGGCGCGGCCCTGTTCGCGGCGCTGGAGGCGCGTCTGGCAACTGAGCCCGATATCGCGCTCAAGGCCGTCGAGTGTCTGTCGGTGTGCAGGCGCCCGTGCACGGTCGCGCTCGCCGCGGCCGGCAAGTGGACCTACGTCGTCGGCGATCTCGCGCGCGAAATCCATATCGAGGACATCGTCGTAGCGGCGCGGCGCTATGCGGCCTCGCGTGACGGGATCGTTCCCTGGCGCGAGCGGCCTCTCGCCTTTCGCAAGGGGGTCGTGTCGCGCACGCCTCCGCTTGCGCCCCTTGAAGCAGCTTCTGCCTGAAGGATTGGGTCCACATGCTGGCCAAGACACCCGTCACGATCGTCACCGGTTTTCTCGGAGCCGGCAAGACCACTTTGATCCGCCACCTGATGGCCAACGCCGGCGGCCGGCGGCTCGCGCTCATCATCAACGAATTCGGCGACGTCGGCGTCGACGGCGATCTTGTCAGGAGCTGCTCGGACGCGGCTTGCCCGGAAGACGCGATCATCGAGCTTGCCAATGGCTGCATCTGCTGCACGGTAGCCGATGATTTCGCGCCGGCGATTACGGCGCTGCTCGCGCGCGAGCCGAAACCGGATCACATCGTGGTCGAAACATCGGGACTCGCGCTGCCCAAGCCGCTTATCAAGGCCTTCGACTGGCCCGACCTGCGTGCGAAGCTCACGGTGGACGGCGTTGTCGCGGTGGTCGACGCTGCAGCCGTCGCTGAGGGGCGCTTCGCCGACGATCCTGCACGCGTCGCCGAGCAGCGCCTGGCCGACTCGTCCCTTGATCACGACAATCCGCTCGAGGAGGTCTACGAGGATCAACTCATGAGCGCCGATCTCGTCGTGCTCAACAAGGCCGATCTGGTGGACAAAGGTCAGCTCGAGGCCCTCAAGGCGCAAATCGCCGACGCGGTGCCGCGCGCGGTCAAGATTGCGCCCGCGCGCGAGGGCGCGATCGATCCCGAGGCGCTCATCGGCATGAACGCCTCGGCCGAGGACGATCTTGGCGCCCGTCCCTCGCATCATGACGCGGAAGGTGAGCACGACCACGACGATTTCGACACGTTCGTCGTTGCGATTCCGACCGTGCGCGATCCGGACGCGCTCGTCGATCGCCTCGTTGCAGCGACGCGCGCGCACGACATCTTGCGCATCAAGGGTTTTGTCGAAGTCGCTGGCAAGCCGATGCGAATGCTCGTGCAAGGCGTCGGGCAGCGCTTCCGTCGCGACTTTGACCGAGCATGGCGCGAGAATGAGCCGCGGCTGAGCCGTCTCGTTGTCATCGCTCAGAAGGGCGTCGACCGTGAGGCCGTCGCAGGGGCTCTGGGCGCCTGACGAGCTCTTTCTTCCATGCACGTCCCCCGCATCGAGACGAGGACGCTCGACGAGACAGTCGAAGCCATCGATTTGGGTCAGACTCCGGCGGATATCGTGTTCCTCTCCTTTTCCGACAGCGACCTCAATGCGCTCGCGCGCGCCTATGACGCCTTTCCCGGGCCGAAACCGACACTGAGGATCGCTTCGCTCGCCGCATTGCGTCATCCCTATTCGGTCGATCTCTATCTTGAGAGGGTGTGCACCCGCGCGAAGCTCGTGGTTGCGCGCGTGCTTGGAGGGGCGGACTATTGGCGCTACGGCGTCGACGAACTCCACGCGCTTGCGCGCCGCTCCGGCGTCAAGCTGGCGCTGCTGCCAGGAGATCGGCGTCGCGACGCGCGTCTCGAACAGGCCTCGACGCTGGAGAGCCAAGCGGTTGAGCGGACCTGGCGCTATTTTGACGAGGGGGGCCCCGAAAACATGACGGCGTGCCTCGCCTTTCTCGCTTCCGAGATCGGCGCTCGCTTGAATGCGCCGCCGCCCGCCCCGGTCCCGACCTTCGGCCGCTTCGACGCTGCACATTTCGAGTCCGAGCCGGATGCTGCGCGCGCTCTCGTTGTCTTTTATCGCTCCATCTATCTCGCCAACGATCTCGAGCCGATCGAGGCCTTGTCCCGAGCGCTTTGCGTCAGGGGCTTCTCGGTCACGGCCGTGTTCGTAACGAGCCTCAAGGATGAGGGGGCGCTCGGACCGCTCCGCGTCTTCCTCGAGGGGCGCCGTTTCGACGTGGTGCTCAACGCCACAGCCTTCTCGGCCCGTCTGGACGAGGACGACGGAACGGCGCTCGATGCGCTGGATGTGCCGATCCTGCAGGTCGTGCTGGCCGGAGCGGGGCTGGAGTCCTGGCGCGCGTCCCCGCGTGGGCTCGGACCCTCGGATCTGGCGATGCATGTCGCATTGCCGGAAATCGATGGACGCATTTTCACCCGCGCCATATCCTTCAAAGCCGCGAGCCCACGCGACGCGCGCACCGAATTTGCAACTGTTGCGCATCGGCCGCTCATCGATCGCGTCGAGTTCACAGCCGAGCTTGCTTTGCGGTGGGCAAGCCTGCGGCGAGAATCTCCGGCCGACAAGCGACTTGCTTGCGTCCTGCCGGATTATCCGGCGCGCGGTGGGCGGACCGGCTATGCGGTCGGGCTCGACACGCCGGCGAGCGCCGCCGCGATCTGCGCGACCCTTCGGGCGGCGGGCTACGATGTGGAGGCCTGGCTCGATGCGCCAGCCGTCATCGCAGCGCTTGAGGAGGGGCCGCTCGAGGCGACGCTGACGTTGGCCGAGTACGAGGCTGAGCTCACCTCGACCCCGGCGGACTTTCAACGGTCGCTCCGCGCCGCATGGGGCGATCCGGCCCGTGATCCTGGCGTTGTCGATGGAGCGTTCCGGCGCCGCTTTCTGCGGTTTGGCAAGCTTCTCATCGCGGTTCAGCCCGACCGTGGAGACGCTCACTCACGCAAGGGCGACTATCACAATCTCAACTTGCCGCCGCGCCATGCCTTTGTCGCTTTCTATTTGTGGCTTTCGCGCAAGGAGAAGGTCGACGCGATCATTCACCTCGGCGCTCACGGCGCCTTGGAATGGCTGCCGGGCAAGGCGGTCGCGCTCAGCGAGGGCTGCGCTCCTGAAGTGCTGCTCGGCCCCACCCCGGTCGTCTATCCGTTCATCGTCAACAACCCAGGCGAGGCGGCGCAGGCGAAGCGCCGCATTGGCGCCGTCACGGTCGGCCATCTGACGCCGCCGTTGATGGCGGCGGGATCGCACGGGGCGGCGCTTGAGCTTGAGGGGCTCTTCGACGAATTCGCCGAGGCGCAGGCGCTCGATCCGCGCCGCGCTCGCGCGATTGCCTCGCTCATTCTTGAACGGGGGCGCGACAGCGGGCTCCTCAAGGACTGCGCCGCGGACGATAAGCCCCCCGACGAGGCGCTCGTCACGCTCGACGCCTGGCTTTGCGATCTCAAAGAGATGCGCATCGGCGATGGCCTGCATGTGTTCGGCCAGTCGCCAGACGACCCCTGCGGTTTCGTCTCCGGGTTCGATCTCGATGCGCCAGCGAGCGACATCGTGAGCGAACGTCTGGCGGCTTGCGGCGCGGGCGAGTCGCTCGGATTGTTGCGGGCGCTCGGCGGACGCTTCGTTGCTCCCGGACCTGCCGGCGCGCCGGCGCGCGGCCGCCTCGACGTTCTCCCGACCGGACGCAATCTTTACGCTATCGATCCGCGATCGGCTCCGACGCGCAACGCTTGGGAGATCGGGCGGCGCGCGGCCGACGAGGTGCTCAAGCGCTACGCTCAGGATCATGGCGAATGGCCCAAACGGGTTGTGCTCGATCTATGGGGCTCTGCGACCATGCGCACGGGTGGCGACGATCTCGCGCAAGCTTTTGCGCTCATCGGCTGCCGGCCGGTTTGGGATGCTGCGTCGACCCGGGTCAGTGGTTTCGACGTGCTGCCTCTCGCAATGCTGGGCCGGCCGCGAGTTGATGTGACCTTGCGCATTTCGGGCCTGTTCCGTGATGTCTTTCCGAGCCAGATCGCCTTGTTCGCCGCAGCCGTTCGCGCTGTCGCCGCGCTTGACGAGAGCGCCGATGACAATCCCCTCGCCGGAGTTCGGGGCGCAAGCGACGCACGCATCTTCGGCGCGGCTCCCGGCGCGTATGGCGTCGGGCTCGGCGCCCGCATCGCGCGAGGCGAATGGTCCGAGCGATCGGAGCTGGCCGAAGCGTATCTGGCGGCGACCAGCCACGCCTATGACGGGGAGGGCGAAGCGCGAGAAGCCGCGGACGAATTTCGAACGCGCGTCGGCCGCGCCGAGGCCTTCGTTCACGCGCAGGATTTGCCGGGGCAGGATGCGCTCGACGCAGACGCTTTCGCCGAGCATGAAGGCGGATTCGCCGCCGCGGCGGCGGAACTTGGAGCGAATCCCGCCCTCTATCATCTCGACTCGACGGCGCCCGGCGCGCCGAAGGTCCGCAGCCTCGCTGAGGAGATTGCGCGCGCGTTACGCGGGCGCGCCGCCAATCCGCGCTGGATTTCCGGTCAGATGCGCCATGGCCATCGCGGCGCGGCGGAAATCGCTCAGTCGCTTGACAATCTCTATTGCTTCGCCTCCCTGACAGACACCGTGCGCAGCGCGCAATTTGATCTCATCTTCGACGCCACACTGGGTGACGACGCCGTGCGGGCGTTCTTGGTCGGCGCCAATCGCCAAGCCGCGCGTCACATGGCGGGCGTGTTCGAAGAAGCCGCACGCCGCGGCTTCTGGATCTCGCGTCGCAATTCGAGCGCCCGGATTCTCGCCTCGATGCTCGAGGAGGCCGCGTGAACGCGGCCGCATTGAGTGCAGAGGGCCTGCCCGCGCCTCCTTACCGGAAGGCCTGGTGCCCTGGAGCTTTGCGGCCGATGGAGACCGGCGACGGGCTGCTGGCGCGTGTGCGGGCGCACGGAGGGCGATTGTCGCTCGCTCAGGGCGTCGCCCTGGCGGACGCGGCTGTCCAGTGCGGCAGCGGCGTGATCGGTCTTTCGGCGCGCGCCAATCTGCATCTGCGCGGTTTGAGTGAGGCGGCTCTGCCGGATCTCCACGCGCGCCTCGGGGCTATAGGGCTTCTCGACGCCGATCCGGAAGTCGAGCGCCTGCGCAACATCGTCGTGAGTCCGCTCGATGACCTCGATCCGCAAGCCGCTCTCGATCTGGGACCCAGCGTCGCGGCGCTCGAGGCGCGGTTGAAAACGGACGAGCGCTTGCGGCGGCTGCCAGCCAAATTCGGCTTTGTCGTCGATGCGCAGGGGCGGCTGCCGCTCGGCGACGTCGATGCGGACATCCGCTTCGAGGCGACGCGCGACGGCGCGCTCACGATCTTTCTCGCGGGCGACGATGAGCTCGCTGCCCAATGCGCGCCCGACGCCATCGGCGATGTCGCGGCGCGGCTTGGCATCGCCTTCCTTGCCCTGGCCGGGTCCAGCGAAGCAGGGCCGCGGCGGATGCGCGCGCTCGTCGAGGTCAGAGGGGCGGCGACGGCGTTCGCCGCGGCCGGGTGCGAGACGCGGCCTCGCAGGCGTTCGCAACAGCGGGTTTCGCTACACGATGTCCTTGGCGCGCAGGTCTATGGCGCGACCGTGGCAGTGGGCGCTGCAGCGCCTTTTGGAGAAATCGACGCCAGCCGGTTCAAGGCGTTGCTCGATCGCGCAAGGGCGCTTGGCGCGACCGGCGTCAGGCTGACGCCGTGGCGGGCTTTCTTGATGGTTGGTCTCGATTCGCGCGGCGCACAGTCGATGATCGCTTCGGTCGCGGAGCTCGGGTTTATCGCCGACGCGTACGACCCGCGGTTGCGGGTCGCGGCTTGTCCGGGCGCTCCCGCCTGCATGCATGGTCACCGGCGCGTGCGCGATGACGCTGCGCGCTGGGCGGCGATGGCGCCAAACGGCGAGGGCGTCGTCCTCCACGTCAGCGGCTGCGCGAAGGGATGCGCGAGGCCGACCGCAACCGCCGCGACGCTGACCGCGACCGCGACGGGCTATGACCTTGTGCTCTCAGGCAAAGCGGGAGATCCGCCCGCCCGCCGCGGCCTTTCGTGCGCCGAGACGACGGAGCTTCTCAAGTCCGAAAGCGCGAGCCTGTTTGGCGAGCGGAGACCATCGCCGTGAAGCACGTGTACGACTACGAGAAGGAACCGGCGGCGATCTATCGTCGATCGTTTGCGATCATCCGCAGCGAGGCCGATCTCGCGCGCTTCTCGCCGCTCGAAGAACGCGTCGCGGTGCGGGTCATCCACGCCTGTGGCGTCGTGGAGGCCGCGAGCGATCTCTTCTTCTCGCCTGGCGCCGTCGAGCGGGCGCGCGAGGCGCTTCGCGCAGGAGCGCCGATCTTCTGCGACGCCCGCATGGTGGCGGAAGGGGTCACGCGGGCGCGGCTCCCGGCGAACAACGACGTGGTCTGCACGCTCAGCGATCCCGCGACGCCCGCGCTCGCCGCAAAGCTTGGCACGACGCGCACCGCGGCGGCGATCGAACTGTGGCTGCCGCAGCTTCAAGGCGCCATCCTCGCGATCGGCAATGCGCCGACCGCCCTCTTTCGTTTGCTCGAACTTGTCGCGGCGGGCGCGCCGCGTCCCGCCGCGATCATTGGAATGCCGGTCGGTTTCGTCGGCGCGGCGGAATCCAAGGAGGCGTTGATCGAGAGCGGCTTGCCGGCTCTCGTTATCCGTGGGCGCAAAGGCGGGAGCGCGATGGCGGCCGCCGCCGTCAACGCGCTCGCGAGCGACGCCGAATGAGCGCGTTTGGCCGCCTTCATGGGGTCGGGATCGGCCCCGGCGATCCCGATCTGCTCACTGTCAAGGCGACCAAGGTTATCGCGGCCTCGCCCGTCGTCGCTTTCTTCGCCAAGGCAGGACGGCGCGGCAACGCGCGCTCGATCGTCGATTGCTGGCTGAAGCCGTCGCACATTGAATTGCCGCTCTATTACCCGATGACCAACGAGTCTCATTTCGACGATCCGCCCTATCGCGAAGCGTTGGCGCGCTTCTATAAGGAATGCACGATCGCGATCGCCGCGCATCTCGAAGCTGGCAGGGATGTCGCCCTCTTGAGCGAAGGCGATCCGCTCCTTTACGGTTCGTTCATGCATCTGTTCATTCGGATGCGTGATCGTTTCAACGTCAGTATCGTGCCCGGCGTGTCGAGCATCTGCGGGGCCTGGGGGGCGGCGGGCGCGCCGATGACGTGGGGGGACGATGCGCTCGTCGTCTTGCCCGCGACGTTGCCGCTTGACGAGCTCAAGCGCCGGCTTGCGCTCGCGGAGGCTGCGGTGATCATGAAGCTTGGCCGCAATTTCGCGCGCGCCAAGGAGGCGCTTGTCGCCGCGGGAATGGCCGAGCGGGCCATTTATGTAGAGCGCGCGACGATGACCGGCGAGGTCGTGACGCCGCTTCGTCAGAAGCAGGACGACGCCGCCCCATATTTCTCGCTCATCCTGGCGCCGGGCAGGGGACGCCGCCCATGAGCGGGCGCGTCATGGTCGTAGGGTTGGGTCCGGGTCCCGCTGAATGGACGACTCCAGAGGCGAGCGCGGCGATCGACGCGGCGACCGACATTGTCGGATATGGACCCTACATCGCTCGTCTGGCGCTACGAGACGGCCAACGCGCCCACGCGAGCGACAATCGCGTTGAGATGGACCGCGCCCGCCTGGCGTTGAGGCTTGCGACCGAAGGCCGCGCAGTCGCCGTGGTTTCCGGCGGCGATCCGGGCGTCTTCGCCATGGCGGCGGCTGTGTTCGAAGCCGTCGAAGAAGACCCGCAATGGACGGAGCTTGATATTCACGTCGCGCCCGGCGTCACGGCGATGCAGGCGGCTGCGGCTCGGCTCGGGGCGCCGCTCGGCCACGATTTTTGCGCCATCTCGCTTTCCGACAATCTCAAACCCTGGGCGATCGTCGAGCGGCGCCTCCGCGCGGCGTGCGACGGTGATTTCGTCATCGCGGTCTATAACCCCGCTTCGCGAGCGAGGCCGGCGCGTATCGTCGAAGCCTTCGACCTGCTGCGAAGCGCAAAGGGATCGGCGACGCCGGTCGCCTTCGCCCGCGCGGTCGGGCGCGCCGACGAAACATTGACGCTGACGAGGCTCGGCGAAGCCGATGCGCGCCTGGCTGACATGGCGACGCTGGTCGTCGTCGGCTCGAGCGAGACGCGGTTCATCCCTCGCAACGGCGGGCGCCCGTGGATGGTGACGCCGCGCGCCTACGGATCCCGGCGATGAGCGGCGATCCACGTCATGACCGCGTCGAGGTCATGGAGCGTTTTGGCTTCCGGAGCGGCCGGCCGGCGCAGTATGACGACCTCGATTCCAAGCGTGCGCGCCGCTTCGACCTTGGCGTAGGTCGAGTCCCCGCCACTGTTCTTTGTCACCAGCGCGTCGATTCGCTCGTCCTTCATCAGCGCAAGTTCGTCGGCGAGCCCGAAGGGGCCGCGCGCGAGGATGATCCGGCAGAATGGGAGGGCGCCGATCTCGGTCGGCGGGTCGATCGCTCGCACGATGTAGCGGTGCTGAGGGGCTCGGGCGAAGGCGGCGAGCTGCAGCCTGCCCTGCGTGAGGAAGACTGTTCTTGGCGCAGTCCCGAGGGCGCCGACGGCTTCCTCCATCGTCGCGACCTCGATCCATCGGTCGCCGGCTTCGCGTGTCCAGGCCGGCCGTGTCAGGACGACAAGCGGAACAGCGGTGGATTGGCAGGCGGCGACCGCGTTCGCCGAGATGCGGGAGGCGAAGGGATGGGTCGCGTCGACGACGGCGGCGATGCGCTCGCGGACAAGATAGGCGGCGAGCCCTTCCGCGCCACCGAAGCCGCCTATCCGTTGAGCAATGGGCGAAGGCGCGGGATTGGCGGTCGCGCCCGCGAGCGACAAGATCGCCGTGAGGTCCGCCTCGCCGGCGATTCGCCGCGCCAGAGCGTTCGCTTGCGACGTGCCGCCAAGGATGAGCACACGAAGGCTACTCAGTGGGCGGCTCCATGAGCGCAGAACGCTGGCTTGGCCTTGTCGGCATCGGCGAGGACGGCCTCGACGGTCTTGTTCCTGCCGCGCGGCGCCTCATCGCGCAAGCGGCTTTCGTGGTCGGCGGCAAGCGCCACCTTTCCCTCGCCGGGCCGATCGACGCGGAGACGATGATCTGGCCGTCGCCGATCGAGAACGCGCTCGACGCGATCGAATCCCATCGGGGCGATCCGGTCTGCGTCCTCGCGAGCGGCGATCCGTTTTTCTTTGGCGTCGGCGCCATGTTGATGCGTCGTTTTGCCGCAGTGGAGATGATCTCGATCCCGTCGCCCTCGGCCTTTTCGCTTGCAGCGTCGAGGCTAGGCTGGAGCCAGCAGGATTGCGCGTTGCTCACGCTGCATGGTCGGCCGCTCGAGGCGATCATTCCCCACTTGCACGATGGCGCGCACATTCTCGCGCTCTCGTGGGACGACGCCACGCCGGCCAAGCTCGCAGGGCTGTTGGCCATGCGCGGCATGGGACGATCGACGATCATAATCTGCGAGGCGATGGGCGGCGCACGGGAGCGTATTCGCACCGCCGAGGCGCGGACGTTCGCGCTCGACAACATCGCCGCCTTGAACACCATCGCGCTTGAGGTGGTTGCGGAAGGCGACGCGCGCGTTTTGCCGCGCGCCCCGGGTTTGCCGGACAATTGGTTCGAGCACGATGGGCAGATCACCAAGCGCGACATTCGCGCCATGACTCTCTCCCAGCTTGCTCCGAGACGCGGCGAACTCCTGTGGGATGTGGGCTCGGGCTCGGGGTCGGTCGCCATCGAATGGATGCTCGCTGACGCGGCCAACAAGGCGGTCGCGATCGAACGCCGGCGCGACCGCGCCGAGCGTATCGCTCGCAATGCGCTGAGTCTCGGCGCGCCCGGCCTCTCGGTTGTGACGGGCGAAGCGCCGCGCGTCCTCGCCGACCTGGCGAGGCCGAATGCGGTCTTCATCGGCGGCGGCTCAAGCGCGCCGGGCATGATCGAACGCGCCTTAGAAGCGCTCGTTCCAGGCGGTCGGTTCGTCGTCAATGCGGTGACGCTTGAGACGCAGGCTGCCTGCGTCGACTGGCGCACACGCTGGGGCGGCGAGCTCGCGCAGATTGCGGTTGCTCAGGCGGAGCCGGTCGGGCGCTATTCAGGCTGGCGCGCGGCGATGCCGGTTGTGCAATGGCGGCTCGTCAAGCCATGACCCAGAACGAGGGCGCGCGAAGTCAGGGCTATCAGCAGTGAGCGTCGGTTCTGCGGAGCGGCCTCTCACGCTCATCGCCCTTGGCGTCGGCTGCCGCGCCGGTGTTCCGGGGGAGGCGATCGCGGCTCTGGCCCGCCGGGCCCTTGCGGAGGCCGGGGACCCGACAGGCGAGCTCAGGATGTTCACGCTTGCCGCCAAGGCGGGCGAACCTGGCCTCATCGAGGCTGCGGGCCTTCTTCGCACAAGGCTGATCCCGCTGCCCCTCACTGCGCTCGCGGCGCAGGCCGACCGCATCCTCACGCCATCAGCGCCCGCGCAAACCCGCTTCGGCGCCCCGAATGTCGCCGAGGCCGCGGCGCTGGCGGGGGCGGGCGAGGGCGGCCGGCTCTTGGGTCCAAGACTGGCGGCTGATGGCGCGACCTGCGCGATCGCTCTATCAACGGACCGGCCATGACGGTTCACTTCATCGGCGCCGGTCCTGGTGCGCCGGATCTCATCACCGTACGCGGACGCGAGCTCATCGCGCGCTCACCGGTCTGTCTTTATGCGGGGTCACTCATTCCGCGTGCGCTCCTCGACCATTGCCCTCGCGGCGCCCTGATCGTCGACACCGCGCCGCTCGACCTCGACGCGATCATCGAACTCTGCCTCGAGGCGACTGCGAGAGGCGAGGACGTCGCGCGGTTGCATTCCGGCGATCTCTCGATCTTCAGCGCCATGGGCGAGCAATTGCGGCGCCTCAGGCGGGCAGGGGCGCCCTATACGATCACGCCGGGCGTGCCGGCGTTCGCGGCCGCGGCCGCGGCGCTCGAGCGCGAGCTGACGCTGCCCGGCCTTGCCCAATCCTTGGTGCTGACGCGCACACCCGGCCGCGCCTCGCCGATGCCTGAGCGCGAGACGCTCGCCGCTTTCGCAGCGACGGGCGCGACGCTGGCGATCCATCTCTCCATCCATGTGCTGGGGCGCGTGGTCGCAGAACTCACGCCGTTCTACGGCGCCGATTGTCCGGCGGCGGTTGTCGCGCGCGCCTCGTGGCCGGACGCGCAAATCGTGCGCGCGACGCTCGGCGACATCGAGGGCGCGACGCGCGAGGCTCGAATCGACCGCACGGCGCTCGTTCTCGTCGGTTCCGCGCTAGGGGCGGAGGACTTCCGAGAGAGCGAGCTTTACAACGCGGACTACGTCCGCCGCTTTCGCGGCGGCGGCTCGCCGGAGCCGCTCGAGTGAGCGAAGGTCCGTTTCGCGTCGCACGCGACCTGATCCCGTTCTCGAGACCGCTTCGCGGCGTCTCAGGGCGGCATCACAGCATCGACCCTCCGAAACCCGCTGCTCGCGAGCGCGCGCCCGTCGCGGCCGACGATGAGGATTTCAAGCTCGCTCGACTGGCCCGCGAGAACGCGTGCGGCCGTCGTCCATGCGGCCTGTGCGACGAGGCCCGGCAGATCGAAGCGGGCGGCCGCGGCGAGCTCGAAAGCGTGCAGCGCGCTGTTTGCTTCGGCGATCGCCACGACAAGCGAGGGCGCGCCGCCCACGCCCGCGACGCGGGCCGACAGCGCCGCGAAATCGACCCCGCCGCGCTTCGAATGCAAATCGAGCTTCCCCTCGGCGAGCTTGGTCATCTTCGCCGGGCCGCCGGCGATGGTGAGGCGCGGAATGGGATGCTCGCGCAGGTATTTCAAAAGCCCGCCGACGAAGTCGCCCATCTCGATCAGCGCGTGATCGGGCAGATGGTAGAGCGCGCGGATCGTTGCCTCGGAGGTCTCCCCGGTCGCGGCGCCGACATGGACGCAGCCGCTGGCGCGCGCCACATCCACGCCGCGGTGGATCGAATGGATCCAGGCCGAGCAAGAATAGGGAATGACGATTCCGGTCGTGCCGAGGATCGACAGTCCGCCGATGATGCCCAGACGGCTATTAGCCGTGCGCTCGGCGATCTTTTCGCCGCCGGGCACGGAAATTTCAACGATCGCGTCGACTGGCGCGCCGAGCCTCGCGGCTGCCTCTTCGAGGTTGGCGCGAATCATCGCGCGCGGCGCGGGATTGATCGCCGGTTCGCCAACCGGCAACGGCAGGCCGGGCCGTGTCACCGTGCCCACGCCCTGGCCGGCCTTGAAGCTCACGCCCGCGCCCCCGCGCGCGCGGCGGACGGTCGCCACGATCAGCGCGCCATGCGTGACGTCCGGATCGTCGCCGGCGTCCTTGACGATTGCGGCGCGGGCGAAGTCGGCGCCAAGCTCATGCGTTGCGAGCGCAAATTCCGGCCTCAAACCCTTCGGCAGCGCGACTGGGACCGGGTCGGGGAATCGGCCGGTCAGCAGCGCCTCGAAGGCGGCGCGCGCTGCGCCGGCGGCGCAGGCGCCGGTGGTCCAGCCGCGTCTGAGCGGCGTCGCCTGTTCCGGCTCGCTCATGCGCCCTGGCCTAGCGCGCATGCCTGGCGGCGCCTAGGGCCCCGGCCGTGACCCGCGGGATCATGATCGCCGCGCCTCGTTCCGGCAGCGGCAAGACGACCGTGACGCTCGGCCTCCTGCGGGCGTTCCGGCGCCGCGGGGTCGAGGCGATCGGTCTCAAGTCCGGCCCGGACTATATCGATCCGGCTTTTCATGCGGCGGCTTCGGGGCGGGAGGGCGTCAACCTCGATTCCTGGGCCATGGCGCCAAGCCTTCTGAAGGCGCTCGCCGCGCAAACGGCACGTGAAAGCGCGCTCGCTCTCTGCGAAGCCTCGATGGGGCTATTCGACGGCGTTCCGGCGCCAAGCGGGCGCAGCGGGGCCTCAGCCGACGTCGCGGCGGCGCTTGGCATGCCGGTTCTCTTGGTCATCGACGTGTCGGGTCAGGCGCAGTCGGCGGCGGCGATCGTCAAGGGCTGCGCGCTCTACGACGAGCGGTTGAAAGTTGCCGGCGTCATCCTCAATCGCATCGGCAGCGAGCGCCATCGCCGTCTCGTCGCCGAGGCGATCGATGCGATCGGCATATCCGTGGTCGGCGCCCTGCCGCGCAACGACGCCATCACGATGCCCGAGCGACATCTGGGCCTCGTGCAGGCGGGCGAGACGGAGGCGCTCGACGCGCGGCTCGATGCGATCGCCGACTTTGTCGAGGCTCATGTTGATTGCAATCGGGTTCTCGGGCTCGCCGGCGCCCTCCTTCACGCTCCCCCTGGGTCGGCGCCCGTCGCCCTTCGGCCGCCTGGGCAGCGCATTGCGCTCGCCCGCGATGCCGCCTTCTCCTTCATCTATCCGCATCTCGTCCGCGGCTGGCGGATGGCGGGGGCCGAGATCGTCTCCTTCTCGCCGCTGGCCGACGAGCCTCCGCCTTCGGATTGCGACGTCTGCTGGCTTCCGGGCGGCTATCCGGAATTGCATGCCGGGCGACTTGCGGCGGCGTCCCGATTTCGCTGGGGCCTGCGGCGTTTCGCGGAAAGGCGCTCCGTGCATGGCGAATGCGGGGGCTACATGGCGCTCGGGCAAAGCCTGACGGACGCGTCCGGCGTCGCCCATCCGATGGCCGGTCTGCTCGGCGTCGAGACGAGCTTCGCAAAGCGGCGCATGACGCTCGGCTATCGCGCGGCGCGGATCGCGTCCGATTGCGTCTTGGGCGCGAAGGGCAGTCTCCTGCGCGGCCACGAGTTCCACTACGCGACCATCATCACAACCGGCGACGACGATCCCTTCGCTTTCGTTCGCGATGCTTACGGCGCGCCGGAAGCCCCGGCGGGTTCACGACGAGATCAAGTCACCGGGTCGTTCTTTCATGTGATCGCCGAGGCGTGACACGTCCGGCGGCGTGCGCGCCGCACGCGGCCCATTCGCCGACGGACTCCCCCGCCTCGGTGTTGTCGGTGACGAAGGTCGCGTCCGCGGCGCCGGCTGAACGGCGCGGATGAGGGGCGGCGCCTCACGTAGCCGCAATTTTACCGGCGCCCCCTAATCTTTTCAGCGGGTTGCGACCCCTTTTAGTTCCGCGTTTTCGAGCGCGTCTTTCTGATCTTTATCTACATAAATAAGCGGTATGATAGTGAATCGCCAAACCGGCCCAAAGCGCGGCCGGCGCGGTTCCATAGGGCGTCGAAAGACGCCTGTCTGTCGACTGGCTATGGGGCGTCCGAAAGAACGGCCGTCTTTCGCGCTCAAGTCATGACGATGGCTGACACGAGCCGCCCGTAATCCGGCTCCTTGCGGTGCGTGGCGCGGCGATAGCTGAAAAAGCGGCGCTCGTCAGCGTAGGTGTCGAGCTGCAAATCTTCGAAGCGCCCGACCCCGGCGCGGGCTGCGCGCGCGGCGATATAGGCGTTGAGGTCGAACATCGAGTGGCCATTTCGAGCGCTCGGGGTAAAGTAGCGCGCGCCATCCTCGTCAGTGTCAGCCAAGGCGGTCACGAACTCCGGCCCAACCTCGTAAGAACGCGGCCCAATGCAGGGCCCAAGCGCGGCGGCGATATCGCCGCGGCTCGCCCCAAGTCTCTCCATCGCCGCGACGGTCGCCTCGACCACGCCCGCGAGCGCGCCTTTCCAGCCGGCGTGCGCCGCTCCGATGACGCTGGCGCGGGGGTCGGCAAACAGGATCATGCCGCAGTCCGCGCCGGTGACTCCGAGCGCCAGACCGCGGGTCGCGGTGACCAGCGCATCGCAGCGCGGGCGCGCGCCGGGCGGCCAGACCTCCGAGATCGCAACGGCGTCCGGCGAATGAACCTGATAGGGCACGGCGAGATGGTCAGGCGCGACTCCGAGGGCCGCCGCGATCCGGCCGCGATTCTCCGTGACCGCGTCCTGCTCATCAGCCGAGCCAACGCCGCCGTTGAGCGACGCGTAGACCCCCTCGGAGACCCCGCCGAGGCGCGTGAAAAAGCCATGCGTCAATCCGGGAAGCCACAGCGATTCCGCGGTCAGAAACTGGGCCTCGCTCACGTAGGTTTGGGGGCCAGCGGTTGGAAGCCCGGCGGCGGGCGCAGCCTGCGGTCGGCGACCACCATCGCCTTGAAAAGCGCGCCCATCTCCCCCTGACCTTTGCCGACAAGACGGGCGCGGGCGCGCTCGAACTCTTCTGCGTGGTCGAGAGTGGCGCGTTCGGCAAGGGCCTTGGTCCGCAAGTCGATGCCGATCGCGCGGAGGAAATCACCTTGGTCGATCGGTCCGTAGACGGCGGCGCCTGCGGCGCTCGCGCTGCGCGCCATGGCTGCGAAGTCGACATGGGCGGTGACGTCGCACTCGCCCGGTGCGCTCAAGGGGTCGATGTAGCGGTGGGCGCGCAGGGCCTGCAGCGTGTCGCCAAAGCGCGTGGCGGAATGGCCATAGTCGATCAGCAACGCCGCGCCGCCCTGCTTCGCGAGCCGCGCGCCAAGTTCAAACATCACCCGATGGCCCGAAGGGCTCACTTCCAGGACTTCGCCGTTCGGAGCGTTCGCTCGAATATAGGGTTCAGGCTTGTCAGCGACATCGAAGACAAGCTTGCCGTCCGCGCTCGTTCGCACCAGGCGCTCGCGCCACTGGCCGTTCACGCGCACGAACTGGCGAACGGGCAAGGCGTCGAGAAACTCGTTCGCGATTACGATCGCAGGCCCGTCGGGCACCTCCTTGAGCGTCTGCACCCAGGAGACCGCCACGCCGGAATCGATCAAGAGCTCGTGCTGCAATGCGGCCAGCGCCGGACTTGTCTCGACGAACCGAACCTCGAGCGCGCTGCGAAAGGCAGGAACGATGCGCGCCGCGCGTAAGGCGTCGCTCATGAGCGTGCCACGCCCAGGCCCGAGTTCGACGAGACGCACCGGATCGGGCGAGCCCATGCTCGACCACACTTCAGCCGCCCAAAGCCCGATGAGCTCGCCGAACATCTGCGATATTTCCGGCGCGGTGGTGAAATCGCCGGTCGCGCCGAATGGATCTCGGGTCATGTAATAGCCGAGATCGGGATGGGCGAGCGCAAGCTGCATATATTGCTCGACCGTGATCGGTCCGTGCTCGGCGATCATCGCCCGGATTTCGTCCAGGAGCTGCGTCATGTCCCGACGCCCCGCCGATAACTCCACGCCAGCACTCCGACGCCCACAATGATCAGCGGAAAGGAGAGAACCATCCCCATCGTCAACCCGCGACCCAGATTCTCGAGACGCGGATCGGGTTCGCGAAAGAATTCGCTGAAAATGCGCGCCAGAGCATAGACGATGGAGAAGACGCCGGTGATGACCCCGGGGCGACGCAGAGCGCCATTCTTCGCAAGCGCATAGAGGATGACGAAGGCAAGCAGCCCTTCGAGAAGCGCTTCATAAATCTGGCTCGGGTGGCGCGGCTGGCCATCGGTCCCCGGGAAGATCACGGCCCAGGGGACATCGGTTGGCCGGCCCCAGAGCTCGGGACGGATGAAGTTGGCGATTCGGCCAAGGAAGATGCCGATTGGCGCAACGAGACAGCAGAGGTCGAACACGGTCGCCGCCGGCGCGCTGTAGCGGCGGCAGAACAAGAGAGCGCCGATGAGCCCGCCGATCAGGCCGCCGTGAAACGCCATCCCGCCTTCCCAGATTTTAAAAATCTCGATCGGATGAGCGAAGTAGTAGCCTGGGTCGTAGAACAGCACATTGCCGAGCCGGCCGCCAATGATGACGCCGAAGGCGCAATAGACCAGGAGGTCGTCGATGCTCTCCGCGCTCGGGCGTTTTCTCCCATTCCAGTACCGGTCGTCGGAGACGATCCGTCGAATGAGCCACCAACCGAGGACCAGGCCGGCGATATAGGCGAGCGCGTACCAGCGGATGGCCAGCGGGCCCCATTGCACGAGAACGGGATTGATCGCTGGGAATGGCAAAACGAGCGTCGGCATTGGACGCATGGAGATGCGCTGGGGCTGCCAAGTCGTCAAGTCGGGCGCTCAATTGCGCACGCGATTGTCTATGGTCATCTGTGAGATATGCACAAACCGAACGCGAAACATCGCAGAAACGCTCGGAGTTGCACGATACTATCGCGAATAATGACGGGACGGTCGTGGATATTCCGGAGCTTTTCTCGCCACCGGCGCGTCAGGCGTGCGTGATTCGAGGTTGCAAATCGCATCCAAGGCTTGCGAGCGGGTTTCGAGATCGACAATACTTGCGAAGTATGTCTTCAAGACAATCATAGCGGTTATAACGCCCGATACTCTGGACAAGCAGATTGCGGATTGGTGGGATCGTCATCGCGAGGAGCGAAGCGACGTGGCGATCCAGGAGTCGTTGGCGCCCTACGCTCCCCTGGATTGCTTCCCCCCGGACTTGATCCGGGGGTCGCAATGACGACGGTGGTTGCCTTCCGGGCAGTTGAACCGCACGGCGAAAGAAGAGGCGCCCGCGAGGCTGGCTCGCGCCACATGTGCGAGCCGGGCGGCGTTCGATATTGCGGAAGGCGCCAATGTTGGCTTGCCGCGTCGTTTTGGACTATGGGCGCGGACGAATGGCGCGCGCCCGCCGGCACAAGAGGAGCTGATTGCGATGGCCGAGACGGTCTCAATCGATGACCAGGACGTTCTCCTGGCGATTGACCTGCAGGCCGATTTCATGCCGGGCGGGGCGCTGGCGGTTGAGAGGGGCGACGAGATCGTCGCGCTGGTCAATTCTCTCGCGCGGCGTTTCAGGAACGTCGTGGTGACACAGGATTGGCACCCGCCGACCCACGCCTCTTTCGCGGCGAGCCACGAGGGCGCGAAGCCCTTCGACACGAAACGCCTGCACTACGGGGACCAGACCCTCTGGCCCGAGCATTGCGTCCAGGACACGCCGGGGGCGGCGCTGCATCCCGACCTCGCGGTCGATCGCGCCTTCCTCATCCTGCGCAAGGGTATGCAGTCGGCTGTCGACTCCTATTCCGCCTTCCTCGAGGCCGACGGCAAGACCACGACCGGCCTCGCGGCGCTGCTGAAGGCGCGCGGGATCAAGCGGGTCTTCGCTTGCGGTCTTGCGACCGACTTTTGCGTCGCCCATTCGGCGCTCGACGCGCGCAACGAAGGCTTCGCAACTTTCGTGATCGAGGACGCCTGCCGGGCGATCGACGCCAACGATTCGCTCAGCCAGGCGTGGGCGCGGATGAGCGCCGCCGGGGTCGAGCGCATCCAGTCGGCCGAGATTTTGGTCTGATTCCCGCGGGCTTCGAAGTCCGCCGAACTGTGCATGCCCGTCGCGCGAAGGGGGATTGACTCTCCCTTTCCAGCCCTCGGGTCGTTTCGGCTCTTCCTAGTCGATTCCCGGCGAGAGCCTATTCCTGCGCCCTCTCCTGAGCCGGGCCACGCCAAGCCCCAGGAGGCACAGGATCATCATCGCCCAGGTCGGGAGCTCTGGGATCGGCGTCGCCTCCGCGCTGTTGGAACTGGCGGCGAGGGGTGGAAGCGGTATCTCCCGAAGGGCGTGACCCGCGTCCTGGCCCGAAACGAATCCAGGCGCCGGATCGATTTGCCCATCCCGGGTCCCGTTCGCGAGAGCCGGGGACAGCGTGAGAAATAGACTGATCAGCAAAGCGGCTCTTTGCGCGTGCATGCGTCCCCTCGCCGGAAAAGCTGTGCTCGCAGAATTCTGGACGCCCACCTAGGCTGCTAGCCCTCTCAGGCCGGAAGGGTCTGCGTGAACGGGGGCAAGAAAAACTTCGCTCCCCAGTGCCGGCGCTCCCATCCCCACCTTCGGCAACCTCTCAACTCTTGCTTAATCTGGGATGACAAATTTGACGGATTGCAACCAACCATAGTGTACCAGTTGCGTCAAGTGATTTTATGGCTTCTCGGCCGACGTGGGTGGGTCATTTGCCTTTTGTCAGGGCGACGCGCGAGCGTTTAAGAGGGGATCGACGGTTAGGCACAGAGCCGCAAATCGACATAACTCATGTCACGACCGCTGATCGTTCCGGATTCTTGCAGTCCGAACACTGTCTTAGACAGTGACTCCATTGCGGTGCAACGGAGGTTGCGTTGCTCTCACGGCAGGCGCGATCGGGGTAGTCGGACAATGGCGGGCATCAGATTGATGCTGGTGCGGGGGATCTTCTTCGCGCTCTCTGTGGTCCTGGCGGAGGGAACTGCGGCAGGTCCAATTGACTGGCCGTCAGCCGCGCCCACCCACGAGGTTGGTCCCAGTCGGTAGAATTAGGCTTGCCCAAGCCGGGCGTACCGCCCGCGCAATAACATCCGAACTTCCCGGAGCTTATTCCAGCATGTGATCGGCCCTCGGAACCGCAGCATCGAGTGCTGTGCGGAACATCTCGAAATGCGGCTTTACGCGGACGCCCGAAATCAATTCGTTCCAATCCGTCGATCCCATGACGTCCAATCTGTAAAAATCTCAACAGCCCGCACAAATATCAGCTAGCGTGAAGTCGGAGTGTCAGCCGGCCGCGGTTGACAAAGGCCAACTCTTGCGCGTACTTCGTAGTTCATTTGTTCAATTGAGGCATTTGTCCTCGGCGCGCCGCAACCGAGCGCCTCTCCAGAAAGCGGAGTGAGATCCGCTCGGCCGGATCCCGACGGAAGGCGGTTTCATGGCAAACCCAATTGCGCAGCAGCGGAATTTTGCCCGTCCGGCAACCCACGAGTTGAAAAGAAAGTCCGTGCGGGGCGGGCTCGTTGCGGTGGCCGCCCAAGGCGGAAAGGTTTTGCTGCAGACCGGAACATTAGTGCTGTTGGCGAGACTGCTTTCGCCAGATGACTTCGGACTGACTGGAATGGCCGCCACGCTGACGGGTTTTCTTGGGCTGTTCAGAGACGCCGGGCTGAGCGCGGCGACAGTTCAACGCCTTGAGGTGACCCACGAGCAGATATCGACCCTCTTTTGGATAAACTTAGCCGTTGGTGTTTGTCTCTTTGGATGCACGATCCTTCTGGCGCCCGCCGTCGTTCGATTCTACGGCGAGCCCAAGCTCTACTGGATCACGATCGTTACTGGCACGGCTTTCATATTCAATGGCCTCGCCGCGCAGCACGGGGCCCTGATGGCGCGCGAGATGCGCTTCGCGACGCAAGCCCGGATCGATTTGACGGCTCTCGCGGCAAGCTCTGCGGTCGGCGTCGTCATGGCCTTTCTGGGTTGGAGATACTGGTCGCTGGTCGGGATGGCCGTGGTTGCTCCAATCGTAAGCTCCGTCGGCGTATTGTTTGCAGCGCCGTGGGCGCCAGGGCCTCCGCGGCGCGGAGCCGGCGTCCGGTCTATGCTTCGGTTCGGGGGGCTGGCGACCTGCAACAGCTTTCTCGTGTTCCTGGCGTGGAATGCGGACAACATTCTACTGGGCCGCTTCTGGGGCGCGCACGCGCTCGGGCTTTACGGTCGCGCGTACCAGCTCGCCACGTTGCCGGTGGAGCAGCTGACCTCAACGCTTAGCGGTGTCGCCGTTTCGGGCCTCTCCGCTGTGCAGGATGACCCCCATCGCCTCTCCCGGTCCTTTCTCAAGGGCTATTCTTTTCTGGTGTCCGCAACCATTCCGATTGCGCTTGCTTGTCCACTTTTTGCGGACGAGATCATCCACGTCCTGCTTGGTGATAAATGGATGGGCGTAGCTCCGATCTTCCAATTGCTCGCTCCGACATCCATGGTTTTTGCCTTAGCGAATCCGCTCTCCTGGCTGGTTACGGCGACAGGACGGATTGGGCGAGCGGTTAGCATTACAGCGGCGACCACGCCGGTGGTGATCGTCGGCGTCCTGCTCGGGGTGAGCTACGGACCAACTGGGGTCGCCGTCGGCTACTCCGCAGCAATGCTGCTGATACTAATCCCGATTACGGCATGGTCGAAGCAAGGGACGGGAATCACTTGGTCCGATCTTTGGAATGTAATCAGAAAACCCGCATTTGCGGGGTTGCTGGCGACAGCGGTCGGCCTAAGCGTAAAAGTCGCGGCCGGCGACCATCCGGCCCCAATCCTGACATTAGCTCTTGGAGTTGGGCTCGTCTTCACCGTCTACGCTTGCGCCCTCGTTGCGATGGGTCAGAAGAAATTGTATTTGGATCTACTGGCTGAGTTGTTCAGCAAGGGCCGCTTTAATAGAGATGAATCCGCCTTGCGAGGTTTGGACTGAATTCCGTCGAACGGAAACAATGACTTCATAGATTCTTTAGACAGGAGCTTCCGTGTCCGCCTCACCGTCTGACCGCTTGCTGCACGGCGCTTTTCGCGGGATGTCCCGATCGAGCGCGGTCCAAACATACTTTGGACGTCCCTATCTCCGGTTGAACACCTGGATCTGGCGTCGGCTTCCATCCTCGTGGAGATCAGAGCGCCTCCTCCGCGGATATGGCTCTCATGTGCACCAGCTGATTCAGCTGCGAGAAAGAACACAAGCCACCGGCACTTTCTTTTTTCGCAATCGCCCCGAACTGGAGTTGCTGGTTCGCCTGCTGGACCAATTTCCGAGCGGGTCAACCGTTAACATGACGATTCTCGGGTGCAGCAAAGGGGCCGAAGTCTATTCGTTCTCATATGCTGTGCGCACGAAGCGCCCAGATCTGAACCTCCGCATTTGCGCTCTGGATATAGCCAGAGAGGTTCTACAAATTGGGGAAGCCGGGACGTATCCGCTCGACGGAAAAGAGCCGGTCAAAGACCTAGGTTTTCGGTCAATCTTCGAGCGCATGTCCTCGGTCGAAATGGAGGATTTGTTTGAAGAGGATGGCGCCAATGCACGCGTCAGACCGCGGTTCCGGGACGGAATCACCTGGCGCCTCGGAGACGCTGGGGACTTGAACCTTATAGAAGAGTTGGGCCCTCAGGATATCGTCGTTGCGAACCGGTTCTTGTGCCATATGAATCCCGAGGCGGCGGAGGCTTGCTTAAGCAACCTTGCGCGCCTGGTGAAGAGCGAAGGGTATCTCTTCGTTTCTGGCGTAGACCTCGCGGTGCGGAGCAAAGTCGCCGCGGAACACAGCTGGCGTCCAGTAACGGATCTTATTGAAGAGATCCACGAAGGCGATCCAACATTACGTCGCGACTGGCCGCTGTGTTACTGGGGCTTAGAGCCCTTAGATAGGAACAGGGCGGATTGGACAGTGAGATATGCGTCAGTTTTCCAGCTGCCGGGCGCGCAATAAACCCGGAGGCGCCGTCGGGTCGCGAAGAGTGTGATCAAGAGCGCGGGTGGTCAAGATCTGGCGTCGGCTGGTCCGCGAGAAACTAGGCGGTCTCTTTAACGATCTCCTCAAGCCAGGTCTCGCCGCGAAAAATGCGGTATTGCTCAGCACGAAGTTGGTCCGCGAGACGACCAGGGGGAAGGACGACGTCGTCATAGGTCAGAACTGCGTCTCGGGGAACATCTCGTTTTAGCAAACAGCCTTCAACGAGCCCTTCTGGCAGGTAGCGGTTTCGACACATTTCGTCGGAATTTACCGCCTCGCCATAGGTCATGTACATTCCATAGTCATCAAGCACTTCGCCGGATGAAAGGTCGCGTTTGGCGACCGCGCAGACCTCCACGATTGGTCCGCCTAACGGCTTCGCCACCGAATCCCTGAACAGGGCGACGCGAGCGATCGCATTAGGGACCTCGAAGTGCACCAAGTGATAAGGGATGAAGAATGGGTAGAGTGGACCCTCTCCCATCTTGTAGAGGTTAAGATAGTGCTGCTGCTTTGGATCGGGATGCTCGGCCAGGCAATATACTTTGGTCAATGGAGTGCCGACGACGTAATCCACAATACCGCCAAGCCTGCGGACCTCGTCAATGTCGTACAGCTCGCCTATTTTCATGACGTCATTTTTGTACTCGCGCCCTCTCGACATTCCTCGAGAGCGGACCACAAAGCCGGTCGCGTTGGCGACAATAGCCTCCTCGAAGCTGATTTTGGAGCCGTCCGCGAAACTGGTGACCATCGCCGGATTCTGGCCCCATTTTTCGGCAAAACCCTTTTGAGTGGTGGGATTGCGATAAGGATCCTGAAGTCCTTTGATGTTGCCGATGACTCGCGGCGTGAGCCCCAATCCTTTCACCCAGCGATACAGGTTGATCTGCAATCCGGGCTCGTCTCCGTCGCACGCCGAAAGGATGACGCCGTGCTTTTCAGCGTATACTTGGAGGATCGGTCCGATCGTTGCATCGATTTCAGCATTCAGCATCACCACGTCTTTGCCGTGGCGGAAGGCTTCGCAAGCGACCCGCGCCCCAAATTCGACAGACCCAGTGATATCGACAAGCACGTCGATCTCAGATGAGTGCGTAAGCAGGAAGGCGTCGTCGGTCGCCACCACTTTGCCGTGACGGATAGCGCGATCGACCTCATCCTGGAGCCGAGGAGTCGCGATATCCCGCACTCCCGCGTACTCGCAAAGATCGAGCGCGCGCTGTAGCGTTCGGTTATAGACGGCCGCAAGCCGCATACCTGGCGTTGTATTCACGATGTGATTGGCGAGACCGCGAGAGATGAAGCCAGCGCCGATCAGGCCGACTCGGACCGGCCTTCCTTCCGCTTCCCTTGCTTTGAGCGCGGAATCCACGAGTATCATATGGGAGCTCCAGGGCTGTCTTTACATTTGCGGCAAGATCATTTCCATCAGAATCAATTGCTTGGAGCCGGGCTCATCCGTCGTTTGACGTCGACCTCCTGTTGGTCCAGCGACTTCCACGCACGATCTTTGTCTGATATCGCAGTGACGGGAAGGGGCCACTTCAACCCCAAGCGCGGGTCGTCGTATAACAAGCCGCCTTCCGTTTCGGGCGCGTAGAATTCTCCAACCTGGTAGCTCGTTTCAGTTGCGTCGCGCAAGACCTGATAACCATGAGCAAAGCGTTCGGGCACGTAAATTGCGCGGCCATTTTCTTCGGTAAGTTCGACGGAGACGTGCTGCAAGTAGGTAGGGCTTTCCGGACGCAGGTCCACGATGATGTCGATCACGGCGCCGCGGGTAGCGCGTACGAATTTCGTCTCGGCGGCCGGCGGAAACTGAAAATGCATGCCGCGCAGCGTCCCTTTTTGCTGGCTGAATGCGATGTTGGCCTGGGCGATCAGCGGCTTCAACCCATGCGCCGCAAATTCACGCTGACAGAAGGCGCGGGCAAAAAAGCCCCGTGAATCGCCTCTTCGCTCGATATCGACTACGAATGCGCCCTTGAGCTTCGTCTCGGTAAAGATCAAGTACACTTCTCCCGTGATGTGGCGTGGTAGGCCAAGTCAAGTCAAAGCCAGTTTATGTGCGAAGAACGCTTCCGCGTAACGCTCGGGCGCTCGGCATTCCATACCTCGCAGTCGCGCCAGGCCTCGAAAAGTTTCGGCGTCGAACCACTGCTTGGAGCGCTGGCTCCCGAAATGCGTGATGAGGAGATCGATTTTTCGCTTTAGAACTTCAGCCGAAATCGGCACGTACAGGTTGGGCTTACCCATATCCCCGTCCCATTTCGGAATTTCATACTCGAGGATGCAGTGATCCCGAAAGGTATTCCAAGTGAGTCGGCAGATATGCCTGTGGTCTTGATGCGCGTCCCCCCTCCGATGAGTGAGGATTAGATCGGGGTCCACTCGTTCTCGGAGCGCCGCGAACCAGGATTTGATCGCCTCGCCCTGCTCTGGGAAAAAGCTGTCCTTGAAGGACATGATTTCGATCTGCGACCGCTCGGCTCCGGATAGAAAATCCGACGCCGACGCCCTTGCCTCGTTCTCCCGCTCCCCGCTTCCGCTCAGGACGCACCAATGCACATCGAGGCGAACGCCCCGTTTTTGCATGCTCAGAAGCGTCGCTCCCGCTCCGATTTCAATGTCGTCCGAGTGTGAGCCGAGACACAAGACTGACAACCGGTCTCCTGGCCCCGCGAGCTGTAAGGATTTCATGGCGACGCATTGCTGTCGATATGGGCCAACCGTTGGCTCCACGGGGTCTCGCCGCGCTCGACCATCTCCTCCAGAATTTGTCTGTCCCTCAGTGTATCCATCGCCCGCCAAAAGCCTTCATATCTGTACGCCATCAACTTCCCGTCTTTGATCAAACGGTTGAACGGCTCAAGCACAAGCTCTTCGCCATCCTGGAGGTAATCAAAAATCTCTTTTCTAAAGACAAAATAGCCACCATTGATCCAAATATCAGATTGTTGGCTGGAACGGATCCGTTGCACCACACCCTTCTCATCGAATTCCGCTAGGTGAAAATTAATTGGCGGATGAACTGCAATAAAGCAAGCAATTTTCCCGCTTGCTTTAAACTGATTGATCATCTCTGCGAGAGGAGCGTCAGTCAAGCCGTCGCTGTAGTTAGCCAAAAAAATCTCTTCATTCTCTACAAAATGCTTAACCGCAAAAAGTCGCGCTCCAATATTCCTCCAGATTCCGGTGTCGACTAGTGTAACGCGCCAATCCGGTGGTTTTTCGCCAATGATGTCAATCTTCGAGCCAAATTCAGAGATTACGCAATCACTGCTTTCCTCAATTTTATAGTTAAGGAAATAATTCTTAACCACATTCGCCTTATACCCTAGGCATAGTACGAAATCACGATATCCATACTCGCTATAATACTGCATGACATGCCGTATAATTGGATAATTGCCAATCGGCACCATTGGTTTTGGAATGCTTTCTGAGTAATCTCGAATTCGAGTCCCCAGACCCCCGCAAAACAGCACAACTTTCACGATCGTAATTCCTTCGGGTCAATTATTTCTGCCTGTGACGTCATCCCAAATTGAAGACATGAGACACCCCACTCGACGAGTTCGCGCCTCAAGTTCCAGGGGAGGATCAGTAAATAGTCTGGCCGCGCGTCCGTCAACGGCGGAAACGGGGCGGATCGGGATATGCGCCCCAGGCGTGAGGGGGCCGTGTTTTTAGGAGTTGCGGTCGACGGTGAAATCCAAAAAATTGACACCGACGCCGCGGTAGTTGCGGGATGTGGGGCCGTTCTTAGGCGCGACATGACCGCACAACCGTGGCCCATCTCCGTGCTCTGGATCAAAAATGACCGCATCTGCCGCTTTGTGGAGTGAGCCTTGGACGAAAACTTCGTGTAAGTGGGACCCATTGCATCCATTTGATGCACCCCGGCGCGCTTTCCCACAGAGACGACATCCCCAGATCGACAAAAGTTGTAGCAAGCGGCGCGTTACACAATCGGCATCGGTTATGCGCGGAGCGCGTTATTCTTTTCAGTCTTTAGCTCCATTACGCCGCCCCCCGCCCGCAAACTTTATCATCCGCAACATGTTATACCTCTTGATACGTCTGTGCAAGCGACTCCCCAGATCAATCGCGCTAAGGCCACCTGTTCATTTCCGTCGGCGTTTGGCGCCTTCATAAACCGCAACGGCCTGGCTCCGGCGAACCGCGCAGCGCGATCACGACCAATCGCGCTCGGCGCCAACAAATCCTGTGACATCGAGGGATTTCGTCAGCAAGCAACCGTCGACAAACGCGGAGCAAAGCAGCTCCGACGAGGTTGGGCGATTGTCAACCAAATTGCCTTGCTATGACCCGCGTCGGATTAGCTCTTTATCGCTTACTTTCGCGCTTCCACACTCGCATTTTCGGCGACCTCCCTTTCGTCTGAAAGCCCCGGAACGCCTGCGTTCCCGTCCTGTCCCTGTTTCAAGCCGGATAGCGTGCGCGTAATCGTTCTGCCCGGATTCGAAGCTTCCCAGAGCAATTTCAAGGCTATCTGAAGCGTTAGGTAACGCAGATCGAGCGACTGCCCCACCGTTTTCAATCCGTCTTTGTGATATCGCCAAAAGGCGCGATCACGAAAGCGGAGCGCCTCCCGGGCGAGGACCCGGTAGTAAGCAAGCTTTTGACTTCTGGTCACACGTTCTGCTTCTGGGGCGTCCATAAATCTTGGCGCGTAGTGCTTTGCGATGATATATCGATCTAAACTATACGGCTCAAATGATTGGAGAGAAGACGAAATCGATTCGTTTTCCACTCTAGAAAATGACAATATCTGATGTACAAATCCAAAGTCCCAATGCTCTAGTATTTCTATCGCCTTATCAAGATCAGAATGCGGCAGCATCTCATTATAAAATTTATCATTGCTCCGAACTACGGAAGAACGGTACATTACAGTTGTCTGGGAACCGAAGATGTTGTTCCCAGTCCGGAGGAAGAATCGGCCGCATTCTTTGCCCGAAAGCATCGGCTTCCGACGGGGATATCCAGAACCGCCGACCTCATCCCCCAAGGACCGGTATGAAGACACGAGTCCTATCGAAGTTGATTGCTCAAACGATCGTAACATCAACTCTAGGCAGTTATAAAAGATGTAATCATCCGCCTGCACGATTTTGCAATATTCACTCGCATCGGATATTTCTCGTAATGCGCGATTATAATTCTCAAGTTGAGGTACGAATTCAGAACACTTAAGCAAACGTATCCGGTGATCGCGCTCCGCATAGCTTTCGGCAAGCTCATATGAGCCATCATTGCTGCAGTTATCCATAAGAATATATTCAAAATTAGAATAGCTTTGCATTAATACGCTCTCAATACACTCAGAAAGATACAGAGCGCTGTTGAAGAAGGGTGTAACAACGCTAACGAGCGGTTGAGTCCCCATTTTTGACCTTACGAAAATTTATGACGTTGAAGAAGAAGTTTCCACGTACCTGCCGGTTCGGTTCTAACGACGCCGTCTTCCGATTTCCCTCAAGTCGGGCGGAAAGCAGGGGGTTACGGTTGGTCCAACGAATTTGAGCAATTGTCCCGCCTCCAGCGAGCCGTCCTGACGCGAACTCTTCGCATAAAAGAGGACGCTTCACAATATTTGCCTAGACCAAAGTTACACGGTCTGTTATGATCTTATATTGCTCTTCCAACGCTCCACGAAACTCTTCAACTTTGGCGGCGATAGTCGTTTTTAAATCATCAGAATTTTTCTCCATCTCAAGCACTCGCTCTATGAGATGTCCAGTATTCAACCTATCGATCTGTATGGAATATTCCGAAAGCCCCATCGCACTCATGAGCGACGAGCATTTGAGGTGAAATGAAATCGAGACCGTCGGTTTTCCATTTAGCAGTGCAAATAGCACATTGTGAAATCTTGTCGCGATGACGAAAGCAGTATCTGCGAACTGAGACAGTAGTTCGTTGGCGGAAGTCACTTGAGATCCATCTGTAATTCTTGTGCAATCGTCTTTTGGAAGCCGTTCAACTAGCAGATGTTTGAACTCCGAGACGGGATCTCTGAGTTCACCAATCAATAACCTGACATCGTATCCGCGATCCAACAGCCACTTCACGAGGACGACCAAAGCCTCCCTATACCTCTGATAAGTTTCGTCATCGTGTCTGATATCGCCGTACATACCGTCATGATGCATTACGCCAAGACCGACGACCGGTCTTCGCCTTGTCGTTAGCTCGCGGGTAATGACAGGCTGCGGTAAGCTGAAGGCCAAATCTGGATACACTCGATCATTGCTCGCTGCAAAGCCAATCGACTTCAGGTAGTGTAAGGACGAAACATCTCGATAAGATCGGAAATCCGCGATCGCGAGAGCCGATTTCGCGAAACCTCTGCCAAGGCTCCGGTACAGGGGGCCGGCGCCGACGCTCACGAAGAGCAACTTACAGCCTCGCAATTTCGCCACCGCTGACCATCTCAACAAGCCATAGGGTCCCCACTGGAAGAGATCATGCACATCTTGTAGTAAACCCGTGCCCGGGACGATAACAGCGTCCGTCCCTTTGAGTTTCCTAAAGGCATCCCACCATCGGTACACTTCGTTCGGAATGCCGACGATCAATTTCCGTAGGAGTCGCGCCGCAGGAGTTTTGGGCGCCCAGATGGTGATAACCGGGGCGCTGATAGGAAGGGCAGGGATTCCATGGGTCGCCGACGCGTTTTCGGGGAACGTGCAAATGCAGCCGAATTCCGCTTCCGGCATCAAGCGCCGCAAGTGGAAATGGATCGCTTGCAGCGTAGCCTCATTGCCGAAATTATGGGTGCCGAAATTACCAAAAAAATAGATCTTGGTTTTTCTACGCTTCAGCGCAGGCCCGCGTGTTTCTTTCAAGTCAATACTCCTGTATTTCTGACCAGCATCAAAGACTTGAGGCGGGCAATCGATCAGCATGGTTTGTCATAAATGGCGAACATTCGAACAGTTTAGAAAACCGAAATCTAAAAGCGTTTCCAGAATAAAATTGGCGCTTCATTTTGCGCCTAGACACTGCCGAACGGCGTTTTCAACGCCTCCACCTTGTCCCTGCCAAGTCCATTCAGTGAGAAATCTTCTCCAGGCATTCTCCGAGAGTCTCTGGCCCAGTTGAGGATCATTTATGAGGCGTTGACAAGCCGCCCCAAATCCTTCGACGGTATCTGCGAGCAAGAGCTCATTCTCATCACGAACCGCGTAGCCGAAAGCCCCTAGCGTCGTCGAAACAACAGGACACAGTCGTGAGAATGCGTCCAGAACCTTAATTCGCGTTCCACCTCCCATCCTTATCGGAATAATCATTGCCGTCCACGAAGCTATCTCGTCAGTGGGATCGTCCACATAGCCTAGACCATCAATGTCTCGCCCCATTAGGGGTATGTCTCTGTCGCTCCCCGACCCGATTAGCCGTAATCTTGTTGCCGGCGCATTGCGTTTGATCCGCGGCCAAACGTTCTTGATAAACCACTCGATGCCTTCCCGATTTGGCTCATAATCAAAAAATCCGATAAAGCCGAGCCTTGCCGGCGCTTTTGGAGCGCGATGGGGCGGCTGCGGCGGAGTTGCAAAGCCGTTGGGGACCACATGAATATTTGAAAAGCCTCCCATATATCGACGGTCATTTTCGCTACACACAGTAATTGCGCTGAACCTATTCTGAAGCAATCGCTCCCGACGGCGCCAAATAAGCGCCATTCGGCGGTCAAAAAGTCGCCTCGCGGCACTCGCATCAATCCCCGCCTTCGACGCATAAAATTGACTAGGGACGTCATCGACATCGAGTACGGAATGGGGCCAATGATAGACGCCAAACAGATTAGCTGTTCTAATCGTGTGGATCCACACCACATCCGATTCGCGGATCGCCGTCAGCATGTTTCGTTTATCAGAATCGCTCACGGTCTCATAATGGGTAATAAGAAACGCTGGATCCAATTCGTAACGCAGGCGCGCCCTCCAACCCCGCAGACCATCTCGCTGGACCCGCACCACGCGAACTGAGCCAAACTCGTCGCGCGTCTTCTCCAAGCCTTCCCGATCGATGTGGTCATAGTCATCAGCGGCGATTACAACGGATACCTTTCCCAGGCGCGCGAGAAGCCGCGCGATATTCAATACGCGCAGGCGGGCTCCGTTAACCGGTTGTTCGTGAAAGCGGTGCGATGTGACGTAAAGGATGCTGCTGTCACGAATGGGCAATCGTAAATCTCCGATTTCTCCTGCGGCGGCAATCATTTCACATGCCACAAACGAAATAGCTGACGCCACTGTGTTAGGCAAGCGCCTAGTCTAGCGGCCCTCCGGCGCCGGTCGCCGCGTCTAATGTTGGAAGGTCAACTTGCGCTGAGCTGCCTTGCAGAAAGGTCGCCACAGATGCCGCGCAGCGGGCGGACACGCAGCCGCAACTTTCAAGGCCGTCCCGAAATCACGAGCCTTCAGCGCGTTAACCAGCTGAACAAAATAGCGTGCGTCTCTCAAGCTGCGCGTCCTTCGGCGTTGGGCGTGCCAGGCGTCTGGGGGCAATCTATAACGTTGGACGAACGAGCGATCGCCCGAGATAAGCCGGTCGATGTCTGACAGCTCGAGCTGACGCGAGATGGAGCCGGCGCGTACGGTGTACTGGTAACCTGCCGTTGCCTCCACGGCGCAAATCGCACCGCAGGCGAGGGCCTCAGCGAAAAGGAAATAATCCTCGCCGATATGGATTTTGGTATGATAGGCGAGGCTATGCTGACGGAGGAAATCGGCCGAAAATATCGGTTTCAAATAACCGTACGCCCGCTCGCCAAGGAAGAAGCGATTGCCGTCGATAAAGGCGGCGAGGCTGATGGCGCGCAGCCGGGAGAATTCCCGCGAAGGGAACAGCGGGTACTGCGCCCCATCGCGTTCACGCAAGACAGTGAGGTTATCGACCACCATGTCGGCTCTCTCACTGCGCGCCCGCGCGAGCATCCGGCGTAAGCGCTCTGGTTCCAACGCGTCATCGCCGTCGAGCACGGCGATCCAGGGCGCAGTCGCGGCGGCGAACCCGGCGTTGCGTGCGGCGCTCGGTCCACCATTTCTCTCAAGACGGATGGCGCGAATACAAGAGTCGGGCATTGCGGAGATTAGGGACCAGGTGTTGTCGGTAGAACAGTCGTCGATGATAATGACCTCGACGTCGACGTCCTTTTGCCCCACAGCGCTCGCGACGGCGCGCTCGATGTACCGCTCGACATTATACGCGGGGATGACGACGGAAATATCGGTCACAGCTTCTTCGCATCCAGGATTATATGTCGGCTCATCGTGCCTTGACCGGGCCCCGCGGGTGAATGTGGGTCGGATGGTCGTGACGCATGGTGGTGGGTGCTTGGCCAACGGCGGCGGAGGGATAGCTCAGTCGGATCTGGCCGAACGTGCAATGCGATGGCGCCAGCATGGCGAGGCTAATTGAGGCGATGGCGATGGGCAAGTCTGGAGCCACCCCGCCTTGGTGGACGGGCCGGCGCTTGGGCTGATTTTACTTCGGCCAACGTTAATTTTGGTGTTCAGGGGGCAAAAAAACAGCCCGGCTGGTCGTGGCGCGGGATTGTAGAAGACTTCGATGAACTCAGAGACCAAATGTCCGTCGGAGTAAACCTCGAGGGTTCCAGCAATCGAATTGTTGAGGCGCATGGCTCCCACCGCTCCGGCCAAGATGTGTGGCCATTTTGGCTTACGCAGGCGGGCCGGCGCAATTTCGTCTCGAACGCTCTCGTTAGCGGAACGGGGCGCGCGCGAACCGGCTTGGCCGTTCCCGGTAATCTCACAGGGCGGGCCAAAACCTTGCATGAGGGCGGGCTAGCTATGCTGCTTCGCAAGATTGCGGGTCACAAGGCGCCTCTACCGACGGTTTGTCCACGAGCAGCGACGATAAACTGCAAAACTCTCACGCGACCTGTATAGCTCCTTCGGGGCCGGCGGCCCCGATGAACCCATGCGCCATTCAATCTTGCGCTGCAGCACAGGGCCGAGAAGCCTGCAGGCATGGCGAAATCCGGCGCCTGACATAGGGTTGAGCCCAGAAGCCACCGACCATCGAACCTTCGAGCCACGCTACTGCGCGGCTGCTTCGTCCCCTGACGAGGCGCCGACGAGTCAGCAAAAGCGGCCACGTTTGGACAAAATCACTTGACGATTTTGATACATCATGGGAAGTTGCAGTTTCTGCATCTCCGGCATGACATTTGCCGTGTGGTCGGTGAGTCCGTTCGAACTATTCATCATGGGCGAAGCGTAGCTTCACCCAAACGGCGGTAGCTTGTCTGAATCTAAGTCCGCCGTACTGGGAGCGAAAAGGCGCGTGACGCGCATCTGGGGGGCATAGATTTGTCGTATAACCTAGAATTGGCGCTAGGAGAGCGTTGGTTCGTCGCGCGAGTGACGCCTCACCAAGAGAGCAGAGCGCAATTTAATCTTCATCGCTTGGGGTTCCGAACTTTCTTGCCAAGCTTGCGGCGCACTATTCGACACGCGCGCAAATCGCGGGACGTTATGCAGCCCCTTTTTCCCGGATATATCTTTATTACCATCGACCTCTCCAAACAGCGCTGGCGCAGCATCAATGGGACGTTTGGTGTCGCCTCGTTGATCATGAGCGCGGAGCGGCCGAAAGCGACGCCGCCGGGCGTGGTTGAGGCATTGATTGCCTCTTGCCAGAACACGCAGACCGTCGGTCGCGATTGCAATCTCGAGGTCGGCCAGAAAGTGCGCATCTTATCAGGACCATTCGCGGAGGCCCTTTGTCGTCTCGAACATTTAGACGACCGTGGGCGCGTCCGCGTACTGCTTGAGATCATGGGCATGGAAGTAGCAACCCAACTTGACCGTTCTGCAGTCGCCCCAGCGGCGTAGGGCGCCGAATCGTTAGACACGGCTCGCTGTTTATCGGCGCGGGCCGGAGTAGTTGGTGACGTTCACGTTTATAAAACGGTGTCAAAGCCAGCTGACCATTTATTGAAGATCAATATCGCGCTGGTCTTTGATTCAATCGGATTAAGCTTCGGGAGTTCCCCAATGACCAACATGAAACTAAACCTCCCGCACAGAGTGACGCCTACATGGAGCGATAAGCTTACATCGCTTTTCACAGGGGCAGCCAAGTCGTCAATGAACGAGCGCGCCGCGCTGTCGTCGCAGTTCGCCACGAACAACAGGGTCAATATCCTCGGTGTTGGCGCGATGCCTTTGAATCTCGACAAGGCCGCGGCGATACTGGAGCAGTGGCGCGCCGAAGGGCAGCGAAAATATGTATGCGTTATTTCGGTCCATGGGCTAGTGGTGGCGCAGCGCGACCCAGCGATCCGTAGTGCGCTCAATCATTGCGATATGGCGACCGAGGACGGCATGCCGTTGGTTTGGTGGTCCCGCCTTGCAGGATTCTCGCAGGCTCGCCGAGTCTGTGGATCGGACCTGCTTGACGCGGTCTGCAATTACGGCCTGCAGCGCGGCTACCGGCATTATTTTTACGGAGCCACTCCGGAGGTGCTGGAGTTGCTGACCGATCGCCTGCGGCGACGGTATCCTGGCCTCATCCTGGCCGGATCTCACTCGCCACCTTTCCGTGCCTTGACCGCCGATGAGGAGGCCGCGGACGTGGCGGCGATCAATGATGCCCGCCCGGATTTCGTATGGGTCGGGCTCGGTATGCCCAAGCAGGAAAAATGGATGGTTGGGCACCTCGGCAAGATCAACGCAACCGCCCTGATTGGCGTCGGTGCGGCGTTCGATTTCCACGCCGGCACGAAGCCGCGCGCGCCGATATGGATGCAACATGCGGGGCTGGAATGGCTATTCCGGCTGATGACCGAACCAAGACGGCTGGCTCACCGCTATCTCATCGATAATGCGCTCTTTGTTGGTTATACTTTGCAGCAACTTATGAGGTGGAAGACTTTTGCGCGCGACTAGTAAGGCGCTTCTTTCGGGCGCCGACGGCTTCGTACGAATACGATCTGGCGCCGTTGATTGCGCCGCTGCCTGGGCCGACTTGCCTGTACAATAGTTGACTATGACGACCGCTATATTTACCTGATCACATAGCAGATATGTCGAGGAGCGGGCGCTCGGACCTATCGGCGACTTAAGGCTCGACACTAATTGCTCTTACTCACGTCCGAAGAGTGGCAATTCGAGGTTGTTATGCTAGACGGAAAACGCGGCGCCTACTTTGCTCCATCTGAGTCAGCGCCGATCGTCGCGGACGACGCATCGGCGGCGGAGACGATCGCTCACGCCCTGGGAATCGTCCGGCGGCAGATCTGGGGCGTCGTTGTTTTTGCGCTTCTTGGCTTGGCTCTCGGCGGCCTCTATGTCCTCAAAGCCCCGCCGAAATATACCGCCACGGCGACTCTGCTCGCCGACACACGCAAACTCGAGGTAGTTCAGCAGCCGACAGTTTACAACGAAGCGTCGATAGTACAATCCGGCGGTGGAATGGAAACTCAAGTGGAGTTGATGAAATCTGATGAAGTTGCCCTTCGGGTAATTAAGAAACTACATCTATCCGAGGATGACAGATTCCTTGGAATTAACCGTCATGGTGTTATTCGACCGCTATTGCACTCTATTGCCCCTGGATACTTCGTCGAGCGGCCCGCGCTTAGCGAGGAAGAGCGTCGGAGCTTGGCTCTAGCGCAATTCGACAAGAACTTAACTGTGTCTCGAATTGGCGTAACTTATGCAATCGAAATCGACTTTGAGTCCGAATATCCCGACCTCGCTGCGGAGATAGCGAACGCGGTGGCGGATGCATACATCGACCTTCAGCGAGCCACGGAGGTCGACGCCGCGCGCCGAGCCAGCGATTGGCTCGAGGAGCGCATCCCTGAAATACGCGCCAAGAGTGAAGGCGCCCAGAACGCTGTCGTGCAGTACAAACATGAGCATAACATCGTGGAGACTGCCGGTGGCCGGTTGATCGACGATCAGCGATTGCTCGACATAAACAACAAGTTGAACGCCGCCCACGAAGAAACCGCGAATGCTAAGGCCAGGTTCGACCAATTCGCTGCAACCAAAGGCCTGGAGACTCCTCGCGCCGCCGCGACGTCCGCCGCCGGCGCGAACGCATCGACTGCTGCGAGCAACATGCCGTCCGATGATTCATTAGACAGATTGCGCAGCCAGTATTTTGATCTCCTTTCCAAGGAGGCGGAATCCTCGGCGAGACTGGGGCCCAACAATGCAGTAATAGTCAGCCTTCGGAATCAAAAGGCCCAACTACGTTCCGAAATATTGGAGGAGATCCAGCGCCTCAAGAACGCCAGCGAGAGCGACTATGCCGCAGCCCAATTGCGTGAAGAGCAGGTGAAAAAGGAGTACGACGCAGCGTTAGCGCAGTTTCAGCAAACCAACCAGGCGCAAGTGAAGTTGCGAGAACTAACAGCCTCCGCGCAAGCATATCAAGATTTATACAATACGTTTCTGAATCGCTACAACGCTTCACTGCAGCAGATCGCGTCGCCGATCGCTGAAGCGAGCGTCATTACACCTGCCACTCCGCTCATCTCGAGGGACTACAAGAAGACCTATAAGACCGCCGCGCTTTTTCCGACCTTGGCGCTCGCGCTCGGGCTGGGCATCGCGGTGGTGCGTGAGATCCTTGCGGGACGTGTTTTTCTTACCAGCAAGTCGGTTCAATCGCACTTGCGTATCCCGTGTATTGGCCTCCTTCCGAGAGTGCAAGGTCGAAGAAGGATGGGCCGGTCGGTACGAAACATAAAAAGCGGCGACGTTGCAAGGACTCTAGTGCGGGGGGATCGGGGAATCAGCTGGACGGCGATCGACCATCCGATGTCACGCTTCTCCGAGGGGATCCGTTCGATCAAGCTGGCGATCGATGTGGGGAACAGGTCGAGATCAAGTAGGATCATAGGGCTTAGCTCTGCTACCCCGGCCGAAGGAAAGTCGACAGTTGCGCTGGCCCTGGGACAGTTGATTGCACGCAACGGCGCTTCGGTCGTCGTTGTTGATTGCGACCTTAGAAACCCATCTCTGACGCGGTCTATAGCCCCGAACGCGGTTTGCGGAATTGTAGAGCTCGCCGTCGGTGGAGCGTCGCTGGATGATGTTGTCTGGAAGGATGCATCGACCTCAATGGCGTTCGTCCCGGCGATCCCCCATGCGGGGCCCCCCGATCCTCCTTCCCTTCTCTCCAGCGCGGAACTGAGGCGCGTATTCGACGAGCTGCGAGAGCAATATGATTTCATTCTGGTCGATCTTTCGCCACTTGCGGGGGTGATCGATGTTTGCGCGACGGTTGAACTTATAGACGCGTACGTGCTTGTCATAGAATGGGGACGCACTACAGTGGACGCCGTGCAACATGCTCTCCGTGCTGCTCCAACCGTTTCAGAATCAATTCTTGGCGCTGTCTTAAACAAGGCGGACATAAGCACGCTTGCGAGGTACGATCCGTATCTTACCAATTATTACTTCGAATCTTAAATTGAGCTCACTTAACCGTCTTGCCTCGCGGGAGTCAGACGTCTTCGAATAGCGCCGCCCGCTAGCTGTGGATGAGCGTCGGCCGCCGCTGCAGAGAAATGTCGCGCCAGCCGGCTAAGCCCCCCCACTCTGGTCCCTGCAAGCGCGACAACGAAAACCGGACGAACCTTGGGCGGGTAAACACCTCCAGATCGCATAAAGTTCGGTGACTGCCTTCCGCGGTCTCTGGTTGATGAATTCGCCGGCCAGCCGGGTAGGCAAGCGAGCGCCGCGATGGGAGATGAAGCTCTCGGCGACCTTTCTTCCACGCCGAACAGGCAAGGCGTTTGGCAAGCTGCGCTGCCTCCGAGACGCCGCGTCCCACCAGAGCCAACTAGCCCAAGCTTTACCACAATTCGATCGGCGGGCAGCGCTCGCCATTGCATTCCACGAGGACATCCCGTCCTCCCTTCTAGGAGTAAGAGACATGCGAACTGCGTTGGTCTGTGGCGCGGGGGGCTTCATTGGAGGGCACCTGGTCAAGCGGCTAAAGGCGGAGGGATTCTGGGTTCGAGGCGCCGATCTCAAAAGCCACGAATACGTAGAGAGTGAGGCCGACGATTTCCTAGTCGGAGATCTCCGGGACCCATATTTCTGTCGCCAAGTGGTCGACCGACAGTTTGACGAGGTTTACCAGCTGGCAGCCGATATGGGAGGCGCTGGATTTATCTTCGTGGGCGAGAACGACGCCGACATCATGCACAACTCGGGTACGATCAACCTCAACATGCTGGATGTCTGCTGCAAGAAGCTTGTGCCGAGAATTTTCTATTCGTCTTCAGCGTGCATCTATCCCGCCTACAACCAAATGAACCCCGACTCTCCGAACTGCGAAGAGAGTTCGGCATACCCGGCAGCGCCAGATAGTGAATACGGATGGGAAAAGCTCTTCAGCGAGCGGCTATATCTTGCCTATTCGCGCTGTCGCGGCATCGAGGTCAGGATCGCGCGCTACCACAACATTTTTGGTCCCGAGGGAACTTGGACCGGCGGCCGCGAGAAGGCGCCCGCGGCGCTATGCCGCAAGGTGGCCGAGACCCCGAACGGAGGAACAATCGATATCTGGGGCGATGGCAACCAAACCCGATCGTTCTTGTACGTGTCGGAGTGCGTCGAAGGTACTATTCGATTGATGCGATCCGGGTTTGAGGGGCCTGTGAACGTCGGCTCCGACGAGATGGTTACAATCAACCAACTCGCCGATATGGCAATGGCCATTGCGGGAAAGCAATTGGAGAAGCGGCACATTACGGGGCCGCTCGGGGTGCGCGGCCGCAACTCCGACAATAGACTCATAGAAGAAAAGCTCGGTTGGCGGCCAACCCAGCCGTTATCGGACGGCTTGGCCATCACTTACGAGTGGATAGAGCGCCAAGTTATGTCAAACAGCGGTGCGATGAAGCGGTCTGGAACATTGGTCCCAGCTGTTTAGCGGCCGACGTTCTACGTGGGTCGCGGAGCGAAGCTCAACGCACCGCGCATTGGGCGGGCAATAGCTATCGCCGAGTGCTCGAAAAACGGAGCGAGGTGCTACCCAATGCCGCAACTTCCGGCATCACCGCTGGTGTCGGTCATAGTCCCGACCCTGCATCGCCCGACGCTGCTGATGCGGGCGCTGGCGAGCGTTTTTCGTCAAACCTGGCAGAATATCGAGGTCATTGTCGTCGTTGATGGACCCGACCCGGAAACGGTCGTCGTACTTCAGACCATCAAGGATCCGCGCCTGATAGTGATCGTAAATCCGCGATCGCTGACTGCGGCCGGCGCTCGGAACGCCGGCATGGATCGTGCGCAAGGCGAATGGCTCGCTTTCCTCGACGATGACGACGAGTGGCTGCCAGAGAAGCTCGCCAAACAATTGGCGTATGCGGCAGGCTGCGAACCAGCCCTTATCACCTGCCTGAGCCGCGTGGTGACGCCGTCGACGTCATTCGTACGCCCCGAAGCGATCTACGACAACCTTCGCCCGATCGACGAATATCTTTTCGATCGCTCCTCGCCCTTCGCAGGTCGCGGCTTCATCCAGACCTCCAGCTATCTGCTGCCTCGCGCGCTTGGCCGCAGCCTGCGGTTCCGAACCGACACCCCCCACGATGACTGGGATTACCTATTACGGCTATGTAAACAGCAAGCCGTGCGGGTGGAGACCGTACCGGAGATCCTAGTCACGCTCTATATTGACGACGCACGCCCGTCGCTGAGTAAAAGTGGCACCTGGCTCGCCTCACTGCAGTGGGCTGAGCGGATGCGACCCATATTGACCCCTCGCGCTTACGCCGGTCTCTGTCTCGGTGTGGCGGCTCCGCGCGCGGTGAAGGAGCGCGCATACCGCGCGGTGGCGCCGCTTCTTTACCACGCGTTTCGGTACGGTTCGCCCCGATTCTGGAGGGTCGCGGCGTTTCTGGGCGAGTGGCTGACGCCCCCGCACGCCGTCGAACCAATGCGCAGAAAAGTTGCATATATAAGAGACATCCGCCGGTGATCGGCCCCAATGTCGCCTTGGCTAGTTGCTCCTTGAGCAGAGGTCGCTCGAAGCGGCGCACAATTCCCCTCAATATCAAACGGTACAAGCCGAGCGCCCGCGGCCTCGAGCTGACTCCTGAAGCGCCCGGAGGGCGACAGCTCTTTCACCGGGCCAGAACGACCAATCTTCTCAGTCGCAGCCGTTTGTGCATGTGCATTCGTACCAGATCCGCCGGAATTCGAGCGTATCATGCGCAAATCAGAGCGATTGGTAGAGTCGGATTCCTCATCCTATAGAAGTTAAACATATCAACTCCTATGAAGCATACCTGCCTCGATGACGAATGAATTGCCGAGCATGATAAATCCGCGAGACAGGGTAATTTTGGCTGCCTCTGACGCAAGAATACCTGTTTCAACCGATAAATATGTCAAAGAGCTTGATGGGATTAGGGCGATAGCGATCGGCCTTGTGGTTTGCGCACACTACCGACTGATCCCAGTTCCTGGTGGATTTGGGGTAACATTATTTTTCTTTCTCAGTGGGTACTTAATTACGACGCTATTTTACGCAGAATATCAATCCACCAGAGGCATAGATATCTTTAAATTTTATTTGCGGCGATGGCTTCGACTAACTCCACCACTGATTATAGCGGTTCTGATAGGGGTGACATTTTACCACATGACTCGTGTGGCTGTGGGCGGAACGGCCGTCCCAATCAGTACGATGATGGCCGCCTTACTATATTACACAAATTACTACGATTTGGCGTGGGGAATGGAGCCTTCGATAGTTATACCGTTTGGAGTTTGTTGGTCTTTGGCCGTGGAGGAACATTTTTATTTGCTATGGCCTTTGATTCTAAAGAATACTATACGCAATACGTATAAGATTCTACTGATCATTATGATTTTATGTATATCTGTTTTGATATGGCGCGTGATAGCCCACTGTTGGATGTCGCTGTCATCCGACTACACTGGTATGGCTACAGATAGTCGTATAGACTCAATTCTTTACGGCGCATTATTGTGTGTATTATTTGAAACACGCTGGTCGAGTGCAATTATATATGTTTGTAAATCTTATATTATTCGAATAATCAGCGCAATTATGCTAATTGCGACTTTTGTTATCAACGACCATACCTTTAGAGAAACCATTCGATACTCGCTCCAAGGTATCGCGCTAATGCCACTCTTTTCAGCGGTACTGTTAGATCATCCAACAACATTCGCCAGAAAGGTGCTGTCGGCGCCTATAATGGTGTTTATTGGTCGGTTAAGTTATTCGATATACTTATTTCATTTGCTTGCGAGGACCCCAGCGGAAGTGGTCTTCGGAACACCGTATGGGATCAAACCAGCAGTCAGTGGGCTGGTTGCGACTGGGATCTTGGCGTATACGGTTTATATCTTTGTGGAGTCGCCAATTGCTAAACTTCGTCATCACCTCAGGAGGAATGAAAGTCACGGCTCCTCGTTAGATAATTTGGGATCGACGCCGACGGGCGCCACGAGTCTTACGCCGTCGCCCAAGAATCAGAGGCAACCAATCAACGTCCTCGTGCTTTGTCCGGGCGGCTTGGAGCACGGCGGCGGCATCGGGCGGCAGATGGGTTATTTCCTGGCTGCCCTGCCACAGGTCCACGACGCCCCGGCGTATCGCGTCGTCGATACGCGCGGGCCGTGGTTCCTTGGCGGCGCGCGCTGGCGCATTCCGCTATCCGGCCTCTACCTTGCGGCTGCGGCGTGCCAGATCGCGTGGGCGGGGATTGTCAGCCGACCCAGCCTGCTTCACGTGAATATCACCGGCCGCGGCAGCACTTTCCGCAAGCTCGTGCTCACGGGCATCGCTCGGGCGGTGGCGCTCCCCTATGTCCTTCACATCCACGACTACGATTACGCTGAGGATGTCCGCACCCGAGGGATACTGATGCGCCGATTGGTGCGCGGTATGTTTGCCTCGTCCGTACAGATCATCGTTCTGGGGACGGACGCGGAGAAGACTCTTCGCGCCACGCTTGGATTGCCGAATGCGCCGATCGCGGTCTTGCCGAACGCCGTCCCCGATCCCCGTACCGCGTCGCAGGCCCCCATGCCGACGTCGAAAGAGGAGCAAGCGCTCATCGTGTTCCTCGGCTATCTCAGCGCCCGCAAGGGGGTGCCTGAACTGCTGGAGGCCTTGGCGAGCCCGACGATGGCCGCGCTCCCATGGCGCGCGACTCTCGCTGGCGGCGGCCCGATTGATGAATTCCAGGCTCGCGCGGTCGCCCTTGGCCTCTCTGACCGAGTAACCTTCCCTGGCTGGATAGACCAGCCCGCGGCCAGTGAGTTGTGCGCGGGCGCGGACATCCTCGTTCTACCCTCACATGCCGAAGGGCTGGCGATGTCCGTACTCGAGGGACTGGCGCATGGGCTTGCGGTGGTGACGACGCCGGTCGGCGCACACGCCGAGGTGATCGAGCCCGAGCGGTCCGGCCTGCTGACACCGCCGGGGGACGTTGCTGCGCTCAGCGCGACGCTCGCCCGCGTGGTTGGCGATCCGGCGCTGCGCGAGCGTCTGCGCGCCGGCGCGCGTCAGCGCTTCCTCGACCGTTTCGAGGTGCGGTCCTATGCTGCTCGCTTGACGAGGCTACACGTCCGGTTGCTCGCCGATCGCAGCCTGCTGGGTACGATCGAAGCCGAGCCCCAGTCCTGATGGCGGTGAGCGCCCCGAAGCGTCGGGTTATTCGGTGGCAGTGGAGGTTCCGTCACATGAAACTGCTGATTTCGTCTTACGCTTGCGCGCCGAATCGAGGATCGGAACACGCTGTAGGCTGGACGTGGGTCACTGAGGCCCATCGGATTGGTCATCAAGTCTGCGCCCTTGTCGCGCCAAATCACCAAGATGCAATCTTGCGAGCTTGTCGAGAACTTCCGGAGCTCGCGGGCATTACCTGGCTGTTCCCGAAAGTACTGGGCTGGCCTCTTAAACAGGCCGTCGAGCCGGAATGGGAACGAACCTACAATCTCCTCTGGCAGGTCAGCGCTACGAAGACCGCTTGTAATTTGCATGCGAGAGTTGGCTTCGATGTCGTCCATCACTTAACCTGGGGTGGCGTCAGAGCGCCGACGTTCCTCGGGTTAGTTGGGCGGCCGCTCATTGTTGGTCCGCTCGGTGGCGGCGAGACATCGCCGCTGTCTCTGAGAGATGCCTTCCACTTGAAGGCTAGGATAACAGAGATGTCGCGAGACCTGTCCAACAAGACGATCGCGCTCAACCCGCTCGTGCGCTACGGTCTGACCAGAGCTGCGGCCATCTTTACCAAGACTCCGGACACCGCCCGCATCTTGACCCCCTCTATGCAAAAAAAGTCCGTCAATTTCCTCGAACTAGGGCTTGAGAAAGCGCGACCGTCGCGACCCCAACGGCCGCCCGGGCCGCCACGGCTACTTTTCGCGGGCCGTCTACTCTACTGGAAGGGTGCGCATATCGCGGTCCAAGCGCTGGCCGAACTCGTGCGCACGTCGCCAGACGCGCGGCTGACCATCGTTGGCAAGGGGAAGGAGGAAGGTCGATTGCGAGCTGCCGCCGTCGCCCACGGCGTTATCGGCAACATACAGTTCGTTCCCTGGCTGCCGCAAGACAAGCTTTTCGAACTGTACCAGACGCATGATCTCTTCGTCTATCCAAGCCTGCACGATTCCAGCGGGAACGCTGTGTTGGAGGCGTTGTCCTTCGGGCTGCCTGTGGTCTGCCTCGACCTAGGCGGCCCGGCGCAGATCGTCACCCCAAATGCGGGCGCTATCGTCTCGACGGTCGGCCGTGACACGGCGCAAGTAGCCTCAGCCATTGCCGACCAGATTCGGCGGCTCCTGCGCTCTCCAGACTTGCTCGAGGGGCTTTCCGATGGCGCGGTCGCCAGAGCGGCGCAGTTCAGTTTGTCGGGCCGCGTGGCGCAGTTCTACGATATGGTGGAGACCATAGTTTTGAACGCCGCTCCGTCGGCGGAACCTGTGGCGATAGTCGCGCGGTAGACGGTGAGCGCTCGCCCAATCGCAAGTTCCGCATCTCCGCTTGCGCCAGTCATCGGCCCTCGCCGGTCGAGTTGGGTTGGGGACGCCGAGAAATTGCGGCGACGCGAGCGCGCTATGCCTCGTTGGTTGTACCTGGTTGCCGGCTTCTTTCTGCTGGATACCCTGTCGGCGCTCGGGTTCATGTCCCGAATGGTGTACAGGACTTGGGACGGCAAGGCCGGCGATCCCATCACTCAATCGCTAAACCTGCTGTTGATCGCGGCAAGCCTCACTTTGTTCGCCCTTAGCTTCCGCCGGCGCGAGAGGAGTTTTCTCGTCGGACCTGTCCTGGCCTTCTTGGCGGTCGGGCTCCTGTTTCTGTCCGCCCTCTGGTCGTTTGCCCCCGCGACCACCCTTCGGGTCGCCCTTATTTATCTCTTCGTCATCCTAGGCGCGATCGGAATCGGTCGCACAATGGATCCGGACGAATATATGAATCTCTTGAGCTGGTGCTGTTTCCTCTCCGCCCTCGCTTCCATTTTCCTGCTTCTTGCGTCCCCCGGCACAGCGCTTGCTGTCGGATCATCCAACGGCACGATCGATTTCATCGGAATATTCCCTCAGAAGAACGTGCTGGGGCAGGTCATGGCTACTGGAGCGCTCGCTGTCCTGCATGGCATCAGGGTGGCGCGGCGGCGGTCTCTCAGCAAGCTCTTTATGTTGTTTGTATTCGTGGGAATGGCCTACGCCTCCAAGTCCACGGCGGCGTTGCTGACTGCATTGCTTTTCTGCGGCATCAGCGGATTCGACAGTCTCTGGCGCAAAGGCGGCGCGGCACGCCTGGCCGCCGTTGTTTTGGCGGTCTTTTTTACGCCAGCGCTAATCGCCGGCGCCGTCGCTCCCGACACCATTCTGGTGCTGATTGGAAAGGACCCAACCTTAACCGGGCGCACGGAGATATGGGACTACGTCATTCAAGACATATGGATGAAGCCATGGCTGGGTTGGGGCTACTTCGGCTTCTGGAACCTGAACAATCCGGCGGCCATCGAGATTTTCGACGCCGTACATTGGGTTGTGCCACACGCTCACAATGGCCTCTTGGAGGGTCTGCTCGAGATCGGAGCCGTGGGCACAGCGCTCTTCGCCTTTCTTCTTGCTAGGACCATCGTCCTCGCCCTGCGATGTCTCCGCCGCACACCTGAGCGGGCCCTGGCGATATCGACGATCTCTTGTTGTGCAGGGATATTGCTGGTGGGTGTAAGCGAACCCGTATTGATTATCTCGATCCAGTCCTTCACCCCCGTCTTTTTCATCACCGGTCTGATGTCCGAGCGGGCGCTCAATGTGGCGAAAGAACTGCGGCGGTATCGTGCGGGCAATGGCCGCGGGCAAATCAACCGCAGCCTGTCTGGTCCCAGGAGGTCGCTCAGGGTGCCGGCGTGATATTTTGTTTACGGCAAAAGTTGATTTCAGCAGTCACGCTTGACCCGTGGTTCGAACCGCCGGGTCAAGCATCAGATCACCTAATCATTGCAGGTCGCGGACCTACATACCGCAGGGCTTCGTGATCAAACCGCTGTTTTCGGTCAAGCTCGATCCGTTCCACTGAAGATAAACGATACCCTTGAGCCATGTCGGATAGTCCGGATTCGGAGCACATGTCGTTGAGGGCAATTGGTATCCCTTTCCTGCGGTGCCGCTCGCGGTAGGAACCAGATCGCTGATGATGCTCGGCGTCGTCAGTTTACCTGTGCTGGCGTTCCATCCCATGCACTGCGTCGTGTTGGCGAAGGCGTTGCAGTTAGGAACCCCAGCTCGATTGGCGAGAAGATCGGCCGTGTTGGTGAACGCGGGATTTGTATAGGTATTGGTCCCGAGCGTAGTGTTGGCCCCCCACGTTTCAGCGTCAAACGTCGAGTTGCAATAGACCGCCACACACGAAGTATTGGCTGCGCGGAAGAAGTTCCCGCCGTTGGTTAGCGAGGTTATGGGGTCGTACACAGCAAATGCCGTCACACGGCCGCCTCCGCTAGCCGTTGAGTTAGGTTGATACGCTAGATTATTCTGAACGGTGATTGCCCACGGAATTGGTTTGGTGGTGGCGGCTATGTTGATCTCGCCATTCAGATTGTCTTTATTATAGTTGTTGTTCTTGAAGCACGTATTGTTGTAGATTTTAATTGTCGCTGGATTTGCACTATAGTTCTGCCAAAATGTTTGGATGCACATGCGATCCGCGCCGAAGCCGATATTGTTGGAGAATACGCCTTGGGTCGTCACATTGTGCGCGTCCCAGGTGTCAGCCATGAAATCCTCTGTGTCCGAGACAGAACGGCACGACGGATTGGCGTTGGCGTAGGAGAAATTGCCAGAAACGAAGTAGTGGGTCCCGGCTTTGGTATCGAGGACGCCCGGGCCAACAATGTCGATGGCGGCAACGCAGATTGGATCTTGAGCGGAGTTCTGGGCTATCATGCCGACCACCGCCACGTAGTCCGTTCCAACGGGACTGGGCACCGACTTACTGCCTACATTCTGCCCGCACTCGTTTGTTCCCATCCCGACCAAGTTGTTCGCCGAGATGTCATTGATGAACGCCACGTGGTGCTTCATGCCTCCCGAGTAAGAGCAGGCGTATGTCTCGAACGCGCGACCATGGGCGGAGGTGTTGACGTACCATCCTTCGATCGCCCAGTTGCTTGCAGTAACTTGAAACGTCTCTGTATTGCCTGAGGTGGGCGCCTTGGTGGTGATGTAGCACGCCCCTACGTAGGAGCCGCCGCATAGCAATGTAGCGAAGTAGATGCCGCCCTTGCCGTCGATGCCGCCAGATGTTGACGGACAACCGCCAACCGTTCCCCAATTGCCCTGAAAAGGTCCATATGACCCCGGTGCGGCGATGATCACATCGCCGCAGTTGATGGCGTGGCTCGGCGTCGCCCAGGCCGTTGCGGCGGTCAGGCCATTGTTGCTGTCCGAACCCGTCGGCGACATGTAATAGGTGTGAAGAGCGACGAATGGGACCGATCCGCTAGTGCTCGATCCACTCCCGGTCGATCCGCTGCCGCCCGAGGCGGCTTGCAAAGACGCCGAGCACGAGGCAGTAGCGCCGCCATTGCCGCTGGCGCAATTCCAGCGCCACGGGCCGGTGCCGCTGACTGCCGACGCAGTGCCGACGCTGCAAAGGTTGGCGGTTGGCGCGCTGGCGAGGGTCGCTCCGTTTGAGGAGCCGCAAACGCCATTCACAGCCTGCGAAGACGCAACTTTCAGCGCAGAGCAGGTCGCCGTCGCCCCGCCGTTCGAGCCGGCGCAGTTCCACGTCCATGGGCCGGCGCCGGTGACAGTCGATGCAGTCCCGCCGCTGCAAAGGTTGGCGCTTGGCGCGCTGCCAAGGGTCGCCCCGTTCGAGGAGCCGCATGCGCCATTGACTGCCGCGCTAGCGACCGCCAACGTGGCGTAGAACGACCATCTGGCTGGCGTACAACTCGCCGGCGAGGTGCTGAACGTGCTTGGCATCGCGCCGAAATTATAACCGTACATTGCGCAATTGCCAGATACATTCGTTTTCACGAAACGAAGATTACTGCTGCTCGGCAGATAGGCCAGCCAATAAGCGCCCGCCGTCAATGAAACGGGCGTGGCGACGTTGGCTGTGTTCCAGCCTGTCTTCGGAGTAAAGCTGGCCGTCGAGGCCTTTAGCTTGCCCGGGCCACCTTTGGGGCCGGTCGCGTCATAGATCCCGAGGATCAGATTTCCGCTTGCGCTCGTGACGTAGAAGGACAGGCTCTGGATTGTCGCGGTCTGGGCGAGTGTGACGCTTTGGGCTAGAAGAAGATTGCCGTTCCCGTCGTCGGGAGCCGACAGCACAGCTGTGTCACCGATGGTGACCGCCCGAGCCGATCCAAGAAGAACAAGCACATAACCTGCCGCTATCAGACATCTACGAATAAAGCGCATGGAAAAACTCCCCTCCATAGGTCGGGATTGTGTTAGAGTCTCACCGCCAGTAGTAACGGCGTTGTATGAGATAACTTTTTTGAAAGCCTTAGCCGCAGGCCGTGCATTTATTCTGCATTTATTATTTTGCGGCGAGAGGCTCGATCAGCCCAGCCCAGGCCTTACCCGAGCGAAACGTGGGGCTCGCGGGTCGTCCATCTCCATGACGACTTTTCCATAACAATTCCTCCTACATCCTGACCAAGCCTTGACATCACAGTTCATCGATGCCGACCGTGGCTTGAGTTAACTCCTGGCGCGCAGCTAGGAAAATTTTGCCGAAGTCTACCCCCAGTGGAGGCGCTCCCTCGTGGTCTTCACTTAAGAATCTCGCGATATTATAAGAATGCGAGTGCATTAGACCGATCGTCGTCGTGTGTTACGACGCGCCATTAGCACCAATGGCAACCACAACATTCATCCTATGTCCAACCATCATATGTCTCCCCATTTATGCCTATTCCCAATTACGTCCTTCGAGCTGTGTTATTCGATCGTCCTTCTCTCCTTTCTTGCACCTGTCTCCCCATTTATGTAGAGCCATAATTGCCAATTCTAAATAGTATGTTGCATAGCTATTTCTCGGTAACCTTATGTATGCGTATCTTTTTTTGATCTACAATATATCCCCCGCAGAGGTTGTATCTTGTGATACTATTACCGCCAGCGGCGCCATGTATTATTGACACCTCCAACACCTAGCCTGCGTTCCAAAGCCGCTTAATCAACACAACGCGTTGTCTAAGCAAAATTTTCAATAGATTTTGACCTTCAGTTTGTACGCAATTGTCATGTTAACTGCGTTAACGAAGTTCTATTGCAATCTTGGCGGAATTAAGGCGTGATAGACTTCAATTGTACACTGGACATTTAATCTTAAACGATATGAACCCGGTGTTTATACGAAGTGTTTGACAGGTTTTGCTTTCTATTCATATCGGGCAATCGAATCTACTCGCAAACCGGCGCTCCAATCTCGAAGCACGATCGCCTCCAAGGAGGGGTCGCTCGGCGTATGGCTACGCCGCGCGGACGCTCCTTCGTCTCAAGGTGACGCCTACGTGGCCATCGCCGGACAGGACGCCAAACGCGCCCTCGGCGAGGCCACCAAGACGGCTGAAGCGATGGCGGTGATCTTGCCATGCGACGCCGCGAAGTGGGTGATGGGAAACCACCGACCTTGATGATCGTCTCACCGGGCCTGACGAAGTTTGATCCGCCATGCCGCTCCAAGACGTCCTCGCTGGTCTTGATCGAGTAGGCTCGCCTGGACTGTTACAACAGAACGCTATTGACAATTA
>Ga0153954_1000198_pt1 | contig 54785 bp, 41 predicted proteins | sample TSFL038MetaG_FD_102277 | JGI IMG/M metagenome (GOLD analysis project Ga0153954, IMG submission 102277) | Attine ant fungus gardens microbial communities from Florida, USA - TSFL038 MetaG | ecosystem: Host-associated > Fungi > Mycelium > Unclassified | place: USA: Florida, Wekiwa Springs State...
GCCCCCAATACACGTTCTCGGATTCGCGAGTCGTCTTCACGGAACGTCACATCGAGATTCCAGTGGCACGCATTTTCCACAGACCAATGGCCTCGAACCGCTCGCGCAAACACGTTTACATCGACCGGAAGGCTACTCAGATAGTAACGACCGTCCAGGCTTTCCTGATCATCTTTCCTACGCCGCGAGGTCACCACGCCGACCGACTGCAACCCCTTCCACTGGGACTTTCCCGGCAAGTTTTCGGGAACAGGCAACTGCAAATACGTTCGCTCTTCATCGCGACCGTGACCGCAATCGGTCGTTGTCAATTCCTGAGTTCCTTCGAGACCTCCCTCCAACCGCTCGTCGATGTGGTCGATCACGGCTTGATGCAACGACTCGTGGTTCCTTTTCAACGCCAGCACGTAGTCCGCTTTTCCCCGGATCATCTCCTCGGCGATCCCTTTCTGCGTCCTCAGCAGGGCGTCGATCGTGACAATCCCGCCTCGCACGTCGATCTTCTTGAGCAATTCGGGGATGGCGGTGATCTCGTTGGATTTCTCTGAGCAAAGCGTTTGTCCCAATGCCAATCCCTATTCGCCGGCCCAGGCGGTGACCACATGGAGCGGCCCAAGGTCATGGGCCGCATCATGACTCCGTCGAGCCGTCTTGCCATCAAGAGCGATGATCGGCCGTTCCAGACCCGTCGTAGCTACGGCCTCGTTGCGGAGGCGTTGGATCCAGACGTTGAAGCAGGCCTCGAAGGCTTCGAGCTTGAGGATCATCAGGAGGCGTCGGAAGACATCCTTGCCGGGGATGCCGCAAGGCAGGTCGAGGAGGCTTTCCAGAAGTTCCTGCTTATACAGAGCCCAGCGGGCGATGGCGGTGGGTCCTGCGGCGCCGGCGAGTACGGCCAACACGGCGATGACCAGAATGCTTGGTAGGGGGTGTCGTCGATTGATATGAGAACGGGGATCTTCCAAGCTGGCGAAAGATTCGACAATTTCGTCCAGTTTGCTGCAGTTGCTCGCCATCGCCGACCTCCGGTCACTGGTAGTCGTTCAGCCGTCGATGGACGGTATACCAGGTTGATGGTCCGGGCGCAGGGCGTCAAAATTTGCCAGATCGTCATAAAAGTGCGCTCTAGCCCTAGGCCTTGGCCTGCCGAGACGTTGGCGAATGGCCTCGGCAGACAAAGGCCTACCCTACAAGAGTTGCGCAGCACCAGGCATTACTTTCCTGACAATCAATAATGATATTAGCGTGCCAGTGGAACTTGCCGAACAGCGGGGACGTCGTTTGCAGGGAAGGAACCAACCGGTGAGTCCTGGACGATCAGTCCGGTGATTCAAGCGTCGAGAGAGACTGTCGTGAGTTGGCGTGAACCTGGATCGAAATTGCTAAGGGACTCAGGTGATGGTGACGCGAAGGCGCACCATGTTCGACGTTTCATGGGGGCGAGGATCGCCGCCTGCTAGAGAGAGCAGCGACTCCCGCCGACCAGCAGGGGCTGACTCTTTAACGTTAAAGGGAGTCTAGTGAGGTCTTGTGTCACCTGTCAAGATGTGAGTGATCCGCCAGGCATTTTTTCTAGGGCCGCCCGTCGGCGAGTTCAAACCGGGCGGCGGAAAAGGCTCGAGAGTTCATGCGCTGCCGCGTCGGATCAGGGTTGAGGGGAAGACAGCTTCGGGCGTGGATCGACTGGAATTTGTGTGCACCTGATCATCGCGAATTGTCATCGAATTTCGGGCTGTGGAAATCGGCGATCAAATACCAGTGCGGAGCACATGATAGCCCTGGAATAGCCCTGGACCACCTGCCAAGAAGAGCCCTTCACCGCCGTACGGAAGGCCTTGGTGAGCATCTGCCGGCTCAGCGGCCGACCGCCTCGGGCCACAGAGCGTGAACGGCCCCGGGATGGTGCTCGTCCAGTCACGTCCCGAGCACGGCGCGGAGTCTGCCGGCCATCGGCACGCTCCGGAACGTCATTTCGCGGGACCGGTCGCGCTTCTTCTCGCGGATCGTGCCGGTCCCAGCTTCGAAGTCAAGATCGTCGACACGGGATCGCAGGATCTCAGACCGGCTACCGAGTGAGTAGTAGCGGCGTTCCCCCTGCCGGCAGAAGACGATGCGGTATCGGCCGTCGTACCGTTTTTCCAGCGACGCCATGCGTCATTCCCTCCACAGAATGATATGTGTGGAGGCCAGCGACGCGACCGCAGCGTCACTCCAACGTTTTCCCCTGCAACGAGAAAGAGGAGCTGTGGCCATCGCCACAACTCCTCTTCGCTTCTCAATTTCGGTAAAACTGGGGATCTAGGATTCGAACCTAGACTAAGTGATCCAGAGTCACTCGTGCTACCGTTACACCAATCCCCAAATTGAATGCTGGCTGTAAGCCTTAGCAAGCTGATGCGACTATCCTAAGGTTTGGACGATTCTCTCGCAAGACCATTGGTCGACTTGCGGGATTTGTTCTGTATTTATCGGCGGTTTGAGGGCGGATCTCCAGCGCGAAGGGATGAATCGTTGGAAATGGGGTTGGGAGGTTGTGAAATCGTGGCCCGGCACCGAAAATGAGAATGGAGAACGTGGGGCGGAGGCGTCTCAGGGGAGCGTATTCGCTTACTGAATGGACTCGAACCCTCGGGTTGGTTCGAAATGTCTCGAGGATCGCCGCGTTCTGGAGCCAGGCCGCCCGGGAAGTGACGGCGCTCAGGATCTCGCGGCTAAAGGGGCAGCGGCTTCGCGAATTGTCGGCCGAGGTGAAGTCATCGGTCGATCTGGTTGTTGTCGTGAGGCTCGGATTTCTTTGGCGATGAAGCGGAAATACACATGGAAGGCAGCTCACCAGTGCGGCGCATCGATCGGGTGAGTGCCGTCATGGTGTTGGTCACCAGCGTGGCGCTGGTGTGGACCGCTTGGGTGAGATTTGGACCCGAAGGTCCGATGGAACCGCCTGCGATCGGCACGATGATGCCGGCGTTGCGATTGCTCGATCTCGAGACGTCCGAGCCGCTGGTCCTGGTCGGATTGCGTGGAAAGGTCGTTTGGATCAGTTTTTGGTCGATGGCGAAGCCAACGGACCTTGCCGCGCTGGAGACGGCCTCGGCACATCTCAAGACGCGGACGAAGTTCGCGATGGTGGTCGCCGCAGTCGATAACCAGGAGCCGGACCGTTTTCGTCGTGCCTTGGCCGACGCCAAGGTGGACCTACCGGCTTATCTGGCCAGTACGGAGACGAGGAGGCGCTTCGGGGCCGAAGGCCGGGGGCTACCTTTGCATATCCTCGTCGACAAGAACGGACACGTCGGTGCCGTGGCGCATGGGCAGAGGACCGAAACCTTGAAGCGGTTGGCGAACCAGGCCGGGCGGTGGCTTGATCAACTGGAGCCGTCCGGGATTTCGCGGTTCGTTTACAGAGGAGATGGATCAGAAGGCTCAGGCAGGGAGCGCCTGGACGTATCTCAGGAATTTGGCGGTGTCGCGCAGAGGAGGCCCGTGGCCGAAACAGATCAGAGCGGGTTCGAGCTCCGCGAGCTGACGGGCGGACTGGCGGTTGCGGGCAGGGTCGATGGTGAAGATACGCTGAGGTTCGTAAAGACCAGGCACTCCGGTCCAAATGTTGAGATTGGAGAGGACATCCCCCATCACGAGCACTCGGTCAGAAGCTCGCCAGTAGGAGACATGCCCGGCGCAATGCCCTGGGGTTTCGATGACGGTGAATCCTCCGACTTCATCCCCCTCACGAAGTCGACGTGAAACCCGATGCGCCGGGCCCATGAAATAGCGGCCCAAACTGCGGTTCACCCAGTGGCTCGGGAGCCGCTCGATGATCAGGTCGGGATTTTCCATGGTCTCGGCGTCGGCCTCGCCGCACCAGAGCGGGAGCCCAAGCGCTTCGCAGACGACGTGGCTCGCTCCCTGATGGTCGGGGTGGGCGTGGGTCAGGGCATGAGCGCGGACGTTCTGACCGCGCAGTTGCCGCAGGATGCGGCCTGTGGCGAACCGAGCCCCGGCGTCGACGAGGACGTCTTCCATCAGGTAGATGTTGATCGCATTGGGCGGGAACCCTCGGAGTTGGTAGAGACCCTCGGCCAGGCGTTTCATCGATAACAACCTTTGAGATTTCCCGTGCCAGAGAGTCGAGGCGTTAGTCGGAAATGGGGCGGAGCTCGGGTTCGAGCGCATCGAGACGGGCACGGAGAGCCGCGGCGGCCGCTCGAGGTCGCTCGGCGCGGACAATCGCCGAACTGACGGCGATCCGGGTGGCCCCGGCTTCGAGGACTCGGTCGACGTTTTCTTCGGTGATGCCGCCGAGCGCAAACCAAGGGAGTGTGGTGGTCTCGGCCGCGAGCCGGACGAAGGCAAGGCCGGCGAAGTCGGAGAAGTCTTTGGTCGTGCTGGGGAAAACCGGACCGACGCCGATGTAGCCGGCCCCGTCGAGAATCGCGCGATCGAGCTGTTCCCGGTCGTGGGTCGAGATGCCGATGAGCGAGGTCGGTCCCACGATTTGTCTGGCGTCGCGGAACGTCACGTCGTCTTGGCCGAGGTGAACGCCGTCGGCGCCGGCGAGGCGAGCGAGGTCGGGGCGGTCGTTGACAATGAAACGCGCTTTGGCCTGAGCCGTCAGGATCCGGACTTCGCGAGCACGGCTCAGCCATTCGCGGTCGGACAGGCCTTTCTCGCGAAGTTGGATCACGTCGACGCCTCCGGCCAGGGCTTCGCCGACGACCCAGGTGAGGTCGCCGAGCGTGGGCAGGCCCCCGACCAGGAGATAGAGCTTGGCGTCGCCCAGCGCGCGGTAGGCCGAGACGGCCGTCATGGTCAGCTTTTCCAGCGTATAGACGTCGTAGCGCAGGACTTCGAAACGGCCGGCAAGCCAAACGTCGACGAGCTTGCCGTATTCTTCGAGCGTGCGGAGAGCTTCGCCGGTTCGTTTGAAGTTGGCAATCAGAACCGCGCGGGGGTTTTCTCGGGATTGCTCCGACGCGGTCATGATGTGGGTTCCCACGTCACCTCGCGTATCGCGGGCTCCCAGAAGGATCTCCGAATCGAAACCGCGGAGGGCTTCGGCAAGGCGATGACGCACGTCCTTGAGCCGCTTGGTTAGGCCGGGGTCGCCGAGCACGAAGCGGACGTAGTCTTCGACCACGCGGAGGCCTTCGCGGGCACGGTTGGCCGAGGCGTCGAGGATTCTGCCCAGGTCGACAGCCTGGCTCGGGTCGACGAGATCGAGCGGCGCGATTTCGACGGGCAGGGGGAGCGGATCGTTGTCTACCTTGGTTTCGGGCGAGAGCTGCTCAACCAAGGCTTCCACTTCGAGGCCCGCACCCGCGAGCAGGTTGGCGACGGGACCTGGAGCAGACAGCAAGCCCCCGAGCAGGTGCTCGGTGCCTACGAGTCGACCCCGGTCGAGCGCTTTCGCCTGCACCGTGGCGTCCGTCAGGGAGTTGCGAAGCGAATGGGAGTGGGGCAGGGGGAGCTCGTCCGGAGCGGGAACGGCCTCCACGATCGTGTCGCTCAAGCCCAAGGCCTCGAGCAGCCCGGCGGGCTCGAGGCCGTGCGCGGCCAAAAGTTCCGCGGCGCGGCTTTCCGACTCATCAACGAGAGCGGCGAGCAGGTCCGTGGGCTCGACGCAGGTTGCCCCGCGCTGTCTCGCCCGCAGTTGGGCTCGTTCCAAGGCCCGCGAGGCCCCTTCGGTAAAGGATTCAAGCATGCGTTTTCTCGAGGTTCAACAGGCTGCCCCTTGCCTTGATTTCCCCTAGAGGGCCTGCCATGATAAAAGCGTTGTGGCTCGATGTTCAACTAACGTTGTGCGAGATGCGCGGGCCAGGGCAGGCCCTTGAACCGCTCGGTCGTCGCGCCTTCCGTCCCACCTTCTTCCCATAGGAATCCCACGTGCTCGACCGCATCATTCCCCTGTTGCTGGTGACCGTTTCGCTGCTCTCCGTTGCGACGGTCTCCCCCGCCGAAGAACCCGCCAAGAAACCGTCCTCCGTTCTCTCGTTCCAGGTTAAGGACATCGACGGCAAAACCGTGGACCTGGCGAAGTATAAGGGTGAGGTTCTCCTCATCGTCAATACCGCCAGCCAGTGCGGTAACACCCACCAGTACAAAGGGATGGAAGAGATCTACCAGAAGTATAAGGCGCAGGGCTTTGAAGTTCTCGCCTTCCCCGCCAACGAGTTTGGCAACCAAGAACCCGGCTCGAACGAAGAAATCAAAGAGTTCTGCTCCTCTAATTATAAGGTCAGCTTCCCGCTCTTCTCGAAGATCGTGGCGAAGGGACCCGGCATTCATCCACTCTACCAGTTCCTGACCGACAAAGAGACCGACCCCAAGTTCGCCGGCCCGATCGGTTGGAATTTCGCCAAATTCCTGGTCAATCGTAAGGGCGAGGTGATCGCCCGCTTCGAGTCCAAGGTCACGCCCGAGTCGGAGGATGTGACCAAGGAAATCGAGAAGGCGCTCGCCGAAGCGAAGTGAAGCAGATCCAAGACGAGCGTTGGGTTCGCGTCCGAGCGTCTTGGTTCCATGGTTGCGATGGGGGTTGGCAACGGACCCGAAGCGTGGTTGGGTCCGGTTCGCATTGATGATGATTCGAGACGCTAAAGACATCGAGACGCCCTGATTCGAGCTAAATTCGAATCAGGGCGTCTTGTTTTTCGCTGAGTCTCGTTGGGAGTCGGCCGCTGATCGAGGAGATGGCCCGTTGCCTCGAGAACGACGAGAGGAACGGGCCGGATCCGATTTGTGATTCTCCCCGCTCAATCCGTGGACTCAACCCCGCGCGCGGGTGCGATTCGGGGCCGGAGAGCCGGCTTGAATCGCCTCGATCTTGGGAGGTGTGAGTGCGTCGGGCGAGGAAATCACACGATCACCGGGCTTCACGCCGGAAACGACTTCCGCGAAAAGCGAATCGCTCATCCCGAGCTCAAGGGGGTTCCATCGCCAGATCAGACCCTGATCGTGCGAGTTGGCGAGTTGCAAGGCTGCGAATGGTTGTCGGCCAACCCACCGGATCGCCTCGAGTGGGATCCGCGTGACTTCTTGCTGCGATCCCACCTCGAAATTGACCTCGGCGCTCAGGCCCGGCCGCAGGCTGTCGAAACCACCCGATTCGATGCGCACCATGGCGTAATAGATGCGCACGTCCGAGACGGGGCCGTTCGCCGGAGCGGGAATCGCCGTGATTTCCGTAACCGTCCCCTGCATGACACGGTCAGGAAAGGCGTCGACGCGGATAGTCGCCCTTTGGTTGGTGTAGATCTGTGCGTATTTTGATTCGTTGATTCTCGCCCGGACTTGCATGAATTTGGAGTTGGGGACAGAGAAGATCGGCTGGGATTGCCGGACGGTCACACCCTCTTGAATGCTCGCCTCAACTTGGCCCCAGCTATTCGACTGGTTGAAATAGACGACGACACCGTCGCGAGGCGCACGCATCGTGCATTTTTCAACCATCCGTTCGAGCCGCTTGAGTCGCTCGGTTTCCAGTTGGAACGTGGATTCGAGCGAGAGCTTGTCCGCGCGGATGGCCTCAATTTTGGCTTTGCGGGCCTTCTCGATGCGTTTACCCGTGAAGTTTTCGAGCCGAACGAGCATGCCCTGGGCTTCGCGCAAGGCGATGTCGGCTTGCTGGGCGGCGAGCTCATCAGCCTTCACTTGCGCACTGGATCGGTAGCCCTTTTTCGCCGTCTCGATAGACCACTTCAAGTTCCCACTCGCTCGATCGTATTCGGTCTCGCAGGCCTGAATGTATTGGCGAATGAGTTGGATGTCTTGAGGATAAATACCTTGCTCGAATTCGCGCAGGGAAATCTCGTTGACTTCGAGGATGGATTGAGCTTGCTCTACCCAGGCTTTGGCCTGGAGGTGGCGAATCTGTTGGACTTGGAGTTCGTCCTTGAAAGCCGAGGCGTCGAGTTGACAGACTACGTCCCCTTTTTTGACTGGCGTCCCTTCGGGAAGGATCCAGAGGATTCGGGTCGAGCCGGTCTGTTGCTGCTGTTGGTTGCCCCCGTTATTTCCGCCGCGGTTTCCACCTCGGCCACTGCCGCCACCATTCTGTTGCTGCTGTTGTTGGGTTAGGGCTGCAGATTTGGCGATCTGGGTCGTGGACGCCGTTTTTGGGGTCGCACCGCGCAATGGTATATGGGGTTCAACGATGTAGCTGAAACTGGTGATGTTGGGCCGCTTCAGGAGAGTTGAGGACGTGGCGTCGGCTGTCGCGGTGGCCGATGTTGGCGAGGGGGCTGCTGCGGTGTCTGCCGAGGCCACGCCGGCGCCGGTCGCCTTGGCTTTGGCTCCACCGGCCGCTGATTTCGCCGCAGCGCCCGTCGCTCCCTTCTTGGTGGCCGCGGGTGCTGCGGGAGCTGGAGTACTGCCTCCCTGCGCCGCGCCGCCGGCACCACCGCCGGCACCGCCACCACCTTGGCCTCCCTGTGCGGCGGTCCCCCCCGGTCGGGCACCGCCTTGGGCACCGCCTGCTGCCATTCCATTAACGCCCAACAGGGCTTCGACCTCGCACCGGACCGTTGCGTTATCTGAACTCTCAAGCGTGCCGTTTTCCGTCACGACGAGAAAAACGCCCCCTCGATCAATCTGTACGGTGTCGATGCGCTGTGGAGAACCCGACCAAAGGCGAGACATGCGAAACGAAGTAGCCCATCCCCAATAGCTCAAACCGAGCACAGCCGCGAGTCCGAGCCAGAGCGGCCATCTCTTCCGCCGCGTCGTCTCCGGTATCACGAGTGTCGACGGTTCGGCGAGGCTGTGCGAAGCCTGGGAATCCAAAGACGACATGGCGATACTCCCCCCTATCGGCTGGAGCGGAGGGAACCTCAAACGTTGAGTCGTACCGCAATCACTCGCAGCCCAACCGCTTATTATGATTCGTTTTTCAGCAATGGTCAACGCGACATAATTTGGGAAGCCTGGGGAATTTCCTGGCGTGGTGGATGGATGAATAAACTGAGTTGTCGCCAAAAATTGGGCGAAACTGGAGAATTTTCTGGAAATGGCGAACAGATCTAGTTATCAAGGAATGGCCTTTTCGCTTTGCGAGGGGTGTGAGACCTCTGTGGCCTGCGCCGGTTTGGTTGTAGATGGCGCATGTCTGCATTCTCTATTGAGCTACGTCTCGGTGATCCGAGCGCGTCCGGATTGGTGCGCTTGGTCGAGATTGTGCGGAATGGTTCCTTTGGGAGCACTCCCTCAACTCGCCAAGTTTGCCATGAGCCTTCGTTGTTCACGGCTGCGCTGACGGAATTGACCTCGTCTTAACCCAAGAGCAAACAACATGGAACGCTCCTCACAAAGGGGCCCGTTCGGTGTGCGCGCCGAGCGAGTCGGCCTTTGTGGGCGTTCCCAGAGTGGGGACTCGGCATCATGTTTGGCATCATGTCGTCAGCAAGGAGGAAGAAGCTGGCAGGTACCGCGGAGCGGTCGCGCTTTCGGCCACGTTGGGAGTCGCTCGAGGCGCGGTTGGTGCTAACGACGCCCGGGACCGATTATGTGCTGAGCGGCTTTCAATGGGCAAACCCGAGTCACATTACTTATAGCATCGCACCGGACGGTGTTTTCTGGGAGCACGGCACGAACATCCTGAACGCTCTCTTTAACGCCAAATTTGGAAATGGGGCTTGGCAGGCACAAATTGCCCGGGTTATGGCGACTTGGGAGTCGGTGGCGAACATCAACCTCGTGCAGGTTGGCGATTCAGCGCTCGACGAGGACGCGAATGGCCTCGACCAGGGAGATCCTCGCTTCGGGGATATCCGGATCGGTGGCTTCAACTTTCAAGGCTTGGAAAAAACGTTGGCACAGACGTACTATCCCCCGCCCCAGGGGGGGACCGAAGAGGGAGACATCCAGGTCAACACGTCTGTGAACTACTCTATCGGCAATTCTGGGTTTGACCTCTACAGCGTTCTACTTCACGAGACCGGCCATGCTCTCGGCTTGGGGCATGCCACCAACCCGGCCGAGGTGATGTACGGGAACTATGGTGGTGTCCGTGCCGGCCTCAGTCCTGGCGACATCGCGGGAATCCAGGCGATTTACGGTGCTCGAACCTACGATTCGTACCAAGCCCAGGGGCAAGGGAAAGGAATCTCGAGCGCGATCGACGTTACCCCCGTTCTCAACGGTTCGGGACTGGGCACGTTGACGAATGTGTCACTGGCGACGATCGGTGATACCGAATATTTCAGCGTGGTCGCGCCGGCGGGTTCTGAGGAAGGATTGACGGTCTCCGCAATCGCGTCGGGCGTCAGCATGCTCAGTCCGAAAATCACACTGTTCAATGCTTCGGGAGTGCCGATCGGCTCGCAGGCGAACGCCTCGACCTGGAGTGATACGGTCAGCGTGCAGACGTCTCAGGTGCAGCCAGGTCAGCGCTTCTACATCGCCGTTACGGGAGCAACCAGCGACGTCTTCGCCGTCGGCGGCTACAATCTTCAGGTCAGTTTTTCGGGAGTGACCCCGCCGCCACCTCCGCCACCTCCTCCGCCCCCACCTCCGTCTTCGCCTCCGGATCAAACTTTGCCTCCGTCTTCGCCGCCGCTTCTAGCTCCGCCTTCGCTTCAGTCTCCGCCTTCATCCGAAGATGGGGCAGGCCCCATACCTCCGACTGTGACAGTTGCCGCGGATCAGTTTGAACCCAACAACGGGTTTGCTCAAGCGACCCGACTCGGGGATATCGCGACGAGTGCCCTGCTGAAGAATCTGACGCTCAATACAGCGAGTGATGTGGATGACTTCCTGTTCCAGGCGATGCGGACCGGTATTTACCAGGTCTCGGCGCCCGGGACGAAGATTAGCATCTTGAACAGCGCGGGGCGTCCGCTTGCGTCAGGAATTGGGCTGGTTTCCGTGGCCGTGCCGCGGGCGCGGACGTCGCTCTATGTCTCCATCAGTGCGCCGGGAACGATTCCGGTGGCGGATTATTCCCTGACCGTCAACGCTCCGGTGGCTCCGGCACGCCCGAATCTGGTTCCTTCGAGACCGAGTCTGGTTCCGGTACGTCCTAATCTTGGGGGACGCGGCGCCCTGTTGCGGCTCGGTGCAGCGCTCCGGCTTCGGCTGGTGGCATCCCGGTCGCATTGATGGGGGGCCCTTGCCTGTGGTAGCCTGAGCGGACCGGAACATAGAAACGCTCGTGATTCTGAATCGTAGCGTCGCGAGAGCCCACAACCAAGGAGCGACACCATGGCTGAATACACGTTACCCCCACTGCCGTATGACTACGCCGCCTTGGAACCTCACATCAGCGCCAAGACGATGCAGTTCCATCACGACAAGCACCATCAGGCGTACGTCACGAACCTGAACAATGCGCTGAAAGACCATAGCGCGCATCAAGGCAAGCCGGTCGAAGAGCTGATCGCCCACCTCGATAAGCTGCCGGAGGCGATCCGGACGGCCGTTCGCAACAACGGCGGCGGCCATGCCAACCACACGCTCTTCTGGGAGATCATGAAGCCGGGTGGGGCGAGCGAGCCGACCGGCGCCTTGGCGACGGCCATTACGAGCGAGCTGGGAGGCTTCGCCGCCTTCAAAGAAGCGTTTACCAAAGCGGCCACCGGCCGTTTCGGTTCGGGCTGGGCCTGGCTCATCGTGGGCAAAGACGGCAAGCTTGCGGTAACTTCCACGGCCAATCAAGACAGCCCGATCATGGAAGGCCAAACGCCGCTTCTCGGCCTCGATGTTTGGGAACACGCCTACTACCTCGACTATCAGAACCGGCGTCCCGACTACATCGGAGCTTGGTGGGGCCTTCTCAATTGGGATGAAGTCGGCAGCCGCTACGCCGCCGCGAAAAAGTAAACAGGTCTCTGCGTGTGAGAACCAAGGTTTTGTGGATCGTTTGAACTGGACATCAGAAGGTCAGGCGGGTTCGCTTGACCTACTCGCTGATTTCAGTATGATCCGGGCGCCTCGGGGGAAGGATCTCCCGAACGCGTCCGGTTCTTCGCTTTGAGAGACATCTCGTTTCGGCGGAAATCTTCCGGCGCCCGGTTTTCCATCTCGCGTCGCGAAGGCCGCTTTCCGGGCACAAACGGTGGTTGCGTCAAGTTCCCCCCGACGAACGAGGAGACGTGCCGATGGATCGGCTCAAACGAACGCTGGCGGCTTACGGAATTTCGGCGGCGCTGCTGGGCCTGGGCACGGGCTGTCGCAGCACTCGTTCCGAGGTACCTCCCGGGCGACCCTATGCGGCGAACGGCCAACAGGCGCCACCTGTTGGATTCAGTTCGGAGGCACGTCCTCTCCCCAACAATGCCGCTGGCTTGACTCCCGGTGTGATCCCGGACACGTCCGGGAAGTTCGGTACGCCGACGCCAGGCGATTCGCATCGTTATGGGTTACCGACGGAAGGTGCCTACGGTGCTCCGGGAACTTCGCTGGGAGCCGTTCCTTCGGGCCCGGGTCAGACCTCGCCGTCGTTCGCCGAGCCGTCGGCTCGTCCGCCGCTGATGGACAATCCGTCGGGACCGACACCGCCCGCGGAGCCCCCTTCCGACGATCGCCCGAGTGCGAGCCAGTCCCCTTTGAGCAACTACACTCCCTGATCGATCTCTTGACCAGAACTGAGCAGGGGGCCTGCGATGACTGCCGGCCCACCTCTCTCCGTCGCGTTTGATGTCGCAGGGGCCGTTGCTGGTCGAATCCGATGGCTGATTCGTTGGTGATCTTGTTCGAGGATGCCCACGTTTTGGCCGTCGTCAAGCCGGCCGGTCTCTTGATCCAGGGAAGGCCGGAACAAGGGCCGACCTTGGAGCAACTGGTGCGTCGTCACCTCAGGCCGGAGTCGCCTGACTCCGTGTACCTGGGGACCATTCATCGACTCGATCGACCGGTCTCCGGAGTCGTCGTCTGGGCCAAGACGCCCAAGGCTGCGCGGAGGGTCGCGGCGCAATTTGCCTCGAGAGAGGCGACGAAGGAATATTGGGCGATCGTCGAGGGGAGTGTCGAGGCACTTGAGGAACAAGGGGCCTGGCACGATTGGTTGGTTCCTCCCGATGCGTCCGGAGTCGCGCGCTCGGTTCCTCCCGAGACTCCGAGGGCAAAGCGGGCGATCACAGGCTATCGACTGGGTCGACCGACACAAACTCCCGAGGGAACGACCTGGCTCCGGCTCAGGCCCGAGACAGGTCGCACCCACCAGATCCGCGCTCAGTGCGCCTTGCGGCGGTTGCCGATCTGGGGAGACCGAGTCTATGGCTCGCTACGCCCCTTCCCTGAGGGGATTGCGCTCCATGCACGAGCCTTACGGCTCCGCCATCCCATACTCCAGCAGGACCTCTGCTTTATGGCACCAATTCCGGCCGCCTGGGCTGAGCAAGGGATCGTCCTGCCCGAGACATCTTCTTCTCTGGAAGGGTAGAGCGATCCCTCCGTTAGCCAGCGAGCGGATGGACCTCAGGCGATGCTGATCTCGACGATCTTGAGCCGGAGAGTTCCTCGAGGGATAGGGACTTCGACCTCTTCGCCGAGCTTCTTTCCGACCAGGCCTTGCCCGATCGGGCTCGTGAGCAGGATCTTGTTCTGGTCGTAATCCTCCTCACCGGGACCGACGAGGATGAAGTCCTCCTCGTCATTGATGTCGAGGTCCAGGACCCTGACCCGCGAGCCGAAGACGACGCGGTCGGTGGGAAGCGTCGACTTGTCGATGATCATCGCGCGGGCCAGTTTGTCTTGAAGCTCGTTGATCCGGGCTTGGAGCATGCCCTGAGCTTCGACTGCCGCGTCGAACTCGGCGTTCTCGGAGAGGTCTCCGTAACCCCGGGCCTGGGCAATCTGCTCGGCGATCCGGGGCATGTCCTCGTTTTTCATCTGGTCGAGCTGGGCCTTGAGCTTGTCGTAGCCTTCCTTCGACATGGGGATTCGGTCTGTGGACATGCCTGTCTGCTCCCAAAGTCGTACTACCGCGCCGGATCGCCATCAAATAAGCGATCCGCGTTGGGACTTCGTCGACCATTCTCGAGTCGTGATGTGAGAGGCGATTCCTGGAAAGCCTAGAAGCAAACACCGCGGCGCCGGAAGAGGCCCGGGTGCCGCGGTCTCGACAACGTGTTTTAGCCTAGTCTTCACATTCCCGCGACGCAAGACCAACACGGTTCATGCGTGCGTGTGCTACGCATGAAAATGTTTCTGGATCGAACAGGCCGAGACGACCGCGCGGGGAGAGGAAAACGATTTCTGAGTTCAACACGGAGGCGGTTCGCATTCGGCCTGGACCACTTTCGTTCGATTAAGCCGGACTCTTCGTCGTTCGGATTCGGTTCTCGTTCCGGGATCCGCTGATCGGTCATTCGTGACGCAGCGCATCAATCGGGTCCATGGCGGCAGCACGCTGGGCCGGGTAGAGGCCGAACAGAATCCCGATCCCTACCGAGATGCTGAACGCAAGCAGGACCGAGAAGAGGGTCACGACGGCTTTTTGCTCGGGGATGAAGTAGACGATCAACTGAGGAATCGAGATCCCCAGAGTGACGCCTAGCAAGCCACCGACGCCGGAAAGTACGACGGTCTCGATGAGAAATTGTTGGGTGATGTCTTTCCGTTTGGCCCCAAGGGCGCGTCGGATGCCGATCTCGCGCGTTCGCTCGGTGACGGTGGCCAGCATGATGTTCATGATGCCGATGCCACCGACGAGGAGAGAGATCGAGGCGATCGTGCCCAGGATGATGCTAAATTGGCGTGCCGTCCGCTTGGCCTCGTTAAGCAGGTCGAGGGGCACGATGATGTCGACGTCTTTCTTGAGGTGGTACGGTTTCACCGCGGCTTCGACGATCGGATGCGTCGGCCCGACATCAGCCAGGGTTCCCACCTGCAACGTGAATTGCGAAAGCTGGGTCTCTTCGGCCTCCATGGAGCCGGCCCGGCTGTTCATGATCCGCTCGCCGAAGCGAAGTTTACAGGTATTAATCGGGATATAAACGTCCTTGTTGAATTCCTGGGCGGCGAGGCTGCCGCCGATGCCTGCGGTGCTCCCGCGCTCTTTCGTGATGCCGATCACGGTGTAATAGTCGCTGCCGAGCTTGACGGTCTGCTGGAGCGGATCCTCGTAGGGGAAGAGGGTTCGGGCGGTCTCGGCGGCGAGCACGGCGAAGTTCTGATACTTCTGGTTGTCGAGGTCGCTCAGGAACCGGCCTTTCTCGAGTTCGAGGTGGTTGAAGTCGAGATAATCGTGAGTGGTGCCGACGACCCGGCCTTCTATGGAGCGATTGAGGTGGCGGATTTGTTTGCGGATCTCGCGGATGGGAAGCGCCTTTTTAATCGTCGGTACGGTGGCGAGCACGCGATCGAAGTCGTCGTACTTGAGTCCGTAGTTGAGAATTCGCGCGGGCCGACCGCCCGAAGCCTGAGCTTCGTCGCTCGGTTTGATGGAGCGGACGATGATATTGGTCGCTCCCAACTGTTCGAACCGCTTTTGCGCTTCGCGGCTCGAGCCTTCGCCGATTGCGAGCATGGCGATCACGGCCGCGACGCCGAAAACAATCCCCAGCACCGTGAGGCCGGAGCGGAGCTTGTGTAGGAGCAAGCTTTTCAGCCCGAGTTTGAATCCGCGCAAGATGCGTTGCATGGCCGTCTCGGAAAAAAATTCTTGAGATGAGAACGGTGAGGCGAACGCTAGCCCGCTGATGGGAACGGCCGATGCACGACGTAGGACAAATCCGGCTTCATGGAACAGGCGTTCTCATTCGCCTCGGGCTGGCGACGATCGGTTTTCCCGCTTGAGGATCCCTTAGGTCGTGAGGAGGTCGCCATGGCCGTTGGAGGCGGCCTGCGCCTGAGCGGCGAGCATCCTGGGGCTGGGTCCATCGTCGATGATCTGGCCGTCGCGCATCCGGATGATTCGCTTGGCGCATTCGGCGATGTCGTCCTCGTGGGTTACCATGATGATGGTTTTGCCGGCGTCGTTAAGACGGCCAAGCATATCCATGATTTCATGGCTCGTCTTGGTATCGAGGTTTCCCGTCGCTTCGTCGGCGAGGATGATATAGGGATCGTTGATCAACGAGCGCGCGATCGCCACGCGCTGTTGCTGACCGCCGGACAGTTGTGTGGGGCGGTGGTCGAGGCGCTCGCCCAAGCCGACCATGCGCGCGAGCTCGATGGTTCGTTTCTGAACGGCTTCGCTAATTTCCCCGTCACCTTGATAAGTGAGCGGGAGCTGGATGTTTTCGGTAACGGTGTATTGCTGAATCAGATTATACGACTGAAAGATGAATCCGATATAGCGACTGCGAACCTCGGAGAGTTCGTCGTCGCTGAGGCGGGCGACGTCTTTGTCGCCAAGAATGTACTGACCGCTGCTGGGTCGGTCGAGGCATCCGAGCAGGTTGAGCATCGTGCTCTTACCCGATCCCGACGCACCCATGATGGCGATGTATTCGCCTTGATAGAAGTCGACGGAGACCCCTTTCAGAGCGTGAACGGTCACGGTCTGATCGGGACCTTTGCGGCGGCCGAAGAGGCCGCCGCTGGAATGGTGGCCCATGACGTACGTTTTGCGCACGTCCACGAGCCGGACGATGACTTTGCCTGTACCCTGACCCGTCACTGTTGGGGACCTCCGCTACCACCGCCGAAGCCGCCGCCACCGGGAGATCCGCCGCCGAAGCCCCCGCGACCGCCGCCGAAGCCCCCGCCGCCACCGCCGAAGCCCCCGCCGCCGCCACCGCCGTTCTTCATCCGTTCCAGGAACATGTCGACGCGATCTTCGGGAATACCTTGATCGATGGCCATCTTTCGTTGTTCTTCGGGGCTTGCCGCAAGGAATTTCGCGCGTTGAGCAGGATCCATTTTAGCCCGGGCCCCGCCGGCTCGCTGCCCCTTGGCTCGTTTTCCTTTGCCATCGGCACCGCCCTTGGCGTCAGGTCCACCTGCGCCGGGGGTTCCGGGAATCGCGTCCTTGGACTTGGGAGCCGATCCCCATTCCTTCTTGGAGCTGTCTTTGCCCGAGCCGAAGGCTTCGCGCTTTTCGTCTTCGCTCATGAGCGAGGTTGGATTCAGAGCGACGTAGTCGCCGGCTTTGAGGCCTTCACGCACCTCGATGTGCTTGTCGTTGGTTGTGCCCAGGATCACGTCGTTGAACTTGTAGTTATCGCCGGCCTTGACGGCAATGTGATCCTTGCCTTTGTACTGAAGGATGGCTTGAACCGGGACGCTCAAAACATTGTCGAGGTTGGCCACGAGGATCTCGACCTGAGCGGTCATCCCGGGACGGAGCCCGGAGATTCCTTTGTCGATCGTGACGTGCGTGGTGTAAACCTTGATGTCCGAGCTGAAGATGCTCGAAGGGTCGGGCAGGGGGGCGACCGATTCGACCGTGCCGGTGAGCACCCTGTCGGCGAAGGCATCGACGCGAATCTGGGCACGCAGACCCCTCGAGAGCCGGTCGATCATTGACTCATGGACTTTGACGTTGACCCGCATCTGGCTGATGTCGGGCAAGCTGAAGATCTTCTGCCGTTCGCGAACAACCGCCCCTTCTTCGATCTGCGGCTGCGAACTGCCACCGAAACGGTTGGGGTCGTTCGCGTAGACGACCAGGCCGTCGTCAGGGGCGAAGAGTTTGCAGTTCTTGATCTGATCTTCGAGTTTCGCTTGCTTTTTCTTCTCAAGATCCCAGGTCTGCTCCTTGGCGAGTTCGTCGGATCGGGCTTTTTCGACGTCGCTCTGCAGCTCCTTGATCGTCTTCTCTTTGGTGAAATCCTCGAGCACACGTTTCTTGGTCTGGGCCTGCTCGAGGGAGAAATTTTTCTGTTGGAGCGAGACTTCGTCGGCAAGGTTTTGAGCCTTGGAGACGTAACCCTTCTTATACATTCGGTCCGACCACTCGAGCCGGTCCTCGGCCCGTTTCCGCTCAGCGTCGGCCAGGGTGATTTCCCCCTTGACCGTTTGCTGTTCCTGGAGGAAGACGCCGTCGGTGTATTCCTTGACGGCGATTTCCGCCACTTCGCGGGTTAGCTTGGCGTTGAGGTAGGCCGCCTTGGCCCCTTCGGTGGCAATGACCTGGTTGGTCAGCGTATCGTTGAGCGTGGCCGAATCGAGTTCGCAGACGAGTTCGCCTTTGGTTACCTTCTTACCTTCCGGGGCGATCCAGATGATGGTCGTCTGCCCTTCCACCTTGCTGAAGACATCTTTATTCGCGGCGCTCTCGAGATTGCCACGTTCGACGACCGTGACGGGAAGGCTAGCCGGCTTGACTTCGTAGGCGATCACCTGGATAGTCGGGGCCGCGAACAATTTCGCGATCGACTTGTTCACACTCGGGACGCCGAGGAACGCGGCTCCTCCGGCGACCCCGAGTGCGACGAGTAGGACGAGTAAGATCGTTTTACCGATTGAGGACTTGCGTCGGCCTGACTGTTGGAGCTCGGGCAACTCCCGCGTCGGAGTGGTTGCCGTCGGCGCTGTCGGTGCCGTGGTTTGAAGCGAAAAGTTCACGGTATGCCTCCCATTCATCATACGGCAAGGTGCCGAGGTCTCGCATAAGGACGAGCCGACCTGTCTCGTATTGCAGCCAGGTGTTGATCAGCGAGTTCTCGAGCGTCAGCAACTGACTCTGGAAGTTAATCAGGTTTGTCGTTTGGGTTGCCGCATTCGCGGCCTGACCGACACCACCGCCACCTTGTTGCTGTTGCGGAGGTGCGATGATCTGCTCGAATGCTTGGTCTTTCTGGCGGATCGTCAGGACTAGATTTCGTTTCGCGATCTCGTAGGTCAAGTACTGCGTCTGCAGACCACGAACATCGGCACGAAGATTTAACTTGAGCTGGTCTTCGGCAATCTGCAGGGCACGACGCTGGCGTTGATAATTGATCAGGGCCGCTCGGAAATTATTCCTTTCCGCCATACGAACGAGCGGCAATTCTGCATTGAACAGCAGGGAAAATTCTTTAGCCTGGCTGACGAACGCAAAGGGGTTGGTGGTGTTGGGGGGGGTGAGGATCTGGTTGGTCAGTGTGACGTTGAAGATCCCTTTCAGGCCATTGGCGGTGACCCGAATCTGACGCCAGAAGTCGTACAACTGAGCCCGGGCGTTCATTATATCGAGGCGGTGCTCGAATGCGACCCGCTCTGAGGCGATGAGTAATTCTTCGAGCTCATCCTCATTCTCCTCAGCCGGTGGCTTTTCATAGACAGCGAGTACGGATCTTCCGTCGATCAGCACGTCTTCCAGCTCGGGAAGTTTTCCCACGAGCGCGGGCAGGTCCTCCAACTTCCGATTCCCATCGCGTTGCCAAATATCAATGGCATCAAAAGTGTCTTTGAATTTTTGAGTGAGAGTCCGGTCGAGGATCATGGGGACGTCCGGAGGCATCCCGAGCTGGGTCTTGAACTGGTCAAGCGCACCGCGGTAACTGAGTTTGTCCTGGATGAGCCGCTGCCGGGCGTTCTGGACGTTGTTGTCGATCTGGTCGACCTGGAGCTGGGTCAAACCCGAAGACTCGCCCTTGATCAGCTCGCTGTAGACTTTGGACAACTGCTGGAAGGCGGCGAGGTTCTTGCGATCGTTCTCGATGGTCTGGACGTCTTGAACCACGTTGAGGAAGCCGATGACCGGGTCGGAGTTGCCACCGGCTGAGAAGCCTAGGCTCGTGACGTTGGAGCCTGGAGCCGTGAACGAGCCTCCTACCAGGGTCGCCACGACGAATTCCTGGCGGAACTTCGCGAAGGTGCGGACCTGGTAGAGGAGATCACGCTCGGCCTGGGTGAGCGGCTCGAGCGTGATGGCTCGTCCGCCTCCTCGTAGGAACGGCTGAACGAAGGTCAACGGCAGCGACGACTGAACGGTCGGTTGCTTCGCATGCTTGCCGAAGAAGTTGAAGACGACCTGGTTGGCGAACCCCATCAGGAGCTGTCCGCCGGTGCTGAAGACTTTGCCCATGCCGGCAACCGTACCCAAACTGAGCGTTGAGGTTGGGCTTCCGGTCGCACGGGTCGCGTAGTTGAACACGTTGGGCGGGTTCGTCCCCGCGAAGCCGCCGCCGCCGAGAGCGCCTCCCGTGGGAACGTTCGAGCCTGAACCGAACGGAGCGATCGCGGTTGGGCCGATCCCCGATCCCTTCTGGGCCACGCCCGTCAGGGGAGACATGCCGGCATAGAACTGGGGTTGGAAGGCAAAGCGTTGCAACGTCACGGCCAGGCTCGCCAAGTACAGCTGTTCGAGCTGGAATTGGTAAACGCGGGAATTGATCAGACCCAGGACGAAGGACTGCTCGATCGTCAGCTTGTAGGCCTGGAAGTCCCTAGGCAATCCCGCAGCCTCCGCGTCGTTGAAATCGATCTCACCAGGAACTAAAATACCGGCCATTTCGCTTCCCGCAGCCTCAGCAGCTCGATATTCCTCCGGGGTGAGGTCAGGCCGGGGGTTTATCGGAGCGGTGAGATCACGATCCCCCGGCTCCGGGTCCATTCCGACCGGGGGCGTTCGCGCACCAGGGAGTGCTTGCCCCGGCTCAACCGTGCCACGCATCGCCGGCTCCGGATTCGGCGCGGGAATTCCCGTCTCCTGGAAGGCGGTAATCTGCACCGCGCGATCCAACTTCCGCACGCTGGTCTGGGGTGGAGTGGAATTATCCGGACGACGAGGAGTCGAGGCTGGCGCTCCCGGTACGTTTGTAGGCGACATTTCCCCAGCGCCCGGCCCGGAATTCCCTTCCCGCCCGAACGGCGAGCCGAGACTTGGTGGCGGTAGCGGCGGAGCGGTGGAAGTTGGTTGTCCGCCGGTACTTGGTTTCGCGCCCGAGTTCAACGCGTCGTTGGAATTGGGCGCGTTTCCACCCGGCAGCATCGCACCACCGTTGCCGGCCGGCGCTCCGTTGGGGGGCTGGCGCTTGGGCGGATCTGGGGGCGAGGGTTGGGCGCCGGCCGCGACCTCTCCACGCTGCCAGGCGTCGAGCAGGTCGAGGTAGCCGGTCCCCTCGGCCGGAACCAGTAAGCGGTTGTCGGGCCACTGCGGTACCGGCGAAAGGGCTTGAGCCGCGTAGTCATCCGGCGGGGCGGGGGGGACGTCGGGATCGTAGGGATCCGCGAAACGCGAAAGCGCCGGCGGGTCGATCGAGAAGAGGTCGATCCGCCACCGCGGATCCCGGCTCTTCTCGAATATCGCTTGCGAAGCATCCTGGTTCGCCCACTCTCGAAAGAACTCACGGGTACAACCGGCTTGTGAGCAAATCGTGAGCGCGGCGATCAGCAGCTTGCAATGGCGAGAGAGGCGTGGGGATGGTGACGGGAACGCGCTGGCATTCATAGGAATCGCCTCGGAACATTCAGGATCGCGGATCATCCCTCGATCACTTCGACGTAGACATTTGCTTGGCCGTTCACGCGCCACGGCCGGTTCTTGGAATCTGTCCGACGGGGACCGCTGTCGGAGAGACGTCCTCTTGTCGGTGGTTTCTATCGGATCTGCTGGTCGTAGAGGTTGAGCCGAAAAGCCGTCCGGATGCTCGGGGTTAAGTCATCCAACGGACGAATTGGGTGGAGTTTGATTGCTTGGAGCGCCGAAATTTTTCCACGTCGTCGGATTCTCTCGGCGGCGCGTGGGTCGCGTCGGGGTGTCTCCAGGAGTGAGACCCCGAGACGTTGGCTTCCGAAGGAGTGCTCGCTGTGTGGGACATGGTTCACCCGCAGCGACGAACTGACGACATCACGATGGAGGAGGGAGTCTCCAATGCGGTTGAGTCATCGCGAAATTCGGTCGTTGGCGGCCCGACGGCGTTGGGCGCACCGTCCTGTTCTCCAGGGTTTGGAAGACCGCTGTCTCTTCGCCATCGACCTGGGGGGAGCGGTACCCCCGACCCTTCCGAACATCGCCACCACCCCGTTCGGCGTGGAACTGGCCGGAGGGTTGGGCAGCGGCGGCGCCGGCTTCAGTGTCGTGAATGTGGGTGATGTGACTGGGAGCGGTTTCGACGACTTCCTCGTCTCCAGTCCGACGGTCACGGGCTCACCGACTTCGCCCACTCTTGGCTCTGGCACGGGCACGGTGTACCTGATCTTCGGCTCGTCCTCCGTCACTGCCGGCAACATCGACTGGCTGCTCAACACGGCGGAGCAACGCGTCGGCGATCTCACTCAGCTCGGAAACGTCGCCCAGGCGAATCCGATCTCCGGCCAGCCCGGTTTCGACTTCAACGGCATCACCATCACCGCCAGTACGCAGCCGGGAGCACAGCTCGGTGCCTCGGTGGCCGCCGTTGGCGACATCAATGGTGACGGGTTTCAAGACTTTATGATCGGTGCCCCTGGGGCAAATGACGTCAACAATACGAACCCGGGTACCGGCCGTGCGTACCTGATCTACGGTAGTTCGTCCCTTCCGAATGTCACCAGCCACGCGCTGGATCTTGACAACACGACCGGATCCGGCGTCAACGTCGTCACATTCGTCAATAATGCGACGGGTTCCGGGACCGGTCGAGCCGTGGCTGGAGTGGGTGACTTCATCGCCGACGGGGTCCCCGACATCGCGATCGGTGCTCCCACGGCAAGCATCGCCGGTTCGGTAAACACGGGTGCCGTCTACCTCGTCTCGGGCGGTGTGCTGAGAACTGCGCAGACCACAACGATCCAGCTTCAGAACGTCGGCCAGACGGGTGGAACCGCAGGCGCGATCTTCCTCGGCGCGAGTTCGGCGTCACAAGCCGGGTTCTCGATCGCGGGAGCCGGCAATACCAGCGGTGCCATCACGCCAAGCAATATCCGCATTCCCAGCATGCTCATCGGTGCTCCCGGGGCCTCGGCCAACACCGGGCAGGCTTTTCTCATTGATGGATCGACCGATCTCTCGTCCCTCGCGACGGTGGTCAACGGTGTCACCGTCATTCGGCTTAGCCAGGTCGGCAATACGGTCCCAGGGGCGACGATCAGTGGGACTGCCTCGGGGGACCAAACCGGTTTCTTCGTGGCCGGTGCGGGTGACTTCAATCAGGATGGATTTGACGATGTCTTGATCGGATCGCCGGGCTTCCAGTCGAGTCGCGGTCAAGCATCGGTAATCTACGGCGGGGCGAATGGCATCAGGGGTACCTTCCCGGTGTCGACACTTCCGTCCGGAACCTTAGGTGTGAACTTTACTGGGGCGGATACAGGGGATCGCGCCGGGTTCGCAGGAACGCAGGTAGGTCAGATCAGCGCGAGTGTGTCAGCCGGTTTCATCGCCATCGGGGCTCCCGGATTCAGCGCTGGCCAGGGGACGGCTTATCTCATCCCGGATAACCCCAGTGAACTGGTCGGCAACTTCTCGCTGTCAGCGGCCGAGCAGCAGCCGATCGCTGGTACTCAGATTACGCTCACGCAGCCGAGCGGTGGCGGTGGAACTCCCGCTTTCCTCGGAGCTTCGATCTCGGGCCGGCCTAACCAGTCCGGCAAATTCACAGCCGACAGGGATACGCTGGCGGATTTAATCATCGGTGCTCCGGGTTATGGAGCGGTGACCGGTCGTGGTAACGCCGGCGGAGCCTTCATCCTCGAGGGCGCGTTCATTCCCATCCAGGCACCCACCAGCACCGCGATCACCACGGTGATCGGTGTGGGGCAGCCATTCGGACCGTTTATCGTCAACCCAACGACGCCGGATGCGTTGAATATCTTCGTGTTCAGCAATGCCAACAACACTCCCGCCCCGTTTGACCCGGTTGCTGACATTGATCCCACCACGGTCACGGTAAATGGTGTTGCCTTCCCGGACGCGACCATTGCCGCGGACCCGGTGGACGAGAACAACGACGGCATTCCGGATGCGATCATCACGATCACACCGCGCTCCTCGCTCGGCTTGACGGCGGCCACCACGTCGTTGACCATTCGAGGACGCACCCTGGCGAGCAGCCCCAATCCCAATGAGTCCTGGACCGGCACGGCCACCATCACCGTCAGCTCAACCCCGGTCGTTCCGGTTTCCCCCACGGGACCTCTCGCAACGTCGAACAACGTTGGATTCATTTTCCCAACCAGTTTCACCCCGCAATTCGGCCCGAATCAGTTCGTACCGACGATCGCCCAACTCTCGGCCTACAACTACAAGGCGATTCCGCGGGCGGCGGCCTTGAACCAGTACCTCCCTTCCAGGTCTTATCAGGAACGGATCAAGAACTTCTATAATCCGGATCATTTGACCCACTATTCGCGAATGGTCGAAAATCTGGTCGGGGTCAGAACTCGCGGTACCTTCACCGTGCCGGACAGCGATGTCGAGCGCGGTAATTTCTTCAAGCCTGGGCGGCCCGTCCAGTTCACGCATAAGGTCCCCGTCGTTCCCGCCAACCGCCAAACTCAGCGATACGCGCCGACTCTGCTCCAGCATAGACGCTTCATCTGATCGAGTTCAGGCGATCGATCTTGCGAGGAAAAAGACGGCCGCCCTTCGCATTTGCGAGGGGCGGCCGTTTCGCTTGACTCGCGTTTCGAAGGCCGAGAAGGATCGTGGAGTCAAGAGCTCAAGATGACTTCTCGAGAAGATATGCGGCCGTGTTCCGGCCTTCGGTTTCGATGGCATGGAAGGCAACGGCGCGATACCCCGCAGCAAACGCGGTGACGAAGCGATCACGAACGGCAAGTCGCCATTGCTCGGCAAGTTGGGGATGACGAGCGCGAAGGGCACCGATGTCGGTGGGGATCTCGAGGAGCACCCGGGGGGCATCGCTCGAGCGGACTTCGCGCACGATACGCTCGCCATTGGTTTCGCCGGCGTCGATCAGATGCGGCAACCTTTGAAGTTCCGCCGTTTCGAGCGGAGCCCGGGGGGAAGCGTTTAACTCCCATTCGGCGATGAGGCGATCGGTGGGAACTCCGGCATTGAGGGCATCGGTCCGAGGGCCGTACATGTCGTCGATGTAGCGATGGGCCGTGGCGCCGAGCTTGTCGAGGTTGAACCGAGCATTGCCGGCCCGGAGCGGGTCGAAGGCCCAGGCGATGAGGTCGATGCCCTGTTCGAGAGCGAAGGCGCGTTGCGCCTGTTTCAAGCGGTTGCCAAGCCCGCGCGACTGCTGGCCTGGGACGACGCCGGTCAACTGGGAATAGAGGCAGAGCCGCCCTTCCGTGCGGCCCAAGAAGGCGAAGGAGAGGGCGGCCGCACTCCCATCGGGCAGGAACGCGCCGAGCACCAGGCCGCCGTGGAGCTGAGCTCCGACCATTGTGGCGATCGGGACGAGATAGCCCGAGTCGGCGATGCCCCAGGCGAGTCGCTGCGCCTCCTGGCAGGCGAAATAGTCGGCCGGGCTCTTGGCTGGTCGAATGGTAATATCGTCACCCATCGCCGGAATGGCCTCACAGTTCCAGGAGCAGAGTCGCCAGCAAGGCGGCACGTTCGGGAAGAGAATTGATCAGGATGTGTTCATGAACGGCGTGGGCTCCCGCACCGAGGGCGCCGAGCCCGTCGAGCGTGGGAATCCCTACGGCCGCGGTGAAGTTGCCGTCGCTGCCGCCGCCGGTGGCCCCTTCCTTCAGTTCGAGTCCGAGGTTTCGGCCGAGCTGTTGGGTTCTGGCGAACAGGGCTGCGATGGCCGGCGTCCGTTCCATGGGGGGACGGTTCATCCCGCCGCTGACGACGATCGCCGCTCCAGGGGTGACCGGACGGAGATGGCGGATCGCCTCGTCAATCCGCTGGGCCTCGGCGAGGGTGGTGACCCGAACATCGACGCGGGCCAGGGCCTGGGCAGGAACGACGTTCGGCGTGGTTCCCCCTTGGATCAGGCCGACGTTGATCGTCGTTCCGTGCGAAGGTTCGGCGAGGCCGTTGATCCTGAGAATCTGGTGGGCCAGCTCGGTGATGGCGCTGATCCCTTTTTCGGGCTCGACCCCGGCGTGAGCGGCTTTGCCTTCCACTTCGACGGTGAATGCGCCAACCCCCTTTCGGGCGGTCTTGAGACTGCCATCCGCCAGGGGGGCTTCTAGCACCAAGGCATAGGCACTGGCCCTGGCTGCCGACTCAATGAGGGCGCGCGAAGTCGGGCTGCCGATCTCTTCGTCCGAGGTGAACAGGACCTCGATCGCGCGAGGGGGAACGGCGCCGACCGCCTTGATGGCTCGGAGTGCCCACTCGATGAGGACCAGGCTGGCCTTCATATCTAAGGTCCCTGGCCCAAATGCTCGCTCGCCTTCGATCCGGAAGGGTTGCCGTTCCAGGGTCCCCAGCGGCCAGACGGTGTCGAAATGACCGAGCACCAGCGCAGGGGCATCGTTCCCCCTGGGACCGAAGCTCGCCCTGACGTGGTCGCCGCCGATGGGGTTCGTCAGGATGGAAACAGCGCCTCCGATCGCCTCGAAGCGCGCCGCCACCACCTTGGCCAGGGAATCCAGAGCCGGCTTGTCTCGGCTCGGGGACTCGTGTTCGACGAACGCGGCGAGTTGCTTGAGCATCGCGTCGCGCTCGGGTCGAAGGATCTTGAGAAGCTCGGGTCCGTGCATGTCTGTACTCGAGTCAGGTTCCGGAACCAAACGGAACAGGGCCGATTTCGCGTTGGCGACGTGCCTGTCCCCGTTCCGTTCTGGTCTCTTAGGCTGTGATGACCCACTCGCGTACGGTCTGCCGAGAAATCCGCTCGGCGACCGGTTCATGGCCAAGTCCGACACCGATAGGCACGGCAACGAGACCATCGAAGGCCCGAATCACCGGCTCGACGAGATCCTCCCGATAATACTTATCCGAGCCGGAGACGTCTCCCGGCAGTGTGAAACCGGGCAGACTCGCGATCGCCACGTTCGCCGCGCGGCCGATGCCGAATTCATGCATGCCGCCGCACCACACCGGGATTCCCCGCGCCAGGCAGTGGTCGTGGATCCGCTTCGCCTCGCGGAGCCCGCCGACGCGGCTCACCTTGATATTGATGATCCGGCAGGCCTGAATGTCGAGTGCCTTACGGGCATCTTCGGCCGAATGGATGCTTTCATCAAGGCAAACCGGGGTCGTCAGCTCCGCTTGGAGCCGGGCGTGATCGATGATGTCGTCGTGAGCCAACGGCTGTTCGATCAGCAGAAGATCGAAGTCGTCCAGACGCTTGAGGTGCTCAACGTCCTTGAGCGTGTAGGCCGAATTGGCATCGACCTGGAGGGGGATGTCTGGATAGCGCTCACGGACCTGGCGGACGATGTCGACATCCCAACCGGGGGCGATCTTGAGCTTGATCCGGCGATAACCCTCGTCGAGATATTGCGCGATCAAATCAAAAAGTGTGCTGACGTCTCGTTCGATTCCCAGGCTCACTCCCGAAGCAATCTCGGTGCGGGTTCCTCCAAGAAGCTTGGCGAGCGGTTCACCGCGATGATGCGCCAGCGCATCCCAGCAGGCCATCTCCAGGCCGGCCTTGGCGAAGTTGTTCCCTTTGACGAGCCGGTAGAAGTCGACCAGCTCATCGACCGTCTCCCACTCTTTGCCGATGACCGAGGGGACCAAAAAATCTTTCAGGATGTGCCAGCAGGTCTCGGTCGTCTCCGGACAGTAATACGGGTCGGACGGAGAAGCGCACTCACCCCAGCCCACCACGCCCTCCGCAGTCTCGACGCGGACGAGGATGTGTGCGATGTGATCCTTGGTGCTGGAGCTGGTCCGGAAAACACGGACGAGGGGGAGGTGAAGTCGTTGAAGAGTGATTCTTTGAAGTCGCATCCTGTCGTCCGTTCGCTCCCGTGGGGAAAAGAGGACCTTCTGAAGGCCGGCTTCGAATCAACTTGAAGAGAAGTCTTCAATGATTTGTGTGGAGGGTGGCACGGCCCATCGAATCTTCCGATGGTTGTGCAGAGAGGACGCCACCTTCCGGCTTTTCCGAATGCTGATGGGCGGTGCCCACTCTACCAAGACTCACGTAGAGAGGACGCCGCCCACCGACTTCCATCATTTTAGCGTGTCGCAGTCCGTTATACGAGTTGCTCCGACATTTGAAGCGAAGTCTGTCAGACAATCCTCAGACCTTCTTCGAAAGCCGCTCGGCGAGTCGTTCCAGGGCCGGGCTACGGTCGTAGCGACCGAGGTGGACGTTGAGGAGGCTGAAGCTGGAGGTGTTGGCCACGGCTGCTTTGAGGGCCTCGTCGAGTTCTCCTTCGGTTCGGACTTCGAAGCCAAGGCCGGTGCCGAACACCTGGGGGATTTTGTGGAAGGCCCACTCTTGGATGTCATTGAACGGTCCTTCGAGCAGGAACCGCTCGGTGGTGTAGCCGTGATTATTGAGGATGACCACGATGGGGTTGAGTCCATGCCGGGCGATGGTCGAGAGCTCCATGCCTGTCATTTGGAAGGCACCGTCGCCGACAACGACGAGTGCGCGCGAATTGGGATTGGCCATCCCTGCGCCGACGGCGGCCGGCACGGCGAAACCCATCGAGGTGTAATACGCGGGGCTGACGAACTCGGTACGACGGCTCATGGTGAGGTCGACGGCTCCGAAGAGGCAGTCACCGATGTCGGCGATGACGGTCATCTTGTCGTCGATCATTTGGTTCAGTCTTGCGAAGAGCCTGCTGGAGGTCACCGGCTCGTCTTTTTTCGCGATCCAGGGCGTGGCGAACACGTCCGGGCGGGGAGGGACCGGGGTGCGAGCGACCTTGAGGTTGCGCTCCGTCAAGCCTCGGATGAAGTCGTCGAGCCGGACGTCGCTGTAATGGTGGTGGCGGATCCGTAGGTCTTCGCTCGTGGCATCAATGCAGCGCGAGGGATCGAGCTTGGCGGTGAAGATGCCGAGGTTGATGTCGGTCAGGAAGCAGCCGAGCATGAGTAGGCAGTCGGCCGACTCGACGCACTCGGTCACCTCAGCGCGGCCCATCGCTCCCTCGTAGACGCCTGCAAAGAGTGGGTGCTCCTCGGAGATCACGCTCTTGCCCAGGATGGTCGTCGCGATCGGCATCCCGGTCTGTTCGGCCAGGGCGATCAGCTCGTCCTGAAGTCCGAAACGATGGATTTCCACGTCGGCCAGGATCATCGGCCGCTTCGCGGCGGTGAGCATCGCCGAGGTTTCGTCGAGCGCCTCCCGCAGTGCGTCAGGATCGCTGGGAGGCAGACCCACAGGGGCTCGGTGCGGGGCGACCTGCTTGACTTGCACCTGGTCGCGTGGGATCTCCAGGTAGACCGGCCGCTTGTAGCGCACGGCGGCTTCGAGCACGCGGTCGATCTCGTTAAACGCCGTGAGCGGGTCGTCGAGCACCGCCGACGCAACCGTAATCTTCTCGAAAACCTCGAACTGCGTTTCGAACCCCTTCACCTTATGGTGCAAGAGGGGGTTGCGAGCGCGTTCCGAAAGTCCGGGGGATCCACTCAGGACGATCACCGGCGATTTTTCCGCATAGGCCCCTGCAATGCTGTTGCAAAGGCTCAGCCCCCCTGCGCAGTAGGTGACGCAGACGCAGCCGACCCCGTGAAGTCGCGCGTACGCATCGGCGGCGAACCCCGCGTTGTCCTCACGAGTCACGCCCACCAACTTCATCGGGCTCTCGTCGATCATTTTATAGAGCGTGAGCACGTAGTCGCCTGGAATCCCGAAGACGTGTCCGACCCCGAGCCCATGCAACCGGTCGACGAGGTAGCGCCCAATCGTAGGGGTCGAGGACTCGGTGCCGTCCGTGAGCGGAGAGGCCGGGGTGGTCGAGGTCGCCATAACAACGTCTCCTTTGTCGATGTGTTGAGGCGTCAATCCGAATGGGAAATCGATTCCAAGCGAATCCGAGGCCCATTCCAGCGAGTCAGCGGTCCCTTCGCGCTGGACGGCAACGGGCGGGCGTAAATGTAAACCCAGGCTGAGCGGCCCGACTGCGTCGTGACGGCTACTCGGCTGTACAATCCTTCGTCGACACCTTCATAGAGGTCAAGCCGGCGGATAAGTTCCTCAGAGACGGGGGAATACACGAATCCGTCGATCCAAGGAGCCTCGGCATCATCAAGATCCACCAAGGCGGGAAACGGGCCGAGGTCGAACAATCGACCCCGTACCGCGTCGGCATTCCAGCCGCTTGCGAGCGCCGTCTCGGGGTCGGCGGGAGCGAGCGTTCCGTAGGCGAACAGGAATGAAGGCATTACGTCTCGAATCACTTCAGGACAGCCAGTCCACATCCCCATCGCTAATTTTAGCCTCACCAACGGAAAGGCCGTACCCGAAATTCTGGCCTGCACCTTGGCATAGACGATGGCCTTGAAGGATCGTCATCTGAGTGGACTCGCGGACCGTAAAACCGGTCAAGACGTTCAATAATAAGTTGAGGTTGTGTAGAAGAAATTCGTGGCAAGGGTGAGCATGTATTAGGGGGGAGAGTGGGTCTTGTATCTCCCTTGTGAGAAAAGGCTTAGGATAAGCTCTTGGTGGTTCGGAAACGATCGGCTCCTTCGAGGTCAGAGTCGCCTTGGAGTGGATCCGCTTGCCCACGAGCGAACGTCGAAGCTCCTGACTAACGCAGCGCTCGTTTCAGGCGATCCCGAGCGTCTCAAGGCGTCCTTGGTCGGCGACGGCGATGACAATACTGTCTTTATGAGCATCGAGACCGACGTAGCGGATTGTGGTAATCTTGCTCATGGACCAGTCCTCCCGGTATTGGCACTGCACTGCCCGCGACGAACGAGCAGTGTAACCCACGATGGCGTGAGTGACTGGTCCAACCATTTTGTCTACGGGAAAGCAACTTAGTGGATTATCCGGCAAGTTTCCTTCTTGTCGGGTGGGCATTGCCCACCAGGGATTAAACCCTGGTCGAAGTCACGAGATTGGTGGGCAGTGCCCACCCTACGGGAAAGCAAATTGGCGGATGAACCACTTAGTTGCGCGCGTTGATCAGCTTGCCGAGGTCGTGCATGAGTGAGTCGAAAATCATCGGGACATAGACCTTGCGTGCGACGTGGTAATCGGCCTCGAGGCAGCGGTCGGCGAGGACGAGGACGTCTTCAGGGTCGATGCGAGCGGTGAGATTCGAGACGGCGGCCAGGTCGAGAGGATCGGCAGAGGGGGGAGCGATGCCGGCGGTCTGCCAGAGGGCGCTGCGGAAGAAACGAGCGAGCTCGCCGATGAGGAGCGAGGCGCGCGTACGTCGATCGATCGACTCCTTGCCGGCTTCGTTGACGAAGGCCCCGATTCGCTGAGAGAGCGCGGAAGCGTCGAAGCCCTGGGGGGCGGCGATGTCGTCGATCAAGCTGCGGCGGAAGTGGGACAGCTCCGGGTTGGCCAGTCCCCGGGCCCGACCCACGCTGCCTTCGGCGATGTGAGCGAGCCGACTGGCTTCCGCCGGGTCGGAGGTGACCCCTTGCTCGCGAAGTACCGCAGCTAGCTCCAACTCCGGCAAGGGGTCGAAACGGACGACACGGCACCTGGAGACGATCGTCTCGAGCTGGAGCTCGGCTGAGGTTCCGATCAGGATCAGGACGGAGCCGGGCGGCGGCTCCTCGAGTGTTTTCAGGAAGGCGTTGGCGGCTTCCTCGTTCAGGTCGTCGGCGTCGTCGATGATCGCGACTTTGCGGGCGCCCCGCGCCGGCTTGAGTCCGAGCTCGACGCACAGGTCGCGGATCACTTTGATCGGCAACTCGTGCTTGTCCTCCGGGCGGGCGACCAGGTGGACGTCGGGGTGCGTTCCCGCCATGACTTGCAGGCAGCTCGGGCAGACGTTGCAGGGGTCGAGGGCCGACTCGTCGCTCTTTTCACAAAGCAAGGCACGTGCGAGGGTTTGGGCCAAGGTGCGCTTGCCGACCCCCTCCGGACCCGAGAAGAGGAAGGCGTGAGGAAACCGCCCTTGGACCCGACTCTGACGCAGGCTCTCGACGACGCGGTCATGTCCTCGGACCGTGTGCCAGGGCACGTTCCACCTCTTTTCGAATCTGAGCCGAGACCGAATCCGGGTCGGCCGTCGCATCCATGATCACGATTGGTCCGGAATCATACGAGAAAGCGCCGGCTTGTCGTTCCTCGGCCGCGCGGAGGAACCCCTCGCGAACTTTGGCGTGGTAGCTGGCGGGGCGATCCTCGATCCGGTCGCGAGCTTTGCCGATGCGTCCTCGAGCCACCTCGGCGGGGACGTCCAACACGATGGTTAGATCCGGGAAGAGGCCCCCGGTGGCTACCCGGCCGACCTCGGCCACCTCGGGTAGCGGGATTCCGCCGGCGTATCCCTGGTAGACGATGTTGGCCAGGAGGTAGCGGTCAGAGACGACGAAAGCCCCTCGTTCCAAGGCGGGACGAACTACCTCGGCGACTAACTGGGCTCGACTGGCCATGTACAGGAGCATCTCGGCGCGAAGCGAGATGTCGATCCGATCCCGGCCGAGTACGATCTCGCGGAGTTGGTTCCCCAGCGGCGTCCCGCCCGGATCCCGGCACGTCACCACCTCGTGACCGAGCGTGCCAAACCAAGCCGCCAAGCGTGCGGCCTGGGTGGTCTTTCCACCTCCGTCCGGACCATCCAAGGACAGGAAAAAACCGCGCGAGGTTGATTCCGAACGATCGAGTCCCGCCATCGCTTCATCGTAGCCCAGGGCCTGGGTTGTCGGAAGAACGCCTTGATGTCGCCGTCACTCCTTGAGCCAGTTGTTGGCCTCGGCGAAGACCTGGCGGATCTTGGAATGGTAGAGCAGACGCGAGATCTGGTCGAAGGATCCCCAGTGATGCCAGTGGCCGAACGGATCCTCGACATGCTCATTGGACCGGGTCAGCGACGAGGCGTCGCGGACTTCTGCGAGAAAATAGGTGACCGTTTTGACGACTTTGCGCCCGCGCCTGATGTAGGTGTAAGAGAGGCTCTTCTCGAAACCCTCATGAAATGACCAATCGGCGAGCCCGGTTTCTTCGAGAAACTCACGGGCGGCGGTGTCGCGCGCGGACTCACCGATTTCCATCCCTCCCTTTGGGAACTCCCACTTTGCCCGGGGATTGCGCACCGTCGCCGAGTGAAGGACCAGGAACAAGAACCCGTTGTCCCCATCCCTTCGAAACGGAATCACACCTGCGGAGCGCTCATGAAATGTGGTCATGTCGGGCGGTGGCCTGACGGCGGACCGTCGCCGTCTCCGTCTTCAGTGGCCGCCACCAGACCGAGAACGGTCCCGGGCGCTACCAGGTCGTCTTCCAACCCTCGAATCTCAGCCAGCCGGCCGGTCGTGGGCGCGAGAACGTCAAAGGTTGCGGGACCGACGAGTACTTCGACCAGTCGATCCCCTTCCCAAACCACGTCTCCTCGCGCAGCGAACCAGTGGCTCACGACAATCGGCACGTCCGGACCGGTCCCCAGGTCGGGCAGGATCACTGCCTCCAAACGCATGGTGAACCCCGTCTTCTCAGACTACCGTCTTTAGAACGATACGGTGGAAACGCCCCATGACGACCACCGATCGCTGATTGATCAAGCTTATCCCCGGAAGCCCTTCTTGGCCAGAGCGCTTGTCTACCGATCGAATCGTAAGGCCAGGGAAAGAAACGCCAGGATCATGAGAGGTGAGGGGGGCCGAGGAGTGGTGGTCCGCACCAAAATCTTTTGCCTTTGAAAGTACTTCCACAGAATTTTCGCGAAACATGAGCGCGACCCCCTGGTAGCTTAAGAGATCATCTCTGTTTTGCCACGAGGATGAAGGGGGCGCTCCATGTCTGAACCAGCAAGACGATGGGTGCGACTATGCCTCGAAATGGGGGAAGCCCGATGCGGGCTGACCCCTCGGTTCCGAGGCGGAGTCATCAAAAGAGGAAACCGTATGGCGAGTCGAATCATTCCAGTCATCATCGGAATCCTGGCCCTGTCTTCGAATCTGAGCAGGGTGGAGGGTGCCGAGGACCCGCCGTTGAATCGTGGGGTCGGTCACCGCGTTGCCAACTTCACACTCGAAGATGTCTCGGGTAAAAAAATCTCGCTTTATGATTATCGAGGTAAGAAAGCCGTCGTTTTGGCTTTCTTCGGAACCGATTGCCCGGTCGGCAATTTGTACGTTCCGCGTCTGATCGACTTAAACAAGGAATACAAGGATCGTGGGGTCGCGTTCGTCGCGATCAACGCCAATGCCCACGAGACGATGGATCAGGTGGCTGCGCATGCCAAGGAGCGAGGGATCGACTTCCCGGTGCTTAAGGATCCGGTCAACCTCGTGGCCGACCAGACGTTGGTTGAGCGAACCTGCGAGGTCCTGGTGATCGACGGTCGCGCGACGCTTCGCTATCGGGGAGCCATCGACGACCAATACGGTCAAGGGACGCGCAAGCCGGACCCGACCAAGACCTACCTCCGCGATGCACTCGAAGCCGTCCTGTCCGATAAGCCGGTGGCGGTGGCGGCGACCCCGGTCATCGGTTGCCTGCTCGATCGAGTGGCGCCGAAGTCGACGGCGCAGAAGACCCCGCGAATCCGTCCGGCCTCCTCGGAGATCGTGGCTGCTCTGAAGGAGAAGGAGGAGGCGAACTCGGTGACGGTGGGGAAGGTGACGTACGCATCGGACGTGGCGTCGATTCTCCAGGCGAAATGCCAGTCGTGCCATCGTCCCGGCGAGGTAGGGCCCTTCTCCCTCCTCTCCTATGACGATGCTCGAGGTCACGCCGCGATGATCCGCGAGGTGGTGGACGATCGTCGGATGCCTCCCTGGCACGCCGACCCGCGCTACGGTCACTTCCAGAACGCGCGCGTCCTGACTCCTCGGGAGCGAGCGACCCTCTTGGCCTGGGTCGATCAAGATACCCCGCTGGGTGACCCGGCCGCGATTCCCGCGCCCAGGAAGTTTTCCGAGGGCTGGGCCATTGGCACGCCGGACGTCGTTTTTGAACTCCCCGAACCGTTCACCGTTGCCGCTCAAGGGGTGCTCGACTATGTGAACATCCGGGTTCCGACGCATTTCACCGAGGACAAGTGGATTCAAGCGGCCGAAGCGCGTCCCGGCGACCGTGGCGTGGTTCACCATATCATCGTTTACGTGGATGATCATGCCAAGCGAAAGCGCAAGTCTGAAGGGCACCTCTGCGGCTTCGCTCCCGGCGACCTTCCTTCGGTTTATGAAAGCGGCACCGCCAAGAAGATTCCGGCCGGGTCGGATCTCGTTTTCCAACTGCACTACACCCCGAACGGCAAGCTCACGACCGATCGCTCCAAGCTCGGCCTGATCTTCGCCAAGGAGCCGGTCAAGCACCAGGCCTACACCCGGCCGATCGCCCAGAGCAAGTTCGCCATCCCTCCCGGTGACGACAACTACGAAGTGAAGTCTGCGCTGACCTTCGAGAAGGACACCCGTCTGCTCAGCTTCATGCCTCACATGCACTTGCGCGGCAAGAGCTTCGAGTACAAGGCCACCTATCCCGACGGTCGCTCCGAAATCTTGCTCTCGGTCCCTGCCTATGACTTCGCCTGGCAAAGCGTCTACGTTCTCGCCGAGCCTCTGACCATGCCGAAAGGAACGCGGATCGACTGCCGCGCCCATTTCGACAACTCGGCTGGGAACCCGAACAACCCCGATCCCACCAAGACGATCCACTGGGGAGACCAGACGTTCGAAGAGATGATGATCGGCTACATCGACTACGTCGATGACGAGCCCATCGCCGCCAAGACGGTGACGCCGGAAACCGCCACGGCCTCGGACTGAGAGGCTATCCGGATAAGGGTTATCCATGTGAAGTTAGGAAAAGTGGGTGGCCGGGGAGGAGCGTAGCGACGCCCCGGGACGAGCCTCGGCCGATCCCCGGGGCCTCGAAGACTCGTCCCCGGCCACCCAGACAATGCATCTTCACGACAGTATTCACTTCCCGGATAGCCTCTGAGTCGTCGGGCAAATCCAGACCCGATCGCGAAACGCGGGGATCTCGACCATTTGGTGGTCGAGATCCCCGTTTCATTGCGCTGGCTCCGGAGCGCCTTGGTTGGAGGGAGCCGTCCCAGAGAACGGCTCCCGTTGCTCTGTTCGGCGTTCTTCCGTTTACAAGGCTTACTTATAGATCGTCAGAAAAAAGGCCTCTGCCACGCGCCCCTCATAAGAAAGGCTTTGGTCATCCCGACGGTAATGAATCCTGATGGGCGACCGTGATTTCGGTTGGGCATCGGAATTTAGGCTACGAAAACGGTTTTCCTTGGAAGGAGCTTGCTTCATTTTTTCGCAGATACAGTAACGCTGCCCCTTGATAATCAAAAGCGCATCGATGACTCGACACGAGGATGAGGGGCGCATTCCATTTCTGAACACGAGACGATGGATGCGAGAGTGCTTCGCGACAGGGACAGGCTGATGTGAGCTTATCCTTGGACTTGAGGCCGAGTCGTCGAAAGAGGAAACCGCATGGCGAGTCGAATCATTCCAGGAATCGTCGGAATCCTGGCCCTGGCTTCGAGTCTGAGCCTTGTGGACGCTGCCGAGGCCCTACCGTTGGGTCGAGGTATTGGGCAAAGCGTCGCCGACTTCACACTCGAAGATGTCTCCGGTAAGAAAATCACACTCTCCGACTATCAAGGTAAGAAAGAAAAAGAAGGCAAGAAAGCCGTCGTTTTGGCTTTCGTCGGGACCGATTGCCCGGTCGGCAATTTGTACATCCCCCGTCTCATTGAGTTGAACAAGCAATACAAGGAACGTGGAGTCGTGTTCCTGGCGATCAACGCTAATGCCCACGAGACGATGGATCAGGTGGCTGCGTATGCCAAGGAACGAGAGATCGACTTCCCGGTGCTGAAGGATCCGGTCAACCTCGTGGCCGACCAGATGTTGGTTGAGCGAACCTGCGAAGTGCTGCTCATCGATGGTCATCGAATGCTTCGCTATCGCGGGGCGATCGACGATCAATACGGCCAAGGGACGCGCAAGCCGGACCCGACCAAGAGCTACCTCCGTGACGCGCTGGAACAGGTCCTGTCCGATAAGCCGGTGACGGTGGCGGCGACCCCGGTCATCGGTTGTCTGCTCGATCGAGTGGCGCCGAAGTCGACGGCGCAGAAGACCCCTCGAATCCGTCCGGCCTCCTCAGAGATCCTGGCTGCGCTGAAGGAGAAGGGGGAGGATCGCCCGGTAACGGTGGGGAAGGTGACTTACGCCTCGGATGTGGCGTCGATTCTCCAGGCGAAGTGCCAGTCTTGCCACCGTCCCGGCGAGGTCGGTCCGTTTTCGCTGCTGTCTTACGACGACGCGAAAGGGCACGCGGCGATGATTCGGGAAGTGGTGGACGATCGTCGGATGCCCCCCTGGCATGCCGACCCGCGCTACGGTCACTTCAAGAACACTCGCGCTCTGACTCCTCGGGAGCGAGCGACGCTCCTGGCTTGGGTCGATCAAAACACCCCGCTCGGTGACACCGCGGCGATTCCTGCGCCCAAGACGTTTCCCCAAGGCTGGTCGATTGGCACGCCGGACGTCGTCTTTGAGTTGCCCGAATCTTACACCGTCCCCGCTCAAGGGGTAGTCGACTACGTGAACATCCGGGTTCCAACCCATTTCACCGAGGACAAGTGGATTCAAGCGGCCGAGGCGCGTCCCGGCAATAGCGCGGTCGTTCACCATATTGTGATTTATGCAGACGACCACAGCAAAAAGAAGAACAAGGTCGACGGATGGCTCTGCGGCTTTGCCCCTGGCGATCTTCCTTCGGTTTTTGAACCGGGCACTGCCAGGAAGATTCCCGCCGGGTCGGATCTCATCTTTCAAATGCACTACACTCCGAACGGCAAGCTTACGACCGATCGCTCCAAGCTCGGCCTGATCTTCGCCAAGGAGCCGGTCAAGTACCAGTCGCGTACGTGGCCGATCGTTCAGAGGGAATTCGCGATCCCTCCCGGTGCCGACAACTACGAGGTGACGTCCACAGTGACGTTCGCGAGTGACACCCGCGTGCTCAATTTTATGCCTCACATGCACTTGCGCGGTAAGAGCTTCGATTACAAGGCCGTTTATCCCGATGGTCGCTCCGAAATCCTGCTCTCGGTTCCTGCCTATGATTTCGCCTGGCAGAGCATGTATGTTCTCGCCGAACCACTGATCATGCCGAAGGGCTCGCGGATCGACTGCCGAGCCCATTTCGACAACTCGACCGGGAACCCGAACAACCCTGACCCCTCCAAGACGATCCATTGGGGGGAGCAGACCTTCGAGGAAATGATGATCGGCTTCATCGACTTCGTTGGTGACGATCCGATCGTGCCTGAGAAGGAGAAGTCGAAACCCGGCAGCACGGTCTCGAGGTAAGCCCTCAAGTCGACATAGGCCCGAACGGGAAATGCCGGGGATTTCGACCATGGCTGTGGTCGAAATCCCCATTTTGTTGCGCCAGCCATGCGCACTCGGAGCTGACACCCGTTTATGCGACAGCGAATACCTAGCCAATTACGGAACTTGGAATTGAGGAATTCTGGAAAAATCGCGCATGAGATCGCGGCGAAGGAGCATGGTAGAAGTAGGAATCGAGCACCACCATGCCCTACCGGGACAGATCCATGGCGAAACTGAGGTCTTCGGCCATCCTTCATCAGGTCCGCACGCTCTGGAACGAGGGAGCGGTCACGGGATTGTCCGACGCGCAGTTGCTGGAGCGATTCACGACGTTGAGAGCCTTGGCGTCGGAATCGATCCACGCCGCCGAGGCTGCTTTCGAGGTTCTGGTGGCGCGACACGGACCGATGGTTCTCGGCGTCTGCCGCCGTGCTCTGGAGGATCCCGGCGATGTCGAGGATGCATTTCAGGCAACGTTCCTGGTGTTGGTGCGTCGAGCCCGGTCCGTTCAAGTGGAGGACTCGTTGGGCCGCTGGCTCTACGGCGTGGCTCGCCGCGTTGCCGGCAAGGCTCGGACCCGCACCGAGCGACTCAGAGCCCGTTCGAGAGGCCTGAAGGAGGAGCCGAGCGTCGGAGCGACTGATGAGGATCAAACCGAAGTGTTCGCGGCCGTTGACGAAGAGTTGGGGCGACTCCCCTCGCGTTACCGGATTCCGATCATCCTTTGCCATCTCGAAGGTTTGACCCACGCCCAGGCCGCGGAGCGACTACGCTGTCCCGTCGGAACACTCAGTGGCCGACTCTCGAGGGGGCGGTTGTTGCTGAAAAAACGCCTGGCTCGCCGAGGTCTGGTCTCGACCGCCACGTCGCTTGCGGCTTGCCTGACCTCGGAGACGGCCCGAGCCGCAGTTCCCGATCTGTGGATCGGGCGAACGTCGCGGGCTGCGGCTGAACTCGCAGTGCTTGGGCGTATCCAGGCGGGTACTGTTTCGGCCTCGGCCCTTTCGCTGAGGAATGAAGTCCTGCGCGGGGTTCTCGCTCTCAAGTTGAAGACCGGTGCCGCCATACTCTTGGCGATGGCATTGACGATGGTCACGCTCGGAATAGGCGCGGATTCCGTCGCGGAGAAGGTCGCTAAGGAACCAGGCGGCCTGCGGGTTCAGAATGTTGTAGAGCCCCAATCTGCGAAACCTCCGACGTCCCCCTATCCTCCGGCCGACGAAATTGTCCGAGAGGTCGAGGATTTACTCAAAGAAACTCGCCGTCCCTTGATCAACGAGATCTTTATCTCGAAGCACACCAGGTTAGCCGAACTGATCGACACGTTGCGGAAGGGGTATCCTCGCGATTCTCGCGTGTCCAAGTACATGATCCATCGATGGACTTCCTTGAACTACATCGGCAAGAGAAGCGAGATGTACGCTGAGGTCGAAGAGGTCCTGGGCCGGGCCGGTGCGGATCCGCTGAAACGCGATGCGCTCTATATCAAAGCCGCTCTTAAGATTCATGATCCGGTCAACATCTCAAAAATTATCGCGATGGCTGAACGATTTGCCCGCGAGGCACCCCATGACAACCGGGGGGCCTTGCTCTTCAATCTCGTTGTCGAAACTCTGGACCGTGCCTGGTTCACGCTGGCCGGTCTCGTTGTTTCGTTGGCCGTCATGAGCGCATTGGTCTTTGCCCTGGCCCGGTGGATGCGTTCCCGAGTTTCTCAGCGAGGGTTCAAGCTCGCCTTCCGTCTCTTGGAATTGGGACTCGTGGCCGGCGTTCTTGGTCTGGTTGCTTTTCAAGTTCAAACGAGCGACAGACAGGCGGAATTGATCGATGCTTTCCGTAAGAACCTACAGGCCTGGGATACCGAACTCACGGGGGTACGGACGTATTTCTTCCAGCTTTGGTACTTCGTGTCCATGGACTTCCAGCGGGTCATTTGGACCAGCCAGGCGGGAGCTGCCGTGATATTGGCTGCGGTAGGCTCGCTGACCCTGCTTTTCTACCGACGACGTTCCTCGGAGATCTCCCGAGGTTGGGGGGCCACCGCTTCGTCGTTCCTTCTGAGTTTTGTAGCCATTCTCGTTTGCTGCGGTTTTGCAGAATTAGGATGGATGACTTATAAAAGGCAACAGCTTCAAAATCGCATTATTCGTGAATATCCTGGTTCCTACGGCGAGAAAATGGTGAAAGGAGTACGCCGGCAGCGCGATGCGATTGGAAAGCCGTTCGAGCTCGAGTTCAACGACGCGATTTCAGGACGCCGTGTGTCGATCAAAGACCTTCGCGGAAAAGTGGTCGTCGTCGATTTCTGGGCCACCTGGTGCGGTCCCTGCATTCATGAGATACGCGAAATGAAGGAACTCTACGCCAGGTACCACGATCAAGGGGTTGAGTTCATCGGGGTCAGCAATGACCTCCCTGAGGAAGACGGGGGACTCGAGGACCTGAAGGCGTTTGTGGCCAAGGAAGAGGTGCCTTGGCCCCAATATTACCTGGCTAAGGATAACCACCGCCTCGTGGAGAGCGGTGACGCTGTGAACGACTTCTCCGAGTCCTGGGGGATCAGAGGTATCCCCACGGTCTTTCTCGTCGACTTCGAGGGGAAGCTCTACTCGACCGAGGCACGAGGCAAGCTTGAAACGTACCTTCCGCGATTGCTCAAGGCCCGGGATGCATCCTCCCGGTCCAACACGGCAAAAACCGAAGCGGAGTAGCGCTCCGCAAGCAAAGAAAGGAAGCCGTCTCGGAGGATGGCTTCCTTGGCTTCGATCGGTGTGCCAGGGGTTTGCCGGCCTCTTTAGTTGGAACTCCGCGGAGCGCCGATCCCGGGCTTGATTTTATGCGGGCCGTTGGCCGAAGGTCGCACGTCGAAATTGAAGATCGCCGTTGGGATGTAGACGGTGGAGCAGGAGTTCGGGATATCGACCACTCCGGAGAGCCTGCCTTCGATCGGTGCCGCACCGAGGAGGAGGTAGGCTTGCTCTCGCGAATAGCCGAACTTGGTGAGGTAGTTGATGGCGTGGAGGCAGGCTCGCTGGTAGCTCAGGTGGGAATCCAGGTAATGCTGCTTCCCATCGAGCGTGACGGACGTGCCGGAGAAGGCGATCCATTCGCTGAACTGCGGGTTCATTTTGCCAGGCAGGAAGATGGCATTTTCCGAGACGCCGTACTTGTTCATGCCGTCCTTGATCAGGTCGACGTGGAGGTCGAGGAAACCTCCCATTTCGATGGCACCGCAGAACGTGATTTCGCCATCGCCCTGCGAGAAGTGCAAGTCACCCATGGAGAGGTTGGCACCATCGACGAAGACGGGATAGAAGACGCGCGTGCCCTTGGACATATTCTTGATATCTTGGTTTCCGCCGTTTTCCCGCGGCGGTGCGGTGCGTGCGGCCTCTCCCGCTACTCGCTTGAAGTCTGAGGTGGGAACTCCGCCGAGGACGGCGTCCCGCGGCTCGGGCGGTAGGGCCAGCGGCGGAACCCGCTTGGGATCCGTGGCGATCAGCTCGCCCTCGCGTCTGTTCCACTTCGCGAGCAACTCCGCCGATGGTGCCGTACCCATGAGACCGGGGTGGATCAGCCCTGGGAACGCGACCTCGGGCACGTGACGGGAGGTGGCAATCGGGCCGCGGAAGTCCCAGATGGCCTTGTAGGCATCGGGAAACTGCTCGGTCAGGAAGCCGCCGCCGTTGTTGCGAGCGAAGATGCCCGTGTAGCCCCAACCCTGGCCGGCCAGTGGACCTGAGTCCTCCTGAGGAATGGGGCCAACGTCCAGAATGTCCACGATCAGAAGGTCGCCGGGTTTGGCACCTTCGATGGCGAAGGGGCCGCTAAGTTTGTGAACGGTCATGAGAGGCGCGTTCCGGATGTCGTCGGCCGAGTCGCTGTTGACGATGGCCCCGTCAAACCATTCCCGGCAGTGGACCCGGAAGGTGTCTCCCGGCTTCACCGTGGCGACCGGCGGGATTTCCGGGTGCCAGCGGTTGTGGCCTACCTTCTCCTGGTTCTCGAACTTCTTGGATGAGTCGAGCGAGAAAATGACTTTCGGCATTACTCCTCCAATCGTTGATGCGGCGACCTGGGGAGGTAAGATCAGGGACGTGGCAGCTTGCGATGGAGCGGATTCGATGTGACGGGCGTCGCCCTTTTCCCTCCTGTTTGGGGCAGAGGACCGGAAACTACCTGGGGCTCATGCGCGGACTTATTGCAGGCATCAATCAACTTGAAGGATGACGTGCCCGCAATCGAAATGCGGGGTGCTGAGATGCGTCGCTTGGCCTGGCCGCCACACTCGGGACACGCAATGCTTTCCGGGGCGGCCCCCATGGGAAAAAAGGCCTCAACAGGCGAGCATCCGGGGCAGGCAAACTCGTAGAGCGTCACAGAGACCTCCACATTCGTCATTCTGCCGAAGACGGGAGATTCTTTTTTTATCCAATAATGCGATTGTATGAGTACCACTCAGGGGGTCAACTAGGAGAATTGATTCTTCATCGATTTGGCGAAATTCGTAGCGTATGGGCAACAGTTGGGAAGTACATGCTCTCACGCTGCCTGAATGCAGGCATGATTGAGAGGCGAGCATGATGGGAAGACGAATCCCCGCTCGATTCTCCTGTCTCGCCTTGTGAGCAGAGACCGCCTTCTATAACGTATTTCGGCTTTTTGATGGGTTTCCGTAGGTCAGGTCTTGGCCTGCCGAGGCACCCGCAAACGACCTCGGCAGCCCAAGCCCGGGTCTACGAGAGAGGAGCCGTGGGTGTTTTGGCTTTTCGGGTGCTCCCTGATGAGTCGGCGTGTGCTGAGAAGGCCGGTCTTCGTGAAGTCTCGGCTTGGTCGGCATAATCGTTGCAATTAGCTCAATCGATATCACTCCGCAGCCGATACTATGCCTGGGCTCATCGAACCGGCAGGTCCGGGCGCGTCGAACGCTGCGCGCTGGGAAGCGTTGGATTTCGGAGTTCGGGGATGTCGCGACGATGGCCGAGATACATACTGGTCGCTCTCTTGCTGGGGATCGCCGGCTGTGCACAGCCGTTTCCTCGGCCGGAATATGCTGAGGTGGTGCAGACGCTTCACCAAATGTCGCTTCGTCCGCCGCAGTCGATCCATCCCGACGAACCCGAAGCGATTCGGCTTGATCCGGTCTCACTTCCCCCTGAGTTGGCGGGGCCGCAGCCGGTCGAGGCGTACATTCAGCGTGCGCTCGCGGAAAATCAAACGGTTCAGGCGGCCCACTTCAACGTTTTGGCCCTCAAGGCGAGGATCCCGCAAGTCACGTCACTCGATGACCCGGTCGTCTCGAATACGGTCTACCCGATTCCGAGCGTGGCTCCTCAATATTCGTTGATGGGTTATAATCCCTACAACCTGATGATAGCCCAGCAGTTTCCCTGGTGCGGAACGCTACGGCTTCGGGGGCAGGCGGCGGAGCAGGACGTTCAGGTCGCCTTTGCCGAACTGGCCGCTGCGCAGCTCAATGCGGTGGCGACTGTCAAGCGGGCGTATTACGACCTCTACTTCAACGAGCAGGCCGAAGCGATCCTGGTCGAGAACCGGAAGTTTGCGAGCGACGTCGTTGCGTTCGCCAAGGCAAGGCTAAAGTCGGGGGGGAGTCAGCAAGACTATCTCCGGGCGGATGTCGTGGTCGCAGACATCGATCGCGAGCTCCTCCGGATCCGCCAGGGGCTTGCCTCGGCCCGGGCTGACCTGGCGCAGGTTCTGCACGTCAGCCCGGAGTCTGACTTGAAGACTCAGCCTCAGATCAAGATGGGCGAGGTTCCTGCAGCCGTCGACCGCCTCTATCGTCTCGCCGTGGCCGCGAGACCCGAGTTGCGGGGGAGGCTCGCGGCGGTCGCTCGTGACGAGCGGGCCGTGGAGCTGGCCCGGAAACGTTACTATCCGAATGTCACGCTGGGACTCTCCTACATGGACATGGAGAAGACCAACGCGGTGACTCCCAACACGGCCTCGGGGTTCCCGAACGTAGGCCTCTTCGTCGGATTCAACCTGCCAATCTACCATTCCAAGCTCGCCGCTGGAGTTTTCGAGGCCCAATCTCGGGCGGTTGCCGATGCCAAGCTCTACGAGGCCGAGCGCGACGCCACCTACCGTGAAGTGAAAGACTTGCTCACGCAAGCGAAAACCCAACGCCAAACCATCGAGATCTTCCGTACGAGCATTTTGCCCAAGAGCGAGCAAGCCCTCGAGGCCGCCGCCAGCGACTACCGCCTCGGCAACGTCGACTACGTGACGCTGATCACCGCCTGGCGCGAAGTGCTTCAGATCAAGCTTCAGGTTGCTCAGGTTGAGTCCGAACTCGGCAAGGCGCTGGCATCGCTGGAGCGGGCCGTCGGCGTCCAGCTCAACGAGCATCCCCCGGCCGCCAACGGCAGTTCGGAGTCAAAACCGAACGCAGGGCCGCAGCCTCCCCCTCCTGATTCATCAAGCCCATTCCCGTCCCTGGATCGCAAGGAAAAAGTCGGCGAGACCGCCAAGAAAGAGGAGCACTTCCAGAAGGTCAGCATGAACGACGGTGACCCAGAGATGCCGGACGCCGGCCCTCCCGGGGAGCAGCTCGATAGCATTCCGGCGATCGAAGTGGATGTTCCCGACGATTGAGGTTCGGAGCCAGGCGAGGTTTCGTGAACCCCGCGCTGGATTCGCCGCTCTGTGATCGTGGACGTCATTCCGCGCGCCCCGTGTCGGTGTTCCTCGCCTTCTTGGTATCATGGGTTGAAGCTTCATTCCGAAGCGGGGGTGAGGACTCGAGGCGTTGCGTTGTCGGAAGGCCTCGGGGAAGGTCTCGTCCTTTTGGGTCATACGCGAGTCCCCTCCTTGGGGCGGCTCGGATGTGTGCCAAGCCGGAACCTCGCGTGATCCGGCCGCAGGATGACAGGTCGATCGTTGGAATCAGAGAGCTGGTCTTCCAGCCCAGCGCCGTCCTCTTGTCGATGTTGGGGGGCCAAGCGCTGAATTGTGGTTTGGCGGAGCAAGATAGGCGTGTCGATTCGTGTGACGAAGCGTCGGATTTGTGGGATCCTCAACCTGGACAAGCCGCAAGGTATGACCTCGCGAGCCGTCGTCGACTGCGTGGCTCGACCGTTGCGAGGAGTCAAGGTCGGGCATGCGGGAACGCTCGACCCGTTGGCGACGGGGGTGCTTGTCGTTTGCGTGGGGGCGGCAACTCGTTTGATCGAGTTGGTTCAAAGAATGCCCAAAACTTATCGTACGGTCATCCGGCTGGGAGCCCGGAGCGACACGCTGGATGCGGATGGGCAGATCGTCGAAGAAGCGTCGCCTCGCGTACCTGAACTGGCTGAGGTTCGCGCGGCCTTGGCGACCCAGGTGGGAACGATCGACCAACTCCCACCGGAATACTCCGCACTTAAAGTCGCGGGCGAAAGGGCGTACGACCTGGCTCGTGCCGGTCGCCCGGTGGTCCTCCAGCCGCGGCAGGTCCGGATCGACCGGATCGAACTGCTCCGTTACGAATGGCCTCGGTTGGAACTCGAGATCGACTGCGGAAGCGGCACCTACATCCGCTCGATCGCCCGAGATGTTGGTGACGCGCTCGGATGCGGCGGCCTGATCGAGGTCCTGATCCGGACCCGAATTGGCAGTTTTGCCCAGAGTGATGGACTCGATCCACTGGCGCTCCGCGTCGAGTCGATCCCGGACCTGCTCCGACCGGCCCTTGAAGCGGCCTCGGATCTCCCCATGCTTCCGATCGACGCCAACGCTTTGGCCGCGGTCGCGCAAGGGAGGACCCTTGAACGGGGACACCTCGGAGATTCGGCAATCCCCGCAGGCGAAGTCGCCCTCGTCGGTCCAGATGGGAAGCTGGTCGCCATTGCCGAGGGGGATCCCAGAAACGGCCGTGTCTTGCCACGTCGGGTCTTACTTGCGGACTGAGCACGTACACGTCGCCCGGTTTCGTGAGAAATACAGCGAACCCAACGTGGAAGCACCTTGTCCGTCAGCTAAGTGGTTCATCCACTAAGTTGCTTTCCCGTAGGGTGGGCACTGCCCACCAATCTCGTGGCTTCGACCAGGGTTTAATCCCTGGTGGGCAATGCCCACCCGACAAGAAGGGAACTTGCCGGATGAACCACTAAGTGAACCGCGCGACAACGACATCGATTCTCTGGGGCTGACACGCTTCTAGGTCTCGGCCCCTCTTCATTTTTCTCGGGTTTGTATCCGTAGTGAATGGATTATATCCCTTGAGGATGATGCCGATGTCTAAAACCTTGGCAGAACGTGATAACGCCAGCTTCCAAGCTGTCGTTGACGGCTGAAGCCGAACGCTCTAGAATCCCGTAGAGTCTGCCATTTCCTATCCTCTTTCCCAGAGAGGTCGAATCCCACCTTGGTTGAACTCAAAAGCACCGAGCGGTTGGATCGTCGGGAGAAAGCGATTCTTGTGGGAGTGCTTCTCCCCGGAGCCGAAATCAACCCAGACGATCCCCTGGATGAAATCCGGGGACTGGCCAAAACGGCCGGGCTAATCGTGGTCGGGAGTATGCTTCAAAAGCGTCATGAGGTGGACGTCGCCACGTATATCGGGTCAGGCAAGGTCGAAGCTCTCAAGGAGCTCGTCGAGGCGCATGAGGCGGATCTCGTCATCTTCGACAACGATCTCGGACCGGCGCAGACGCGAAACCTCGAGCGTTTGCTCGGGGTGAAGGTCATCGACCGGACCGAGGTGATCCTCGACATCTTCGCGACCCGGGCACGGACGCATGAAGCCCATCTTCAGGTCGAGCTGGCGCAGTTGGAATACTCCATGCCTCGCCTGAAACGGATGTGGACCCACTTGTCACGTTATAAAGGCGGGATCGGCGTCCGCGGTCCCGGTGAAAAGCAGCTCGAAGAGGACCGTCGTTTGGTCGTGCACCGGATCCAGGATCTGAAAGCGAAACTCGCCAAGGTCCAGGCCCGGAAAGAGCGCGAGGTCGCGGGGCGCGGCGACGCCCCCACCGTCTCGCTGGTCGGGTACACGAACGCCGGCAAGAGCACCTTGATGAACGCCCTGACCGATGCCGGGGTGCTCGTCGAAGACAAGCTCTTCGCCACGCTCGACACGCGTACCAGGCGCTGGCGGTTCCGAGGCGGAGGTCACGTGCTTCTGTCCGACACGGTCGGGTTCATCCGCAACTTACCACACTCGCTTGTGGCCTCGTTCAAAGCCACGCTCGAGGAGGCGCGGCAGGCCGATCTCTTGCTGCATGTCGTCGATGCCTCGAGCCCCGAGGCCGAACTCCAAATCCAGGCTGTGAAGACGGTCCTCGACGAGTTGGGTCTCGTCGATCACCCAACGATCTTGGTTCTCAACAAGTCGGATCGCGTTCCCGACCGCTCATTCCTTGATGTGTTGAAGGCCCATCACGACGACTCTGTCACCATCAGTGCTGCGAGCGGGGACGGACTCGACCGCCTCGAACAAGCCGTGCGGGAAGCTATACACGAGCGGGCTCTCGATGCGGAAGTCGAAACCGGAGTCGAAAACGGTCGAGTGCTGGCCTACCTGGCGCAGCATGCGCAGATCCATAATCGGGTCTACGATGAGAATCGCGTTTTACTCCAATGCCGGATCCCTCGCCGCTGCCTCGATTATTTAAATGAGCATGGTGCTCATGTCCGGGCGAATGGGCATCGGCAATATGCCTGAAAAGAAGACCATCCGAGCCTGCTTCCAGGCAGGCTCGGATGGTCGTTCGTTTTGATCATGCAATGGCATGTTCGCGCGATAGATTTTTTCGCTATCGCTTTCGCGAGGGTGTGAACCTCACCAACTCCCTTCTTGACTAGCGTCGCCGCCGCTGTCTCCCCAATCGCCACTTTGACCCGTGTCGTCCGACCCACCCCAGTCGCCACCTGCGCCGGAATCATCGGGGGCATCCCAATCGCCGCTCTCGCCGGTGTCAGCCGGCTCGGAGGAGCCCCAGTCGCCGCCCGTGCCCGCGCCTTCGGCCCACTCGGATTCGGCCGGTTGTGAGTTATCGCCTGAGGTACCCCAATCGGCTCCGTCTCCGCCATTCGGGTCGTGGCTGGCATGAGTTTGTTCCGTGTCACCGGGCGGCAGCGGGGGTGTTCCTCCTGCGCCGGTGACATCGCCGTGGATCGGATGGCCTTCGGGTGTATGTGGGCGTCCGAACTGATCGTAGAGGATATTACCGACGACGGCTCCTCCAATTCCACCGAGGGCGCTGCTGATGAAGCCGCCACCTTGTCGAGGCGGAGGCGCTCCGTAGCCGGCCGCCGGGTAACCCGGTGCGGGACCGTAGCCATAAGGACCAGGTCCACCGGAGCCGGGCGGGTGTGTTCCCGCGCCATACCCTCCTCCGGGAGCGCCGTATCCTCCGGGAGGGATGGTCCCGAAACCTTGAGGCTGGCTTGGTGGCATGTCGTAGCCTGTCTGAGGGCGAGAACGTCCGAAGACTTTGCCCAAGAGCCAGAGCAGGATGATGATGCCGACTCCCCCGAGAAGGAGGGTCGGCAAGATGTTCGATTTCCGAGCCAGTGGGGCGACTTCGGGAACTTTGGCCGCAGGAACCGGAGCGGCCGGGGCCGCAGGGACGTCGAGGTTCGCGGCTTCCCTGGCGGCACTCTCGATCTCGGCCACCGCTTTCGACAAGCCTTGGTCGAATTGGCGTTCCTTGAAGGAATTGGTCAAGACTGAGTTGATGGCCTCGATCTTGTCCTTGGGAAAGACTGTCCTGGCCGATCGACTGGGCTCGATCCAGAGTTTGTGCTCTGCCTTGGCAATCAATATGTACAGACCATGAATATTCAAGGATTTGGCGTTGGCGATTGCGCGTTTTTCCATCGAGTCGCCGTCGAGACTTTCGACGGTTTCGATCACGACGTTTTGATGACGAGTTTGCCGCAGGGTCTGAAGCGCTTGATCGGCCTTCTCGACCGCCTCCGCGCTGAAGAGGTGAGCTCGGTCTCGCACGCCAGCATGTGAGGTTGCCTGCTGGGCGTGGACAAAAGGTGTGCCCGAGAGCACGACCAAGGCAAAGCCGATCGCTTGCCATCGCATCATCATTGCATCTCCTCTCTCGAGTCACCGCGCCGGCGAGGCCGACGATTTCCGCAGAGGACTCATCCTCCGCACGCCCTATGCCAATCCAGTCGCGGCCCCGATGTCTTCTGAGGTATTCGCCTCTTGCCTCGAATTCTCAAGTTGCCTTCAGTATGAGACAGACCACGGCACCATGTCACCCGGAACGATGAAACGCATGGTCCAGGTTAAGTTGCCGGGTCTCAAGCCACCTCGCCCGTTGTACGTCGGACTTCCTTGTAAGTTTGCCCCAAGGATTGTTGCTGGTAGCATGCATCAACCTGCCTTGAGCCTTGGCCACCGATCAGAGCAGGGGGGAGAGGAGTCGCACGACGTCCTCGGCCAGGGCGCGGTACGTACCGCCGATGGGCAGGCCGGCGTGTGATTCGGCCATCAGCGACTCGATCCATGCGGCAGTTTCCTCGATCTCCTCGCGCGAGGTGAGAAAGAGCGCGACTTCATAGTTGAGGAAGAGGCTGCGCATGTCCATGTTGGCCGAGCCGACGATCGCGAGGTGATCGTCGATGAGGACGACCTTGGCATGCAGCATGACGGGCTCGAAGAGCAGGATCTGGCCCCCCGAACTATGGAGTTCTCGCACGTAGCTGGCGCGTGCGAGGTCGGCCATGAGGTGGTTGGATTGCTCCGGGACCACCAAACGGACGTCGACGCCGCGGCGGGCCGCAAGGTCGAGGGCTCTGGCGAGGGTCTCGTCCGGAACGAAATAGGGCGTGACGACCCAGATCCGACTCGTGGCGGTGAAGATCAGGGAGACGAGCGACTCGAAGAGCGGGTCGCCTGCGACGTCCGGGCCGCTGGCCACGACCTGGGCAACGCTCTGTTCGCCTTCGAGCGGAGGCGGGGGAGCGGCATCCGTGGTGACGTCTTCCCCCGTCGTGAATTTCCAATCCGACCGAAAGAGTGCGGCCAGGTCGGCAACCGCCGGGCCCGAGATCGCCAGCGAGAAATCGCGCCAGCGCTTGGGGCTCGGGGTTGGTCCCATGTATTCTTCGGCGAGGTTCATCCCACCGGTCAGGGCATGGCGGCCGTCGATGACCACGATCTTACGGTGATTGCGGAGGTTGGCGCGACCACGGAACGGCGTATGGAAAACCGGCATGAAGAAGGCGACCTTGGCCTTCGCTTCATAGAGCGGTGCAAGAAAGCGGCGTCTCACGCGCCAGGAGCCGACGGAATCGAGGAGGAGCCGAACTTCGACCCCCTCGCGCGCTCGGGCCGCGAGCCGGGCGACGATGGCTTCCGCAACCTTATCGCGCCCTAAGATGTATGTGGTGATGTGAATTGATGTCTTGGCGTTGTCGATCAGTTCGAGAAGGTGCCGGTAGGCGTCTTCGCCGCTCGGCAGTGCCGAGACGCGATTGCCCGGTGTCGCGGGAGGGACACCATAGGACTGAAGGACCCGTTCCGCCGGCCCGATGACGCTCCCGTTATGCGAAATTCGCCGGAAGTGATAAACAGGCTCCTTTTGCCCTGCCCGCATGCGCATCTTGCGGCCGCCGAGCATCAGGTAGAGCGGGACTCCCACGTAAGGGACGAGCAATATGATCAAGAGCCAGGCGATCGTGCTCGCCGGCGAACGCTGGGTCCGCAGCATGCGCGCGAGTAGTACCAGGGCCAGGAGAAAGCCCAGGTAGGTCAGGAGCGGCGAGAGGATCCAGTAGAACTCTTGCGAATGCTGGCTCGGCACGTTGCCTTCCATTGTCTCCCACGTCTCCGAGCCACTTTCGAAGCGACTGGATTCGCGTGCTGGCCGTTTAACCGCCCAACGACTATGGCCGAGGTGACCGAACGCAACGGAATCCGGTGTGCGACGTCCCGCTGTCAGTCGCGCCTTTGCCGCGAGCGCCGGGGAGGTAGCGGGTGCAGTAAAGATCACTGCAAAGGAACGAACCGCCGCGTTGGACGCGCTTAGGGAATTGCGGCTCCGCGGGGTCGTAACTGGAGTCGGGACCTTGCGGGTCGCGCTCTTGCGTGGCGTTATATCCGGGGCGATACCAATCGGCGCACCATTCCCAGACGTTGCCGGCCATGTCGACGAGGCCGAAGCCGTTGGCTGGAAAGGTCCCCACCGGGGCCGTTTTCACGTAGCCGTCGGACGCCGTATTTTGAGAGGGGAAGTCCCCCTGCCAGTTGTTGACCTGCCATTTGCCCTCGGGCCGGAACTGGTCTCCCCAAACGTAGCGCTTTTGGTCGAGACCGCCGCGCGCCGCGTATTCCCACTCGGCCTCGGTGGGGAGCCGCTTTCCGGCCCATCGCGTGTAGGCCATGGCGTCGTCCCAACAGACGTGCACGACGGGGTGATCGTCGCGGCCGTCGATACTGCTCGCCGGCCCTTCGGGATGCTTCCAGTTCGCTCCCGGTACGTAGCGCCACCAGGCATAGTGCTCGTCCAGGGAGACGCGTCCCGCCGGTGGAGTGAAGACGAGTGAACCCGGGACCAAGAGTTCCTTGGGCGCCCCAGGGAAATCCTTGGGGTCAGGTGCTCGTTCCGCGACCGTCAGGTATCCAGTCGCCTTCACGAATGCGGCGAATTGGCGGTTGGTAACCTCGGTGCGGTCCATCCAGAAGCCGTCGAGAATGACTTTATGAAGTGGGAGCGCGTCCGGGGCCGTTGGATCGTCGCACCCCATGACGAAGGAGCCTCCTCGGATCCAGACCATCCCGTCGGGGGCTGCACCTGGGGCTTCGATCCGGGGCGAGGGGAGCGTCGCGACGGGAGAAACCGAAGCGGGAAGCGATGACTCGCGTACCGCCTCGGGCTTTGCTTCATGGGGGAGGGCTTTTGAGCTTCGGCCACCCAACGCCGCGAAGGCGCTCAGCGCTCCAGCGATGAATAAGAGTCCAAGCACCGCTGCCGGTCGTCGCCAACTCTTTTTCGCGGGTGAACCCTCGACACGACGATCCTGGGCGGTTTTTCGTGATTTCTGGAACACGGAGACCCCTTCATCTTGCCGGATACGAAAGCTCGCCTGCGAAGGCCCTGAAGCGAGCTCGATGCACGCCTCTCTTCCTCAATCAAGTATGGTTCCGCCCGGAAGGGATTGCAACGCATCTGGCCGAGGGCCTCCACGACGACGGATGCCTTTTTGACGATGATTCGCTTGCGCCGCTTTCCCGCAGCGAATCGATGACGGTCGAGTGACGAGGGTACGACGGGGCCTCACCGACCTCGGCGGCGCCTCCACTGCGGAGGTCCGTGACGGCCATGAGCGATCGGGCCACAGCCATCGGTCACTTAGAGACTATCCAGGGAGTGAATACTGATACGAGGATGCGTTGTTTGGGTGGTCGGGGGACGAGTCTTCGAGGCCCCGGGGATCGGCCGAGGCTTGTCCCGGGGCGTCGCTTCGCTCCTCTCCGGCCACCCACCTTTCCTGATTTCACAGGGCTAACCCTTAACCGGCTAGAGCGGTTATCGCTTGGATTGCCTACAAAATCCCGGAAGAGCCGAGTGAAAACCCTGGGATTTCTGTGTTGGACGCACTATTAACCAATTCCATGTAGATGGCTGTATGGGGTGGCACTGGTGGCTTGTCCACCAGTGGGCCAAGGCTCGCGCCACTGGTGGACAAGCCACCAGTGCCACCCCATACGCCCATTTACATCGACCTGGGGCCTTCCACTCTCTTGCTTTGGGTGTATGCCATCCGAACGGTACTTGCGCTAGCCTCTTACTCGGCGCGACGCGCGGTCACGTAGAGAACGCCAGCGGTATTGTTCCCTTGGGCGATCCAGGCTTGAAGTCGGCTGGGACCCGGACGCAACGAAACGTCGTCGAATGTGCATTCTCCCGCATTCGGTTTCAGATCTTGCTGGAGAGAGACCCCGGCGAGCTCGAAGTGAACGGTCGTCGGCGCGGGCCGGGGGGGGAATCGCAGCTTGAACTCGTAGGTGCCGGAACGCGCGACATCGACTTCCCAATAGCCCTGGTCGTTCGGATTCCAGCCGGCTCGAGGGCCTCGCCAGTCCTGGCGTGTCAGCGTCGAGGGATTCTCCTCGGGGGCTCCCAGCACGATACGCGAGGGGGCATAGCCGTGTGCGTGGCCGACATCCTGAAACCAGGCCTCATAGCTTGCCCGCAACCGCGCGACAACTTCGGGGAACTGCGCGGCGATGTTGTGCAATTCGAGCGGGTCGCTGGTCATGTCGTAAAGTTCGAGCGAGCGATCGAGTGGTTGCTTTGTCGCGCTCTCGGGGCGAAGCAACTTATAGCGTTGCGACTCCGCCGCGAATGCGCGCAACCGCTCGGGGGCATCGCCTCGGTGCCACTGGAGGTAGATCGTCCGATCGGGCCAGTTGTCCGTCTTTCCTTCCAGGAGAGGCAGCAGGCTGCGACCGTCGAGCGAGACCTCCGCGGGAGGGGAGACTTCGCAAGCTTCCAGGATGGTTGGGGTCAGGTCGAATGCCATGGCGATCTGCTCCACGACTTTCCCGCCCGTGAAGTGTCCCGGCCAGCGCACGAAGCAAGGGACCCGAATCCCTCCCTCATAAACCGTGCCCTTAAGATCACGCATTCCACCGTTGTATCGGGCCTGCTGGGGACCATTGTCCGTGAGGAAGATGACCAGCGTCTTCTCCGCCAGCCCCAGGCTTTCCAACTTCGCGAAGAGTCGGCCCAGGTTCGCGTCAATGTTGCTGACCATTCCGTAAACCCGCGAGGTGGCGTCCTGGTCGATGTTGGGGGGCAGGGGATGACCTGTCTTGGGAAAGTCTTCGGGCGTGAAGTTCGTTGACTTGTAGGGGAGATGGTCCCGTTCGGGCACCTGTAGGGGGGTGTGAGGCGCATTGAACGCCAGGTAGGCGAAGAACGGGTGGTCTTTTTGCTTCGTGATGAAGTCGATCGTCGCGTCAGTAAAGATGTCGCTGCAATAGCCCTTCGTCTTGATTTCGCGGCCGTTGTGCTGGAGCACGGGATCAAAATAGCTCTCGCCACCGGCAACGTCGGGGTCCGAGGGTTGGCCGATCCCTCCTCCTCGGAGCACGAGTGATTCTTGGAATCCCTGGTCCATCGTCCGCATCGGATAGTTGTCGCCGAGGTGCCACTTCCCGAAGATGCCGGTGTGATAACCCGACGAGCCGAGCATCTCGGCGAGGGTCACCTCACCCGGGTACATCAGTGCCCGGCCCAAAAACGTGTCGACCACCCCGGTGCGATACGCATAACGGCCCGTGAGCAGACTGGCCCGAGTCGGGGCGCAGACGGGAGAGACGTAGAACCTCGAGAATCGGACGCTCTCTCTCGCCAGCCGGTCAAGATTCGGGGTTCGGATCTTCGGATTCCCATGGAACCCGAGATCGCCATACCCTTGGTCATCCGTCATAATTAAAAGAACATTAGGCCGATCGGATGAAGCGTGAGAGTTGTGGTTCCAACTCAGCGCGACCAGCAGGCAGAATCCGACGATTCGAGCGTTCATAGTGATCCCTCATTGCAGGGCACGGATATGCCCGCATGGGTGCACGTCAGCTTCTGATTTTCTGAGCTGAGAGTTTGGGCGCTTGAGGTCGCCTTGTGAAGGGACATCCTGGCCGTGTTCGGAGATGGTCCTGGAGCCGATCGTCTTCACTCAAGGCGGC